>Ga0073934_10001613_pt1 | contig 52584 bp, 49 predicted proteins | sample LarsenN4metaG_FD_76834 | JGI IMG/M metagenome (GOLD analysis project Ga0073934, IMG submission 76834) | Hot spring sediment bacterial and archeal communities from British Columbia, Canada, to study Microbial Dark Matter (Phase II) - Larsen... ...
CCGGACAAAACAACCTGTTATTTCAACCACATAGGCAATCGCTCGGGCGATTTGCGGGGCGGCCCGTGACCACGCAAGACGAGGCCGCAAGGCGAGCTAGTAGTTGCCAAAGTGCCAGGCGCCGGGATGGCGCACCCGGATGTCGGCGGCCTCCGCAACGGTGCGGGCGCCGACGTGCAGCATCTCGGTCTTGATCTCGTCCATGAACAGGTCGACCACGTGCGGGGCGCCGGCCGGCCCGAGCGCGCCGAGGCCATAGGCGAAGCAGCGCCCGGTGAAGCAGAACTTCGCGCCGAGCGCGAGCGCGCGCACCACGTCGAGGCCGCCGCGGATGCCGGAATCGATCATCACCGGCACACGCCCGCCGACCGCCGTCACGATGGCCGGCAGCACGTCGACCGACGCCGGCGCGCCGTCGAAATGCCGCCCGCCATGGTTCGATACCCAGATGCCGTCGGCGCCCATCGCCACCGCGCGCTCGGCGTCCTCCGGATGCAGGATGCCCTTCACCACGAACTTGCGCTTCCACTTGTCGCGCAGGCGCTTGAGCTCCTCCCAGGTGTGGCTGCCGCCGGAGCGCAGCTGCATCACCTCGGCGGTCGCGTTCTGGGTCGCTTTCGCCGCATAGGGCGTAAGGTTGGCGGTGATCGGCATGCCGTTGCGGATGAGTTGCAGGGTCCAGGCCGGCGAGGTCAGCACCTGATAGGTGGTCCAGGGATTGATCGGAAACGGCACCCGGCAGCCGTTGCGGATGTCGCGCGGGCGCTTCGACTTGCCGGCCGAGTCCACCGTCGGAACCAGCACATGGGCGCCGGCCTCGTCGGCGCGCCGCACCAGGTCGAACGTGATCCTGTGATCGTCGTAAGGGAAACGGTAGAGCTGGAACCAGAACACGTCGGGCGCAATCGCCGCGATCTCCTCGATCGAGGCATTGCCCGGCGTCGCCAGCACGTAAGGAATGTTCTGGCGCTGCGCCTCGGCGGCGAACAGTTTCTCGGCGCCCGGCCACATCAGCCCGGCAGAGCCCATGGGCGCGACCCCAATGGGGGCGGCGTATGTCCTGCCGTACAGCTCCACCTCGGTATTGGCCTTGCCCTCGATGCAGTAGCGCGGCAGCAGCTCAATGGCCTGGAACGCATCGGTGTTGCGCTTGATGCAGTATTCCTCGGTGGCACCGCCATCGACGAAATCAAACCCGAAGCGCGGCACGCGCCGGCGCGCCCTGCTGCGCAGGTCGGCGATGGTGGGATAGCGCTGTCGCAGCCGTTCTGCCGCGGCGTTGCCCGTCTTCGCCGCCGGACCCCGTTCGACCATCGTCCCCTCCGCACTGCGACCACATGCGCGGCCGCGCCGGGCCGCCCCCACACTCTTACTGTGCCGGACCGCCTTCTGCTAGGGCGCCTCCGTCAAGGCTGCGCCCGATTGCGCCCTTGGCCACGACCGTTCGGGCATGGCATCTAGGCGCCGGGGACGCGTACCGCCGGCCGCAGCCGGCGACGATCTGGGAATGTCCGAGGTGACAGAAATCGCAAGCGTCGAGAATCTCCTCCAGCCCGACGCCACGTCCCGCGACCGCCACCTGTTCGGGCCCGGCCCGAAGCGGCTGCTGGCGTTCGACGGCGGTGGCGTCCGCGGCGCGATTTCGGTGGCGTTTCTGGAACGCATCGAGGCGCTCTTCGCCGCGCATCAGCGCAAACTCCTGACCGGCTACATCGAAGCCCGCGAACGCGCCGGCGGCGCCGACGAGACGCTGGCGGCGGCACGCCGCAAGCTCAACGCGCCGTTCCGGCTGGCCGACTGGTTCGACCTCGTCGGCGGCACATCGACCGGCGCGCTGATCGCGGGTGCCGTAGCGCTCGGCTACAGTACCAAGGACATCAAGGATTTCTACGTCGAGCGCGCGCAGTACATCTTCCAGCGGCCGTTCTGGCGCATCCCCGGTCTGCAGGCCAAGTTCGATGCGCGCGCGCTCCAGCAGGAGATCGACACCATCGTCAAGGACCGCACGCTCGACAGCAGCGACCTGTTGACCGGCCTCTCCGTCGTCGCCAAGCGCATGGACACCGGCAGCCCGTGGATCCTGACCAACAATCCGCGCAGCCCCTATTGGGAAACTAAGGCTCCGAATCCCGCGCAGAACGATCCGGGCTATCTCGGCAATCGCTCCTACCGGCTCGGCACGCTGGTGCGGGCCAGCACCGCCGCGCCACACTTCTTCGATCCGGAGATCGTCCAGATCCTTGCCGAGGAGGAACGCAAGGCCGGCGCGGCGTCGCCGGAGGAGGATCGCGGCTGGCTCGATCGCCTCAACAACAGGCTGGGGCGGTTTCCGCGCCTGACCATGCTGCTGACGCGGATTCGTGCCTGGCAGATCGCCGAGCGCAAGGGACCCAATCCCGACACCCACGGCCTGTTCGTGGACGGCGGCGTGACACCGTTCAACAATCCCTCCTTCGCGCTGCTGATGCAGGTGGTGCTCAAGCCGTATGGAATCTGCTGGCCGCTCGGCCCCGACAAGCTCACCTTCGTATCGATCGGGACCGGCGGCTACCGCACCAAGGTCTCGTTCAAGGAGCTGGGCTGGTCGCGCAACGTCAAGCTCGCGCTCCATTCACTGCTGTCGATGATGGGAGATACCCAGACGCTCGCCCTCACGCAGATGCAATGGCTCGGCGAGTGTCCGGCCCCGTGGAGAATCAACTCCGAGATCGGCGACCTCGCCGACGAGCGGCCGCCGGGGCAGCGCTGGTTCCGCTTCATGCGTTACGACGTCGGCCTCGAGCGGCCGTGGATCAGGGACAATCTCGGCAAGGACCTGACCGAGGAGACCGTCGCCTCCTATCGGGACATGGACAAGGCCTCGATCATCATGCCGATCTATGAGCTTGCGGTGGAGGCGGCAGAGCGGCAGGTCAAGGCCGAGCATTTCTTCCCGGCGACGGCGACCGCTCCGGCCGCGCCGTCCTCGACCTGATCCGCACGGTTCAGGTCTCGACGATGCCCGCGGACAGGCTCGCCACGGAATCGCGCCGCCCATGTGGCAGCGCGAGATAGGCATCCGAGCGCATCTCGATCAGGCGGGAGGCGGTGCGCCTGAACTCCTGTGCCTCGAACCCCTCGTCGGCAAGGTAGAGCGCGTCCGGCTCGGCCGCGGCCGAAGCGACGAGCTTCACCGCGTTGTCGTAGAGCGTGTCGATCAGGATGATGAAGCGCTTGGCCTCGTTGCGTTGCGCAAAATCCATCACCGGAATGCGGTCGAGCACGATCGAGTGGAATTCATGCGCGATGCGCAGGTAGTCGGAGGCCGCCAGCGGCTGCGCGCACAGCTCCTGGAACGAGAAGCGCGCGACCCCCATGGCCGCCAGCGGCACGCGCACGATGCGGCCCTTGACGGCCAGCTCATGCGGCGCGCCGGGATGACCGCCGGTCAATCGCGCAAAGGCCGCATCCAGCGCCGAGTCCGCCGCGCTGTCGGCGGGCGCCAGCCACACCGGCTGGCCGGAGAGCTTCTCCAGCCGGAAATCGGTGCGGGCCGCGAGCCGGCGCACCGTCATGCGCTCTTCGAGCTGGGCGATGAACGGCAGGAACAGGGCGCGGTTGAGCCCGCCCTTGTAGAGTTCGTCCGGCACCACGTTCGAGGTTGCCACCACCACGACGCCGAGTTCGAACAGCCGTCGGAACAGCCGGCCGAGGATCATGGCGTCGGCAATGTCGGTGACATGGAACTCGTCGAAGCACAGCAGCCAGCTCTCGTCGGCCAGCGCGGCGGCGGCGAGCCGGATCGGATCCTCGCCATTGTGCCGTCCGGACTTCAGCTCGTCGCGGAACATCCGGACCCGCTCGTGGACGTCCGCCATGAATTCGTGGAAATGCACGCGGCGCTTGCGCACGACCGGCGACGCCTCGAAGAACAGGTCCATCAGCAGGGTCTTGCCGCGGCCGACGTCGCCGTACAGGTAGACGCCCTTGATCGGCGCCTGCCGCCGCTCGCGCGCGCCGAACAGCCAGCCGAGCGACGACGATTTGCGCGCCAGGCGGTGCTCGGCGAGCCGGCCTTCCAGCTCGCCCAGGAGGTCGAGCACCTGGGCCTGGGCGGGATCGTGCTCGATCTCGCCGGCCGCGACGAGAGCCGCGTATCGCGCTTTGGCGGGTGAGGGCATTGATCCGATCGTGTGAAGTCGGTGCGAGGCATAGCCGCCGGCAACGCCGCGCGGCAAGAGCCCTACGCCGCCAGCGGGTAGGCCGCCTCCACCACATAGGGGCCGCCGCCGACCGAGGCGCGCGACGAGAACAGCACGAAGCGCGAGACCGTGAACGGCAGCGGCGCCATCAGCGCGCGGGTGGCCAGATAGTCGGCGACCTGCCGGCTCGACGAATCGCGCAGCCGCGCCAACGTCACATGCGGAGTGTACTTGCGCCCCTCCGGCTCGAGCCCGACGCGCTGCATCAGCCGCTCATGCTCGGCCTGCAGCTCCATCAGCTCCGGGGTCTGCGCCAGCGTCGCGATCACCGCGCGCGGACGCCGGCCGCCAAACGACGACAGCGTGTCGAAGCGCAGCCCGAACGGCCCGCGCCGGACGCGCCCCAGCAGCGACGCCACCTCGCGGGCGGTCTGGTCGTCCACATCGCCGATGAATCGCAGCGTGACGTGATAGTTCTCCGGGTCGATCCAGCGCGCGCCCGGCAGCCCGCCGCGGAACATGGCAAGTCCCTGGGTGACGCCGCCGGGGATTTCGAGGCCGGTGAAGATGCGGGGCATGGCGGTGCGACCAACTCAAAGATGAAAGCCGAATCAATGGCTTAGTTTGTCATCATGCACAAAACGGAATGATGACGATAGCGGCCGGGGGAGGTCATTGCGGCCTCCGGTTGCGAATACGGGCGACGAGTTCTTCGACCTTCGGCAGGATGCCCGCGACCATCCGTTCGACCCCGGCGGCTGAGGGATGGATGCCGTCGCGCTGATTGAGGCTGGCGTCGGCCGCCACTCCCTCCAGGATAAAGGGATGAAACACCACGCCGTGACGGGCCGCCAGCTCGGGATAGATCGCATCGAATGCCCTGCGGAAATCCTGGCCCAGATTGGGCGCCGCCCGCATGCCGGCCAGCAGCACCGGGATATGCCGCCCGCCCAGCCGGCGCAGAATTTCGTCCAGCGCCTTGCCCGTCACGGCAGGGTCCTGGCCGCGCAGCATGTCGTTGGCGCCCAGTGCGACGATCACGCCGTCGGTCCGGTCGGGCACCGCCCAGTCGAGCCGGGCAAGCCCGTTCGCAGCGGTGTCGCCGGAGACCCCGGCATCCGCGATCTCGGCGGCAATCCCCTTGGCCCTGAGCGCAGCCTGGAGCCGGGCCGGGAAGGCGGCGTTGGCGGGCAACCCGAGCCCGGCGGTGAGCGAATCGCCGAGCGCCACGATCCGCAGCGGCCGATCCTGGGCAGCGGACGGACCCGGGAACCCGAGGACCGCCGTTGCCGCCACCAGCAGCGCCTGGACCTGGACCAGCCAATTCCCATATTTGCGGGCGCGCGGGGCGGTCCGCGGCAGGGACATCCACGGCATGAACGACAGCAGTGCCCGCGGTGACGGCGCGGCGATCGCGCTCAGCGGGGTCAACCTCTCGCTCGGCCGCGGGGCGGCGCGGGTCCACATTCTCAAGGACATCGATCTCAATATAGGGCGCGGCGAGGCGATCGGAATGGTCGGCCCGTCCGGCTCCGGCAAGTCGACCCTGCTGATGGTCATGGCCGGGCTGGAGCGCCCGGATACCGGGACCGTCCGCATTGCCGGGGAGACGCTCGGGGCGCTCGGCGAGGACGCGCTGGCGCGTTTCCGCGGCCGCAATGTGGGAATCGTATTCCAGTCCTTTCATCTGATCCCGACCATGACCGCGCTGGAGAACGTGGCGGTGCCGCTGGAACTGGCCGGGGCGCCCGATGCGCACGCGCGCGCAGCGGAGGAACTCGCCCTGGTCGGCCTGTCCGAGCGCGCGGCCCACTATCCGGCGGAGCTGTCGGGCGGCGAACAGCAGCGCGTCGCGCTTGCCCGCGCGCTCGCGCCCAACCCGGCAATCCTGATCGCCGACGAGCCGACCGGCAATCTTGACGAGGCGACCGGCGCCGAGATCGTCGACTTGATGTTCAAGGGGCACGACCAGCGCGGCACCACGCTCGTCCTCGTCACCCACGACCCGGTGCTGGCGAAGCGTTGCGATCGCGTGGTGCGGCTTCGCTCGGGCCGCATCGACGGTGCGCAGCAGGCGGTGCGGCAGCCATGAGCAGCACCTGGCAGGCCGCGAGCCTTCCGGCTTGGCCGCGCATTCCGCTGTGGCTGAAGCTCCTCTACACCGCATTCATGGCGGTGCTGGTGCCGGTGTATTGGTATTACTATGGGCCGACCAATTTCCTCTATTTCTGCGACGTCGCGCTCATCCTGACGCTGGTCGGCATCTGGATCGAAAGCCCGCTGCTGTTCTCGATGTGCGCGGTCGGGATCATCGTCCCGCAGATGGTCTGGCTGGCCGATTTCATCGGCACCGCGATCGGTTTCCCGGTCAACAACATGACCGCCTACATGTTCGAGGCGCACCGCTCGCTGTTCCTGCGCGGGCTCTCGCTGTTCCACGGCTGGCTTCCGTTTCTCCTGCTCTATCTGATCGCCAAGGTCGGCTACGACCGCCGCGCGCTGCTCCATTGGACCGTGCTGGCCTGGGTCCTGATCCTCGTGTGCTTCTTCTTCATGCCGCCGCCGAATCCCAACGCGGGCCTGACGCCGGTCAACATCAACTATGTCTGGGGCCTCAACGATGCGGCGCCGCAGACCTGGGTCCATCCCCATGCCTGGGTGACCGGGATGCTGGTGTTGATGCCGATCGTTTGCTTCCTGCCCGTGCACTTTCTGCTTCGCCGCGTCATGCCGCAGTCACCGGGAGCCTGACATGCAGCGTTGGCGCTTCGCCATTGCCCTGCGGTTTGCCCTGCGCGACCTGCGTGGCGGCCTGCGCGGCTTCTACGTGTTCATCGCCTGCATCGCGCTCGGCGTGATGGCCATTGCCGGCGTCAACTCGTTCGCCTCCAGCCTCGGCGACGGGCTGACGCGCGAGGGCCGCACCATCCTGGGCGGCGACCTGTCGTTCACGCTCATTCACCGCGAGGCCGATGCCGCCGAGCGCGCCTTCCTCGACCGCACCGGCCGCGTCTCGGCGGCCGCCACCATGCGCGCGATGTCGCGCGCTCCGGGCGCGTCGGGAGACGCGCGTGAGCGCGCTGATGCCGGCGGCGCGGCGCTGGTGGAGATCAAGGCGGTCGACGGCGCCTATCCGCTGTTCGGCACGGTCCGGCTCGATCCGGCCCTGCCGCTCGCCGACGTGCTGGCCGCCCGCGACGGCGCGTTCGGCGCCGCCGCCGATCCGCTCCTGATCGCGCGGCTCGGATTGAAGCTGCCCGCGCGCATCACCGTGGGAGCGGCCACCATCGAGATCCGCGCCGCGCTCACCGGCGAACCGGACCGGCTGTCGGCGGGCACCTTCGGCTTCGGCCCGCGGCTCCTGATCGGCACCGACGCGCTGCGCGCCACCGGCCTCCTCCAGCCGGGCGCGCTGGTGCGCTGGCACTATCGCCTGCGGCTGCCGGCCGGCGACGCCGGCGACGCCGCCGTGCAACGCGCCATCGCCGCGGCGACCGTGCAGGTGCCTGCCGCCGGCTGGGAGGTGCGCAGCCGCAGCAATGCCTCGCCCGCGCTCGAGCGCAACATCGAACGCTTCACCCAGTATCTGACGCTGGTCGGCCTTACCGCGCTGCTGGTCGGCGGTGTCGGCGTGGCCAACGCCATCCGCGGCCACCTCGATCGCAAGCGCGATGTGATCGCCACCATGAAATCGCTCGGCGCCACCGGCGGCGGGGTGTTCACGATCTACCTCGTGCAGGCGATGATGCTCGCGTTCATCGGCGCAATCCCGGGTCTCATTCTCGGCGCCGCCCTGCCGTTCCTGATCGCACGCCTGTTCGGCGCGGTGCTGCCGCTGCCGATCGCGCCGGCGCTGCATGTCGACGATCTCGCGCTCGCCCTGCTCTACGGGCTCCTCACCGCGCTCGCCTTCGCGATCTGGCCGCTCGGGCGGGTGCACGACGTGTCGGTGTCCGCCCTGTTCCGCGACGAGGTGGCGCCGGAGCGGCGCTGGCCGCGCTTCGTCTATGTTGCCTTGACGGTGCTGGCGGTCGCGACGCTGGCGGCGCTGGCCGTGAAGCTCGCCTACGACCAGCGCATTGCCGCCCTCTTCGTGGTAGCGGCGGCCGGCGTGTTCGTATCGCTGCGGCTGGTGGCGAGCCTGGTGATGGCTGCGGCGCGGCGCCTGCCGCGGCCGCGCTCGACCGTGCTGCGCCTCGCCGTCGCCAATATCCACCGCCCCGGCGCACTCACCGCGAGCGTGGTGCTGTCGCTTGGCCTCGGCCTCGCGCTGCTCGTCACCGTGATCGAGGTCGACGGCAATCTGCGCCGCCAGTTCATCGCGGCGCTGCCGAGTCAGGCACCCTCGTTCTTCTTCCTGGACATACAGGCCGCCGATGCCGGGCGGTTCGACACCTTCATCCGCGCGCATGCGCCCGGCGCAACGCTGGAGCGGGTGCCGATGCTGCGCGGCCGCATCGTTTCCGCCAAGGGCGTGCGGGCCGAAGATATCCGCGTCCCGGCAAGCCAGAACTGGGTGCTGCAAAGCGACCGCGGCATCACCTATTCCGACACCGTTCCGGCCGGCTCGCGTATCGCGCAGGGCGAATGGTGGAAGCCCGACTATTCGGGACCGCCGCTGGTGTCGTTCGAACGCCGGGTCGCGAGCGCGCTCGGGCTGTCCGTCGGCGATGCCGTGGTCGTCAACGTGCTCGGCCGCAACATCGAGGCGCGCGTCGCCAATACCCGCACCCTCGATTGGCAGAGCCTCGGCATCAACTTCGCCATGGTGTTCGCGCCCGCCTCGTTGCGCGGCGCGCCGCACACCTACATCGCGACGCTGACCTATCCCGGCGGGGGCGGCAGCGTCGCCGCGGAAACGGCGCTGCTGAAAGCCGTGTCGGACACGTTCCCGTCGATCACCACCGTGCGGGTGCGCGAGGCGATCGACACGGTCGGCGGCGTGATCACCAACCTGGTGGCGGCGTTGCGCGGCGCCAGCGCGCTCACCCTGTTGATGGCCGCGCTGGTGCTCGGCGGAGCCCTGGCGGCGGGACACCGCCACCGGGTCTACGACGCGGTGGTGCTGAAGACGCTCGGGGCAACGCGCGGAACGCTGCTGGCCGCCTACGCGTTGGAGTACCTGATGCTCGGACTCGCGACCGCGGTGTTCGGCGTTGCGGCGGGTACCGCGGCCGCGGCATTCGTGATCGCCCAGGTCATGAACCTGCCCTTCACCTGGCTGCCCGGCCCGGACCTGGCCGCCGCCGCGGCTGCCGTGCTGGCAACGGTCGCACCCGGCCTCCTCGGCACCTTCCGCGCGCTCGGCCAGAAGCCCGCGCCCGTGCTGCGCAGCCTGTAGGGCAGCGAAATCAACCGCTTGGCGCGCCGGCATCTGCGGCAGTTACCACCGTAACAATCCGGCCCGGCCGTTCCGGGGTCACGACAACATGACGAAGATGCAATGGCTGCCGTGCTTTGCGAAGCGTTAACAAACCCGCCGGTGGCATCTGGCGCGAACGCGAAAGCCGCACTAAATTCTGCGCATCGGGCGTACGCCGGCCGCAACCGGCGCGGCCCCGCCTACCCGGCCGGCGGCCGGTCATTAGAGAGAGGGAACATCCATGTCGAATTTCGACCCGAACTATCAACCGGTCCGCTACGGCGCCGGTGTGGACCGGGCGGCAGAGATCGATCAGGGCCTGCGCGCCTACATGATCGCTGTCTACAACTACATGGCCATGGGCGTGGCGGCGACCGGCGTGGTGGCCTGGTTCACGTTCCAGGCTGCCGGCGGCGAAGCGATCGCGCGCGGCCCGCGCGGCTTCACCGGCCTGACCGCATTCGGCCAGATGGTGTTCAGCTTCCCGTCGCTGATCGTGCTGTTCCTGGCGACGCTGGGACTCGTGCTGTTCATCAACTGGCGCATCGACCGCATCTCGGCCGCGACCGCGCTCGTGCTGTTCACGATCTTCTCCGCGCTGTTCGGCGTGATGATGTCGTCGCTGTTCGTGCAGTTCACCGGCGTGTCGATTGCGCGGACGTTCTTCATCACCGCGGCGACGTTCGGCGCGCTGAGCCTGTACGGCTACACCACCCAGCGCGACCTGTCGGCGTTCGGCACGTTCCTGTTCATGGGCCTGATCGGCCTCCTGATCGCGATCGTGGTCAACTGGTTCCTGCGCAGCCCGATGATCGCTTTCGTCATCTCCTGCGCCGGCGTGCTGATCTTCGCCGGCCTGACCGCCTACGATACCCAGCGCATCAAGGAGATGTATGACGTCAACGACGACGGCACCGCCACCGGCCGCAAGGCGGTGATGGGCGCGATGACGCTGTACCTCGACTTCATCAACCTGTTCACGTTCCTGCTGCAACTGATCGGCGACCGGCGCTGATCGCATCGGAGCGGATGGACGGACTGCAACGCCCCGGCTTCCCGCCGGGGCGTTTGCTTTTCAGGGACGGCGGACGGACGACGCAGGACGGATGGTGTATTCTCCATCGTCCCATCGTTCATCGTCCATCGCCCGTCGTCCGTCGTCCGATGATCCCCATCCGCCCCGCCGAGCCCGACGACATTCGCGCCATCACGCGCATCTATGCGCATGCGGTCCTGCACGGCACCGCCTCCTTCGAGATCGAGCCGCCGGACGAGCCCGAGATGACGCGCCGCCTTTCCGAATTGCGGGCGAGCCGGCACCCATTCCTGGTGGCGGAGGTCGATGGCGAGGTCGCGGGCTACGCCTATGCCGGGCCCTACCGCGCGCGGCCCGCCTACCGTTTCACGGTCGAGGACTCGATCTATATCGACCCGCAGATGCAGCGGCGCGGCATCGGGCGTGCCCTGCTCGACCGGCTGCTGAGCGAGGCGGAGGCGCGCGGATTCCGGCAGATGATCGCCGTGATCGGCGATGCCGCCCAGGCGCCCTCGATCGAGTTGCATCGCGCCGCCGGGTTCCGCATGGTCGGCACCTTCGAAGCGGTGGGGTTCAAGTTCGGCCGCTGGCTCGACTCCGTGCTGATGCAGAAGCCGCTCGGAAAGGGCGCGTCGGCCCTCCCCTATTGACGCGGCGGCGCCGGAAACAGGACGAACGCCATCAGCGCCGCCGCGAACGCGCCGATCAGCTGCGCAAGCACGAATGCCGGCACGTGGTCGAGGGCAATGCCCGCGAACGTCAGGGTGAAGCCGCGTGCCAGCGTCACCGCCGGATTCGCGAACGACGTCGAGGAGGTGAACCAGTAGGCAGCCGTGATGGTGAGCCCCACCAGCCAGGGCACCGCCTGCGGCGCATGGCGGATGCCGCCCAGAATCGCCAGCACCAGCGCGAAGGTGGCGACCGCTTCCGCGAACCATTGCGCGGCGCCGCTGCGGCCGGTGGTCCCGATCACGAGCGGCGCAAGGTCGAACATCAGGTGGGCGGCAACCGTCCCCGCGATGCCTCCGAGGCACTGCACGACGATGTAGGGCAGCACGTCGCCCCACGCAGCTTCGCCGCGCGCGGCGAACACCAGCGTTACCGCCGGATTGAAATGCGCACCGGATACCGGCCCGAGGATGGTGATGAGGACCACGAGGATCGCGCCGGTCGGGATGGTGTTGCCGAGGAGCGCGATGGCCTGATTCCCGCCGGCCAGGCGCTCCGCCATGATTCCGGAGCCGACGACGGTGGCGACCAGGATGGCGGTGCCGAGACCTTCGGCCAGCAGGCGGCGTCCGATCACGCCGCGGAGTCCCTGGTCTTGCCGATGGAGTCGAGTTGGCGCTGCAATGCGAGCCGATCGAGCGAGCGGATCGGCAGACTGACAAACACCGAAATGCGGTTTGCGAGCATGCGGAACGTGTCGGCGAATGCAAGGCGGATCTCCGCCTCGCTGCCGGTGACGACCGCCGGGTCGGGCACGCCCCAATGCGCGGTCATGGGCTGACCGGGCCAGAACGGGCACGCTTCGCCCGCGGCATTGTCGCAGACCGTGAACACGAAATCGAGCGGCGCCTTGTCGGCGCCGGCGAACTCGTTCCAGCTCTTCGAACGGAAGGTGCTGGTATCGAAATTCAGCTTGCGCAGGAGTTCGAGCGTGTAGGGATGGATCTCCCCCTTCGGCTGACTGCCCGCCGAGAAGGCGCGGAAGTTCCCGCGGCCTTCGCGGTTGAGGATCGCTTCTGCCATGATCGAGCGGGCGGAATTGCCGGTGCAGAGAAACAGCACGTTGAACGGACGCTCCATCACACGGCCTCCCGTTTGCGCTTCGTCGCCTTGGCAGGATCGCAGCGGCGCTCCGGCAGGCATCGCTCCGGCTGGCCGCCGCAGCAGTTGTCGGTGAGAAACCCAACAAGCGCGTTCATGGTCTCGAAGCGCGCGGCGTAGATCATCGAACGGCCGTCGCGGCGGACGCTGACCAGGCCGGCCGCCCGCAGGCGGTCGAAATGGAATGTGAGGGTATTGGGAGCCAGCCCGAGCGCCTCGGCAATCTCGCCGGCCGGCATGCCGTCGGGTCCGGCTTCGACCAGCAGCCGGAACACGTCGAGCCGGCTGTCCTGCGCCAGCGCGGAAAGCGCCACGACGGCATCGATCTTTTCCATATTTCAACGAATATCGAAATGTTATGCGGCCGTCAACGCGGCGGCCGCGCCGGGAGCGGCATTCGCGACGGTCACGTCCCCAGACCGGATGCGCTCAGGTCCCGACCAGGCTGAGCGACTTGTCGATCGAGCGCAGCACGCGGTCGAGCTCGTGGCCGCGGCGCACGATCAGCCCGGTGGCCGAGATCACGCTGTAGGCGCCCTGCCGGCGCGCGAGCTTCGGCGACTTCTCGATGCGGTAGATCGGAACCTCGCTGGCGCGGCGGAACACCGAGAACACGGCGCGATCGCGGAGGAAATCGATGGCGTAGTCACGCCATTCTCCGGCAGCGACCTTGCGTCCATAGAGATTGAAAATGCGGTCGAGTTCGCGACGGTCGAATGTCACTCGGTTTGCGGGGGCGAAGGGCTGGCTGCCCAGTGATTCGCCCCCGTGACCCTGGCTTGGGTCGGCATCTCCAGGTTCCAGGCTCATGGCCGGCCTCCTTCTGTGACGGAACAATGATCGCGCCGTAGCCAGTCGAGGGCAAGGGGCACAAACCTGCGCCTTGGCGCGGCGCCGGCGCGGCGCGGCACGGCCAACCGGCCTCACAAATTCGTTAATGGAATCATATTGCTGCCCCACTTCGGTCAAGCCAAGGTCAAGCTGGACTGCGATACGGAAGACTGTTGCCTCAGGGCCCGGTCTGCTTTTCGAGCACCGGATTCCTCAGCCCCCCAGCCCCCCGGGGTTTGGAACAGGCCGGGCCCAAGAGTCAGTGCATCGTAGTTAAGGTTACGTACTGAGTACGGTTCAATCCCCCAACGCTTCTTCGGGCCGGCATCGTGATGCCGGCCCTTTTTTTGTTGCGCATCGCAGCCGCTGGCGCGAGCGCGACATGCGCGCCGATTCGTCCGCGCTCGGCCGCCGTCTCCGTCACCTGATGTCGAGCATTGCCGCGCCGAGCATGAGACCCGGCATCTGCGCCGTGCCGGTCTGCACCGTCACCGCCGCCATATCGACCTCCTCGCCGGCAAGATCGCGCAGCGGAACGCTCCAGCGATGCGACGTCGCGGTCCATGGGCCGAGATCGATCATGCGCCGCACGACGTTGTGGTAGGTGACGGTGCGGCCCTTGTTCTCGCCGCGCGTGATCGCCACCGGGATCGCCTTGGAAAGCGACCAGACTGACACCAAGGCAGCGGCCGGCGGTGCGCCTTCCGGCAATTCGACGACGAGGCGATCGCCTGCGCGCGCTACCTTTACCGGTGCCGACATGGTCGCTGCGTCTTGCCGGGTCTTGGCGATCGCCTTGTCGATGGCGGCCATGTCGCTGCCGATGGCGTGCATGGCACCGTTCACCACCACCTGCGGGGTGTAACGCTGGCCGTCGCCGCGCGATCTGGAGTAGGCCTGCCAGCGCGCGGTATTGCGCGGATCGGCGAGCGTGTCGCGCCAGCCGAGATAATCCCAGACGTCGATGGAGAGACTGACGGCGATCAGCGAGGGATCGGCAGTGAGCTTGCCAAGCAGCCGATCCGCGGCCGGGCACGACGAGCAGCCCTGGCTGGTGAACAATTCGAGGACCGCGCGCGGGCCGGCGAACACGGGCGACGCCAGCAATGTCGCGCACGCAGCGACCGCCGCATAGGCAAGGCAACGACTGACCATGCCGATCTCCACGCTCCGCTTGCTACGCCCCGCCGGCTGTGACGCTACCGCACGCCGCCATCACCCGCCACTCACTTCAAGGTGAGTTGTTCGGTCGCCGCCACTTGTCTTGCCTCAGCCCTCGCAAGGGAGCGGGCGCCGCAGCGCTCGCCGTGGAACGGCGGGGAGAGTAGAACGGCCGTCAGCTCGCGATGAGCTGCCGGATCACGTATTGCAGGATGCCGCCGTGCTTGAAGTAGTCGAGCTCGTCGAGCGTATCGATCCGGCAGATCAGCGGCACGCGCTTCAATCCGCCGTCGGATGCGACGATCTCCGCCATCATGCGCTGGCGCGGCTTGATCTCGCCGTGCAGCCCCCGAATGGTCACCTGCTCGTCGCCTTTCAGGCCCAGCGTCTGCCAGGACGTGCCTTCCTCGAAGCACAGCGGCAGCACGCCCATGCCGATCAGGTTGGAGCGGTGAATGCGCTCGAACGACTGGCAGATCACGGCCCGGATGCCCAGGAGATTGGCTCCCTTGGCGGCCCAGTCGCGCGAAGAGCCGGTGCCGTATTCCTTGCCGGCGAACACCACCAGCGGCACCTTCTCCTGCTTGTAGCGCATGGCCGCGTCGTAGATCGACATCCGCTGCTTCGACGGATAGTGGATCGTCACCCCGCCCTCGACACCCGGCACCATCTGGTTCTTGAGGCGGATGTTGGCGAAGGTACCGCGCATCATCACCTCGTGATTGCCGCGGCGCGTACCGTACTGGTTGAAATCGACGGGCTTGACCTTGTGATCGATGAGGTACTTGCCGGCCGGTGAATCGACCTTGATCGAGCCGGCCGGCGAAATGTGGTCGGTGGTGATCGAGTCGAGCAGCAGCGCAAGCACCCGCGCATCGACGATGTCGCTGAGCGGCTGGGTTTGGCGCGTCATGCCGACGAAGTAGGGCGGATTCTGCACGTAGGTCGACTTCCTGTCCCATGCATAGGCCAGACCGCCTTTCACCGCGATCTTGCGCCACTGCGCGTCGCCCTTGAACACGTCGGCGTATTTCTTGGCGAACATCTGCTTGCTGATGGTCTTGCGCACCACCGAGTTGATTTCGCGGCTCGACGGCCAGATGTCCTTGAGGAAGACCTTCTTGCCCTTCTTGTCGAGACCGAGCGGCTGCTTCACGAGGTCGGTCGACATGTTGCCGGCGAGCGCGTAGGCGACCACCAGCGGCGGCGAGGCGAGATAGTTCGCGCGCACGTCCTGATTGATGCGGCCCTCGAAGTTGCGGTTGCCGGACAGGACCGCCGCCGCCACCAGGTCGTTGTCGTTGACGGTCTTGGAAATCTCCGGCGCCAGCGGGCCGGAGTTTCCGATGCAGGTGGTGCAACCGATCGCCGCCAGATTGTAGCCGAGCTTGTCGAGGTCCTTCTGGAGACCGGACTTGTCGAGATATTCGGCAACCACCTGGGAGCCGGGCGCGAGCGAGGTCTTCACCCACGGCTTCACGGTGAGGCCCTTGGCGACCGCCTTCCTGGCCAGCAGCCCGGCCGCCACCATGACGCTCGGGTTCGAGGTGTTGGTGCAGGACGTGATTGCCGCGATCACCACGTCGCCATGGCCGAGATCGTGGTTGCGGCCCGAAACCGGAAAGCGACGCCCGCCCGGGCCCGCCTTGGCGAAGTTCTTCTCGAGCGGCGCCGAAGAGATCGACGGATGGATCTGGGCCACGGCCCTGTCGCTGCCGTCGGAAGCCTTGTTGAACTCCTTCTCCATCGACATGGCGAAGCTCGACTTGACGTCCTTGAGCGCGACCCGGTCCTGCGGGCGCTTCGGTCCCGCGACCGACGGCTCGACCTGCGACAGTTCGAGCTTGAGCACGTCGGTAAAGACCGGATCGGGCGTGCTCTTGGTGCGGTACATGCCCTGCGCCTTGGCGTAGGCGGATACCAGCGCGATCAGGGCGGCCGGGCGGCCGGTATCGGTGAGATACTTGATGGTGTCGTCGTCGATCGGGAAGAAGCCGCAGGTGGCGCCGTATTCCGGCGACATGTTGCCGAGGGTGGCGCGATCCGCGATCGTGAGGTTGGCGAGGCCCGGGCCGAAATATTCCACGAACTTGCCGACCACGCCGCGCTTGCGCAGCATCTGGGTGACGGTGAGCACGAGGTCGGTGGCCGTGACGCCTTCCTTGAGCTTGCCGGTGAGCTTGACGCCGATCACCTCGGGCAGCAGCATCGAATAGGGCTGGCCGAGCATGGCGGCCTCCGCCTCGATGCCGCCGACGCCCCAGCCAAGCACCGAGAGGCCGTTGACCATGGTGGTGTGGGAATCGGTGCCGACCAGGGTGTCGGGATAGGCGACATCCATGGTCTGAACCTTGCCGTCGATCTTCACCTTGTCCTTCTTGGTGAAGACGGTCTGCGACAGGTATTCGAGATTGACCTGGTGGCAGATGCCGGTGCCGGGCGGCACCACGCGGAAATTGTCAAACGATTTCTGCGACCACTTCAGGAACTTGTAGCGCTCCTGGTTCTGCTTGTACTCGTCCTCAACGTTCTTCTTGAAGGCGCCGGCGAAGCCGTAGTGATTGATCGCCACCGAATGGTCGATGATCAGGTCGACCGGCACCAGCGGATTGATCTTCTTGGGATCGCCGCCGAGGTTCTTCATGGCGTCGCGCATGGCGGCGAGATCGACCACCGCGGGGATGCCGGTGAAGTCCTGCATCAGCACGCGCGCCGGCCGGAACGGAACCTCGCGCTCGGAAGTCTTGGTCTTGAGCCACTGGGCGAAGGCTTGCAGGTCGGGCTTGGTGACGCTGCGGCCGTCTTCGTTCCGCAGCATGTTCTCCAGCAGCACCTTCAGCGAGAATGGCAGCCGGGAAATCCCCTTGAGCCCGTTCTTCTCCGCGACAGGAAGGCTATAAATAGCGTAGGTCTTGCTGCCGACCTTGAGTGGCTTGCAGCAACGGAAACTGTCGAGTGATGTCATGAGATCCCATCCAGACCGGATGCCGAGGCGGCGCGAAATCGGTAAATCCCTACCGGTGCGCCCCTGCTCGCCGGTCACAATATCCTGGCGCCCGGGTCGGACGCCGTGATGGATCGGGCTTATAGAGTCTTTTTTTGTGCGGTTCCAGATAATCGATTCTCCTCAACAGGATGCGCCGGAAACGGCCGGGTTTTCGGCATGCCTGCCCCGCGGATTTCGGGCGTCCGGGACGCCGGCCGGACCGGCCGGGCGTAGCGGCAAGGGATGCTGATGCGTCCGATTCGGCTCCTGGGCTCTGACCTTGCCTGCGTCAGGGGCGGCCGGACGGTCTTTCGCGGCGTAAGCTTCACCGTCGAGGCCGGGCAGGCCGTGCTGGTGAGCGGGCCGAACGGCGCCGGCAAGTCCTCGCTGCTGCGGCTGGTTGCCGGGCTGATCCGGGCGGCCGGCGGGCGGCTGACGCTGGAGGGCGGCGAGGCGGACGCGCCGGTCGGCGAGCAGGCGCACTATCTCGGGCATCAGGATGCGCTCAAGCCTTCCCTCACGGTGGGGGAGAACCTCGCGTTCTGGGGCCGGTATCTCGGCTCCGGCACGGCGACGGCGACGGCCCTGGCCGCGGTCGGGCTCGACGCCATTGCGGACCTGCCGGCAGGCTACCTGTCCGCCGGCCAGCGGCGGCGGCTGTCGATTGCGCGGCTGGTGGCGGTCCCGCGCGCGATCTGGCTGCTCGACGAGCCGACCTCGGCACTCGACGCCGCCGCGCAGGCGATCCTGGCGGACCGCATGCGCGGTCATCTCGCCGGCGGCGGCATCATCCTCGCCGCCACGCACGGCCCGATCGGCCTCGACGGCGCGCAGGAACTGCGGCTCGGAGCCGAACGATGACCGCCTTCGCGATCCTCCTCCTGCGCGACATGCGGCTCGCGGTGCGGCAGGGCGGCGGCGCGCTGATCGGCGTGCTGTTCTTCCTGATCGTAGTCACGCTGATGCCGTTTGCGATCGGGCCGGACCTCGCGCTGCTCGCACGCATCGGGCCGGCGATCCTCTGGCTCGGCGCGCTGCTCGCGAGCCTGCTGGCGCTCGACCGGCTGATCGCCGCCGACTACGAGGACGGTTCGCTCGATCTGATCCTGATGGCGCGGACACCGCTCGAACTGGCGCTCCTCGCCAAGGCGCTGGCGCATTGGCTCACCACCGGCCTGCCTCTGGTCCTTGCCACACCGCTGCTTGGCCTTCTGCTCAACCTCGATCCCCGCGCGACCGGCGCCGTCGCATTGACCCTGCTGGCAGGCACGCCGGCGCTGACCTTCATCGGCCTGGCCGGCGCCGCCCTGACCGTCGCGCTGCGCCGCGGCGGGCTGCTGATTGCGGTGCTGGTGCTGCCGCTGACCGTTCCCGTGCTGATCTTCGGGGTGGCCGCCTCGAACGCCGCGATCGTCGGCCCGCTGCCGTTCGGGACGCCGTTCACGATCCTCGTCGCGTTGACGCTGATGAGCGCGGTGATCGGGCCGTTCGCCGCCGCCGCGGCCCTGCGGCACGGGCTGGAATAGTGCTAAGAATGCGCCACATTGCCATCCCACATGCGTAGCTCATGCCCCTGATCGACCTCGCCAATCCCACGCGGTTCCTGGCGCTGTCCGCCCGCATCCTGCCGTGGCTTGCCGCCGCGACCCTCGCCGCCTTCGCGGTCGGCATCCATCTCGGCATCAACGCGCCCGACGATTACCAGCAGGGCGCCACCGTGAAGATCATGTTCATCCACGTGCCCGCGGCCTGGCTCGCCATGGCTTCGTGGACCGTGATGACGATCGCGGCGCTCGGCACGCTGGTGTGGCGGCATCCGCTCGCCGATGTCGCGGCCAAGGCCGCCGCCCCGCTCGGCTGCGCCTTCACGGCGATGTGCCTGATCACCGGCATGCTGTGGGGCCGTCCGATGTGGGGCACCTACTGGGTCTGGGACGGGCGGCTGACGTCGGTGCTGGTGCTGTTCCTGATGTATCTCGGCGTGCTGGCGCTCTGGCGCACGGTGGACGATCCGTCGCGCGCGGCGCGGGCCGCCGCGGTGCTGACGCTGGTCGGCGCCATCAACCTGCCGATCATCAAGTTCTCGGTCGACTGGTGGGCGACGCTGCACCAGCCGGCCTCGGTGCTGCGGCTCGGCGGCCCGGCCATCCATGGCAGCCTGCTGAGCCCGCTCCTGGTCATGGCGCTCGCCTTCCTGCTGCTGTTCCTGACGCTGCACCTCGCGGCCATGCGCAACGAGATCATGCGGCGGCGCGTACGCACCATGATGATGCTCCAGGCGGAGGCGGCCGGCCGATGAACCTCGGACCGCACGCCGCCTTCATCATCGGCGCCTATGGCGCGGCGGCGCTGATCGTCGCCGTGATGATCGCATGGGTCGCGTTCGACCACTGGCGGCAGGCGCGTGCGCTCGCCGACCTTGAAACGCGCGGCGTGACGCGCCGCTCCGAGCAGCGCGAGGCGACCACATGAGCGCAACCGGCACGCCCGAGGCGGCTCGCCGGCGCAGGCTGGTGGTCTACCTCCCGCTGGCGATCTTCCTCGGGCTGGCCGCGCTGTTCCTGCTGCGCCTCGGCGCCGGCGACATCTCGCGCGTGCCGTCCGCGCTGATCGGCAAGCCGGTGCCGCAGACCGTGCTGGCCCCGCTCGCCGGTCTCGAACGCGACGGCAAGCCCGTCCCCGGGATCGACCCGAAGGATTTCTTGGGCGCCGTCACCGTGCTCAACGTCTGGGCCTCCTGGTGCATTCCCTGCCACACCGAGGCGCCGCTGCTGCTCAAGCTCGCCGGCGACAAGCGTATCCGCGTGGTCGGAATCAACCAGGCCGACCAGCCGGACAATGCGCGCCGCTTCCTCGGCCGCCACGGCAACCCGTTCGTCGCCGTCGGCGTCGATCCCAATCGCCGCGCCTCGATCGAATGGGGCGTCTACGGCGTGCCGGAGACCTTCATCATCGGCCGCGACGGCCGTATCGCCTACAAGCTGATCGGCGAGATCACGGCGCAGAACCTGGAGAGCGTGCTCAAGCCGCAGATCGAGAAGGCGCTGGCCTCCCCTGCGGGGTCGTCCTGACGGCGGCCGGCGAAGCGGCCGGATTGCGATCAGGACGAGAGCGCGGCCTGCAATTCCTTGAGCTGCGCGGCACGCAGGTTGAGCTTGTCGCGCTGGGCGCCGTCGGGAGCCGCGGCGGCGGCGGCTTCCGCCTCCTTCACGAACCCCGCGAAGGCATCGCGGTTGACGTCCTCGACCGGCACCGCGACGTCGGCCAGCACGGTCAGGCCCTTGTCGCTCACCTCGGCGAAGCCGCCGCTGACCGCGACGCGCAGCGTACCGCCTTCGCGGTGGACCGTCAGGACGCCCGGCCGCAGCGTGGTGACGAACGGCGCATGCCCCGCGAGCACGCCGAAATCACCTTCGCTTCCGGGTACGTCGACCTGATCGACGGCGCCGGAGAACAGGAGCTTTTCGGGCGATACGAGATCGAAATGGAGTCCAGCCATGTCAATTCCGGTTCTCAGTCTTGAAGTATCGCGATCACCGCCAGCGGCGCAGCCACCAAGAACGCCAGCAGCGATAACAGCATCCCGGCAAGCGGATCGAAGTTTCCAAACCAGATCATCGGCGCGTAGAAAAACAGGAGGACCGCAAGCAACGCGGCACCCGCCCCGGCCATGAGCAACACCGCCGAGATGGGGTGCCGGCCGCCCATGGATTCCACTAAGCCGCCTCCGCCGCCAGCCGCTTGCCCTTGTCGACCGCCTCCTCGATGGTTCCGACCATGTAGAAGGCGGCCTCCGGCAGGTGGTCGTATTTGCCCTCGACCAGCCCCTTGAAGCCGCGGATGGTATCGGCGAGATCGACCAGCTTGCCGGGCGAGCCGGTGAACACCTCGGCGACGTGGAACGGCTGCGACAGGAAGCGCTCGATCTTGCGCGCGCGCGCCACCGTCAGCTTGTCCTCTTCCGACAGCTCGTCCATGCCCAGGATGGCGATGATGTCCTGCAGCGCCTTGTAGCGCTGGAGCACCTGCTGCACCTGCCGCGCCACCGCGTAGTGCTCCTCGCCCACGATGTTGGGCGACAGCATGCGCGAGGTCGAATCGAGCGGGTCCACCGCCGGGTAGATGCCCTTGGCCGCGATGTCGCGCGACAGCACGGTCGTCGCATCCAGGTGCGCGAACGAGGTCGCCGGCGCCGGGTCGGTGAGGTCGTCGGCCGGCACGTAGATCGCCTGCACCGAGGTGACCGAGCCCTTGGTCGTCGTGGTGATGCGCTCTTGGAGCGCGCCCATGTCGGTGGCAAGCGTGGGCTGGTAGCCCACCGCCGACGGAATGCGCCCGAGCAGCGCCGACACTTCCGAGCCGGCCTGGGTAAAGCGGAAGATGTTGTCGACGAAGAACAGCACGTCCTGGCCCTGGTCGCGGAAATATTCCGCGACCGTCAGTCCGGAGAGGCCGACGCGGGCGCGCGCGCCGGGCGGCTCGTTCATCTGGCCGTACACCAGCGCGCACTTGGAGCCGGCGGCGGAGCCGTTGTTCTTCTTCGGGTCCTTGTTGACGCCGGACTCGATCATCTCGTGATAAAGGTCGTTGCCTTCGCGGGTGCGCTCGCCGACGCCGGCAAACACCGAGTAGCCGCCGTGCGCCTTGGCGACGTTGTTGATCAGTTCCATGATCAGCACGGTCTTGCCGACGCCGGCGCCGCCGAACAGGCCGATCTTGCCGCCCTTGGCGTAGGGCGCCAGCAGGTCCACGACCTTGATGCCGGTGACCAGAATCTCGGCTTCGGTCGACTGCTCGGTGTAGGCCGGCGCGTTCTGGTGGATCGCGCGCTTCTGCGCGGTGACCACCGGGCCGGCCTCGTCCACCGGCTCGCCCACCACGTTGATGATGCGGCCGAGGCATTCGTCGCCGACCGGCACCGCGATCGGCTGCCCGGTATCGGTGACGGACTGGCCGCGCACGAGCCCCTCCGAGGAGTCCATCGCGATGGTGCGCACGGTCGATTCGCCGAGATGCTGGGCCACTTCGAGCACCAGCCGCTTGCCCTGGTTGTCGGTCTCGAGCGCGTTCAGGATCTCCGGCAGGTGGCCGTCGAACTGCACATCGACGACGGCGCCGATGACTTGCGTGATCTTTCCGACGGCGTTGGTCTGTGGGGTTGCCATTCTCAGTCCTCGTACTTTCTTCCACCTCCCCCTGAAAGGGGGAGAATAGGCGGCCTTTCGGCCGCCGTTCTTAGCATTAAGCACGCCGAAGCAAAGCTTCGGCTACCGCGCGCAGCGCGTCGGGTGGGGATCGTCGGGCGGGGCGATCCCCACCCGGTCGCCTTCGGCGACCACCCTCCCCTTTTCCGGGGGAGGGACAAAACGGTGCGCTTCGTGCGCTTCATTACAGCGCCTCGGCGCCGGAGATGATCTCGATCAGCTCCTTGGTGATCATCGCCTGACGGGTGCGGTTGTAGGTCAGCGTCTGCTTGCGGATCATCTCGCCGGCGTTGCGCGTGGCGTTGTCCATGGCGCTCATCTGCGCGCCGTAGAACGACGCGGTGTTTTCCAGCAGTGCGCGGAAGATCTGCACTGCGATGTTGCGCGGCAGCAGCTCGGCGAGGATGTCCTCCTCGTCCGGCTCGTATTCGTAGGAGGCGGTCCCATTCGCTCCCCCGGCGGCGGAGGCGTCGAACACCGGCGGAATGATCTGCTGCGCGGTCGGTATCTGCGCGATCACCGACTTGAAGCGCGAGAAGAACAGCGTGCAGACGTCAAACGCGCCCTTCTCGTAGAGCGCGGTGACCTGCTGGGCGATCGCCTCGGCGTTGACGAAGCCGATGGTGCGCACCGAGCGAAGCTCGACCCGTTCCACGATCTGCTTCTCGAACTGGCGCCGAAGCTGTTCGTAACCCTTCTTGCCGACGCTGAAGATTTTCACCTCCTTGCCGTCGGCAAGGAGCTTGTTGGCGTGCTCGCGGACGAGCCGCACGATCGCCGAATTGAACGGTCCGCATAGCCCGCGCTCGGCGGTGCAGACCACGAGCAGGTGCACGCGGTCGGAGCCGGTGCCGCGCAGCAGCTTCGGCGCCGCATCGAGCCCCTTCACCGACGCCGCGATGTTGCGCAGCACCGCGTCCATGTGCTCGGCGTAGGGCCGCGCGGCTTCCGCCGCCGCCTGCGCGCGCCGCAGCTTCGACGCCGCCACCATCTGCATGGCCTTGGTGATCTTCTGCGTCGCCTTGGTGGCGGCGATGCGGACCCGCATGTCCTTCAGGGAGGCCATCGTAAGCTCAGTCTTTCCTCTTGCTCAGGTGCGCTCCCTCCCCCGCTTGCGGGGGAGGGTTGGGGAGAGGGTGTCTCGGCTCGAATCCCCGTGCATGCCCTCTCCCTAACCCTCTCCCGCAAGCGGGAGAGGGGACAGACCATGCTCGTGGCTGCGGTGTGCCCAACATGATCATGCAAACGTCTTGGCGTAGGCGTCCACGACGCCCTTGAGCTTGCCGGCGGTGGCGTCGGTCAGGTCGCCGGTCGAGCGGATGTCGTCGAGGATGTCGGCGTGCCTGGTGCGCAAGAGCGTCAAGAGCCCGTCCTCGAACGCCTTCACGCGATTCACCGCCAGCGGATCGAGATAGCCGTTGGTGCCGGCCCAGATCACGCAGACCTGCTCCTCCATCTTCAGCGGCGAGAACTGCGCCTGCTTGAGCAGTTCGGTCAGGCGGGCGCCGCGGTTGAGGAGGCGCTGGGTGGTGGCATCGAGGTCGGAGCCGAACTGCGCGAATGCCGCCATCTCGCGGTACTGCGCCAACTCGCCCTTGATGCGGCCGGCGACCTTCTTCATGGCCTTGGTCTGCGCCGAGGAGCCCACGCGCGACACCGACAGGCCGACGTTCACCGCCGGGCGGATGCCCTGGTAGAACAGGTCGGTCTCCAGGAATATCTGGCCGTCGGTGATGGAAATCACGTTGGTCGGGATGTAGGCCGACACGTCGTTGGCCTGGGTCTCGATCACCGGCAGCGCGGTGAGCGAGCCGGCCTTGTTGGCGTCGTTCATCTTGGCGGCGCGCTCCAGGAGCCGCGAATGCAGATAGAACACGTCGCCGGGATAGGCTTCGCGGCCCGGCGGCCGGCGCAGCAGGAGCGACATCTGCCGATAGCTGACGGCCTGCTTGGACAGGTCGTCGTAGATGATCACGGCATGCATGCCGTTGTCGCGGAAGTATTCGCCCATGGTGCAGCCGGCGAACGGCGCCAGGAACTGCATCGGCGCCGGATCGGACGCCGTCGCGGCGATGATGATCGAATAGTCGAGCGCGCCCTGTTCCTCCAGCACCTTGACGAACTGCGCCACCGTGGAGCGCTTCTGACCGACCGCGACATAGACGCAGTAGAGCTTGATCTTCTCGTCGCCGGTGGCGTTGAGCGGCTTCTGGTTGAGGATGGTGTCGAGCGCGATCGCGGTCTTGCCGGTCTGGCGGTCGCCGATGATCAGTTCGCGCTGGCCGCGGCCGATGGGAATGAGCGCGTCGATCGCCTTCAGCCCGGTCGCCATCGGCTCATGCACCGACTTGCGCGGAATGATGCCGGGCGCCTTCACGTCGACACGGCGGCGCTCGCCCGACTGGATCGGGCCCTTGCCGTCGAGCGGATTGCCAAGCGCATCCACCACGCGGCCGAGCAGCCCCTTGCCCACCGGCACGTCCACGATCGCGCCGGTGCGCTTGACGGTCTGGCCTTCCTTGATCTCGCGGTCGGAGCCGAAGATCACGATGCCGACATTGTCGGTTTCGAGATTGAGCGCCATCCCGCGCGTGCCGTTCTCGAACTCCACCATTTCGCCGGCCTGGACGTTGTCGAGCCCGTAGGCGCGGGCGATGCCGTCGCCGACCGACAGCACCTGCCCGACCTCGGAGACCTCGGCGTCCTGGCCGAAATTCTTGATCTGCTCCTTGAGGATCGCGGAGATTTCAGCGGCGCGGATATCCATCAGGAAACCTCTTTCATCGCATGCTTGATGGCATTGAGCTTGGTACGCAGTGACGTGTCGACCATGCGGCTGCCAAGCTTGACGATCAGCCCGCCGATGATGGACGGATCGACCTTCAGGTCGACCTGGACGTCCTTCCTGGTGACGGCCTTGAGCGCGTCCTTGATGGCAGCAAGCTGCGCCGCGCTCGGCTGCTCGGCCACCGTGACCGAGGCCTGCGTCTCGCCCTTGTGGACGGCAACGAGCTTGCGGAAAGCACGGATCATGTCGCGGGTGGCGAACAGCCGGCGGTTCGAGGCCACCACCTGGAGGAACCGCGCCGAGAGCCCGCCGATGCCGACCTTGTCGAGCACGGCGGTGAGCGCCCGGGTCTGCTCCTCGGCGCCGAAGACCGGGCTGCGCACCAGCCGTTGCAGGTCGCCGCTCTCCGACATCAGCGCGTCAAAGCGGTCGAGATCGGCTCTGACTGCATCGACGGCATGCTCGTCGAGCGCCAGTTCGAACAGGGCGGTGGCATAGCGTCCTGCCATGCCGGATACGATCGGTTCGTCGCCTGCCACGTCGAATACTCGTCAGGGCAAATTCCGCAGGCCCGGCGCCCTCACGAACGGCAGCGCAAGCCCTTGAAATTAAAGTGGGACTTCGAATTTCCGGAAGGGGGTCGGAGATGGGTTCGAACCCCACGAAAATCGCGCGTTCTGCTAACATACGCGGAACGGCGGTGCAACATCGGCGGCACCCTGCGATGTGGCGCAAATGCCGTTGCCTTGCCGCCACGTCCCGCGGCACTTTGGCTTCCGGCCTGCGGGCTGCAACGGCTCGAATGCAGGCGTCCCCATGACCCCGGAAGCCCCGTCCCCTGCCCGGCTGCTCAAGCTGCTGTGCCTGCTCTGGCTCGGCGGCATCACGCTGCGCGTCACCATCCTCGCGGTTCCGCCGGTGATCCCGCTGATCCATGCCGACCTGCACCTGTCGGAAACGCAGGTCGGCCTCTTGATGGGGCTGCCGCTGGCGATGTTTGCGGTCGCGGCGCTGCCCGGATCGCTGCTGGTAGCCAGGCTCGGCGCGCTGCGCACACTGGTGGTCGGGATGGCGATCACCGCGCTCGCCGGCTGCGGCCGCGGCGGCGCGTTCGACGTCGCCACGCTCTATGCGGCCACGCTGGTCATGGGCTTCGGCATCGCCATCATGCAGCCGGCGCTGCCGGCGCTGGTGCGCGAATGGGTGCCACATCGCACCGTGTTGGGCAGCGCCATGGCGTCGAACGGCATGCTGGTGGGCGCCACGCTCGCCTCGATCTTCACCATCCCGCTGGTGCTGCCGCTGGTTGGCGGAAGCTGGCGGCTCGACCTGATGGTCTGGTCGGCGCCGGTCCTCCTGATCGCGGTCGTGTTCATGCTCGGGCCCAGCGGCAACGCACCCCAGCCCGTCGACACCGCGATCGGTCATCTCTGGTTGCCGGACTGGAAGCGGCCGCTGACCTGGCTGCTCGGGCTGACCTTCGGATCGAACAACAGCATTTACTTCTCGACCAACGCTTTCCTGCCGGACTACCTCGCCAGCCAGGGGCGCGCCGACCTGATCGGCTACGGGCTCGGCTGGCTCAACGGCGCGCAGTTCCTCGCAACCTTCATCCTGATGGCGGCGGCGGAACGGCTGACCGGCCGCACCTGGCCGTATGTCGTGTTCGGCCTGATGACGATCGCGGCGATGCTCGGCATTATCGTGAGCACCGGCGTGTGGGTCGTGGCATGGGCGGCCGTGGTCGGCTTTGCGACCGCCATGACCTTCGCGCTCGTGCTGGCGCTGCCCCCGCGGCTGAGCGCCTCGGGCGACACCCACCGCACCGCCGCCGGCATGTTCACCATCAGCTACACGCTTGCCGTCATCATTCCGACCCTGAGCGGCGCGCTGTGGGACCTGACGGGAATCCCCTGGAGCGCATTCCTGCCCCTCGCATTGTGCGCTATCGCGCTCACCGTCTTGGGCGCACTATTGAGCCGCCAGCCGGGTGCCTGACATCGATGTCAACTCCAGAGAACCGCAGGTCGGAGGCGTTGCGCGCGCGGCTCCTGCTGGTCGCGCTCTGCGTCGGCTGGGGCACGACCTGGGTCTCCATGAAGATGGCGCTCGAGGATGTGCCGCCGTTCAGCATGCGGGTGATGACGCTGGCGCTCGGCGCGGTCGTGCTGACGAGCTTCGCCTGGTTCCAGGGCCGCAGCCTGGCCATCGGCAGCCGCCGCACCCGGCTGCACATCTGCATGGCGTCGATGTTCAACATCGTCGCCTTCAGCGTCTTCACGCCGTTCGCGCAGCTCGCCGCCGACACCTCGCGGGTGGCGATCCTGGTCTACACCATGCCGATCTGGGCGGCAATGCTGGCGCTGCCGATCCTCGGCGAGCGGATGACATCGACGCGCACGGCGGCGCTCGCGCTCTGCGTTGCCGGGATGTCGGTCCTGATCGCGCCGCTGGCAGGTCTTGGGATTCCGACCGGCATCCTGCTCGCGCTCGGCGCCGCGGCGAGCTGGGCAGTCGGCACCGTCTATCTGAAGTGGGCGCGGCTCGAAGGCGATCCGATGGCGATCACGGTCTGGCAGCTGGTGTTCGGCGTCGCGGCGGTCGCGGTCTGCCTCGCGATCTTCGAGGGGCGGCTGCATCTCGACATGGGCGCGTGGTCGCTGTTCGGCTTGGTCTATTCCGGCATCATCGGATCGGGCCTCTGCTACTTCCTGTGGTTCAGCATCGTGCGGCGACTGCCGGCCTCGACCGCGGCGCTCGGCATTCTGGCCTCGCCGGTGATCGGCGTGATCACCGCGATGATCGTGCTCGGCGAGCGGCCGACGCTCTACGATGCCGTCGGCTTTGCGCTGATGCTGTCGGCCTCGGCGATCGTGGTGCTGCGGCCGGATGGCGCGGCGCCGGTGGAGCGATAGCTGCCCGGCGGCCTGATGTCGCATTGATTCCGCAATCAACCGATGCACGACGCCACACCGGCTTGCCAAACACGCATGCGCTCGCGAGATTGGGGCGCGTCGGTATGCTCACATCGGGATGAATGCCGCGCGCGGCGCACAGTGCGAGCCAATGAGAGCCGGCCAAGGAGGAGACGATGCACGCGCCGAAGATCTTCGCCATCCTGCTGATGCTTGCTTTCGGCATGGGAGCCGCGCTCGCGCAGGAGCAGTATCCCTCCCGGACCGTCAAGATCGTGGTCCCGACCTCGCCCGGCGCCGTCACTGACGTGATCGCGCGAGCCATCGGCCAGATCATGTCCCAGGTCTGGCGCCAGACCGTCATCATCGAGAACCGGGCCGGAGGAAACGAGACGATCGGAGTGGAGTTCGTCGTGAAATCGCCGGCCGACGGATATACGCTGCTCGTGACCAGCAATGCCGCGATTACCGCCGCTCCGTATCTTTTCAGTCAACTGCGCTACGACCCGCAAAGAGACCTCGTTCCGATCTCGATGCTGGGCTGGGTCACGCCTGTGATGGTGGTTCCGTCCGCTTCGCCGGTGCGCTCCGTCCAGGAGCTGATCGCGCTGGCGAAATCGAAGCCGGGCGCGCTCAACTACGGCTCGTTCGGGACCGGCACCTATTCCCATGTCGCCATGGAGGAGTTCAAGCGCAGGACCGGCACGCAGATGACGCACCTGCCGTACAAGGGGGCCGGTCCCGCCTACACCGCGCTGTTGCGCAACGAGTTCGCCGTCATGCTCGGCAACCTGGGGAGCGCCGCGGTCCATGCCGATGCCGGCAAGGCGAGGATCATCGCAGCCGCGGGCGCCCAGCGCTCCAAGGCGCGGCCCGACCTTCCGACCATCGCCGAATCGGGCCTGCCCGGGTTCTCGACCGGCGCATGGTGGGGACTGTTCGCTCCCGCCAACCTGCCGCGACCGGTTCTCGACAAGATCAGGGGAGACGCGGACCGCATGCTCGATACGCCCGAAATGAAGAAGGTCTACCAGACCAGCACGATGGAGCTTGTGACGATGACGCCGGAGCAGCTTGCGCAATTCATCCGCAACGACACGCAGAATTGGGCGCAGCAGATCAAGGCGGCCGGCATCAAGCCGAACTGAACGTCCGATGGCCGCCGCCGCGGGCGACGTTCGACACACGCAGCATCCCCGCGCCAGGCGCGACGCGTCCATCCAACCGTCCGAGGACTGCATGGATCTGGGACTCAAAGACCGCACTGCCCTGATCACGGGTGCCTCGCGCGGGATCGGCGAGGCCGTGGCACGAGCGATGGCCAGGGAAGGCTGCAATCTCATCCTCACCGCCACCGACGCCGGCAAGCTCCAATCCGTGGCCGAGGACATCAGGCGACGGCATGGGACGACGGTGGCCTGCCCCGTGTTCGATCTGTCCCGGCATGAGAACGTCAAGGCACTGGCAGACGTGGCCGGCGACTGCGACATCCTGATCAACAATGCCGGCGCCATCCCTCGCGGCTCATTGGACGAGGTGACGCCGGATGCCTGGCGGCGCGGATGGGACGTGAAGGTTTACGGCTATATCGACCTCACGCGCTACATTCTGCCGCGCATGTGCGAGCGCAAGCGCGGCGTCATCATCAATATCATCGGCATGGCGGGTGAACGTCCGGAGCCGAAATACATTGCGACCTGCTGCGGCAATGCCGCGCTCATGATGTTCACCCAGTGCGTCGGCGGAGAGAGCATGCGCGACGGCGTTCGCGTGCTTGGCGTCAACCCCGGACCGACCATGTCCGACCGGCACCGCCGGGGCGCCGAACGCGTCGCAGAGCGGGAGCTTGGCAGCAGGGAGCGATGGCCCGAACTGTACAAGCGGTTTCCGATCGGCCGGCCTGCCCGCGTCGAGGAGGTCGCGGACGTCGTGACGTTCCTGGCGTCCGACCTCGCGTCGTATATCAGCGGCGAGATCGTGAGAATTGACGCCGGGCTGAAGGTGCGCGACCCGGTCTATTGACCGCGAACGCTCGGCCCTGCCCAGGGGAAAGGATCGGGCCGCGCGTGCGCCCGTGCCTGACACGCAATCTCACCCTCACAAAAAGCTCTGCGGATCGACATCCACTTCGAGCTTGAGGCTGCCCTTCCCTTTCGGCGCGCCGGCGAGCCAGTCGCGCAGGTAGGCCGACAGGTCGTAGCCGCGCGGGGATTTCACCAGGATGCGGAAGCGGTGGCGCCCGCGAATGAGCGCCAGCGGCGCCTCGGCGGGGCCAAGCACGCGTACCGCCTCATCGTGCGGCGCCGCCCGTACGATCGCGCGCGCGTGGCTTTCGGCCGCGTGCTTGTCGGCGCCTGAGACCAGCAGGCTCGCGAGCCGGCCGAACGGCGGATACTGCGTCTTCTCGCGCAGCTCGATCTCGGTCGAATAGAACGCCTCGCGGTCGCCGGCGATCAGCGCCTTCATCACGGGATGCTCGGGCTGGTGCGTCTGGAGGAAGCCGAGACCGCGGCCTTCCTCGCGGCCGGCGCGTCCCGCCACCTGGTGCAGGAGCTGGAACGTGCGCTCGGCCGCGCGCGGATCGCCGTTGGCGAGCCCGAGATCGGCATCGACGATGCCGACCAGATTGAGCTTGGGAAAATGATGCCCCTTGGCGACAAGCTGCGTTCCGATCACGATGTCGAAGCGGCCCTTGGCGACGTCGTCGAGTTCCTCGCGCAGCCGCTCCATCGATTCCACGAGGTCGCTGGAGAGCACGAGGATGCGCGCTTGCGGAAACAGCTCCGCCGCCTCCTCCGCCAGCCGCTCGACCCCGGGGCCGACCGGCGCGAACGACTCCACGGCCTCGCATTTCGGGCATTTGTCCGGCGGCGGCATCGCGAAGCCGCAGTGGTGGCACACCAGGCGGCGCCGGAAGCGATGATCCACGAGCCAGGCATCGCAGTTCGGACAGGCGAGCCGGAACCCGCAATTGCGGCACAGCGTGAGCGGCGCAAAGCCGCGGCGGTTGAGGAAGAGAAGGGCCTGCTCGCCACGTCCCACCGCGGTCATCACGGCTTCCGCAAGCCGCGGCGCGATGAAGCGCCCGCGCGGCGGGCCCTCGCGCTTCATGTCGATCGCCTCGATGGCGGGAAGATGCTGGCCGCCGAAGCGTTCCGGCAGGTGCAGGCGCCGGTAGCGGCCGCGCCGCGCATTCACCTCGGTTTCCACCGAAGGCGTCGCCGAGGCCAGCACGATCGGGATGCCGGCGATGCTGGCGCGCACCACCGCCATGTCGCGGGCGTGATAGCGCACGCCGTCCTCCTGCTTGTAGGCGGCGTCGTGCTCCTCATCCACGACGACAAGCCCGAGATCGGCATAGGGCAGGAACAGCGCCGAGCGCGCCCCGACCGTCACCGTCGCCACCCCTTCCGCCACGGCCGCCCAGGTGCGCGCCCGCAGCCGCTGCGACAACTGCGAATGCCATTCCGCCGGTCGTACGCCGAAGCGCTCGGCAAAGCGGTCGAGCACCTGCGAGGTCAGCGCGATCTCCGGCATCAGGATGAGCGCCTGCTTTCCGCGCCGGATCGCCTCGGCCACCGCCTCCAGGTAGACCGCGGTCTTGCCGGAGCCGGTGACGCCGTCGATCAGCGTCGCCGAATAGCCGCCCTGGCCGACGGTCGCGCGCAGCGTGTCCGCCGCCGCGCGCTGCGCCGACGTGAAGTCCGGCTGCGCGAAATCCGGATCGGGTGGGCGCGCCACCGGCTCCGGCGGCAGCACCATGGTTTCCAGCGTGCCCTCGTCGATCAGGCCGTCGACAACGCTTGCGGTGACGCCGGCTTCCTCGGCGATCTCGCCCTTGGACCGGATCAGCCCGTCGGCGACCGTTGCCAGCACGCGGTTGCGCGCCGCGGTCATGCGCTTCGGGGGCGGCCCGGCCAGGCGAACGCCGACGCGTTCCCGCGCAGGCGGCAGACGCTCGCCCATGCGCAGCGCCATGCGCACGACCATGCCACGCGGCGACAGCGTGTAGGCGGAAACCCAGTCCACGAACCGCCGCAGCTCGCTCCTGAGCGGCGGCACGTCGAGCTTGCCGGAGATGTCCTTCAGCCGGTTGTCGAGGCGCGGGTTGGGCTTGGGGTTCTCCGCCCACACCACGCCCAGCGCCTCGCGCGGACCGAGCGGCACGGCCACGACGTCCCCAGGCGCCACTGCCATGTCGGGCGGCACCGCATAGGAATAGGCCTGGTCGAGCGCGACCGGCACCAGCACGTCGACGACGCGTCTAGCCATGCGCAATCTCGCGCGATTCTCCGTGCTTAAGAAAGGGGTAGGCAGCGGGTGCGATTATGCCCCATGTGTCAAGCGCGCTCGCGGCATCCATTGTGGCACGGGGTCTGCCGCGAACTCGGCGAGCCCCCTCGCCCCTGCGGGGAGAGGCAGAAGTGCGCAGCGCGCAAGTCCGTCGTCTCGATGTCGGTTTCGCGGTGAACTCAAAAGCACGAAACGAACTTCCCCTCCCCTTCGCCGCGGCGGACGTCGCGGCCGAGGTGGCGCGCTGGCTTGCCTTTCTCGCCAGCGAGCGGCGGATGTCGGGCAAGACTGTCGAGGCCTACGGCCGCGATGTGGGTCAGTTCCTGGCGTTCCTGGCCGAGCATTTCGGAAACAGGATCACGCTGGCGCGGCTGTCGAAGCTCGCGCCGGCCGACGTGCGCGCCTTCATGGCGGCGCGTCGCGCCGCCGGCATCGGCGGCCGCTCGCTGATGCGGATACTCGCCGGCGTACGCTCGTTTGCGCGATTCCTGGAACGCGAAGGCAAGGGCCGCGTCGGCGCGCTGGCCGCCGTGCGCGCGCCCAGGATCGCGAAGACGCTGCCGAAGCCGCTCACGGCCGGGGCCGCCAGACGCCTTGTCGACACCGACCTGCGCGCGGGCGAAGAGCGCGAGCCCTGGGTTCTTGCCCGCGACGCCGCCGTGCTCGCCCTGCTCTACGGTTCGGGGTTGCGCATGTCCGAAGCGCTCGGTCTGAAGCGCAACGAGGTTCCTGCCCCCGGCAAGGGCGACACCGTCACGGTCACCGGCAAGGGCAACAAGCAGCGGATGGTGCCGGTGCTGCCGCAGGTGCTCGGGCTCATTGCCGACTATGTGAGGCTGTGCCCGTACGACCTGCCCGCCGGCGGTGCATTGTTCGTCGGCGCGCGCGGCGGCCCGCTGTCGCCGCGAGTCGTTCAGCTTGCCATGGCGCGGCTGCGCGGCGCGCTCGGGCTGGCCGACAGCGCGACGCCGCATGCGCTTCGGCATTCCTTCGCCACCCATCTGCTGGCGCGCGGCGGCGACCTGCGCGCTATCCAGGAGCTGCTCGGCCATGCGTCGCTCTCGACGACGCAGATCTACACCGCCGTCGACACCGAGCGGCTGATGGACGTCTACCGCAGCGCGCACCCGCGCGCCTGAGCTTCTCCACACCCCTTGCGAACGCCATGGCGTCCGCTACACCTCTGCCCGCCCAACCAGAGAGGGATTCGCCATGAGCCACGGTGTCCATGCGGTGCAGCACGAAGCCGAGCACAAGATCCAACATGACAGCGAACACGGCAGCCACGGCGGCGGAAAGAACCTGCTCGACGCCCGCAACAAGAAGGTCGCGCTGTTGATCGCGGTGATCGCGCTGTTCCTGGCGTTCTCGGAAACGCTCGGCAAGAGCGCCCAGACCGCGGCGATCAGCTACAACGTCGAGGCCTCGAATCTCTGGGCCTTTTTCCAGGCCAAGACCATCCGCCAGACCGTGCTTCAGGCGGCCACCGAGCTGCTGAAGATCGACCTCATCCGCGACGGCGGCGGCGATCAGGCGCCGGCCGCGACCAAGGCGGCGCTGAGCAAGCGCATCGCAAGCTGGGAGGCGATCGCCAAGCGTTACGACTCCGAGCTGATGGACCCCCCTGTGCGCAAGGAGGTCAATCTGAACCCGCCCTATGGCGAAGGCCGCCGCGAGCTGATGGCGCGCGCCATCGCCGCCGAAAAAAAGCGCGACACCGCGATGGAGCGATACCACCACTACGAGGTCGCCTCCGCGGCATTCCAGATCGGCATCGTGCTCGCCTCGGCCACGGTGATCACCGGCATGGTCGTGCTGAGCTACCTCGCCGGCGTGCTCGGGCTTGTCGGGATCGCGTTCATGGCGATCGGCTTCTTCGCCCCGCACGCCGTGCATTTGTTCTGAGTCGCCACGCGAGCAGCAGCAGTTATCGTGCCCTTTCCGCTTGCGTGCGGAAGAGGGCAGCGCAAACTTCAACGCTCATCCTGAGGGGCGATCCGAAGGTGCGCGTCTCGAAGGATGAGGCGCGGACGCCTTTCGTCGCCGCATGCGCCCAGTCCCTCACATGTGAATCGCGCGCTTGCCGACGGCGAGCGCGGCTTCCTTCACGGCCTCGGTGAGCGTCGGATGTGCGTGACACGTGCGCGCGATGTCTTCCGCCGCGGCGCCGAACTCCATCGCTACCGCCGCCTCCGCGATCATGTTGCCAGCGTCCGGACCGAGGATGTGCACGCCGAGCACGCGGTCGGTCTTCGCATCCGCCAAAATCTTTACGAAGCCGTCGGTCTGCATGTTGACCTTGGCGCGGCCGTTGGCGGTGAATGGGAATTTCCCGACATTGTAGGCGACGCCGGCCTCTTTCAGCTCCTCCTCGGACTTGCCGACCGAGGCAAGCTCCGGAAAGGTGTAGATCACGTTCGGGATCACGTCATAGTTCACGTGGCCGGCCTGGCCGGCGAGGATTTCGGCCACCGCGACGCCCTCGTCCTCGGCCTTGTGCGCCAGCATCGGCCCTGCGATCACGTCGCCGATGGCATAGATGCCCGGTACGTTGGTGGCGAAATGCGCGTCCACGACCACGCGGCCGCGGTTGTCCATCTTGACGCCCGCCTGTTCGAGGCCGAGACCTTCGGTGTAGGGCACGCGCCCGATAGCGACCAGCACCACGTCCGCCTCGATCGTCTCGGCTGCGCCGCCGGCGGCGGGCTCGATCGTCGCTTTGAGCTTCCTGCCGGACGCGTCGACGCCCGTCACCTTGGACGAGAGCTTGAACGCGATGCCCTGCTTGCCAAGGATGCGCTGGAAGTTCTTCGCCACGTCGAGGTCGATGCCGGGAACGATCCGGTCGAGGAACTCGACCACCATCACCTCCGACCCGAGGCGGCGCCAGACCGAGCCCAGTTCGAGCCCGATCACGCCGGCGCCGACCACCAACAGCTTGTCCGGCACCTTCTCCAGCGTCAGCGCGCCGGTCGACGACACGATCCGCCTTTCGTCGATCGCAATGCCCTTGAGCCGCGCCACGTCGGAGCCGGTGGCGATAACGATCGATTTGGTCTCCAGCGTCTGCGTCCTGCCGCCCTCGCCTTTGACCTCGACCTTGCCGGCCGCCACGATGCGGCCCACGCCGCGCACGGCCTCGATCTTGTTCTTCTTCAAAAGGAAATCGACGCCCTTGACGTTGCCGTCGACGCCCTCGTCCTTGAACTTCATCATGGCGGCAAGATCGAGCTTCGGCTTGCCGACCCCGATGCCCATCTTCGCGAATGAGTGCCCGGCTTCCTCGTAAAGCTCCGACGCATGCAGCAGCGCCTTCGACGGGATGCAGCCGATATTGAGACAGGTGCCGCCGAAGGTTGCGTCCTTCTCCACCACCGCGGTCCTGAGCCCGAGCTGGGCCGCGCGGATGGCACAGACATAGCCGCCGGGGCCGGTGCCGATGACGATGAGGTCGTAGGGCATTAGAATCTCGGCCATTAGAAGTTAGATCGTTAGTTTCCGAATAACGTCCGCAAAGAGCTTCTCCAGCGCTTGCCACCGCGCAGAATCCTCAATGTCAGGCAAAATCACACTTGGTTCTCCATCAATGCTATTCGTTGAAAGCTTGAATCCGATTTCTTGCATCCTTGTCAGGAGTTCTTTTCGAGCAGATTCAGAGCTGAACCGGGGTGATTTCTTTAACTGATATGTAGCGAGCCCCAGCCGCCGACCCTGCCGCAGATAGGCAAATCGCAGGGAGCTCGGGCCTCCTTCGACGGCAAGAGCCTTGCCAGTAATACTGAAGCTTGCCCCCAAAGCCCGCAAATCATCCACAAACTTTCGAAAGATATCTGGTGCATCTGATTGCAGTATCCAATCCTCGACCGAGCCTTCAAATTGCGTAGAGACGCGTTTTTGGTCATTCGCGCGAGGCGTCGCTCCGACCAGCCTAGGAGTCAAAATTCGGCTTTGGGCATCCTCAAATGGGCGAAGCTCAAGAGCCAAGACTGATGCACGTGTCATTTGCTCATTAAGAAATACGACGATTTTCTCCAACTCTTTTTCGATGCGATCGGCTACAAACACCATACGAATGCGGCCGCTAACAAGGTTGGTTTCGACTCCTTTCCAATATGCTTCCTGGTCAGGCTCATCGGTTTGCAGAAGTTCCGCCAGCCTATCGGTCGGGCTAACTCCATCGTCCGCGCAGGTGCCGGAAAAATCTGTCACAAGCCTTTCGACCTTCCAGTAACTAACGGCATTCGCCGCGTAATCCAACATTTGGGCCACGACTTCCCGCCGCGCGCGTGTATCCGTCGCCCTCTTGACCTCTACAAGTGTCGGCACGCCGTCTTGATCCAGAAAGAGATGGTCTAGAGACCATCGCGCACTGCCACCATCCCGATCGGAAATGCCGGCCTCACGGCGGACCAACACCCAACGCCGGGGGGTTTCTTCACCAAAATCTGAATCCGTCAGGAGCTTCGGAAAACGCGCCAAAATCTCTTGAAATACATCCTCGGAAACAAAGCCAGTAGACGTCAGGACCCTGAGAGAATTGTCTTTACCCAACAGAAATATGTTTTCCGTCATGGCCGTGCCCTACCACCAAGCCTCACAACTCCAGCACCAGTCTCGCCCGGTCCTCCAGGCACTCCTTCACCTGCACCAAAACGCCACCGTCGCAGCGCATCGACAATGCGCTGATCGCATGGGCGCACGAGACGGCAAGCGTCACCGTTTCATCGCGTCCAGCGTCTGCAGGACCTGTTCGAGCTGAGCCGATGCTCTGTCAGACTTCCGATTGAGCACATCGGCGACGGTGTCGATCTTCTGGTTGAGCTCGCCTGCAACGCGGTCGATCTTCTGGTCCAAAATCCTGAAGTTTGATTTTGCAAGCTCGTTGGCCTGGTCAAACCGATCGGTCACGCTTTCCGCAAAGGCGTCGAGCCGCATCTCAACACGAGTTATATCCGCCTTGATCCCTGCAACTTCGCCTTCAAGCTTGGAATTCTCCGCACGCAACTGTGCGACATCGCCTTTGAGAACGCGCACGTCGCCCTGCACCCGCTTGATCTGCTCGCCCAGAAAACGGAGATCGACTGGTTCCTCAGCCATAATGCAACCATCCTATAGAAAATCCCTCACAAATCCAGCACCAGCCTGCCCGGGTCCTCCAGGCACTCCTTCACCCGCACCAGGAACGTCACCGCCTCGCGACCGTCGACGATGCGGTGGTCGTAGCTGAGCGCGAGATACATCATCGGCCGGATCACCACCTGGCCGTTCTCGGCCATCGGCCTTTCCTGGATCTTGTGCATGCCGAGGATGCCGGACTGCGGCGCGTTCAGGATCGGCGTCGACATCAGCGAGCCATAGACGCCGCCGTTGGTGATGGTGAAGGTGCCGCCCTGCATCTCCTCGATCTTGAGCGTGCCGTCGCGCGCGCGGCGCGCCGCGTCGCCGATCTCCTTCTCGATCCGCGCCAGCGACTTGACATCGCAGTCGCGGATCACCGGCACCACCAGGCCCTTCTCGGTGCCGACCGCGACGCCGATGTGGTAGTAGTTCTTGTAGATGATGTCGCCGCCGTCGATCTCGGCATTGACCGCCGGGATGTCGTGCAGCGCCTGCACGCAGGCGCGCACGAAGAAACCCATGAAGCCGAGCTTGGTGCCGTGCTTCTTCTCGAACAGGTCGCGATACTGGCTGCGCATCGCCATCACCGCCGACATGTCGACCTCGTTAAAGGTCGTGAGCATGGCGGCGGTGTTCTGCGCGTCCTTCAGGCGGCGCGCGATGGTGGCGCGCAGCCGCGTCATCTTCACGCGCTCCTCGCGCGAGGCGTCGTCGGCGGGCGACGGCGCTCGCACCTGGATGGCGGCCGCGGTCTGGCGCACGGGCGTCGGCTGCGCGGCAGCACGTTCGATTGCGGCCATCATGTCGCCCTTGGTAACGCGGCCGTCCTTGCCGGAACCCGGCACGGTGGCCGGGTCCATGCCGCTCTCGGCAGCCATCTTGCGCACCGATGGCGGGACCGGCGCGTCGGTTGCCGGCTTGGCCGCTGCCGGTGCGGCAGACGGCTTCGGAGCCTCCGCCTTGGATGCGGGAACAGCAGACGGCGGCGATGCGGGCTTCGCGGGCGCGCCGGCGCCTTCCTTGATCTCGCCCAGCAGCGCGCCGACCGCCACGGTATCGCCGTCCTTGGCGGAAACCGTGGCAAGCGTGCCGGCCGCGGGCGCCGGCACCTCGATGGTCACCTTGTCGGTTTCCAGCTCGACCAGCGGCTCGTCGACCGCCACCGCGTCGCCCGGCTTCTTGAACCACTTGCCGATGGTTGCCTCGGTGACGGATTCACCGAGCGTGGGGACGCGGATTTCAGCCATGACTCGATCCTGTCAGTTTGCCGTTTCTCCCGGCCGTCATATCCGCAGCATCAATGTCATCCCAGCACGTCATCGAAGATGCTCTTGAGCTGCGACAGGTGCTTCGACATCAACCCGGTCGCCGTCGCCGCGGTCGCCGGACGACCGGCGTAGCGCGCGCGCCTGTTCTTGGCCTGAGCCTGGTTGAGCACCCATTCGAGATAGGGCTCGATGAAGTGCCACGCGCCCATGTTGCGCGGCTCTTCCTGGCACCAGACCATCTCGGCCTGCTTGAAGCGCGACAATTCATGCAGGAGCGCCTTCATCGGGACCGGATAGAGCTGCTCGACGCGCAGCAGGTAGACGTCGTTGACGCCGCGCTTCTCGCGCTCCTCGTAAAGGTCGAAATAGACCTTGCCGGAGCACATCACCACGCGCCTGATCTTGTCGTCGGCCACGAGCTTGATCGTCTCGTCGGGTAGAAGCTGCGCATCGTCCCACAGCAGGCGATGGAACGAGGTGTCGGGCCCCATCTCGTCGAGCTGCGATACCGCACGCTTGTGGCGCAGCAGCGATTTCGGCGTCATCAGGATCAGCGGCTTCCGGATGTCACGCTTCAACTGCCGGCGCAGGATGTGGAAGTAGTTCGCCGGCGTCGTGCAGTTGGCCACCTGCATGTTGTCCTCGGCGCACATCTGGAGGAATCGTTCGAGCCGCGCCGAGGAATGCTCCGGCCCCTGCCCTTCATAGCCGTGCGGCAACAGGCACACCAGGCCCGACATGCGCAGCCATTTTCGCTCGCCGGACGAGATGAACTGGTCGAACACCACCTGCGCGCCGTTGGCAAAGTCGCCGAATTGCGCCTCCCACAGCGTCAGCGCGTTGGGTTCGGCAAGCGAATAGCCGTACTCGAAGCCGAGCACGGCCTCTTCGGAGAGCATCGAGTTGATGACCTCATAGCGCGCCTGCGTGCGGCCGAGCTCGTTGAACGGGATGTAGCGGTCTTCGTTCTCCTGGTCGATCAGCACCGAATGGCGCTGCGAGAACGTGCCGCGCTCGCAGTCCTGGCCGGACAGCCGCACCGGGTGCCCGCCCAGCAGCAGCGAGCAGAACGCCAGCGCCTCGGCCGTGGCCCAGTCGATTCCCTGTCCGCTTTCGATCGCCTTGCCGCGATGGTCGAGGAACCGCTGGATGGTCCGGTGGATACGGAACCCCTGCGGCACGGCGGTGATTCTCTTGCCGATTTCCTTCAATGTGGCGAGATCGACGCCGGTATTGCCGCGGCGTGGATCGTCATGATCGCGCGCGGCCTTGATGTCGGCCCAGCGGCCGTCGAGCCAGTCGGCGTTGTTGGCCTTGTAGCCCTGGCTCGCCTCCTGCTCGGCATCGAGCCTGGCGCGCCAGCTGGCGCGCATGGCTTCGACATCCTCCTCGGTGAGGAGGCCGTCGGCCACGAGCTTCTTCGCGTAGATCTTCGAGGTCGACGGGTGAGCGCGAATCGCCTTGTACATCAGCGGCTGGGTGAACGACGGCTCGTCGCCTTCGTTGTGGCCGAATCGCCGGTAGCAGAACATGTCGATCACGACCGGCGTCTGGAACGTCTGCCGGAACTCGGTCGCAATCTTGGCGGCGTAGACGACCGCTTCCGGGTCGTCGCCGTTCACATGGAAGATCGGCGCCTCGATCATCTTGGCGACGTCGGACGGATAGGGCGACGACCGCGAGTAGCGCGGATAGGTGGTGAAGCCGATCTGGTTGTTGACGATAAAGTGCACGGAGCCGCCGGTGCGGTGGCCGCGCAGACCGGAGAGGCCGAAGCACTCGGCGATCACGCCCTGTCCGGCAAACGACGCGTCGCCGTGAATGAGAAGCGGCATCACCATGGTGCGGTCTTCGCGCGTCGCGCCGTAGTAATCCTGCTTCGCGCGCACCTTGCCGAGCGCGACCGGCACCACGATCTCGAGGTGCGACGGATTGGCGGTGAGCGACAGGTGAACCGTGTTGCCGTCGAAATCGCGGTCCGACGATGCGCCGAGATGGTATTTCACGTCGCCGGAGCCTTCGACGTCGCTGGGCGTCGCCGAACCGCCCTTGAACTCGTGGAAGATCACGCGGTGCGGCTTCTGCATCACCTGCGCCAGCACGTTGAGGCGGCCGCGATGCGCCATGCCGATGACGATTTCCTTGACGCCAAGCGCACCGCCACGCTTGATGATCTGCTCCAGGGCCGGAATCATCGACTCGCCGCCATCGAGGCCGAAGCGCTTGGTGCCGGTGAACTTGAGGTCACAGAAGTTTTCGAAGCCCTCCGCCTCGATCAGCTTGTTGAGAATCGCCCGCTTGCCTTCGGGGGTGAAGCTGATCTCCTTGTCCGGCCCTTCGATGCGTTCCTGCATCCAGGCCTTCTGCGCGGGGTCCGAAATGTGCATGAACTCCACGCCGAGCGTCTGGCAGTAGGTACGCCGCACGATGGCGAGAATCTCGCGCAGCGTGGCGAACTCCAGCCCGAGCACGCGGTCGAGGAAGATGCGGCGATCCATGTCGGCGTCGTTGAAACCGTAGGAGCGCGGATCGAGCTCGGCTTCGTCCTTTCGCGGCTCGAGCCCGAGCGGATCGAGGTTGGCGTGGAAATGTCCGCGCGCGCGGTAGGCGCGAATCAGCATCAGCGCATGGATGGAGTCGCGGGTCGCCTGCTGCACGTCGGCCGCCGAAAGCTCGACGCCCTTCGCCTGCGCCTTGGCCCTGACCTTGCCGCCGATCGCTGTCTCGACCTCGCTCCAGTCGCCGGTCAGCGCCGCGACCAGGTCGCCGCCGGCATGCAGCGGCCAGTTCGGTTGCCTCCAGGAGGGGCCTGACGCCGCCTTGCGGCCATCGGCGCCGGCGTCCTTCAGACTGCCGAAGAACGCCTGCCACTCGGCGTCGACGGACGCGGGATCGACGAGGTAGCGTGCGTGCAGATCTTCGATATAGGCGGCATTGCCCCCATCCAGAAAGGACGTGAGGGCGAATGCGGCATTGGCGTCTTGGCGGGACATGACAATCCTCGATGGCACGCCGGCTCCAGCAAGGAACCGGCCGGTCACAGGTGATTCGAGGAGCGACTCGCCCCTCCGCCCGGCAGATCACCCTCCATAGCCTATCTAGTTAAGGATGATGACCGGAGAAAGAGGAATTTATGAATCTTGCTTCGACGCTACAGGTGAGACGGTCCGGCAGTCGTGACTGGCCCAATGCCAAGCCGCTGACCCAGGTCAGCCTCGGAGCACCTCAGCCAGCGTCTTGCCGAGCCGCGCCGGCGACGGCGACACCGTGATGCCGGCGGATTCCATGGCCGCGATCTTCGACCCCGCGTCGCCTTTGCCGCCCGAGATGATCGCGCCGGCATGACCCATGCGGCGGCCGGGCGGCGCGGTGCGCCCGGCGATGAAGCCGACCATCGGCTTCTTGCGCCCGCGCCTGGCCTCGTCCTTGAGGAACTGCGCCGCATCCTCCTCCGACGAGCCGCCGATCTCGCCAATCATGACGATGGCTTCGGTCGCCGGGTCGGCGAGGAGAAGTTCGAGCCCGTCGATGAAGTCCATGCCCTTGACCGGGTCGCCGCCGATGCCGAGCGCGGTGGTTTGCCCGAGACCTTCCTGCGTGGTCTGGAACACCGCCTCGTAGGTGAGCGTGCCCGAGCGCGACACGATCCCGACCTTGCCGGGCTTGAAGATGTTGCCGGGCATGATGCCGATCTTGCACTCCCCGGCGGTGATGACGCCCGGGCAGTTCGGGCCGATCAGGCGCGACTTCGAGCCGCTCAACGAGCGTTTGACCTTTACCATGTCGAGCACCGGGATGCCCTCGGTGATGCAGACGATCAGCGGAATCTCCGCGTCGATCGCTTCCGAGATCGCGTCGGCGGCGCCGGCCGGCGGTACATAGATCACGCTGGCGTCGCAGCCGGTCTTGGCTCTAGCCTCGGCGACGGTGTCGAACACCGGCAGGCCGAGATGGGTCGAGCCGCCCTTTCCGGGTGCGACGCCGCCGACCATCTTGGTGCCGTAGGCGATCGCCTGTTCGGAATGGAAGGTACCGTTGCGGCCGGTGAAGCCCTGGCAGATGACGCGGGTGTTCCTGTCGACGAGAATGGGCATGGCGTTCTCTTCGGCTCGCGCTACGCGAAGGGATTCAAGACGCGGACCGAGCCGTAGCTTTGCCCCGGGTTGAAGTCCTCCGAGTAAACGACGGGTGCTTCCAATCTCTCTGCCGCAGCGATGATAGCCGCATCCCAATAATTGATCTGGTAGCGTTCAGACAGCGCGATCGCAATCATGACCAGGTTCGCATCGATCGCCACGCAGGGAAAGGCGGCAAGGCGTTGCACCCAATCGAATGCATCTTGCACGCTGAGGGGTTTCGCCGGCTTGTGCACGATATTGACGAAGAATTCTTGAAGGACTTGGGCCGAGGTTCCAAGACCTTCGGTCTGAAGGATTTCTCTCGCGCGTGCGTATTTGGCAGGTTCATCGTCCCGACCCGCGGCGGCGTAGATGAGGACGTTTGTGTCCACGAAGCACCGGACGGTCATAGAGTTCCTCCCGGTTCCATTTCCATCCTGGCCCAAGCCGAGCCGTCGATGTCTCTGCCAGCTTCAACAATTCCTTGCGCGCCTTCGCCACTCGATCGTCTTCCGTCGCGATCCTGGTCAGGTACTCGCGGACCAAGCCGTTGACGGTCGTATCGCGCGCAGTCGCGTAACGGCGCGCACCTTTCAGAACCTCTTCATCGATGGCGAGCGTGATGTTCTTCATGACCGGACCTCCTCCACAGTTTATGTGGAGCCGTGTAGCGATGCAAGTCTGGTATGATTGCCGTTCCGCCCGGTGAAGCCCTGGCAGATGACCTTGGTGGTGTTCCGGTCGACGAGAATGGACATCACGCCGCCCCCTTCACCGCCCTGACGATCTTCTGCGCCGCGTCGTCGAGGTCGTCGGCGGAGGTGACGTTGAGATTGGACTTGGAGATGATCTCCTTGCCTAACTCCACATTGGTGCCTTCGAGCCGCACCACCAGCGGCACGCGCAGGCCCACATCGCGCACCGCCGCCACCACGCCTTCGGCAATGATGTCGCATTTCATGATGCCGCCGAAGATGTTGACCAGGATGCCCTTCACCTTGGGGTCGGAGGTGATGATCTTGAATGCCGCCGCCACCTTGTCAGCGCTGGCGCCGCCGCCGACGTCGAGGAAATTCGCCGGCTCCTCGCCGTAGAGCTTGATGATGTCCATGGTGGCCATGGCGAGTCCGGCGCCGTTGACCATGCAGCCAATGGTGCCGTCGAGCGCCACATAGTTGAGATCGTATTTGGACGCCTCGATCTCCTTGTCGTCCTCCTCGGTGAGATCACGCAGCGCCATGATGCCGGAATGGCGGTAGAGCGCGTTGTCGTCGAAGCCGATCTTGGCATCGAGGCAAACGAGCTTGTCGTCCTTGGTGACGATCAGCGGGTTCACCTCCAGCAGGCTCATGTCCTTCTCGGTGAACGCCCTGTACAGGCCGGTGAGGAGACCGCTCATCTGCTTCTGAAGGTCGCCCGTGAGACGCAACGCCTGTGATACCCGGCGCACATGATGCGGGCAGATCCCGGTCACCGGGTCGATGCCGACGGTGACGATCTTGTCCGGCGTCCTGTGCGCGACCTCCTCGATATCCATGCCGCCTTCGGTCGAGACCACGAAGGCGATGCGCGAGGTCGCGCGATCGACCAGCGCCGCCAGGTAAAGCTCGCGGTCGATGGTGGAGCCTTCCTCGATGTAGAGCCGGCTGACCTGCTTGCCCTTGGGACCGGTCTGCCTGGTGACCAGCGTCGCGCCCAGCAGCCGTTCGGCCTCCTTGCGCACGTCCTCCATCGAACGCACGACCTTGACGCCGCCCGCCTTGCCGCGGCCGCCGGCATGGATCTGCGCCTTCACGACCACCACCGGCGTCGCCAGATCGTGCGCCGCCTTCACCGCCTCGTCGACCGAAAATGCGGCATGCCCGCGCGGCACCGGAACGCCGAACTCGCGCAGCACCGCCTTGGCCTGGTATTCATGGATGTTCATTCAAAGGCCTCGCCGCGATTGGGGCGCACCGCGTCGTGTCCGGGGCACGACTGCAACATCGCGTTGCTCCGCCTACCGGCCCTTGCCGAGATTAGGCGCGATGGTCATGCAGGCGTCCACCAGGGTCTTCACGGCGGCGGCCGACTTGTCGAACATCGCGCGCTCCGCCGAGTTGAGCTGGATCTCGACAATTCGCTCGGCACCCTTGGCGCCGATCACGACCGGCACGCCGACATAGAGGTCCTTCACGCCGTATTCGCCGTTGAGCCAGGCCGCGCATGGGAGCACGCGCTTCTTGTCCTTCAGATAGCTTTCGGCCATGGCGATCGCGGACGCGGCCGGCGCATAGAAGGCGGAGCCGGTCTTCAGGAGATTGACGATCTCGGCGCCGCCATCGCGCGTCCTTTGCACGATGGCGTCCAGGCGGGCCTGTGTCGTCCATTTCATCTTCACCAGGTCGGGCAGCGGTATGCCGGCGACGGTGGAGTAGCGGGTCAGCGGCACCATCGAGTCGCCGTGTCCGCCAAGCACGAAGGCGGTGACGTCCTCCACCGACACATTGAACTCGTCGGCGAGGAAGTAGCGGAAGCGCGCCGAGTCGAGCACGCCGGCCATGCCGACCACCATGTGCTTGGGCAGGCCGCAGGCCTTCTGGAGCGCCCACACCATGGCGTCGAGCGGATTGGTGATGCAGATGACGAACGCGTTGGGCGCATATTTCTTGATGCCGGAGCCGACCTGCTCCATCACTTTCAGGTTGATGCCGAGAAGATCGTCGCGGCTCATGCCCGGCTTGCGCGGCACGCCGGCGGTGACGATGACCACGGCGGCGCCGTCGATCGCCTCGTAGGAGTTGGTGCCGACGAGCCTGACGTCGAAGCCGTCGATCGGAGAGGACTGGGCGAGATCGAGCGCCTTCCCCTGGGGAATGCCCTCGGCGATATCGAACAGCACGACGTCGCCGAGCTCCTTGAGGCCGACGAGATGAGCGAGCGTGCCGCCGATCTGGCCGGCGCCGATCAATGCAATCTTGGGACGCGCCATGTGGGGAAAAACCTCGGATTTGCGCGGTGGAACGGTTCGTGAGGCAGGGGTCGCTGCACTGCGTCATAGACCCATTCATGGGGCCCGTTCAAGGACCCCTTTTCGATTGCCGTCCTGCTTGCGAAGACCCGACCGCCGGGCCGCAGCAACATATGACGACCGCCCGGTCGCACTCGCGCAACGACGCGGATCATTTGGTCCCCTTGCGTGCGCGGGGAGGCACCCGAGGGCTCTACGCCGCATGGGCAGATGGATCGTGCCCGCGCTAAGGTCCGCTCAAAAAAGCAACCTCGACACAAAGCGGGAGCGGCGCCATGATATGCGCTCGGCTGGTTTTCGCGAGCCTGCTCGCCATCGGTGTGGGCACGTCTTCTGCCATTGCGCAGGACTACCCATCCAAGCCGATCAAGATGATCGTGCCGTTCATACCGGGCTCGCCGGTGGACGTGCTGGCACGGCTCGTCAGCAATCACCTCGCACCCCGCCTCGGCCAGTCCATCGTGATCGAGAACAAGCCTGGAGCCGGCACCACCATCGGCACCAAGATCGCCGCCAGCGCCGATCCCGACGGCTACACGCTGATGATCGCCGCTACCAGCTTCGCGATCTCGTCGGCGATGTATTCCAACCTCGGATACGATCCATTGAAGAGCTTCGATGCGGTGGGATTCCTCGCGCGCAGCCCGCAGCTGCTGGTGATCACACCGGACGTGCCGGCAAAGACGCTGAAGGAGTTCGTCGCCTACGCGCACGCCAACCCGGGCAAGCTCAATTTCGGCTTCGGGCTTGGTACCCTGCCGCAGATTCTGGGTGAATACTTCAAGGTGCTCACCAAGACCGACATCGCCAGCATTCCGTACAAGGGGGGCGAGCAGGTCCGCGTCGACATGCTCGGCGGCCGCATCCAGATGAATTTCGGGCCGCCGCCGTCGGTGATGTCGCTCATCCGGCAGGGCAAGGTCCGTGCGCTCGCCGTTACCAGCGAGGCCCGCTACCAGGACCTGCCGGATGTGCCGACCTTCAAGGAAAGCGGCCTGCCGCAGTTGTCGGTAAGCTTCACGGCCGGTTTCGTCGCGCCGGCCGGAACGCCCAAGCCGATCCTCCGCAGGCTCAACGACTCGCTCAACGAGACATTGCGGTCGCCGGAGCTCGGGGCAGCCATGGCCAAGCTCGGCTTTCAGCCCGAGGCGTGGACCATCGCGCAGTATGAGGCGTTCCTCGCCGACGAGGTGAAGCTGTGGCCGGGCATCCTCAAGGCTACCGGCGTGAGCGTGAAGTAGCCGTCCCGCTCGCAGCCCGACGGGATGCTTCGGAAAGTCAGGACACTCCAACAGGGGACCGATCCATGCGTTTGATCCTCATCGCTGCCGGGCTGCTCGCCGCCGCCGCCGGACCCGCGCAGGCCCAGCCCTATCCCGACAAGCCGATCCGGCTGATCGTACCGCTGGTGGCGGGCTCGCCGATCGTTTCGGTCGGCCGCGTGGTGACGACCCCGCTGGCGACCCGGCTCGGGCAGCAGATCGTGATCGACGCGCGTCCGGGCGGCGGCACCACCATCGGCCTGAAGGCCGCGGCCGCCGCCGCGCCGGACGGCTACACGCTTTTCATGTACGGGCAGAACATCACCTACGTGCTCGATCTCTATCCCGATCTCGGTCTCGATCCGATGAAGGCGTTCGTGCCGGTGGCGAACCTCATGACGTTCTCGCACGTGCTTGTGATCGGATCGCAGGTTCCGGCGAAGACGCTGAAGGAGTTCGTGGCGCTTGCAAAGGCAAGTCCCGGCAAGCTGAACTTCGGTGCCGGCCTCGGCACCATGCCGTATATCGTCGGCCAGTATTTCATCCAGCAGGCCGGCGTCGACATTGTCAGCATCCCCTACCGGGGCGGTGAACAGGTGCGGCCCGACATCCTGGGCGGCCGCATCCACATGAACACCGGTCCGGTCGCCAGCCTCATGCCCCTGATCAGGGACGGCAAGCTGCGCCCCCTCGCCTATACCGGCGCCAAACGGCATCCCCAGCTGCCCGACGTTCCGACCATGATCGAGAGCGGCTATCCGCAGGTGGGATGGCACCCGGACGTCTGGCAGGCGATCTTCGCGCCGACCGGCACGCCTGCCGCCGTGATCGAAAAGCTCAACACGGAGATCAACGCGACGTTGAACCTGCCCGAGGTGAAGACCGCCTATGAGCGACTGGGCGCCAACATGGACATCATGCCGGCGCGCGAGTTCGCGGCATTCGTCGCCAAGGAGGCCAAGAAATGGCCCCCGATCATCAAGGCGACCGGCGTGAAGATGCAGTAACATCCGCCTCCGCCTCGTGGTGAGGAGCGAGGCCGGAAGGCCGAGCGTCTCGAACCATGGCAGCAGGTTCGGGCTTCTGGCCGTCCTTCGAGATGCACTCCCCCAGGATGAGGTCAACTCTGGTTGAGAAAGCGAAACCCCCATGCGTCTGATCGCCTGTCTCATTGCCGTCGTGCTCGGTGTCTGCTCGGCGCATGCGCAGCAATATCCCGATCGCGTCATCAAGCTCGTGGTGCCGTTCGTGCCGGGCTCGCCGGTCGACGTGCTGGCGCGCGTGATCTCGCAGCAGATGACCACGCGGCTCGGCCAGAGCGTCGTGATCGAGAACCGTCCCGGCGCCGGCACCTCGACTGCGACCAAGCAGGTGCAGGCGGCAGCACCCGACGGCTACACGCTTCTGATGATGGGGCAGAACCTGGTCTATGTCGGCATCCTCTATCCGGACATCGGTTTCGACCCGGTCAAATCGTTCACGCCAGTGGCGACGCTGGCGGGCTGGTCGCACGTGCTGCTGGTCGCCAACAATGTGCCCGCGAAGTCGATCAAGGAACTGGTCGCCTACGCCAAGGCCAACCCGGGCAAGGTCACGTTCGGCTACGGGCTTGGCACCTCGCCGCAGATCGTCGGTAAGTCGTTCGAGCTTGCCGCCGGGCTCGACCTCATCAATGTGCCCTACAAGGGCGGCGAGCAGGTGCGCGTCGACCTTCTCGGCGGACGCATCGCCATGAATATCGCGCCGGTCTCGAATGCGCTGCCGATGATCCAGAGCGGCAAGGTGCGCGCGCTGGCGGTGACGGGCGCGGAGCGCGATCCCGCCCTGCCCGACGTGCCGACCATGATCGAGAGCGGATATCCGCAGGCGGGATTTCACCCCGACGTCTGGCAGGCGATCGTGGCGCCGCTCGGCACGCCGCCGGCGATCGTCAACAAACTCAATACCGAGATCAATGCCGCGCTGACGTCCGCCGAGGTGCAGGCGACCTTCAAGAAGCTGCGCTTCCAGCCCATGATCAATTCGCCGGCGGAATTCGCGACGTTCCTCGCCGTCCAGGCCAAGCGCTGGCCGCCGATCATCAAGGCGGCGGGATTGAAGGGCGGCTGAGGCGCGATGTCGGCGGCTCACTGCCCACTGAACGGATTCTGCCAGCCGCCGGGCGCGCGGCGCGGCGGGAATGCGGCTTCGAGATAGTCAAGCACGGTCTTGCGCAGGTCGCCGTCGACCGGCGGCATGCCGTGCTTTTCCGTCATCCAGTTCAGGGTGTCGTCCCATTGCTGGCGGGTCTGTCCCTGCTGGGCGACGATCTTGAAGCCGTGGCAGGCGACGCAGGCATAGAACGTCTGCTCCCGACCCGGGCCCTCCGGATAGTCCTCGGGGCTTTCCGCGCCGGGCGTGAAGGGTTGCGCCGCAGCCGGCGGCGGCACAAACAGCGCAGCGGCAAGCGCAATCGAAGCTGCAAGTCTCATCGCCGCGCCTTCGGGTCGCGCCACCGGCCTAGCCGACGAGCACCGCGATCCGGTGCATCGGGTTGCCGCCATAGCCTTGCGGATTCCAGCTGCCGGCGATGTGCGGCTGCGCCGTGCCGCGCTGGTCGGTTGCCCGCGCCCAGATCTCGTAATAGCCCTCGCTAGGCAGGCGTACCGTCGCCGTCCAGCGGCGCCAGTCGTAACGGTTCTTCGTCGGCTGGAGCTGCGCCGGTCGCCATGTGGCGCCGTAGTCGATCGACACATCGACGCGCCGCACCGACCCGTCCCCGTCCCAGGCGGCGCCGCGCAGCCTGATCTCGCGGACATCGCCCGCAAGCTTGGTGCCGTTGGCCGGGTTGGTGATGATCGAGCGCACCGGCATCGATTCGAGGTCGCGGAAATTCGCCATGTCGGGCTTGCCGCCGGGGACCATCGGCTTGACGGTGACCCGATAGGACGTGCCGCCCATGCCCGGGCCGTCATGCACCTTGTCGCGCACCCAGATGCGGGTGAGCCACTTCGACGACACCGAGCCCGGCCAGCCGGGGATCAGAAGCCGCACCGGGCCGCCATGGATATGCGGCAGAGGCTCGCCGTTCATCGCCCAGACGATGAGGTTGTTCTGATCGATGGCCTTGCGGATCGGAACGCCGCGGGAAATTGCCGGCCGGTTGGGATCTGCGAGGCTGCCTTCGACACCGTAGTGGCCGGTGAAGACCGCCGAACCCTTCAGGCCGGCGGCGCGGATCACGTCGAACAGCCGCACGCCGGTCCACTCCGCGCAGCCGGCGCCGCCATTGGTCCACTGATTGCCGCGCGCCTGCGGCGTGAAGAACGAGCGACCGTTGCCGCCGCACTCCAGCACCAGCCGGCGCGTCACCGGGCGGAACCGCTTCTTGAGTTCGCCGAGCGTCAATTCGAGCTTCTGGTTCACCTCGCCGTCGATCACGAGCTTCCAGCTGTCCGGATCCTTCGCGGGCTCCGGGATGCCGGCGTTGTTGCGGATGAAGAACTTGTTGTTCGGCGTGGTGTCGTCGTCGAGCATATGCTCGGGCGTTTCCGCCACCAGGGGACGCTCGCCCAGCACTACGAGCCCGTCGGCCTTGCCGGGGAATTTCAGGATCTGCGGGCCCTTCGCAGGCGCCTTCTTCTCCTCGGCGAGCGCCGCCGGAATCAAGCCGCCCGGCATGGTGGCCGCGAACGGTATCGCGCCACCCACCGCCGCGCTCATGGCCGCCAATCCGGTGCCGCCGAGAAAGCCTCTGCGGTTGACGCCGGTCCTGCGACCGAAGACGACGGCATCGGCGCGTTCCGGATCGTCCTGATACAGCTCATCGATGGTCCGCTCGATCTTGCCGGGCATGGCGCACCTCCTGGAGGCGGTTCCTGAAAAATGGTTCATTCTTCTTCCCAAAGCCCATCTTAAGGAAAAATCGTTCCAAGGAAAGCGAAGCGACGTGGTAAATTGACGCCGCTGCACCCGGAACAGCCGAAGGTGGCAGGCTGTTGATCATGTGCGGCCCACCGGAAACCAGCTACAGTGCGTTTCGGGAATCGCGAGAGAGGATGCCATGCGACTGAAATTCTGCGCCGCTGCCGTGTGTGCCGCCGCCCTGGCGCTGACTCCGGTCGCCATGTCGTCGGATGCCTTCGCGCAGGGCCAGAAGAAGCGCGTCGCCACCACCAAGAAAGCCGCCAAGAAATACGGGCCGGTTCCGGTGAGCATGGCGCCGCCGCGGGCGCGCATCACCGTGACGCGGCGCTCATATCTCGATCCCGGCCGGCACATCATCCCGGGCAGCCAGCGCGAGTTCACGGACTACGCGCTGCCGCCCGGCTATTCGCCGACCGCAGTGTTCGAGAACAAGGGCGGCGTTCACCGCTCGCCGCTGCCGGGACCTTTCGACCTGCCCGGTCGGGACAATCCGTACCCGTGGAGCTGGTGCGTGAACTGCTGACGGCGGCTACTCGGCCTTGATGCCGGCCTCGCGGGCGACCTCAAGCCAGTTCCGGTATTCGCTCACGATCTGCTTGTGAAACGCGTCGGCGCTTCCGCCGGCGACCGCGACGCCGAGCTTCGCGAAGCGCGCTGCGGTCGCCGGGTCGCGGATCGCCTTGTTCACCTCGGCGTTGAGCCGCTCGACAATCGGCTTCGGCGTGCCGCCGGTCGTCAGGATGCCGACCCACTGGATCGCTTCGAACCCGGGGAAGCCGGACTCCGCCACCGTCGGGATGTCGGGAAACTGCGGGTCGCGCTGCAAGCCCCCGGTGGCGAGCACGCGCACGGTGCCGGCCTTCACATGCGGCAGTGCCGCGAGCGGCGAGATCACGGCGAAATGGGTATCGCCCGCCACCAGCGACTGGACCGCCGGCGCGCCGCCGCGGAACGGAACGTGCTGAAGGGTGATGCCGGCCCGCCGGCTGAACAGCGCGGTCACGAGGTGATTGTGGCCGGCCGCCCCCGGGCTCGAGTAGTTGTACTTGTTCGGTTCCTTTTTCACGAGCGCCACGAATTCCTGCAAGGTCTTCGCCGGCACCTTGGCATTGATCACGAAGAAGAACGGGTTCTTCGACACCAGCGCAATCGCGGCCAGGTCGCGCTCGACATTGTACGACACCTTCGGGTTGGTCGCCGGCGCGACCGCATGCGAGGACGCCACCACCAGCAGCGTATGCCCGTCCGGCTTCGACTTGGCGACGGCGTCCGTGCCGACAATCCCGCTCGCGCCGGGCCGGTTGTCGACGATCAC
>Ga0073934_10001614_pt1 | contig 52536 bp, 51 predicted proteins | sample LarsenN4metaG_FD_76834 | JGI IMG/M metagenome (GOLD analysis project Ga0073934, IMG submission 76834) | Hot spring sediment bacterial and archeal communities from British Columbia, Canada, to study Microbial Dark Matter (Phase II) - Larsen... ...
CGGCGTCTCGTCGCTGCGCGAGCGCATGTACGACCTCTACCACTGCCACTACCTGATAGCGCTCCTGCTGCGCTGGGTGGCGCGGCAGACGCGTGGGGCAGGGCGGCGCGGCGACGAGGACCACCACGCCGAGGCGCGCGAGATCTGGCAGGGCCACGGCTCTTGCTACCTGCTGGGCCCGCTCTTCTTCGAGGTGTTCGGGCAGTTCTGGGCACCCACCTTCCTGTTCGGTGAGGAGTTCTTCCTCGCCGAACAGCTCAAGCGCAAGGGCTACCGCGTGTACTACGAGCCGTCGATCGCTCTGGTGCACGCCTGCCACTCGTCGGTGGCCCAGTTGCCCAGCCGTCGGCACTGGGAGCTGTCGCGCGACGCCCACCGCATCTACCGCCGACACAATCCCGTCGGCAGCAACCCTCCGAAGAGCGCCAACTGACGCCAGGCGCTCAGCTCGACACGACCATGTATCGCATCTGCACCAACTGCGTGATGGACACCACCGACTCGAAGATCAGCTTCGATGCGGACGGTGTCTGCGATCACTGCACCACGTTCCGCACCAAGGTTCTGCCCAACTGGCACACCGACGAGCGCGGCGCGCGCGAGCTCGACGCGATGGCCGAGCGCATCCGCGCTGCGGGCAAGGGCCGGGAGTTCGACTGCATCATCGGCATGAGCGGGGGCATCGACAGCTCCTACCTCACCGTGCTGGCCAAGGAGCGCATGGGCCTGCGGCCGCTGGTGTTTCACGTCGACGCCGGCTGGAACTCGCAGGAGGCGGTCAACAACATCGAGCGCATCGTCGACAAGCTCGGCCTCGACCTCTACACCGAGGTCATCGACTGGCCCGAGATGCGCGACCTGCAGCTCGCGTTCTTCAAGTCAAGCGTGCCGCACATCGACACGCCGCAGGACATGGCCTTCTTCGCGACGATGTACAAGTTCGCGCAAGAGCACGACGTCCGCCACATCCTGACCGGCGCGAACTACTCCACCGAGTGCATCCGCAACCCGCTCGAGTGGATGTGGTACCAGAGCGACTCGATCCAGGTGCGCGACATCCACCGCCGCTTCGGCACGAGGCCGCTCGAGCGCTTCCCGCTGACGACGATCTTCCGCCACAAGGTGTGGCTGCCCTACGTGAAGGGCATCCAGGTGCTGCGGCCCCTCAACTTCGTACCCTACGTCAAGGCCGATGCGGTGAAGGTTCTGGTCGAGCGCTTCGGATGGCAGCCCTATCCGCAGAAGCACTTCGAGAGCCGCTTCACGCGCTTCTATGAGGGCTACTGGCTGCCGCGCAAGTTCGGCTACGACACGCGGCGCGTGCAGTTCTCGAGCCTGATCGTCACCGGGCAGATGACGCGCGCCGAGGCGCTCGAGCGGCTCGAGAAGCCAGCCCTCGACGACGCCTTCGTCAAGCAGGAGTTCGAGTACGTGGCCACCAAGCTGGGCATCGGCGTGGCCGAACTGCAGGGCTACCTGGACGCGCCGAACAAGACCTATCGCGACTACCGCTCACAGGAGAGCCTGTATGCAATCGGCGCGCGAGCGATGCGGCTGCTCGGGCTCGAGCGCGGAGGCAAGCGTTGATCACGATCGTGGACTACGGCTTGGGCAACGTCCAGGCCATCGCGAACATCTACAAGCGGCTGGACATCCCGGCCCGGCTGGCCCGCACGGCGCAGGATCTCGATGGCGCGCGCAAGATCGTGCTGCCGGGCGTCGGGGCCTTCGACTGGGCGATGCGACGGCTCGGCGACTCCGGCATGCGCGAACCGCTGGACGCCCTCGTGAAGGCCGGCCAGTGCGACGTGATCGGCATCTGCGTCGGCATGCAGATCCTGGCTGACCGCAGCGACGAGGGCGAGCTGCCCGGGCTTGGCTGGGTCGGCGGCCGCGTGCGGTTGTTCGACGAGGCCCGGTTCCAGGACCGGACGCACCTTCCGCACATGGGCTGGAACGACGTGCAGCCGCGCGCCGGATCGCCGCTGTTCGCTGGCCTGGAGGCGGACGCCCGCTTCTACTTCCTGCACTCGTACTACTTCGAGCCGCCCGCGCCCGAGGCCGCACTCGCCACGGCGAACTACGGCGGAGAGTTCGCGTGCGCCGTTCAGCGCGGCCGCGTGCAAGGCGTGCAGTTCCACCCCGAGAAGAGCCATCAGTGGGGCATCACGCTGCTGAAGAACTTCGCGGAGCTCTGAGCATGCTGCGTCCCCGCATCATCCCCTGCCTGCTTGTCCAGGGCGGCGGACTCGTCAAGACCGTCAAGTTCGCGAGTCCCAAGTACGTGGGCGACCCGATCAACGCCGTCCGCATCTTCAACGAGAAGGAAGTCGACGAGCTGATGGTGCTCGACATCGACGCCACGGCGCAGGGGCGCGAGCCGGACTACCGCCTGATCGCCGATCTCGCGGCCGAGTGCCGGATGCCGCTCAGCTACGGCGGCGGCGTCACGAGCGTCGAGCAGATCCAGCGCATCGTGGGGCTCGGCGTGGAGAAGGTCGCACTCAGCGCCTCGGCGGTCGCGAACCCGGGCCTCATCGAGCAGGCCGCCGCGCGCGTGGGCCGGCAGAGCATCGTCGCCGTGCTCGACGTGCGCGCGTCGGCCGACGGCCGCTACGAGGTGTTCACCCACAACGGCAGCCGCCGTACGGGCCAGGCGCCGGCCGAGCTCGCGCGCCGCCTCGAGGCGCTCGGGGCCGGCGAGATCGTCGTCAACTCGATCGACCGCGACGGCACTATGTCGGGCTATGACCTGAAGCTCGCGCGCCAGGTGCGCGAGGCCATCAGCGTGCCGATGACGGTGCTGGGTGGCGCCGGCAACCTCGACGACATCGCCGCGCTGATCCGCGAGTTCGGCATCGTCGGCGCCGCCGCAGGCAGCCTGTTCGTCTTCAAAGGCGTGTACCGCGCCGTGCTGATCAACTACCCGCCGCGCAGCACGAAGGACGAACGCGTTGCCGAGGCCCTGCGCCGTCGCTGAGTCGCCTCTCCACCGCTCCACGCCCTTGAAACAGATCCTGCAAAGCCTGAAGACGGGCACGGTCGAACTCGCCGACGTGCCCTGCCCCGCGCCCGGCCGCGGCCAGATCCTGATCCAGACCGCGTTGACCCTCGTCTCCGCGGGCACCGAGCGCATGCTCGTCGACTTCGGCAAGGCGGGCTGGCTCGACAAGGCGCGCCAGCAGCCCGACAAGGTCCGCATGGTGCTGGAGAAGGTGCGCACCGACGGCCTGCTGCCCACGCTCGAGGCCGTGCGCAACAAACTCGACCAGCCGGTGGCACTCGGCTACTGCAACGTCGGTACTGTCGTAGCTGTCGGCCCCGGGGTCGAGTCTCTCTCGGTGGGCGACCGCGTGGCCTCGAACGGCAAGCACGCCGAGCGCGTGGTGGTGCCGGTGAACCTGTGCGCACGCGTGCCCGACGGCGTGACCGACGAGTCCGCCGCGTTCACGGTGCTCGGCTCGATCGCGTTGCAGGGCATCCGCCTCGTCGGGCCGACGCTCGGCGAGTGCGTCGTGGTCACCGGGCTCGGCCTGATCGGGCTCATGACCGTGCAGCTGCTGCGAGCCCACGGGTGCCGCGTGCTGGGGCTCGACTACGACCCGGCCAAGCTCGAACTGGCGCGCCGCTTCGGCGCCGAGACGGTAAACCTGCGCGCCGGCGCCGACCCGGTGGCCGCCGCCACCGCGTTCTCGCGCGGGCGCGGCGTCGACGCGGTCATCATCACCGCCGCCACGCGCAGCAGCGAGCCGGTGCACCAGGCTGCGCTGATGTGCCGCAAGCGCGGCCGCATCGTGCTGGTGGGCGTGACCGGGCTCGAGCTGTCGCGCGCCGACTTCTACGAAAAGGAGCTGACGTTCCAGGTCTCGTGCTCGTACGGCCCCGGCCGCTACGACCCGAACTACGAGGACAAGGGTCAGGACTACCCCGTCGGCTTCGTCCGCTGGACCGAACAGCGCAACTTCGAGGCCGTGCTCGACATGCTGGCGAGCGGCTCGATCGACGCTGCGCCGCTGGTTTCGCACCGCTTCGGCATCGAGGCGTGCGAGCAAGCGTACGAGGTGGTGGGCGGGGCCGAGCCCTCGCTCGGCATCCTGCTGCGCTATCCGGATGCAGGTGCCGCGCGCGCCGGAGAGCGCACCGTCGCGCTGCCGCCGCCAGCCACCCCGCGTGCCGTCCTCGCGCGGGGCGGCGCGGTGGTTGGCGTGATCGGGGCCGGCAACTACGCGGGCGCGGTGCTGGTGCCGGCGTTCGCGGCGACCGGCGCGCGGCTGCGCACGATCGCGTCGGCCGGCGGCGTGAGCGGCCTACACGCCGGGCGGCGCAACGGCTTCGAGCAGGCGACCACCGACGTCGACGCCCTGCTCGCCGACCCCGAGATCGACACGGTGGTCATCTCGACCCGCCACGACACGCACGCGCGCTACGTGCTGCAGGCGGCCGCGGCGGGCAAGCACGTCTTCGTCGAGAAGCCGCTGTGCCTGACGCTCGACGAGCTCGCGCGCATCGCCGATGTGGCACGCGGCCCGGCGACGCCGCTTCTGATGGTCGGCCTCAACCGGCGCTTCGCGCCGCAGGTGGCGCGCATGCGCGATCTGCTGGCCTCGGCACCGGGGCCGAAGGCCCTCGTGATGACGGTCAATGCCGGCGCGATCCCGGCATCGCATTGGACGCAGGATCCGGACGTCGGCGGCGGGCGCCTGATCGGCGAGGCCTGCCACTTCATCGACCTGCTGCGGTTCCTGTGCGGCGCGCAAATCGTGCATGCCGACGTCGCGGCGATGGACGATGCCACGCTCGACACCTTCACCCTGACGCTGAACTTCGCCGACGGCTCGCTCGGCACCGTCCACTACTTCGCCAACGGGAGCAAGGCGTTCCCGAAGGAGCGGGTAGAGGTCTTTGCGGCCGGCCGCGTGCTGCAGCTCGACAACTTCCGCCGCCTCACCGGCTTCGGCTGGCCTGGCTTCAAGTCGATGAACCTGTGGCGGCAGGACAAGGGGCAGCGCGCCTGTGCCCTCGCGTTCGTCGAGGCCGTGCGTGCCGGAGGCCCGCCGCCGATCCCGGTCGACGAGCTGCTCGAGGTGGCGCGGATCAGCATCGAACTGGCCGACCGGAAGCGCGCATGTCGCGCCTGACGCAGTGGATGGACCGGGCCTGGTACCCGGACCACGGCACGAACTGGGACGACGAGCTGTTCCGACGCCGGCTGCTCGAGCGCGTCGGAGCCGACTCGGTCTGCCTCGATTACGGCGCCGGCCGCGGCAACGTGCGGCAGATGAACTTCCGCGGTATCGCACGCCACGTCGCCGGCATCGATCCCGAACCCGCGGTGTTCCAGAACCCCTTCCTCGACGAGGCTGCGGTGTTCGACGTGGCGCTCAACCGCATCCCGCACGGCGACGGCCGCTTCGACGTGGTGTTCGCCGACAACGTGATGGAGCACGTGGCCGACCCGGTGCTGGCGCTGCGAGAGATCCGCCGGGTGCTCAAGCCAGGCGGACGATTCCTCGCCAAGACGCCGAACAAGTGGCACTACATGCCGCTGATCGCGCGCGCCACCCCCACCGGGTTCCATCGCTTCTACAACCGCCTGCGCGGCCGCGCCTCGATTGACACCTTTCCGACGCTGTACCGCTGCAATACCGCGGCGGACGTGATGGCCCACGCGGCCGCGGCTGGGCTGGCGGTACGCCGCATCGAGCGCATCGAGGGCCGGCCGGAGTACCTGCGCCTGTTCGCGCTGACCTACCTGGCCGGCTTCGCGTACGAGCGGGTCGTCAATGCGACGCGCTGGCTGGAACCGCTGCGCTGCGTGCTGATCTTCGAGCTGGAGCGATCGGCTTGAGCCCGCCCTGTGGGCATCCGGCGGCGCCCGTAGCGGCCGCTCGCCGCCGCGAGCGACGAACCGCGTGATGGAAGGCCTGCCCGCCCGCGTCGCGCGACTGTGGCGCACCGTGCGCTGGCTGCGCGCCGAGCAGATCGCCGGCCGAGTCGCCCTGCACCTGCGGCGCGCGGCCGTCGATGACCGGCCGGCGCCGCCCCGACGTGCCGTGCGCTGCCCCTGGGTGGCCGGGCCTGCACGGGCTGCCAGCCTGATCGGGCCAACGCGCTGGAGGTTGCTCGGTGAGGAGCACGAACTCGACCGCATCGGCTGGGACGATCCCTCGATCGCGCTGCTGTGGCGCTACAACCAGCACTACTTCGACGACCTGCAGGCCGACGGCTGGGCAGGGCGCCAAGCTTGGCACCGGGCGTTGATCGAGCGCTGGTGCGACGGGTGCGCGCCGGGGCGCGGCACGGCCTGGGCGCCGTATCCGACCAGCCTGCGGATCGTCAACTGGCTCAAGTGGCACTGGGCGGGTGAACCACTGACCGACCGCTGGTGGCACAGCCTCGCGATGCAGGTCCGCTGGCTCGAGCGTCACCTCGAGTGGCACCTGCTCGGGAACCACCTCTTCGCGAACGCCAAGGCGCTGGTGTTCGCCGGACTCGCGTTCGACGGCCCCGAGGCCGCGCGCTGGCTGGCGACGGGCGTGCGCATCCTGAAGCGCGAGTTGCCCGAGCAGATCCTCGGTGACGGTGGCCAGTTCGAGCGCTCGCCGATGTACCACGCGCTGGCCCTCGTGGACGTGCTCGACCTGCTCAACGCGATGCAGATGGCGGACATCGCCGGCACACCTGCGGCTCGCCTCGCCACCGAGCTGCGGCAGCGAGCTCAGGCGATGATGTTCTGGCTACGCTGCATGCGGCTGCCCGACGGCTGCCTCGCGCGCATGAACGACACCGCGGAGAACATCGCGCCGCCCACTGACTCGATCGAGGCCTATGCAGCGGCGCTGGGTCTGCAGGCTCCGGCCCCGCCGACGCACGGCATCGTCACGCTCGAGCCGAGCGGCTACCGCCGCGTCACTCGCGGGCGCATGCTCGCGATCCTGGACGTGGCACCAGTGGGCCCGGACTACCTTCCGGGCCATGCCCACGCCGACACGCTGAGCTTCGAGCTGACGATCGACGGGAAGGCCGTCGTGGTCAACCGCGGCACCTCGGTATACGGCACCGGCGCTCGGCGACAGCTGGAGCGCGGCACGGCAGCGCACTCGACTCTCCAGATCGGCGATCACGACTCCTCCGAGGTCTGGGCCGGGTTCCGAGTCGGCCGGCGTGCCCGCGTCCTCAGCGTTACCGAGCACGGCGCTGGCGAAGACTGGTACGTCGAAGCCGCGCACGATGGCTACGCTCATCTGCGGGGCCGTCCAATCCATCGTAGGCGCTGGACCTTCGGCGCCGACCGCCTCGTGGTTGAGGATCATGTCGTGCCACGGACCCGCGAGTGGGCCCGGTCTCGCTTCCATCTCGCTCCGGGCCTGCAATTGGCCGGCACCGGCGAGAACTGGTCCGTGCTTGACGCGACAGGCCGCCCGCTAGCCCGAGCCCGGGTTCAGGCGGGCCACACCAGGCAGGAACATTGGGAGCACGCCGTGGGCTTCGGCCACCTGGTGCCAGCATGCACGCTGGCGGTCGACGCCGACGGCGACGGCCGCGTCTGCGTGCAATGGACTTGGTAGTTCCGCATGCACATCCTCTTCCTCAGCGACAACTTCCCCCCCGAGGTCAACGCGCCGGCCAGCCGCACGCACGAGCACTGCCGGCGCTGGGTGCAGCAGGGCGAGCAGGTGACCGTGATCACTTGTGCGCCCAACTTCCCCAAGGGCCGGGTGTTCGACGGCTACCGCAACCGGCTGTGGCAGCAGGAGACGGTGGACGGCATCCGCGTGATCCGCGTCTGGAGCTACATCACCGCCAACGAGGGCTTCGCGCGGCGCATCCTCGACTACACGAGCTACATGCTCGCCGCCTTCCTGGCCAGCCTGTTCGTGCGTCGCGTGGACGTGGTGGTGGCCACCTCGCCGCAGTTCTTCACCGCGGTGGCCGGCTGGGCGGTCGGGGCGTTCAAGCGCATTCCCTTCGTGTTCGAGCTGCGCGACCTGTGGCCGGAATCGATCAAGGCGGTCGGCGCGATGAAGGAGTCGCTCGCGATCCGGCTGCTCGAGAAGCTCGAGCTGTTCCTCTACCGGCGCGCGGCGCGGATCGTGTCGGTGACGCATTCGTTCCGCGACACGCTGATCGCGCGCGGCATCGACGGCGCGAAGATCGACGTCGTCACGAACGGTGTGGACATCGGCCGCTTCTCGCCGCGCGCGAAGGACGCCGCGCTCGAGCGCGAGCTCGGCTTCGAGGGCTGCTTCGTCGCCGGCTACATCGGCACCCACGGCCTGGCGCACGCGCTGGAGACGCTGCTGGACGCGATGCAGCAACTGCAGACCGATGCCCGGGGCCGCGACATCCGCCTGCTCCTGCTGGGCGACGGCGCGCGCAAGGCGGCGCTGCAGGCCGACGCGGCGCAGCGCGGCCTCAGCAACGTGCGCTTCGTCGACACGGTGCCCAAGGACGAGGTGGCGCGCTACTGGTCGCTGCTCGACGTGTCGGTGATCCACCTGCGCCGCACCGAGCTGTTCTCGACCGTGATCCCGTCCAAGCTGTTCGAGTGCATGGGCATGGGCATTCCGGTGCTGCACGGGGTCGAAGGCGAGTCGGCGCGCATCGTCGAGCGCGAAGGTGTCGGTCTCGTGTTCGAGCCGGAGAACGCGCAGGCGCTGGCGTCGCACCTGCTGCTCCTGCGCGCCGAGCCCGCGCGGCGCGCACAGCTGAGCCGGCAGGCGCTGGCCGCCGCCGCGCACTACGATCGGCAGGCGCTGGCCGACCGCATGCTGGCGCTCCTGCGGACGCTGGTGGCGGCGTGAGTCGGCCGCCGGCCGCGGCAGCACTGCACGGCCCGACGGCCGGGTCCGTCGGCAGTCGGTCCGCGGCCCCGTAGCATCCGTTCCCTGCCCAGCGGCGATCCCCCATCACATGACGACCCAAGCCCCCCTCGTCGACATCATCGCCGGCGCCCGCCCCAACTTCATGAAGATCGCGCCCATCATCCGCGCGATCCAGCAGCGCCAGGCCGACCCGGCGATTCGCAGCGCGCTGCGCTACCGCCTCGTGCACACCGGCCAGCACTACGACGCGCGCATGTCGGGCGACTTCTTCACGCAGCTCGGCATCCCCGAGCCCGACGTGAACCTCGAGGTCGGCTCGGGCACGCAGGCCGAGCAGACCGCGGGCATCATGACGCGCTACGAGCGGCTGCTGCTCGACGCGCGCAGCGACTGCTGCCTCGTCGTCGGCGACGTGACCTCGACGATGGCCTGCGCCATCGCGGCGCAGAAGCTGCGCGTGCCGGTGGCGCACGTCGAGGCCGGCATCCGCTCGGGCGACTGGACGATGCCCGAGGAGATCAACCGCCTCGTCACCGACTCGATCACCAACTGGTTCTTCACCACCAGCGAGGTGGCCAACCGCAACCTGCGCCACGCCGGGGCGGCCGAGTCGGGCATCTTCTTCGTCGGCAACACGATGATCGACACGCTGCTGGCCAACCTGCCGCGCCTGAAGCCGCCGCCGTTCTGGGGCGAGGCCGGCCTGCAAGCCGGCGGCTACTTCGTGATGACGCTGCACCGGCCGGCCAACGTGGACGACCCGGCCGGCTTCGCGCGCCTGATCGCCGCCGTGGGCGAGGCCACGCGCGGGCTGCCGGTGGTCTTTCCCGTGCACCCGCGCACGGCCAAGACGCTGGCCGTGCTGCCGGGCCGGCCGGCCTCCGTCCTGGCCGTCGAGCCGCAGCCTTATCTCGAGTTCAACCACCTCGTGCGCCACGCCAAGGGCGTGATCACCGACAGCGGCGGCGTCACCGAGGAGACCACCGTGCTCGGCGTGCCCTGCATCACGCTGCGCGACACCACCGAGCGGCCCGAGACGGTGACGGTGGGCACCAACGAGCTGATCGGCACCGACCCGACGGCGCTCAAGCCGGCGCTGGACAGGCTGTTCGCCGGACAATGGAAGAAAGGCGCCATCCCGGAACTCTGGGACGGGCGCACCGGCGAGCGCATCGCCGAGATCCTCGACCGGCTGCTGACCCCCGCTCATCCATGAAAGTCACCGTCACCGGCACCGGCTACGTCGGCCTCGTCACCGGCGCCTGCCTGGCCGAACAGGGCAATCACGTCGTCTGCCTGGACATCGACGCGGCCAAGATCGCGCTGCTGGAGCGCGGCGAGATCCCGATCCACGAGCCCGGGCTCGAGCCGATCGTGCGGCGCAACGTGGCGGCCGGGCGGCTGCAGTTCACCACCGACGTGGCGCGCGCGGTAGCGCACGGCACCATGCAGTTCATCGGCGTGGGCACGCCGCCCAGCGAGGACGGCAGCGCCGACCTGCAGCACGTGCTGGCGGCGGCGCGCGGCATCGGCGAGCACATGACCGACTACAAGGTGGTGGTCGACAAGAGCACGGTGCCGGTGGGCACCGCCGACCGCGTTCGCGAGGCCATCCGCGCGGCGCTGGCGCGGCGCGGCATGGAGGACCTGGCCTTCGCCGTGGTGTCCAACCCCGAGTTCCTCAAGGAAGGCGCGGCGGTCGAGGACTGCATGCGCCCCGACCGCATCATCGTCGGCGCCGACGACGAGCGCGCCGTGCTGCTGATGCGCGCGCTGTACGCGCCCTTCATGCGCAACCACGACAAGCTGCAGCTGATGGACGTGCGCAGCGCCGAGTTCACCAAGTACGCCGCCAACGCGATGCTGGCCACGCGCATCAGCTTCATGAACGAGCTGGCCCTGCTGGCCGAGCGCGTGGGCGCCGACATCGAGCAGGTCCGGCGCGGCATCGGCAGCGATCCGCGCATCGGCACGCACTTCCTCTACGCCGGCACGGGCTACGGCGGCAGCTGCTTCCCCAAGGACGTGCGCGCCCTCGTGCACGCCGGCCGCGAGGCCGGCGTCGACCTCGGCGTACTGCGCGCCGTGGAGGCGGCCAACGAGCGCCAGAAGCACGTGCTGGTGGACAAGATCGTCGCGCGCTTCGGCGCCGACCTGGCCGGCCGCTGCTTCGCGATCTGGGGCCTCGCCTTCAAGCCCGACACCGACGACATGCGCGAGGCGCCCAGCCGCGTCATCGTGGCCGAGCTGGCGCGCCGCGGCGCCCGGCTGCGCGCCTACGACCCGGCGGCCATGGGCGAGGCGCGCCGCGTGCTCGCCGGCACGCCCGACCTGGAGTTCGTGCCCGACCAGGCCGCCGCGCTCGAAGGCGCCGACGCGCTGGTGCTCGTCACCGAGTGGAAGGAGTTCCGCACCCCGGACTTCGACCTCATCAAGGCGCGCCTGCGCCAGCCGCTGATCTTCGACGGGCGCAACCAGTACGACCCGGCGCTGATGCGCATGCTGGGCATCGACTACTGCGGCATCGGCCGCGGCGCGGCCTAGGCCTCGGCCGGCCGGTACTCCGGCACCACCGCCCGCAGCCGCTCGCGCACCTCCTCGTCGCTGCGCCCCGCCGGCGAGGCCGCCCAGTCGAGCAGCCCGCGCACGTCGGCCGCGCTGCGCTCCAGCCGCGCGATGCGCAGCCGCGCCACCGCGGTGGGCAGCGTGTCGTCGGCGTCGGCGAGCAGCTCCTCGTAGAGCTTCTCGCCCGGCCTGAGGCCGGTGAACTCGATGCCGATCTCCTCGACCGTGTGGCCCGACAGGCGGATCAGGTCCTTGGCCAGGTCGACGATCTTCACCGGCTCGCCCATGTCGAGCACCAGCACCTGCCCGCTCTCGCCGATGGCCGCGGCCTGCAGCACCAGGCGCGCCGCCTCGGGGATGGTCATGAAGTAGCGGATCACGTCGGGGTGCGTCACCGTCACCGGCCCGCCCTTGGCGATCTGCTCCTTGAACTTCGGAATCACGCTGCCCGAGCTGCCGAGCACGTTGCCGAAGCGCACGGCCATGAAGCGCGTCGCTGAATGCTCCGCAGCGAGCAGGCTCACCACCATCTCGGCGGCGCGCTTGGTGGCGCCCATCACGTTGGTCGGGTTGACCGCCTTGTCGGTGCTGACGAGCACGAAGCGCTCGGCGCCCGCCTCGGCCGCCGCACGCGCGGCGTGCCAGGTGCCCAGCGTGTTGTTGCGCAGCGCGGCGGCGGCGTTGCGCTCCTCCATCAGCGGCACGTGCTTGTACGCCGCGGCGTGGAACACCACCTGCGGGCGCCACGCCGCGAAGGCGGCACGCAGGCCGGCGAAGTCGCGCACGTCGCCGATCAGCGGCACCACCTCCAGCTGCGGCCAGGCCTCGGTCAACTCCTGCTCGATGCTGTAGAGGTTGAACTCCGACAGCTCCAGCAGCACCAGCCGGCGCGGCGCGAAGCGCGCCACCTGGCGCACGAGTTCGCTGCCGATGCTGCCGCCGGCGCCGGTGATGAGCACGGTCTTGCCCTCCAGCACCTGCGCCACGCCGGCCTCGTCCAGCTGCACCGGCTCGCGGCCGAGCAGGTCTTCGGGCTCGATCTCGCGCAACCGCTCGACGCGCGCGCGCCCGTCGCGCAGCTCGTCGGCGCTCGGCACGGTGAGCACGTGGCGCCCGCTGCGCGAGGCCAGCTCCAGCGCGCGGCGGCGCTCGGCCGGCGTCGCCGAAGGCAGGGCCACGATGACGTGGGTGGCGGTGGCGGTCACCGCCGGGTCCTCGACGAGCGCCAGCGGCCCGAGCACCGGCACGCCGGCGATGCGCGCGCCGTGTTTGCCGCGGTCGTCGTCGAGCAGGCCGAGCACGATGAAGCCCTGCGGCTGCAGCCCGGCGAGCAGCAGCCGCGCCGCCTCGCCGGCGCCGAGCACGATGGCGCGCCGGATCTCGCCGGCCGCCCCGGCGATGCGCGAGCGCGCGTGCTCGTAGGTCATGCGGTAGACGATGCGCACGAGGATCAGCCCCATCAGCGTCACCACCGGGTGCAGCGCGAGCACGGCGCGCGGCACCTTGCGCAGGCCGAGGCCCATCACCAGCGCCGCGGCCACGGCGCCGGCCACCAGGCAGGCCAGCGTGAGGCGCTGCACCTCGCCGAAACCCGAGAAGCGCCACATGCTCTGCGGCACCTTGAAGACGACGTTGGCGATCAGGTACAGCGCCACCACGCCGGCCAGCACCGCGAGGTCGTAGTCCGGCCGCGCGCTGATCCAGCGCTCGAAGCCGAGGCGGAACAGGTAGGTCGCGTTCCAGCACGCCGCCACGACGATGGCGTCCACCGCCAGCGAGAGCGCCTCGCGGTGCGGGCGCAGGCGGGCGAGCGCCACGTCGAGCTGCTGCCAGGCGTTCATGGCCGGCGCCCTCCGAGCAGCAGGCGCAGCGTGCGCGCGATCACCGCCAGGTCGCTCCCCAGCGTGGCACGTTCGGCGTACTCGGCGGCGCGCCGCACCTTGGCCGGCAGGATGACCTCGATGTACTCGCGCTCGGGATCGGCGGCACGCGCCAGCAGCGCCGCCTCGTCGATGTACTCGAGCGAGGCCGGGTCGGTGATGCCGGGCCGCACCGCCAGCGCGCGCTCGCGCAGCGCCGGCGGGTAGTGCGCCACGTAGCGCGGCACCTCGGGGCGTGGGCCGACCAGGCTCATGCGGCCGGCCAGCACGTCGATGAATTGCGGCAGCTCGTCGATGCGCGTGCGGCGCAGCCACTGTCCGCTGCGCGTGACGCGCGCATCGGCGCCCACCGTCAGCGGCAGCCCGGCGGCGTCTTCGCGCATGGTGCGGAACTTGTGGATGCGAAACGGCACGCCGTGGCGGCCCACGCGCTCCTGGCGGAAGAACACCGGCCCCGGCGAATCGAGCTTGACGACGAGGGCCACCACGGCGAACAGCGGCGCGAGCAGGATCAAGGCGACGAGCGAGACGACGAGGTCGAAGGCCCGTTTGACCATCAGGCGGCCATCAGCCGTGGCGGCCGAGCGCGCTGCGCACCGCGGCGGCCACGCGGGCCACGTCGCCATCGCTCATGCGCGTGTAGATCGGCAGGCTGACCATCGCCTCGTAGGCGCGCTGGCTGGCCGGGAACATCGCCGGTGTGAGCGCGTAGCGCTCGCGCCAGTAGGGGTGCAGGTGCAGCGGGATGTAGTGCACGCTGCAGCCGATGCCGGCCTCGAACAGGCGCTCGATGAAGCGGTCGCGCTGAAGGCCCTCGGCCAGGCGGATCACGTACAGGTGCCAGGCGTGCTGCTCGCCCGCCGGCGCATCGGGCGGCAGCGTGAGCGGCAGGCCGGCCAGTGCCTCGCCGTACAGCGCCGCGATGCGCGCGCGCCGCTCGCGGAAGGCATCGGCCTTGCGCAGCTGGTGCAGGCCGAGCGCGGCGGCGATGTCGGTCAGGTTGTACTTGAAGCCGGGCGCCACGATCTCGTAGTACCAGCTCGGCACCTTGGCGGTGAAGCGGTCGAAGGCGTCGCGGCTCATGCCGTGCAGGCGCATCGTGCGCGCGCGGGCGGCGAGCGCCGCGTCGCGCGTGACGAGCATGCCGCCTTCGCCGGTGGTGATGGTCTTGTTGGCGTAGAAGCTGAAGACGGTGGCGTCGCTGGCCAGCGTGCCGACGAGCCGGCCTCCCACCGTGGCCGGCAGCGCGTGCGCGGCGTCTTCCACCACCTTCAGGCCATGGCGCTGCGCGATCGCCAGCAGGCGCGGCATGTCGGCCGCGAGGCCCGCGTAGTGCACCGGGATGATCGCCCTCGTGCGCGGCGTGACCGCCGCCTCGACGAGCGCCGGGTCGATGTTCAGCGTGGCCGGGTCGATGTCCACCAGCTTCACGTCGGCGCCGAGGTAGCGCACGACCTCGGCGGTGGCGGTGAAGGTGTGCGTGGTGGTGATCACCTCGTCGCCGGGGCCGATGCCGAGCGCCTCGAGCGCGAGGTGCAGCCCCGCGGTGGCGGAGTTGACGGCCACCGCCTGCAGCGCCGGGTCGGCCAGGTAGGCGACGAAGTCCTGCTCGAAGCGCTTGGCCTTGGGGCCCGTGGTCACCCAGCCGGAGCGCAGCGTGTCCACCACCTCGGCGATCTCGTCTTCGCCGATCTCGGGCAGGGCGAAGGGCAGGAACGGGTCACTCATGCGGGTCATTCAGGTCTCAAGCGGGCTTCTCGATCCAGGCGAGCAGGTGGGTGCGCAGAAAGGGCAGCAGGTTGAACGGCGTGTACAGCGCCGGGTGCACGCGGCACACCGCGCGCGCCAGCGGCGGCGCCAGCGTGACGCGCCGCGCGTCGATGCGCCCCTCGGGGAACAGCTCGCGCACGCGCGAAAGCGGCACGCCCCGCACGTCGGGGTTGCGCGGATTATCGAACGTGAAGTCGTACCAGAGCACGGCGCCGCCCGGGCGCAGCCAGCGCCACATGGCGGCGGCCAGGCGCTGCTGGAACGCGGGGTCGAGCAGCGAGCTGAAGACGGTGTACTGCAGCACGAGGTCGAGGCTCGCCGCGGGCCGCTCGAGCGTGGTGGCGTCGCCCCCGTGCAGCGCGGTGGCCTGCGGCAGGCGCTGGCGCGCGATGCGCGCACGGTCGGCCAGCAGCTCGTTGCCGGCCAGGCGTGCCGGGTCGAAGCCGAGCTGGATCAGCTCGAGCAGGTTGTCGCCGTGGCCGCAGCCGACCTCGAGCACGTCCAGCTCGTGCAGCGGGCGTGGCGCGTGGCGTTGCAGCAGCGCGATCAGCGCGCGCTGCCGGCCCTGGCGCTCCTGCCACACCGCCGGTTGCAGCGGGTGGTAGCGCGAGCCCACGTCGCGGCGCGCGTAGCGCTCGGCGACGGCGCGCAATTCGGCGTCGTCGTTCATCGCGTCAGCCGCGTGGCCGAGGCGCCCGGTGCGCGCCGCGCGAGGGTGAAGTCCCACAGCCCGCGCGCGAAGCCGAGCCCGTAGCCGAAGTGCATGCAGCCGGTGGCCCAGGCGATGCCGGCCCACTGCAGCGGCTCGCGCCAGGGGCGCGCGAGCGCGGCGGCGCTGGCCAGCGCGGCCGCCGCGTACAGCGCCGCCAGCGCGGCCAGCGCGAGCCACGCCGAAGGCCAGGCCAGTCCGGCCAGGGCCAGCGCGGCCAGCAGCGCCAGGAAACCGAACGGCACCAGGTGCCGCGGCGACGCCGGCAGCCGGTGCTTGCGGATCACCGCCACCTTCCAGTAGCCGTACTGCCAGAACTGGCGAAGCAGCGCCATGAACGAGGCGCGCGGCGTGTACCACGAACGGATCGCCGCGCTCTGCCAGACGCGGCCGCCGCTGCGCACGATGCGCAGCGCGAGTTCGTCGTCCTGGTTGCGCACGAGCGCCTCGTCGAAGCCGCCGAGCTTGATCAGCTCGTCGCGCCGCCAGGCGCCGAGGTAGACCGTGTCGACCTCGCCTTCGTGGTCCGCGCGCCGCGAGGCGGCGCCGCCCGAGCCGAAGCGGCTGGCGAAGGCGCGCGCGATCATGCCCTGCCGCCCGCCCTTGCCGACCGGGCGCCAGGCGCCGCCCACGCAGGTGGCGCCGCTGCGCTCGAGCGCGGCGATGCACGCGGCGACGTAGTCGTCGGCGTAGACGGTGTGCACGTCCATGCGCACGATCACCTCGCCCCGCGCGCGCTCGATGGCACGGTTGAGCGCGGCGGAGGTGATGCGCTGCGGGTTGTCCACCACCACCAGCCGCGCGTCGGCGGCCGAGCGCGCGTCGAGCCGCTCGCGCGTGCCGTCGTCGCTGGCGCCGTCGGCGACGAGCAGCTCCAGCGCGCACCCCGGCGGCAGCTTCTGGCCGAGCGCGCTGTCGAGGAAGGCGTCGATGTGCGCGGCCTCGTTGCGGCAGGGCGTGATCACCGAGACCAGCATGCAGCAAGCCGTGCCGGGGTCAGCCGCGGCGCGCGACGAAGATGTCGTGCTCGATGTGCCAGGCCAGCGCATGGCGCTCGGCCCACTGCACCAGGGTGCCGAGCGGCGGGTAGGGCCCGTAGGCGTGCACCTGGCCGGTGAACAGGCGCAGGTCGTCGACCAGCACCGCCACCTGCGGCCAGCGCGGCAGCTGCGCCGCGATCTGCTCGAGCTCCTGCAGGATCGGCGTGTCGTTCGGCCCCTTGAACGTGGGCCCGCCCGAGAAGTGGCCGTCGAGCCAGAAGCACAGCGAGCCCTCCAGGCGCGGCAGCAGGGTCGGGAAGGCGGCCTCGCTGGTGGCGTTGACCAGCTCGACGTTCGGCGTGTTCGCGAAGCGCTGGCGCGCCGCCTCGTACAGCGCCGGCTCGGGCTCCAGGCTGACCACATGCCGGGCGACCCGCGCCAGCACCGCCGTGGTCTCACCGCGGTAGGTGCCGGTCTCGACCCAGGTGGCGTCGCTCAGGTGGTGGCGCAGCAGCACGGCGCGCTTGATGCGGTCGGGGCTCGGCGCCGCGAATCCGCGGCTGCGCCACTCGAGGGCATCGCGCCACAGCCGCCAGGCGCCGAGGGTGGAGTCGATCAGCGCACGCATGGAAGGCAGGGCAGGCAGGGCAGGCAGGGCAGGCAGAGCGGCTCGGCCGGGGCGCGCAACGCGGGCATCGTGAACCTCACAGGTAGCTGATCCAGTCGAACCGAAAACCGCCCGGGTACCAGGCCCCGCTGCGGTGGCCGACCCAATAACGCGGCGCCACGAACGCCCCGCTGCGCCCCGCCGCGGCCAGCGCACGCCGGGCGAAGACGGCCGCCCACCACGAGAAGGTGCTCGGCGACATCACGCCGCCCGCGCACGACGACATCAGCGCCAGGTCGCCGATCTCGCCGCGGTCGCAGTACACGAGGCGCGGCTCGCCTTCGAGCTCCTGCCGCGCCCAGTCCAGATTGTCGCTGCAGACGACGAACACGGCCGCGGGCTCGCGGGCGCGCACATGATCCATCGCCGCGCGGTACCAGGCCGCCGGCAGCGCCGCCGGCGCCTCCGGGCTCGGGAACGACGCGTAGTCGCCGCGCCGCACGTGCACGAACACGGGCACGCCGCCGCCGGCCTGCGCCAGCAGTTCGGCCAGCGCGCGGCGCGCCGGCTCGAGCCAGCGCTCGCGCAGGGCCAGCGTGGGCGCGATGCAGGCCTCGAAGTCGGCGTGCTGGAAGAAGCTCAGCCGGATCAGCGTCAGCGCGCCCAGCCGGCCGCGGCGCCACTCGAGCCGGCAGGCGTCGCCACTGCGGACCTCGCCGCCCTCGCCGATCCAGCCGCGTGCCGCGCACCAGGCCAGCACGCGGTGCAGCCGGCTGACCAGGCTGCGGCCCAGGCCGCGCGGCTGCACGAACCAGGTGCGCTCGCACGCCACCGCTTCGCGCAGGGCGCCGAAGCCGAGCAGCACGAGCCGTTCGTGCGGGAAGTGCGCGCGCAGCACGGCGTACTGCAGCAGCTGGTTGCCCAGGCGTCCGGCTTCCTGGAACACGATCACGCGGCAGACTCCGCTGCGGGCCGCACGAAGCGGAACACGCCGAGCGCGTACTCGCGCGCCGCGACGCGCGCCAGATGCTGCGCGTCGATGCCCGTGCCGCGCGTGCCGCCGGCGTCCAGCGCAATGAACTCGTCGAGCACCAGACCGTGCTGCGCCGCCGCGGCCACGAGTTCGGCCGGATCGAAAACGCGGTGGGCGTTGAACTCCACGCGCCGCCGGCCCACCGGCACCGACAGCCACAGGCAGCCGAGCGGCAGCACCAGCGAGGCCAGGCGCGCCAGGCCCTGACGCCAGCCGTCGGGATCGAGCCGATCGCCGTAGCGGCCGAGGCCGACGTGCTCGAGCGTGTGCAGGCAGCTCACGCAGTCGGCACCGGCCTCGGCCACCGCGGGCACGGGCGCGGTGAGGTCCCATTGGCGGAAGCTGACGTTGGGGATGGCGTGCGCGAGCGGCCGGATGTCGAACACCTCCACCGGCCGCACGCAGGCCAGGTGGGCGACGAAGCCGTCGATGCGCGAGCCGACGTCGATGTGGCGCCGCGGCGCCGCCTCGATGATGCGGCGCGCGACGAAGAGGTCCTGCCAGAAATACTCGCCGAGCAGCGCCGCCTCGCCGTCGCGGTCGAGCAGGCAGGGGTAGGTGGCGAGCGGCCAGTCGGTGCGCGCGGCGAACGCGCGCCGCTCCCGCAGATGGCGCGGCAGCGCCGCCAGCGCGCGCGCGGTGCGCGACGGCGCGATGCCGAGCGCGTCGAGCCAGCGCCGCAGCGCCCACCAGGCCGTGCGCAGCCCTGCCATCAGGCGCTCCTCAACCGGTGCAGGCTCGCCGCGGCGCGCACCAGGTCGAGCACGTTGGCGCGCGCGCGCGGGTGGGCCAGGTCGAGAACGAAGATCGTGACCGCGAAGGACACCAGCGAGGCCCAGACCGCCCCTTCGGCGCGGTGGGTCGGGATCCACCACAGGTTGAGCAGCACGTTGAGCAGCGTGCCGACGATCACCGTGAAGGTGGCGTAGTGCTGCAGGTTGTCCACCACGAGAAAGGCGCTTCGAGCGATGCCCACGAAGGCCAGGAAGACGCGCGCCGCCATCAGCACGAGCAGCCAGCCGGCCGGGGCGTAGGCCGGCCCGAACAGCAGCAGCACCAGCGGCTGGCCGAGCAGCGCCAGCGGCACGCACACCACGAGCGCGGCGACGAAGCTGGCGCGGTAGTAGCTCATCAGCTTGCGCCGGAAGCTGCCGTCGGCGGCCTGGCGCGCCTGCACGAGCGCCGGGAACATCGTGCTCTGCAGCGCCAGCGCGATGAACACCAGCCCCTCGGCCACGCGCAGCGCCACGCCGTAGTAGCCGAGCTCGCGGTCGTCGGCCAGCTCGGCGAGCATGAACTGGTCGACACGTGCCTGCACCATCAGCACCGCGCCCGACAGCGCCAGCGGCCAGGCGCCGCGCATCAGCGACGCGGCGCGCGCCAGGCGCGGCCGCCAGCGGCCGACCCCGGCGCGCATGCTGCGCCAGGCCAGCGCCAGCAGCACGGCGAGCAGCGCGGCCTCGGTGAGCACGGCGGCGAAGAAGGTCCACAGCGGCGCGTCGGCGAGGATCAGGGCGGCCTTGAGCGCCGCACCGGCGAGCAGCGCCAGCGTCTCCGCCAGCACCGCCGCCCGCGCGGCCACGCGCGACTCGAACCACCAGCGCACCAGCGCGCTGGTCTGGAACAGCAGCGTGCCGGCCACCAGCGCGATGCCCAGGCGGAGCGCCGGGGCCTCGGGGCGCACCCACAGCGCCACGGCGAGGATCAGCGCCACGGCGAGCGTCGCGCCGGCCAGCAGCAGGGCGAGCGTGGTGCCGAGGATCTCGGCCTCGGCCGCGCGCTGCGCGCGGGCCTCGGCGGCGCCCTGCGCCGGTGGCTCGGCCTGGCGCGCGCGCACGAGTTCACGCACCGCGATCGTCGGCAGCCCGAGCGTGGCCAGGCCGCTGAACATGGCGACGAAGGCGAGCACGTAGCTGTACTGCCCGAAGGCCTGCGGGCCCAGGTGGCGCGCCAGCCACACCGTGATGCCCAGGCCGACGACCAGCTTGAGCACCTTGTCCAGCATCAGCCAGGCGATGTTGGCGAGCATGCTCGCGACGAGCGGCCGGCCGTGCACGCGCGCCGCCAGCCACGCCGGGAGCCAGGCCGGCGCGGCCATCAGGCGGCTGACACGCGGCGCGCCACCGCTCACACCGCCCGCGCCGCCACGCAGGCGTACCAGCTGTGCTCGTCGGGCTCGCTGTCGCGCAGCCAGGCGCGCGCCAGCCGCAGCGCGAAGCCGTGGCGCTCGAGCAGCAGCCCGATCTCGGGCAGGAACAGGTAGCGCATCGGGTGGACCTCGACGAAGGTCTGTTCGGCGCCGCCCTGTTGCGCGCGCACGTGCAGCTCGAAGCGCACGTCGACGCGGTTGGCGTTGACGTGCAGCGTGGGCGTGGTGCGCCGCCGCACCGCCACGCGCTCGTCGGCCACCTCCTTGAGCACATGGCGCGGTCGGTCGCTCAGCACCGCGGGCCCGTACCAGAAGTCGAAGACGAAGTCGCCGCCGGGCGCCAGGTGCGCACGCGCGGTGGCGAACGCCGCGTCGAGATCGGCGTTGGTGGTCTGGTAGGACATGACGTGGAACAGCGCGACCACGGCGTCGTGCACGGCGCCGGTGCGGACATGCCGGGCGTCGCCCTCGTCGAAGCGCAGGCGGTCCTCGGGCCAGGGCCCGTCGGCGGCCTGCGCGGCACGCGCGCGCGCCTGCGCCACCATGCGCGGCGAGAGGTCGATGCCGTGCACGCGGTGCCCGGCACGCGCGAACTCGAGCGCGTGGCCGCCGGTGCCGCAGCCGAGCTCGAGCACCGCCAGCGGCCGCGCGGCCGGCAGCAGGCCGGCCACCCAGCGCGCCTCGGACGCGTAGTCCTTGTCGCGGTACAGCAGGTCGTAGCAGGCGGCGTAGAGGTCGAACACGCTCAAGCGCAAGGCTCCAGAAGCCGTGCGCCTTCAGGCGCGCGGCTCGCGCATCAGCGCGCCCAGGGCGTCGGCGACGGTGTCGATCTGGGCCTCGCTGAGCGCCAGCCCGCTCGGCACGTAGAAGCCCCGTCGCGCCAGGCGCTCGGCCACCGGATGGCGCTCGCCGGCGAACAGCCCCATGCGCAGGAACACCGGCTGCTCGTGCATCGGCCAGAAGAAGGGCCGGCAGCCGACGCCGGCCTGCGCCAGGCGGCGCATGGCGTGCTCGGCGTCGAACGGCACGCCGTCGTCGAGCACGACGCCGTAGACCCAGTAGATGCTCTCGCTGTCGGCGTTGCGCGCCAGCGGCAACTGCAGCCCGGGCGTGCCGGCCAGCCGCGCGGTGTAGCGCGCGCCCATTGCGCGCTTGCGGCGCACGAACTCGTCCAGCCGCTCGAGCTGCGCGCAGCCGAGCGCGGCCTGCAGGTTGGTCATGCGCAGGTTCCAGCCCAGCTCCTCGTGCACGAAGCGGCGCGGCGGCGCGAAGCACAGGTTGCGCAGCCCGCGCAGGCGCTCGGCGAGCGCGTCGTCGTCGGTGACGAGCATGCCGCCCTCGCCGGTGGTGACGTGCTTGTTCGGGTAGAAGCTGAAGGTGCTGATCGCGCCGAAGCTGCCGCAGGGCCGGCCGCGCCAGGTCTGGCCGTGCATCTCGGCGGCGTCCTCGATGAGCGCGAGGCCGTGGCGCTCGACGAGTTCGAGCAGCGGCGCCATGTCCGCCGGCAGCCCGTACAGGTGCACGACCATGATGGCCTTGGTGCGCGGTCCGATGCGGCGCGCCACCTGCTCCGCATCCATGTTCCAGGTCAGCGGGTCGGCGTCGACGACCACCGGCGTGGCACCGGCGCGCACCACCGCCGCGGCGCACGAGATGATCGTGAGGGTGGGCAGGATCACCTCGTCGCCGGGTCCGATGCCGAGCGCGGCCACCGCGGCGTCGAGCGCCATCGAGCCGTTGCACACGGCGATGCCGTGGCGACGCCCGACGCGCGCGGCGAACTCGCGCTCGAAACGCTGTACGAACGGCCCCTCCGACGAGATCCAGCCGGTGTCGATGCACTCGGCGAGGTAGCGCCGCTCGTTGCCGTCGAGCAGCGGTTCGTTGACCGGGATCACCGGGCGCCCCCGCGCAGCCGCACGTCGCCCGCGGCCACCGGCGCGAAGCGCGTCTTGTCCTGCTCGCCGACGTAGGGGCCCTGCTTGACCTCGATGATCTCGGTCGGCTCGAGCATCTCGAAGCCGTGGCCGCCGAGCGCGAGCAGGATCACGTCGCCGGCCTCGAGCACCGTGCTCTCGATGTAGGCCTGATCCTCGCCGTAGAAGTCCACGCGCAGCCGGCCGCTGCGGATGAACAGCACCTCCTTCGTGTACTGCACCTCGCGCGCCACGGCGTTGTGCACGTGCGGCGGGATCACGTACCCGGCGGGCCGGTTCATGTAGCCGAGCTGCTGCGAGTACTCGCCCGAGGTCAGGAAGGTGATGCCGTCGGTGCGGAAGTCGCGGCGCAGGATCAGCGCCAGCTCCTGGCCGCCGTGGACGATGCGCTCGATCATGCCGGGCGGTCCAGGGTGAGGATGAAGTGCAGGTAGATGCCGGGGCCGATCTCGGGGCCGTTGCGCAGCACGTGCAGCGCCGGCACCAGGCCGGCGGCCTGCGCCGGCTGCCAGACGCGCGTGCGCAGCGTGTCCGGGCTGTACTTGCGCGACGCCGCGATGCCCCACACGTCGGGCCGCAGGTAGCGCCGCGCGCCGGCATCGCCGACGTCGCGGCCGTAGTGGTCGGGGCTCTGGTAGAAGCAGGCCTCGGTGTGCATGTACAGCGGCGAGATCACCGCACGCCCGCCCGGCCGCAGGATGCGCGCCAGCTCGGCGAGCAGCCGGGTGTCGCTGTCGCCGCCGAACATCTCGTAGGCGCACTGCAGGCTGGCGCTGCCGAAGCTGGCGCTGTCGAACGGGCTCGCGGTGGCGTCGGCCTGCACGTAGTAGGAGAGCTCCTCCATCCACGGATGCGGGTCGAGGTCGATCGACCACGCCGGCAGACCCTGCGCGCGCAGCAGCCGCGCCCAGGGGCTGGACGCGGCGGCGATGTCGACGTAGGGCCAGCGCGCCTCGCGCGCGTTCAGGTCGAGCAGGTCCCAGGCGACGAAGTGTTCGAGCAGCTTTTCGACGTAGACGCCGCCGTCGGCCCCGCCGTGGTAGCCGGGCGGGAAGTTCATGCGCGCGACGAAGGCGCGGAACGCCGCCGGGTCGGCGCGGTAGTCGGCGCAGGGCATGCCGAGCGAACGCAGGCCGGACTCGATGGTGCGCAGCTCGGCCGCGTCGGGCGCGCGGTAGTGCGGCGCGCCGGCCGTGCGCAGGCGATGCAGCGGCCGCGCGGCGCGGCGCTGCACGGCGCGCGCCACGCCCAGCGGCCCGGCACGCACCAGGCGTTGCACGAGGGAGCTCATCGGTAGTCCTCCTTCAGCACCCAGGCCAGCAGCGCCGGGTCGCGCCGCACCTCGGCGCGGTGGAAGGCCACGCCCTCGGCGTGCGCGCGCCGCGCTTCGGCCCGGATCTGATGCCATTGCAACACAGCGGGCGCGCCGGCGGCGGCAGCGAGCGCACGGCGATCGCGCAGGCTTTGGCGGAATTCGCGCAACGGCACGAGCCAGCGGCCGGCATCGGCGCCGAGCCCGCCGCGACGGCGTATCCGGGTGTACGAATCGGAGATGCCCTGCGCGAAGGCGCGGCGGCGGAAGTACTCGGCCGTCATGCGCCCGGCGTCGACGCGGTGCTCGACGCTGGCCGCGGCGTCGAACACCGTGCGCCAGCCGCGCTCGCGCACGACGGCGCCGACGTGCATCTCGCCGTCGCCGCGCCAGCGCAGCCGCTCCGGCGGCACGCCGTCGGGGTGGAAGCCGCCGGCCACATCGAGCGCGGCGCGGCGCACGTTGAAGTTGCAGCCCCACACCCAGGCCGGGTCGATGTCGAACGTGCGCGCGCCGAAGTCGAGCACGCTGAGCGCGGCCAGCGCGCGGCCATGCCCCGCCGGCAGGCTCCAGGCGTGGGCCAGCCACGCCGGCGGCTCGCCCTGCCAGCCCGGCAGGTTGTTGCCGCCGACGAGGGCGACCCGGGGATCCTCGAACCGGCGCACCACCGCCTCCACCCAGCCGGGTGCGGCGACGATGTCGTCGTCGCAGAACATCAGCACGTCGGCGCGTGCGGCCCGCGCACCGGCATGGCGCCCGACGTGCAGGCCGGGCTCGCCCTCGTGCAGCAGGCGCAGCGGCAGGACGGTGGTGAACTCGCGCACCACGGCCTCGGTGTCGTCGGTCGACCCGTTGTCGACCACGATCACCTCGAAGCGCTCCTTCGGCGCCGTCTGCGCGCACAACGACTGCAGGCACGCCCGCAGCACCGGGGCGCGGTTGCGCGTGGGCACGATGACGCTGGCATCGATCATGGCGTGCCGCGACGGCGCAGCGAACGCAGCAGGCTCGGCCACAGCGCGCGCAGGTGGGTGCCGAAGCCGGCGCGGTCGACACGCAGCCGCTCGTACAGCCAGGGGTGCACGCAGTCCATGAAGGCGAGTTCGGCGAGCTCGGGCACGCCGGCCTCGCGCAACGTGGTGGCCAGGGCGTGGCCGTCGCGCACGTGCAGGAAGACGTTGGCGCGGTGCCAGGGCATGACGCGCGCGTCGCCCCACAGCCGCGGGCGGAACAGGTCGAAGGTGCGGAACGAGCGCGCGCGGAACAGGCCGCCCCAGTGGCTGTGGTAACGCTCGTGCACGTGGTGCACGCCGCCCTGCCCGCTGAACGCGGCCGAGAAGACGACCACGTCGGAGGCCGCCACCAGCGCGTCGACCACCGCCTCGCCGGCCGCCGCAGCGAGGTGCTCGACGACCTCGATCGACATTGCCAGGTCGAAGCGCTCGCCAACCGCGGGAGCGCGCTCGAGGTCGACGGCGCGGAACTCGATCGCCGGCCAGATCATCTGCGTGGCGTCGTTCCACGGCCCGTCCAGGCCGACCAGCCGGCTCACGCCGCGTTCGCCCCAGGCCGCCAGCCAGGCGCCGCGGCCGCAGCCGATGTCGAGCACCGAGGCCGGCTGCCAGTGCGCCGACAGCATCTCGACGAGCACGCGCGCCGAGGCGCGGCTGCCTTCGAGCTGCTCGGCGTAGAAGTGCCGGCCGTAGACGGTGTTCGGGGCGTTCAGGATGTTCGCGGGGCGTTCGGGCTCACGCGGGGCGCGGGCCGGGGGGTCCGGGCCGCGGCAAGCGATCTGCGATTGTCGCAAGCGCGTCGCCGCGCCGCACGATCCAGTCGGCGAATCGCGCCTGCTCGCGCGCGGCGTCGAAGCGTTCGGCCCAGCGCGCGTACGCCGCGTCGCGCCGCGCCTGCCGGCGCGCCGCATCGGGGTCGAGCGCCACGGCGGCGATGGCGGCCGCCACCGCGGCGCTGTCGGGCGTCGCGGGCAGCAGCGTGCCCACCGCGCCGTCGACCGCCTCGGCCACGCCGCCGACGTCGGTGGCCACCACCGGCACGCCGGCAGCCAGCGCCTCCATCACCGAGACCGGCAGGCCCTCGCTGGCGCTGACCTGCACGAACAGGTCCACCGGCTGCCCGGCATAGAACTCGCGCACCGACGCGGCATCCACGGTGCCGGGCAGATGCGCCCGAAGCGTCTCGGGGGCGCCGCCCAGCACCGCCTCGACCTCGGCGCGCGTCGGGCCATCGCCCAGGTGGGTCCACGCGATGGGCTGCTGCGGCCGCTGCCGCGCCAGCTCGACCAGCGCCTGCGCCAGCAGCGGCACGCGCTTGACGTCGCGCAGGAAGCTGCACGAGACGATGCGCAGCACGCCGTCACGCGAAGCCGCGGCGCGCACGAACGGCGGCGTGCCCAGGCGGGCCAGCATCAGCCGCTCGTCGGCCACGCCGCGCGCGCGCAGGTAGGCCCGTCCGTGTTCCGAGACGGCGACGGTGCGGTCGAGCTGCGCGTAGACCTCGACCCAGGGCTGGAAGGGCGGATCGAAGGCGTCGTCGTAGAGCTCGAAGCGGTGCACCCGCGTCAGCGCGGCGCGGCGCGGCGCCTGCCCGGCCCAGCGCGCGATAGCGAGCGTGGCGCCGCCGCGCCAGTAGGTGTAGGCCACGGTCGCCGCGGCCGCCCGCTGGCCGCCGCCGGCCCCCGGCCGGCCGGCGCCGTTCAACCAGCGCCAGGTGCCGCGCGCCGCCGCGGCCCAGCGCCAGACGCGGGCCATGCCCACCCCGCCGCCGTGCCGCAGCGCGCGCCGCAGCTCGCCGATGCAGCCCGGCCAGCGCCACGCCAGCAGCAGGTCGACGAGGCGCCAGCGCCGCAGGCTGTGCGCCAGCGTGTCGTCGAGCTCGATGCCCGGTGGCAGCGCGTAGCGCTGCGCGCTGCGCGCCTGCGGCACGATGCACACGTGCAACTCCGGCCGCGCCGCCAGGGCCTCGAGTTCGGCCGGCAGGAAGCCCCGCTCGCCGCCTTCGTAGACGTAGGGGTGGAAGGCCGTGATCAGCAGCAACGTGGTGCGCGGCCCGGCGCCGGGCATCGCGTTCACCGGCCCTGCCCCGTCGCCAGCCGGCCGACGACCTCGGCCACGCGGTCGCGGTACGGCGCGTGGCGGTAGACGCGATCGAAGGCCGCGCGCGCCGCCTGCCGGTAGGCCGGCGCCGCGTCCAGCAGCCGGGCGGCCGCGGCGCCGATCTCCTCCACGCGCGCGCAGACGCCGAAGCCGTGCGCGGCCACGGCGGCGCGGAATTCGTCGAAGTCGGGCACGATCACCGGCACGCCGGCGCGCAGGAAGGCCGCCAGCTTGCCCGACGAGTACGCCGTGTGCCGGTGGTTGAAGCCCAGGTCGCGGTAGTAGACGATGCCGATGTCGGCGCCGGCGTAGACGCGCCGCTCGGCCTCGTCGATGGTGAAGTGGTCGGTGGAAAGCCGCACGCGCGCGGCCAGCTCCGGCGCCTTGACGAGCTCGAGCAGCTCCGGCACGAAGCGGCCCGAGGCCGAGTGCAGCACGAGCACGAAGCGCGGGTCCCAGTGGCGCGAGGCCTCGACGATCTCCTGCGTCATCTGGTCGGCGCCCAGGCCGCCGGCGGCCAGCAGCACGACCTGCCCGGGCGCGAGGCCCAGCCGCTCGCGCAGCCAGCCGCTCGCGGCGAGCGGCTCGCCGTCGCTGGTGACCGGCACGATCACCTGGCGCGCCGCATCGGGCTGCAGCAGGCCGGCGCGCGCCGTCGACTGCGCCACCACCCACGTGCCGTGGCGCGTGATCCAGCGCCGCTCGAGGCGGTTCAGCGCCTTGTACAGGAGGCTCGTCTCCTCTGCGTACGGCGTCGCTTCGAGCGAGTAGTAGATCGCCGGCCGCAGCCCGGCCAGCCGCGCCGCGAGCAGCGAGGTCTTGTCGGCGACGACGACAACCGCCGGGCGCGCCGCGCGGCGCAGCGCACGAACGAAGGCGGGCAGGCCGCGCAGCACCTCGCGGGCAACGTAAACCTCGCGCGCCAGGGCGCGCAGCCGCTGCGGCAGCCGCGTGCGCACCCAGGTCTCCAGGCGGCCGCGCTCGTAGGCCACGCCGGCGGCTGGATGGGCCGGCTCGGCTGATGCGGTGGGCGGCGACGCTGCACCACCGGGCACGGACCTCGCCGCGGAGTCCGCCCCGAGCGCCTCCACGAAAATCGCCACGTCGCCGGGCAGCCCCCGCGCGTGCCGCGGGTCGACGAAAACGCGCAAGTCGTGCACGCGCGCCAGGTCGCGCACCAGGTTCTGCAGGCTCGGCGACTTGTCGAACGGGTAGCCCCAGACCACGAGGTCGACGCGCGCCCGGACCGCGCCCGCCGCCGCGCCGCCGCCCGCCACGCCCTCAGCCACGGCGCCGCGCGACCAGGAAGTAGCCCGACGGGAAACGCTCCGCGCTCAGCGAGGCGAAGCGCGCGCCGGCGCGCGTGCGGTCGGCCAGCGCCACCGCGCCCTGCACCGCCGCGGCGAGCGCCCCGCCCAACACCGGCAGGCGGGCCAGGTGCTTGGCCAGCAGATCGGCCAGCACGTGCAGGCTGCCGCCCACCGGCTCGAGCAGCAGCACCTCGAAGCCGACCTCGTCGGCCATGCGGCGCAGCGCGAACGACGTGTAGCGGCCGTAGTCGTGCGGCAGCTCGTGCAGCCCGTAGAGGAAGGGCACGTTCATCAGCACGTGGCCGCCGGGGCGCAGCAGCCGCGCCATCTCGCGCCACAGGTGGCGCGGCTCGGGCACGTGCTCGAGCACGTCGGACAGGATCACGGTGTCGAAGCCGGCGTCGGGCAGTGGCAGCGGCGCGGCGAGGTCGGCCTGCACGTCCACGTGCTGCGCGCCGTGCACCGATGCGGGCCAGTCGACGCAGGTCACGCTGCTGACATGCGGCGCGTACAGGCCGTACAGCGGCACCGTGCCGCAGCCCAGGTCGACCAGCGCGCCGCGGGCGTGGACGGGCAGGTGGCGCTCGTACTGGGCGACCACGCGGTCGGCGTTCAGGCGCGAGCCCACGCCGAGCAGGCGACGGTCACGCGCGCCCCGCCAGGCCTTGCCGTGGCGGTGGTACTTCGTGGGCTGCCAGAGTTCGGGATGGCGCATCTGGGGCGGGGGCCAGGAACGCGGCGCATTCTCGCCGCTCGCCTTCAGCCGGGCGCAAGGGGTGGCCACCTAGAATCGGCAGCCGCTCGAGCCCCCCTGCCCGATGAACGACGACAACGACCTGATCGCCGAACGCCGCGCCAAGCTGAAGGCGATCCGCCAGCGCGGCGTGGCCTTTCCCAACGACTTCAAGCCGCGCCACCACGCCGCCGACCTGCACCACCGCCACGGCCAGGTGCCCAACGAGGAGCTCGAGCCGCAGGCCGTGAAGGTGGCGGTGGCCGGCCGCATGATGCTCAAGCGCGTGATGGGCAAGGCCTGCTTCGCCACGCTGCAGGACGGCTCGGGGCGCATCCAGCTGTACGTGACGCAGGACGCGGTGGGCGCCGAGGTGCTCGCCGAGTTCAAGCAGTGGGACCTCGGCGACATCCTCGGCTGCGAGGGCACGCTCTTCCGCACCAAGACCGGCGAGCTGTCGGTCAAGGCGAGCTCGATCCGCCTGCTCACCAAGAGCCTGCGTCCGCTGCCGGACAAGTTCCACGGCATGACCGACCAGGAGCAGAAGTACCGCCAGCGCTACGTCGACCTGATGACCGACGACGCGGCGCGCGCGCGTTTCGTGGCGCGCAGCAAGGCGGTGGCGGCGATCCGCGGCTTCATGCTCGAGCACGGCTTCCTCGAGGTGGAGACGCCGATGCTGCACCCCATCCCGGGCGGCGCCAACGCACGGCCGTTCACCACCCACCACAATGCGCTGGACCAGCAGATGTTCCTGCGCATCGCGCCCGAGCTGTACCTCAAGCGGCTGCTGGTCGGCGGCTTCGAGCGCGTCTTCGAGATCAACCGCAACTTCCGCAACGAGGGGCTGAGCGTCCGCCACAACCCCGAGTTCACGATGCTCGAGTTCTACGCCGCCTACTGGACGCACCACGACCAGATGGACTTCACCGAGCAGCTGCTGCGCCACGCCGCGCGCATGGCCACCGGCTCGGCGGTGCTGAGCTACGGCGGCCAGCGCATCGACCTGGAGGCGCGCTTCGCGCGGCTGTCGGTGCGCGACGCGCTGCTGCGCTTCGCCGGCGTCGGCCCGGCCGAGGTCGACGAGCCGGCGGCGCTGCACGCGCGGCTCAAGTCGCTCGGCGAGGAGCCGCCGGCGCACTGGTCGCTCGCCGAGCTGCAGTTCGGCCTCTTCGAGGCGGCGGTGGAGGACAAGCTGATCCAGCCGACCTTCATCGTCGACTACCCGGTCGAGGTGTCGCCGCTGGCGCGCGCCTCCGACGCCAACCCGGCGATCACCGAGCGCTTCGAGCTGTTCATCACCGGGCGCGAGATGGCCAACGGGTTCTCGGAGCTGAACGACGCCGAGGACCAGGCGGCGCGTTTCCGCGCCCAGGCCGCCAACAAGGAGGCCGGCGACGAGGAAGCGATGTACTACGACGCCGACTACATCCGCGCCCTCGAGTACGGCATGCCGCCCGCCGGCGGCTGCGGCGTCGGCATCGACCGTCTGGTGATGCTGCTCACCGACAGCGCGAGCATCCGTGATGTGATCCTGTTCCCGGCGTTGCGCAAGGAGGGCTGAAATGAAACCACCCCCGACCTCGCTTCGCTCGGTACCCCCCGAGGGGGCTCTCAGTACCTTCGGAACGGACGGGCGGTACTGAGATGGTCGCAGCCGAACTCGAGAGCCTCGCCGAGATCGAGACCGCGGTGTGGCGGGAGCTGGCGGCGGCGCCGCGCGACAAGTCGCATGCCTGGCGCTTCGCGGTGCTGGCCACGCGCGCCGGCGACGGCGCCGACGCGCGCACCGTGGTGCTGCGCGAGGTCGACGCCGCGGCGCGCGAACTGCTCGTCTACACCGACGCGCGCAGCCCCAAGGCGGCGCAGATCGCGGCGCACCCGCGCGGCACGCTGGTGATGTGGTCGCCGGCGCTCGCCTGGCAGCTGCGCGTGGCGGTCACGCTGGTGCTCGAGACCTCGGGGCTGGCGGTGTCGTCGCGCTGGGCGCGCCTGAAGCTCACGCCGGCGGCGCTCGATTACCTCTCGCCGCTGCCGCCCGGCACGCGGGTGGACGCGGCGATGCAGCCCGAGCGCGCCAGCCGCGAACACTTCGCGCTGATCACGGCGCGCATCGAGCGCATCGACTGGCTCGAGCTCGGCGAGAGCGGGCAGCGGCGGGCCGAGTTCGGCCCGCACGGCGCCCGCTGGCTGGTGCCCTGACGCGGCGCGCCGCCCAGGGCCGGCCGGACCCGCCGGGTCGGCGTCGGCAGCGTCGGCCTAGCCCTGGGTGAAGTTCGGCGCCCGCTTCTCGAGGAAGGCCGCCATGCCCTCCTTCTGATCCTGCGTGGCGAACAGCGAGTGGAAGACGCGGCGCTCGAACAGCACGCCGTCGGCCAGCGTGCCCTCGAAGGCGCGGTTCACGCACTCCTTGGCGAAGGCCACGCTCGGGCCCGAGAGCGCGTTGATGGCGTCGGCCGCCGCCAGCACCTCGCTCATCAGCTTGTCCGCCGGCACCACGCGCGAGACGAGCCCGGCGCGCTCGGCCTCGGCGGCGTCCATCATGCGCGCGGTGAGGATCATGTCCATCGCCTTGCTCTTGCCCACCGCGCGCGGCAGGCGCTGCGTGCCGCCGGCGCCGGGGATGATGCCGATCTTGATCTCGGGCTGGCCGAAGCGGGCGTTGTCGGCGGCGATGATGAAGTCGCACATCATCGCCAGCTCGCAGCCGCCGCCGAGCGCGAAGCCGGCCACCGCGGCGATGACGGGCTTGCGCACGCGCCGGATGGTCTCCCAGTTGCGCGTGATGAAGTCCTCGGCCTGCGCCTGGCGGTAGGTCTTGGTCGCCATCGCGGCGATGTCGGCACCGGCGGCGAAGGCGCGCTCGCTACCGGTGACGACGATGCAGCCGATGCCCTCGTCGCGGTCGAAGCCGAGCAGCGCCTCGCCGAGCTGGTCCATCAGCGCGTCGTTCAGCGCATTGAGCTGCTTGGGCCGGTTCAGCGTGATCACCGCGGTGCGGCGCGCCAGTTCGCCGTGCACGGCGGTCAGGATCAGGGCTTCGGTCATAGGGTTTCTCCTAGGGCTCGCGAAACTATAAGCGCGGCAAACACGCCACATTTCAAGGCCAGACTTTCGTTCAGTAGCTGTAAGCTCGGCCCGCTCGTAAGCGGAGCGTCAGCCCCAGGCACAGCGATGAAGCGCGATCTCGCCCATTTCATGCCCGTCATCTACCGCAAGACTGCCAAGGGCGTCGCCGAGGTCGAGACGCGGGCGCACCGGCTGCTCCCGCGCCTGCGCACCGCTCTGATCATGGTCGACGGCAAGAAGACCGATGCCGAACTGGCGGCGATGCTCGGCCCCACCGCCGAGGCGCTGACCACCTTGGCGCGCGACGGCTTCATCGAGGTGGTGGCCGAACTGGCCGCGCCCGCCGCACCCCCCGCTCCGGCCGCAGCCCCCGCCAAGCCGGCGCCGGCCAAGCCCGCCGCCGCGCCGGCGCAGGACAGCGGCTTCGACACACGCCGCCGCGCGCTGCTGCGCCAGTTCAACGACCTGGTGGGCCCGCCCGGCGAGACGCTCGCCATCCGCATCGAGAAGACCAAGTCCCTCGACGAACTGCGCGCCCTCATGCCGCAGGCGGTGCGCCTGGTCGAGCTGGTGCGCGGCCGCACCAGCGCCGAGGAATTCGCGGCGCGCATCGACGAAATCTGAAGCGGGCCGCGGGTCGCGGCCACCAGCGCACGGCCTGCCGCGGCGCGCGTTCATTCAGCGCCCGGCCTGCTGCGGCGCGCGTTCGAGCTGCAGGTCGACGTAGGTCTCCGCGTCCTGGCGGATGAGGATGCGCACCGGCAGGTTCTGCAGCGTCGGCGCCAGCCACAGCTCGGCGGTGAGGTCGCCGCCGGCGCGCGCCTCGCGCCGCGGCCTGATGCGCACCGCCTCGATCGCGCCGAGCGGCGTGGCCAGCGTCTCGGGGCCGAGCACCTCGTAGGTCCACAGGTCCACCTGGCGCGGCAGCGCCAGCGGCAGCTCGATCGTGGTGCCGGCGGCGAGCAGCGCCGGCTGCGTGGTGAAGAGCCAGATCATCTGCACGAACTGGCTGGCGCTGTCCTGCACGCCGCGCGGCCGCGGCACCTCGCGGCCGCCGGGCAGGCGCACGCGGTCGGCCTCGAAGACGATGGCCAGGCGGCGCGGCTCGCGCAGCACGGCGAGGGTCTCCTCGTCGTAGCGGCGCGGCGCCAGGCCTTCGGGCGTGACCTCGCCGTCGCTGGACAGGCGCCGCGTGACGAGCGGCGCGAACGAGGGCCCGACGCTCAGGTCCAGGTGCACCTGGTAGCGCGTGCCGCGCATCAGCCACTCGACGCGCGCCTGCCCTTCCACCGGGCCGCGGTAGTAGCCGCCGAGCAGGTAGGACAGGCGCGTGGAGGGCGGCCAGGCGAAGGCGTCCTGCGCAGCGGCCGCGTCGGGTGGCGCGGTGGCATCGGGCTGCGGCGCCGCGGCCACCGGCGAGGGCTCCGGTGACGGCATCGGCATCGGCATCGGCACCGGCACCGGCTCCGCAGGCATCGCCGCGGCCACGTCGAACGTGGCCGGCCGTTCCGCCGCCGACGCGGCCAGGTCGGGCGCCGCGGCGATGGGCGTGCGCAGCCGTGGCCGCGGCACCAACTGGCGCGGCGGCCGTGCCGGCGGCGGCGCCGGCTGCAACTCGCGCACGAAGGCCACCACCATGCGCGCCGGCGCGCCGGGGTCGGCGCCCCAGCCGAAGCGATCCGGCGCCAGCCGGTCGGCCAGGCCGAGATGCGCCAGCAGCACGAGCGGCGTCAGCCACAGCGGGGCCGCGCCGTGGCGCAGCCACGACGGGCGGCGCTGGGCGGCGGCCATGGCGGGCCGCTACTTCTTGGGCGCCGCCGCGGTGGCCGCCACGAGCAGCTTTTCCAGCATGTCGGCGGGAATCGCCCCCGGCTTGCGCGAGCCGTCCTCGAACACCACGGCCGGCGTGCCGTTGATCTTGTGGCGGCGCCCGAACTCGAGGTTGCGCTCGAGCGCGGTGACGTCGCACTTGTCGGGCGCGGGCGGAGCGGCGGTGCCGTCGAGCATCCAGGCGCGCCAGGCTTTGCCGTTGTCCTTGGCGCACCAGATGTCGCGCGACTTGGCGGTGGAGTCGGGGCCGAGGATGGGCAGCAGGAAGGTGTAGACCAGCACGTCCTTGATGCCGGCGAGGTCGCGCTCGAAGCGCTTGCAGTAGCCGCAGTTGGGGTCGACGAACACCGCCACCTTGCGCAGCGGGCGGCCCTGGCGGATGACGATGGCGTCCTTCACCGGCAGCTTGGCGAAGTCCACCGCGAGCAGCTTCTCGATGCGCGCCTCGGTCAGGTCGGTGCGCGTGCGCGTCTCGACCAGCGAGCCGTTGACGAAGATGTAGTCGCCCTTCTCGTCGCTGTACAGGATCTCGCTGCCGCCGTAACGCACCTCGAACAGGCCGGGGATCGGCGAGGCGCGCACCTCGTCGATGGGCGGCATGCGCGGGATGCGTTCGGCCAGCGCCTTGCGGATGGCAGCCTGGGTGGCCGCGTCCTGCGCCAGCGCGGCGCCGCAAAGGGTGACGAGGGCGGCCAGGAGGGCGGGGGCGACCCGGCGGGCGGCACTGGGCGCGGAGGTGGGCATCGGGGCTTCCTGGCCGGGAGGGTGTCGAGGGGCGGGGGCGGCGCTCAGCGCCCGATCGCTCGCTGCGCGAGCATCTGCTTGACCGGACCGACCGCATTGACCAGACCCAGCCCGCGGTTGCGGAGTTCCTTCACCCAGGGCGCCGGGTGCGCAAAAAGTTGCAGCAGCCCATCGGTGAGCAGCCCCATCGCGCGCGTGGCGCCGGCGCGCGCCCGCGCATGGCGCGCGAGCAGCCGCTCGTCGCCCAGCGCGCGCCAGGGCTCGCGCGCGGCCAGCACGCGGGCGAGCGAGGCCACGTCGGCCAGGCCCAGGTTGAGTCCCTGCCCGGCCAGCGGATGGATGACGTGCGCGGCGTCGCCCACCAGCACCCAGCCGGGCCCGAAGAGCGGCTCGGCGTGTCCGATCGACAGCGCCCAGCTGGCGCGCCGCCCGGCCAGCGCGAGCGGACCGGCGGCGCTGGCAGTGGCCTGCATCAGCGCGTCGGCGAAGGCCTCGTCGGGCAGGGCCAGCAGCTCCTGGGCGCGCGCGTCGGGCAGCGACCACACGATGCCGTAGCCGCGCCCGCGCGCCGGCCGGTCCAGCGGCAGCAGCGCCAGCACGTCGGGGCTGCGGAACCACTGGCGCGCCAGGCCGGCGTGGTCGCGCTCGGCCACCAGGCGCGCCGCGATCGCCGTCTGCCCGTAGGCGTGGCGCTGCATGTGCGCGCCGAGCGCGGCGCGGGTGGCCGAATCGCGGCCTTCGGCCAGCACGGTGAGCGCGGCGCCCGGCGGCGCCCCGCTGTCGGCCAGCCGCTGCACGTGCGGCGCGAAGCGCAAGGCGTCGCGCAGCGTGTCCTCGAGCGCCGCGGCGTCGACGATCCAGGCCAGCTCGGGCAGCGCCAGCGACCAGGCGGAGAAGTCGAGCGCGGCGCCGGCGGCGTCGCCCTGCACGTGCATGTCGTGCACCGCGGTGCGCGCGTCGGGCGGCAGCGCCTCCCAGACCTTGAGCGAAGCCAGCAGCTCCATCGACGCGCGGTTGATCGCGTAGGCGCGCACGTCGTCGCTGGCCGCGTTGCCCGCCGCGGCCGCCGGCGGCGCCACCAGGGCCACGCCCAGGCCCTGGCGCGAAAGCGCCAGCGCCGCAGCCATGCCGACCACGCCGCTGCCGCGCACGACGATGTCATGGGAGGGCATGCGGGGGATTGTAGTCAGCGACAATCGCGGCCTGCCTCACCCCCTCCAACCCCATTAACCCCTCCGAGAGAACCCCGGCTTGAGCACCGTCGACGCGCGCATCGCCGCCCTGCACCTGTTCCCCGTCAAGTCCTGCGCCGGCATTGCGCTCGGCGAGGCGCTGCTCGTCGAGACCGGGCTCGACCTGGACCGCGCCTGGATGGTGGTGGACCGCTTCGGCGACATGCTCACCCAGCGCGAGCTGCCGCGCATGGCGCTGATCCGCCCGCAGTTCAAGGGCAGCGAGCTGATGCTGCGCGCGCCCGGCATGCTGGCGCTGCACCTCAGCCTGGACGCGGTGGAGGAGCCGACGCGCGTGCGCGTGTGGGACGACGAGGTCAAGGCCTACGACATGGGCGCGCTGGCGGCGCAGTGGTTCAGCGACTTCCTCGGCCAGCCGCTGCGCCTGGTGCGCTTCGACCCCGAACAGCGGCGCCTGTCGAGCGCGCGCTGGACCGGCAGCGTGCAGGCCGAGAACCAGTTCAGCGACGGCTACCCGCTGCTGGTGGCCGGCAGCGCGTCGCTGGCCGACCTCAACGAGCGGCTGGTCCGGCAGGGGCAGGCCGCGGTGGGCATCGAGCGCTTCCGGCCCAACCTCGTGCTGGAGGGCCTGCAGGCCTTCGACGAGGACCATGTCGACGAGCTCGAGATCGCCGGCGACGGCGACACCGTGATCCGCCTTCGCCTGGTCAAGCCCTGCTCGCGCTGCACGATCCCCAACGTCGACCCCGAGACCGCCGCCACGTCGCCGGCGGTGGGCGACACGCTGGCCGCGTTCCGCACCGACCCGCGGCTGGACGGCGCCGTCACCTTCGGCATGAACGCCGTGGTGCTCGAGGGCTTCGGCGCCACGCTGCGCGTGGGCCAGGCGGTGCGCGCGCGGCTCGCGTTCTGACGCCGACGCGCACTCGGCGCGGGCCGGGCCGCTGCGCTTCTCGCTTGTCCTAAGACCCTAAGCCGTCGGTCCCTTCTCGGGCAGCGGAATGAACTCGGTCTCGCCGGGCACCGGCGCGAAGCGGCCGGCGCGCCAGTCTTCGGCCGCCTGCACGATGCGCTCCTTGCGCGTGGAGACGAAGTTCCACCACATGAAGCGCGGGCCGAGCGGCGCGCCGCCGATCAGCACCGCACGCGCGTCGCCCTCGGCGGCGAGCATCGGCTCCTCGCCCGGCGCGAGCACGTGCAGGTGGTGCGGCGCAAGCGCGCGGTCGTCCAGCCGCGCATCGCCTTGCACGAGGTAGAGCGCGCGCTCCTCCGCCAGCGGCAGCGGCAGCGCGTCGCCGGCGGCCAGCGTGATGTCGAGGTAGAGGGTCGGCGAGCGCACCGCCACCGGCGACTGCGCGCCGAACGCGCTACCCACCAGCACGCGCAGGCGCGCGCCGCCCACCTCGAGCGCGGGGATCGCGTCGGCCGGCGTGTGCACGAACGCCGGCTCGGCCTCCTCGTCGGCGGCCGGCAGCGCGCACCACAGCTGCAGCCCGTGGCTGCGCCGCTGGCGGCCGCGCAGCTCGTCGGGCGTGCGCTCGCTGTGCACGATGCCGCGGCCCGCCGTCATCCAGTTGATGGCGCCCGGCTCGATGCGCTGCACGACGCCGGTGGAGTCGCGGTGCAGCATGGCGCCTTCGAACAGGTAGGTCACCGTGGCCAGGCCGATGTGCGGATGCGGCCGCACGTCGTGGTTGTCGGCGGGGCCGGCCTCGACGGGGCCGAAGTGGTCGAAGAAGACGAACGGCCCCACGGCGCGCTGCTGCACGGCGGGCAGCAGGCGGCGCACCATGAAGCCGCCGCCGAGGTCTTTGGTGTGCGGGGCGAGCTGGAGCATGGGGCCAGTGTAGGAAAATCGCCGGCTCCCCCTCCCCGCGCCCCTCGCCATGAGCCTCAAATGCGGCATCGTGGGCCTGCCCAACGTGGGCAAGTCCACCCTCTTCAACGCCCTCACCAAGGCCGGCATCGCGGCCGAGAACTACCCGTTCTGCACCATCGAGCCCAACGTCGGCGTGGTCGAGCTGCCCGATCCGCGCCTGGCCAAACTGGCCGAGATCGTCAAGCCCGAGAAGATCGTGCCGGCGATCGTCGAGTTCGTCGACATCGCGGGCCTCGTGGCCGGCGCCAGCAAGGGCGAAGGCCTGGGCAACCAGTTCCTGAGCCACATCCGCGAGACCGACGCCATCGTCAATGTCGTGCGCTGCTTCGAGGACGACAACGTCGTGCACGTGGCCGGCAAGGTCGATCCGATCGCCGACATCGAGGTCATCCAGACCGAGCTCTGCCTGGCCGACCTGGCCACCGTGGACAAGAGCCTCGCGCGCTGGAGCAAGCAGGCCAAGGCCGGCGGCGACAAGGAGGCGCAGCGCCTGGTCGACGTGCTGAAGAAGTGCGAGGCCGTGCTCAACGAGGCGCGGCCGGTGCGCAGCATCGAGTTCAGCAAGGAGGAGCTGGTGGTGCTCAAGCCGCTGTGCCTGATCACCGCCAAGCCGGCCATGTACGTGGGCAACGTGGCCGAGAACGGCTTCGAGAACAACCCGCTTCTCGAACGCCTGCGCGAGGTCGCGGCGAGGCAGGGCGCGCCCGTGGTCGCCATCTGCGCCAAGACCGAGGCCGAGCTGGCCGACATGGCCGACGAGGACAAGGCGCTGTTCCTCGCCGAGATGGGGCAGACCGAGCCGGGGCTCAACCGGCTGATCCGCGCCGCCTTCTCGCTGCTCGGGCTGCAGACCTACTTCACGGCCGGGCCCAAGGAGGTGCGCGCCTGGACCATCCACGTCGGCGACACCGCGCCGGCGGCCGCCGGCGTGATCCACACCGACTTCGAACGCGGCTTCATCCGCGCCCAGACCATCGCCTACGACGACTACGTGGCCTGCGGCGGCGAGCAGGGCGCCAAGGACGCCGGCAAGATGCGCGCCGAGGGCAAGGAGTACGTGGTGCGCGACGGCGACGTGATGAACTTCCTGTTCAACGTCTGAGCCGGCGCCGCCCTGCCCGGGCCGACGTCGAACGGGCTGGTGGCAACCGTTCGAAAGGCTAACCCCTGGGGGATTGCGGCGCAGCGTAGAGTCTCGTGATGCTCGACGTCTGGGCCAAGGCACGCGGTGCGCGCGCGGCGTGGGCCGTGGCTCTGGTCACGGCCTTCGCCTACGCGGCGGTCGGCGCCGCCGCGCTGCTGCTCGCCGGGCCGCCGGGTTACGCCTCGCCGCTGTACCCGTCGGCCGGCATCGCGCTGGCCGCCACGCTCACCTGGGGCGGCCGGGCGCTGCCGGGGGTGCTGCTCGGCGCGTTCATGGTCAACGCCGGGCTCGGCTGGCTGCGCGGGCAAAGTGGCATCGTGCTCGTGCTGCTGCCGCTGGCCATCGCCGCCGGGGCCATGCTGCAGAGTGCCGCGGGCGCCTGGCTGGTGCGGCGCTTCGTCGGCCTGCCGCTGGTGCTGAACGCGCCGCGCGACATCGCGCTGGCCGGTGCGCTCGGCGCGCTCGTCGCCTGCCTGGTGAGCCCGAGCGTGGCCACCGCGGCGCTCGCCCTGTCCGGCACGCTGGACGGCGACCGCTGGCTCGCCAACTGGGCCACCTGGTGGGTCGGCGACACGCTGGGCGTGCTGATCGGCGCGCCGCTCGCGCTCACCGTGATCGGGCAGCCGAGCGAGGACTGGCGGCCGCGCCGGCGCACGCTGGGCATCCCGCTGCTGATCACGCTCGGGCTGATCGCGGCGGCGCTGGCGGAGATCGGCCGCATCGAAGGCGAGCGCGCACGCCTGACCTTCGAACGCGACGTCGAGCACCTGAGCGCCGGCCTCGTCGAACGGCTGCGCGTGCCGCTGTACGCGCTGCAGGCGCTGCACGGCGCCGTGCGGGCCGCCGGCGAGCCCGATGCGCGCACGCTGCGCGAGGCCTCGCGCTTCTGGCTCAGCCAGCCCTGGCCGCTGCGCGCGCTCGGCTACAGCGAGCGCGTGGCGCTGGAGGACATCGCCGCCTTCGAGAGCGCGGCGCAGCGCGACGGCCTGGCCGGGTTCCGGGTCTTCCAGCGCGACGACGGGCAGGCGCTGGCCGCCGACCGCGAGGCGGTCGTGTTGCGGCACATCGAGCCGCTCGCCGGCAACGAGGCGGCGCTCGGCGTGAACGTGCTGTCCATCGACGCCGCGCGCGCCGCGGTGCTGGCCACGCGAACGAGCGGCGAGCCGGCCGCCAGCGGCGCTTTCCGCCTGACGCAGGCGCGCGGCGACGAGACCGGCATCGTGCTCTACCAGGCCCTGCACCGCGGCACGCCGGCGAACGCGGCCGAACGCGAGAGCGCGTTTCGTGGCGTGCTCTTCGTCACCGTCAGCAGCGCCCCGCTGCTCGACGACGCCGCGCTCGGCCTGAGCGGCACGCTGCGCTGGTGCCTGCTCGACGCCGGGCCGGGCGCAGCGCGGCGCCAGCTGGCCGGCAACGCCGACTGCCGCAGCGTCACGCCGGCGGGCGAGCAGCAGCTCAGGCGCGAACTGCAGTTCGGCGGGCGGCCGCTCGCCCTCTACGTGGGCGCGCGCGCCAGCGTGGCCGGCGCGCGCGCGAGCGATTGGCTGCTCTCGCTGACCGGCCTGGCCGCCGCGGCGATGCTCGGCGCGCTGCTGCTCACCGTGACCGGCCACGCCCGGCGCACCGAGCTGGCGGTGCAGTCGGGCACCGCCGAGCTGCGGCGCGAGATCGCCGAGCGCCAGCAGGTGGAGCAGGCGCTGCGCCAGAGCGAGGCACGCCTGCGCAGCCTGCTCGACAGCGCGCCGGTCGGCGTGGCCTTCCTCGACGCGCGGGGCCACTTCCTCGAGTGCAACCAGCGCCTGAGCGAGATGCTCGACCGCCCGGCGCGCTGGCTGCGCGGGCGCAGCGTGCTCGAGCTGACGCAACAGGCCGACCACGCCGAGAGCCTGCGCCTGCGCCGCGATCTGCTCGGCGGCCGCACGCGGGTGGCGCGCCAGCAGACGCGCATGCAGCGTGCCGACGGCCAGCTCGTCGACGTGCGCCTGGCCGCCACCGCACTGCGCGACGAGGACGAGGGCCGCGTCACGCACATGGCGGCGGTGATCGAGGACATCGGCGAGCACCTGCGCCTGGAGCAGGCCGAGCGCGAACTGCACCGCGCCGAGGCGGCCAGCCGCGCCAAGAGCGAGTTCGTCTCGCGCATGAGCCACGAGCTGCGCACGCCGCTCAACGCGATGCTCGGCTTCGCCCAGCTGCTGGCGCTGAACAAGCAGCCCGAGCTCGACGCGCGCCAGCTCGAGTACGTGCAGCAGATCCAGCGCGCCGGCTGGCACCTGCTGGAGCTGATCAACGAGACGCTGGACCTCGCGCGCATCGAGTCGGGCGCCGTGCAGCTGGCGCTGGCGCCGATCGACGTGGCGGCGCTGCTGCGCGGCTGCCGCGCGCTCGTCGAGACCGCGGCCGCGCAGCGCGGCGTGAGCCTGGAGGAGGACATCGCGCCCGCGCTGCCGGCGGCACACGCCGACGCCACGCGGCTCAAGCAGGTGCTGACCAACCTGCTGTCCAACGCCGTCAAGTACAACCGCGAGGGCGGGCGCGTGCGCATCGTGGCGCGCGCGGCCGACGGCGCGCGCGTGGCCATCGAGGTCAGCGACACCGGGCTCGGCATGACCGACTCGCAGCTGCAGGGCCTGTTCCAGCCCTACAACCGGCTCGGCCGCGAGGCCAGCGGCATCGAGGGCACCGGCATCGGCCTCGTCATCAGCCGGCGCCTGGCCGAGCTGATGGGCGGCTCGCTGGAGGTGCGCAGCAACGCCGGCGAAGGCTCCACCTTCACGCTGATCCTGCCCGCCGGGCCGGCGCCGGCGGCCGCCAGCGAGCCGCAGCCGCCCGCCGACCTGCCGCCCTACCAGGCGCGTCGCGTGCTCTACGTGGAGGACAACGAGACCAACGTCGAGGTCATGCGCGGCATCTTCCTGCAGCGGCCGCAGATCCGGCTGGAGGCGGTCGGCCTGGGGCTGGACGGCCTGCAGGCGGCGCGCCAGCGCCGCCCCGACCTGATCCTGCTGGACATGCACCTGCCCGACATCAGCGGCCTGGAGCTGCTGCGCCACCTGAAGAACGACGACGACGTGGCCGACGTCCCGGTCATCGTGGTCTCGGCCGACGCCACCCCGGCGCGCATGCAGGAGGCGCTGACCCTGGGCGCGGCGCGCTACGTGACCAAGCCGCTGCAGCTGGCGCAGTTCCTGGCGGTGGTCGACGAGAGCCTGGAGAGCGTCGAGACGCGGTTCGGAATGTGAGCGAACACTCTCATTATGGTATCCGTGAAGTCTGGCATCCGAGCGACGTCAGCACTCTTTGGTGGGGAGTGCTAATATGCGCGGAACCCGGTGCCAGCCACCGACTCCGAGACCGCATGAACGCTGCTTCCGCCACCGCCCTGACCGTACGCGACCCGTGGTCGCTGGTGCCGTCGCTCGGCAACCTGGACGCCTACATCTCCGCGGTGAACCGCCTGCCGATGCTCACCCAGGCCGAGGAGACGGCGCTGGCGCGCAAGCTGCGCGATGAGGGAGACCTGCAGGCCGCCGGGCGGCTGGTGCTGTCGCACCTGCGCGTGGTGGTCAGCGTGGCGCGCCAGTACCTCGGCTACGGCCTGCCGCACGGCGACCTGATCCAGGAGGGCAACGTCGGCCTGATGAAGGCCGTCAAGCGCTTCGACCCCGAACAGGGCGTGCGCCTGGTCAGCTACGCGCTGCACTGGATCAAGGCCGAGATCCACGAGTACATCCTGCGCAACTGGCGCCTGGTCAAGCTGGCCACCACCAAGGCGCAGCGCAAGCTGTTCTTCAACCTGCGCTCGATGAAGGCGGCGCTCAAGGGCCAGGCCGCCGAGGCCGACGAGAGATACCGCAACTCGCTCAGCGCGGCCGAGGTGGCCAAGGTGGCGCAGGAACTGAACGTCAAGCCCGAAGACGTGGTCGAGATGGAGACCCGCATGGCCGGCGGCGACGTGGCGCTCGACCCCGGGCCCGACGACGGCGAGGAGACCTTCGCCCCGATCGCCTACCTGGCCGACGAGACCAGCGAGCCCACGCGCCGTCTGGAGGCGCGCCACCGCGACTGGCTGGCCGCCGACGGCGTGAGCCGGGCGCTCGAGACGCTGGACGAGCGCAGCCGTCGCATCGTCGAGCAGCGCTGGCTGCAGGTGAACGACGACGCCACCGGCGGCATGACGCTGCACGAGCTGGCCGCCGAGTACGGCGTGAGCGCCGAGCGCATCCGCCAGATCGAGGTGGCCGCGCTCAAGAAGATGCGGAAGGTGCTGGAAGCGGCTTGATGCCGCGCGGCGGGTGCGGCCCTGCGGCGCCGCGCCCCGCACCGCGGCTGCGTGCCAGCAGGAACAGCACGATCGCCAGGTTCAGCGCGTTCCAGCCGATGCCGTTCCAGAACGCGGCGTCGTAGCTGCCGGTGAGGTCGAAGACCTTGCCGCTCATCCAGCCGCCCAGCGCCATGCCGAGCAGCGTGCACATCAGCACCATGCTGACACGCCAGCCGGCTTGCGCGGCCGGAAAGTGCTCGCGCACGATGATCGCGTAGCTCGGCACGATGCCGCCCTGGAACAGGCCGAACAGCGCCGAGATCACGTACAGCGAGACGAGCGAGTCGAAGGGCACGAAGAGCAGCAGCGCCACGCCCTGCAGCGTGCTGCCCAGCAGCAGCGTGCGCAGGCCGCCGATGCGGTCGCAGATCCAGCCCGAGACGAGGCGCGAGACGATGCCGCAGGCCAGCATCAGCGACAGCATCTGCGCGCCGCGCGCCGCGCCGTAGCCGAGGTCGCCGCAGTAGGCGACGATGTGCACCTGCGGCATCGACATCGCCACGCAGCAGGCCACGCCGGCCACGCACAGCAGGGCCTGGGCGAGGTGGATGTGGAGGCCGAAGGGACGCTGGGCCACGGCCGCGGCGGCAGCGCCGGCCGGTCCGACTGGGGAGCCACCCACCGCACCCCCGGCGGCACTCACGGGCGCCGGCAGCGGCGGTCGCGCGCGCAGCGCCAGCGCCAGCAGCGGCATCAGCACCGCGCAGGCGATGCCCAGGCCCAGGTAGGCGCTGCGCCAGCCGTAGCCTTCCACCGCCCACTGCACCACCGGCGGCCACAGCGCACCGGCCAGGTAGTTGCCGCTGGCGCAGATGGCCACCGCGATGCCGCGCCGGCGCACGAACCACAGCGTCGTGTCGGCCACCAGCGGTCCGAAGGTGGCCGACGAGCCGAGCAGCCCGAGCAGCACGCCGTGCACGAGGCCGAAGCCGGCGATGCCGTCCGCCTGCGCGGCCAGCACGTAGCCCAGGCCGAGCCCGCCGCTGCCGATGAGCACCGGCCACATCACGCCCACGCGATCGGCCAGCCGCCCCATCGCGAGGCCGCCGAGGCCGAAGCCGATCATCAGCGCGGTGTACGGCATCGACGCGCCGGCGCGCGGCACGCCGAACTCGGCCTGCACCGCCGGCAGCACCACCGAGACGACGTACATCGCGCTGCTGCCCAGCGTCATCAGCGCCAGCGCGGCCGCCAGGCGCAGCCAGGCGTGGCGCGAGTCGGCGAGGTGCGGGGTCAAGGACGAGCGCGTCTACTCGTCGAGCAGGCGCTTCAGGTCGGACTGCAGCGCGCCGGCCGGCATGCCGTAGCGCGTGAACAGGCGCACGCGGCCCTGCCTGTCGAAGACGTAGCTGCCGGCGGTGTGGTCGATCGAGTAGCTGCCCTCGGTCTTGCCCGGCACCTTGGCGTAGAAGACCTTGAAGTGGCGCGCCACCGCCTGCGTCTGCTCGGGCGTGCCGCGCAGCGCCACGTTGTCGGCGCCGAAGTTGCCGACGTAGGCCTTGAGCAGCGCGGGCGTGTCGCGCTCGGGGTCGACGGTGACGAACACGGTCTGGATACGCTCGCCGTCCTTGCCGAGCGCCTGCCGGATGCCGGCAATCTCGGCCAGCGTGGTCGGGCACACGTCGGGGCAGTGCGTGAAGCCGAAGAACACCACCACCACCTTGCCCTTCCAATCGGCCAGGCGGCGCGGCTTGCCGTCGGCGTCGGGCAGCTCGAGCTTGCTGGCGTAGTCGGCGCCGGTGATGTCGATCGACTTGAAGCTGCCCCCGGCGGGGGCGCCCGGCTTGTCGCAGCCGGCGAGCAGCGCCGCGCTCAGGGCGAGCAGCACCAGCGTGATCAGCCGAGCCATGGCCGCGTCCAGTGGTCGACCAGCAGCGCCGCGAACAGCAGCGACAGGTGCCAGATCGAGAAGCGGAAGGTCTTGCGCGCCAGCGCGTCGCTGTAGCGGCGCCACAGCCGCCAGGCGTGGGCGATGAAGGCGCCGCCGAGCAGCAGCGCCGCCACGAGGTACAGCCAGCCGCTCATGCCGTAGGTGAAGGGCAGCAGCGTCGCCGCCAGCAGCACGAAGGTGTAGAGCAGCACCTGCAGCCGCGTGAACTCATTGCCGTGCGTCACCGGCAGCATCGGCAGGCCGGCCTTGCGGTAGTCCTCGACGCGGTACAGCGCCAGGGCCCAGAAGTGCGGCGGCGTCCAGACGAAGATGATGAGCGCGAGCAGCAGCGCCTCGGTCGTGACCTCGCCGGTCACCGCGGCCCAGCCGAGCACCGGCGGCATGGCGCCCGAGGCGCCGCCGATGACGATGTTCTGCGGCGTCAGCGGCTTGAGCACCACGGTGTAGATGACCGCGTAGCCGACGAAGGTGGCGAGCGTCAGCCACATCGTCAGCGCGTTGACCCAGGCCAGCAGCACGGCGCAGCCGGCAGCGCACAGCAGGCCCGAGAAGACGAGCGTCTGCGTCGTGGTGAGCTCGCCGCGCGCGGTGGGGCGCCAGGCGGTGCGCTGCATGCGGCGGTCGATGTGCTGCTCGACCACGCAGTTGAAGGCCGCCGCCGCCGCCGCGACGAGCCAGATGCCCACCACGCCGGCCAGGGCCGCGCGCCAGTCGGGCAGGCCGCTCTGCGCCAGCAGCATGCCGATGAGCGCGCAGAACACGATCAGCTGCACCACGCGCGGCTTGGTAAGCACGTAGAACTGCGCCCAGCGGCTGGCGCTGCTGCGGTCGCTTGCGGTCAGGGTCTGCGCCATGGGGAACTTGGCATTCTAGGCAGCCGCCATGCGCGGCACGGGCGCCGCCTGCCGGCGCGGCGCGCTGCGCGCGAGCAGCAGCGCCAGCGTCAGCGTGAGCCCGGCCGCACCCGCGCTGTGGCCGAGCGCGGCCACGAGCGGCCAGCCGAGCACGACGTTGGAGAGGCCCGAGACCACCTGCGCCGCGGCGAGCAGCAGGAGCGCGACGCCGAAGCCGCGCGCCGCCTTCCGCTCCCCTTTCAGCAGCCGCCAGCCCAGCCACGCCAGCACCGCCACCACGAAGACCGCGAACACGCGGTGCGCCATGTGGATGGCCACCAGCCCCGCTAGCGTGCGGTGGCCGCTGCTGCCCGCCTCGCCGAGCGGGCGCAGCACGGTGAAGCCGTTGGCGAAGTCCATCGCCGGCCACCACTGGCCGTTGCACTGCGGGAACCCGGTGCACGCCAGCACGGCGTAGTTGGTGCTGACCCAGCCGCCGAGCGCGATCTGCACGGCGAGCAGCCCCGCAGCGAGCCAGGCGGCGCGGCGCAGCCCCGGCGCGAGCGTGATCGGCCGGCGCTTGAACGCCTCGTGCTGCAGCGCCAGCAGCACCAGCAGCGCCAGCCCGCCCAGCAGGTGCAGCGTGACGATGGCCGGGTACAGCTTGAGCGTGACCGTGTACTTGCCGAACAGGCCCTGCACGATGACCCAGGCCAGCGTCAGCGTCGGCCACCAGGGCGAGAACGGCAGCCGCGCGCGCTGCTTCCAGGCGAACACCGCCATCACGAGGATCAGCACGCCCACCGTCATCGCCAGGTAGCGGTGGATCATCTCGATCCAGGCCTTGGTGAAGGTGACCGGCCCGCCGGGCGCGGCAGTCTGCGCGGCATGGATGTCGGCGCGCGCGCCGAGCGGGCTCGCCTCGCCGTAGCAGCCGGGCCAATCGGGGCAGCCGAGGCCCGAGTCGGTGAGGCGCGTGAAGGCGCCGAAGACGATCAGGTCGAAGGTCAGGAACAGCGTCAGCGCGGTCAGCGTGGCCAGCCGTGCGCCGCCGTCGGCGCGCGCGCGCAGCCACACCCAGGCCAGCGGCAGCAGCGCCAGCAGCAGCGCCAGCAACGCCAGGCGCACCGTGGGCGCGAAGTCGACGAGCGCTGGCGTGTCGGCCATGGTCCGAATAGCCGCCTTCAGCGCGGCTTGTGCCAGCTGGCCGAGGCGCGCAGCAGGCGCTCGAGGTCGCGCTTGATGCGCGAAGGCTCGGCGTCGGCCGGCCAGCGCAGCATCCACTCGCCCATCGGGTCGACGAGGTAGAGGTGCTCCTCGATGCGCCGGCCCGCCTCGGGCGCCAGCCAGGCCGCGACGGCCGCCGCTTCGGCGCGCAGCACGCGGGTTGCCGGCGGCGCCTCGAGCGCGGCGCGCAGCGCGGGGGCCAGCGGCGGGCCGGCGGTGCCGTCGGTCACCAGCCAGACCTTGTCGAGGCGGTCGCGGTCGCGCCCGAGCATCTCGCGCAGCTGGCGCTGCACGAAGAGGCGCTTCTCGCACGCCGCGTCGCACAGCGCCGGCCCCACGTGAACGAGCAGCCACTGGCCGCGCAGCGCGGCCGCGTCGACCGCGCGGCCTTCGAGGTCGGCCAGCGCCAGCGCCGGCATCGTCCGCGTGGGCTGGATCAGCGTGCCGTGGTTCGTGCGGCCCTCGGGCCGGATCACGAAGTAGGTGAAGTACGAGGCCACCACCGGCGCCGCGCACACCGCGAGCACGGCCAGCATCTTCAGCCGGCCGAGCGTGGTGCGGCGCGCGGCGGCGTCGGGCGCGGCCACGTCATGCACCGTGAGCGCGAGCGGCGCGGGCCCTTCTTGGCTTGACGAGTTGGAACCAGACATAGAGACCCAGGACGAGAAGCGCCAGCGCGAACCACTGGAAGGCGTAGCCGTAGTGCTTGTGCACGTCGGCGGCGGGAGCCGGCCACTGGCGCAGCAGGCCGTCGGCGACGGCGGCCGCGCCGGGCGCGCCGTCCTCCTGCGCCACGGCGAACGGCACCAGCGGCAGACCGGTGCGACGGGCGAACTCGTCGAGGTCGAGATTCTGCCGGATGGGCCCCGAGGCCGCCGCCTCAGGGGCCAATTCGTACAGGCGCGACGGGCCGGCGACGATGCGGCCGCCGATGCGCACCAAGCCCGCCGGCGGCGGCGGTGCGGCCACGCGCGTGCGGTCCAGCGGGTCGCGCGGCAGCCAGCCGCGCTGCACGAGCACCACGCTGCCGTCGGCGAGCGCCAGCGGCGCCAGCGCGAAGAAGCCGGCGCGCCCGTTCATCGGCCGGTTCTCGAGGAAGACCTGGTGCTCGGCGAGCCAGCGGCCCTCGAGCACGACGGCGCGCTGCGCCACCGCGGCCACCGCGTCGCCGCGGCGCGGCCATTCGGCGGCCGGCAGCGGCGGCAGGGCGCGCCGCGCGTCGAGCTGCTGCTGGGCCGCCGTCTTCTGCGCCGCGCGGTCGAGCTGCCACAGACCCAGGCGCGCGGTCAGCGCGGTGGCCGCCAGCGCCGCGAGCAGCACCACCAGGCGGCGCGCCTGCATCAACGACAATCCCCGGCCGTGAAGCCGCTCATCGTGATCGTCCTCGTCGCCGTGCTGGGCGCCCTCGGCAGTGCCGGCTTCTTCATGCTGCGCAGCAAGCACGGCCCGGACGACGATCCGCGCGGCCAGCGCATGGCGCGCGCGCTGGCGCTGCGCATCGCGCTGTCGGTGGCGCTGTTCCTGTTCATCCTGCTGGCCTGGTCATTGGGCTGGATCCAGCCGACCGGGTTCCCGGCCGGCAGCTGAGTCCGGCTGGAGAAGAAGAAAGGGCGCCCGCGGGCGCCCTGCTCTTGCCGCGGCGGCGTCTACAGCCAGTAGACGAGGAAGTACAGGCCGAGCCACACCACGTCCACGAAGTGCCAGTACCAAGCCGCGCCCTCGAAGCCGAAGTGCCGCTCGGGCGTGAAGTGGCCGTTCATCAGGCGCAGCGTGATGAAGGTCAGCATCAGCATGCCCACGAAGACGTGGAAGCCGTGGAAGCCGGTGAGCATGAAGAAGGTGCTGCCGAAGATGCCGCTGGACAGCTTGAGGTTCAGCTCGGTGTAGGCGTGGTAGTACTCGTAGCCCTGCACGCCGAGAAAGGTGGCGCCCAGCAGCACCGTGACCCACATCCAGAAGATCGTCTTGCCGCGCTGGTTGGCGATCAGCGCGTGGTGCGCAATCGTGATCGTCACGCCCGAGGTCAGCAGCAGCGCGGTGTTGATGGTCGGCAGCCAGAACGGCCCGATCGTCGTGAACGGCTCGACGATGCCGGCCGGCGAGGCGGTGATGCCGCCGCCCGCGCTCGGCCAGATGGCCTTGAAGTCGGGCCACAGGATCTGGTGGTCGAGGTTGCCGAGCATCGGCACCGCGTGCACGCGCGCCCAGTACAGCGCGCCGAAGAACGCGGCGAAGAACATCACCTCGCTGAAGATGAACCAGCTCATGCTCCAGCGGAAGCTGACGTCCACGCGCGCCGAGTACAGCCCGCCTTCGCTCTCGCGGATGGCGGTGCGGAACCAGCGGAACAGCGTGATCAGCCACACCGCCAGACCGGCGAGCACGAACCACTTGCCCCAGGCGTTGTGGTTGACCCACTCCGAGGCGCCGAAGATGAGCAGCAGCATGCCCGCCGCCACCTGGACCGGGAACTGCGACGGCGCGGGGATGAAATAGTAGGGCGTCGTGCCCGCCGGGTTGTTGGCTGCCATCTTGGACTCTTTCGCTTTCCTCGAGAACGGGTCAGCCCGCGACCACGCCGCTGCCGACCACCCACTTGACCAGGAACACCAGACCGATCACGAACAGCGCCGCGCCGACCAGCCCCGCGATGACCACGTGCACCGGGTTGAGCTTGCTGACGTCGTTGGCGTAGTCGGCGCGCCGCCGCACGCCGAAGAACGACCACGCCACCGCACCTGCCGTCTGCAGCAGCGAGCCCTTGCGCGCCACCGGGTTGTCGCTCATGACGCGTCTGCCTTCGCGGCCTGCGCCAGCGGGCGCGTGGGCGCCGGCGGGACCTTGCCGCCGACCTCGAAGAACGTGTAGCTGAGCGTGATGGTGGTCACGTCGCGCGGCAGCTTGGGGTCGATCACGAACACCACCGGCCACTGCCGGCTCTCGCCCGGCGCCAGCGTGTACTCGTTGAAGCAGAAGCACTCGAGCTTGTTGAAGTGCGCGCTCGACTGCTTGGGCGCGTAGCTCGGGATCGCCTGCGCGGCCATGGTGCGGTTCTGCACGTTGCGGAACTCGTACATCACGGTGGCCATCTCGCCCGGGTGCACCTGCAGCGAGCTCCTGGCGGGCTTGAAGTCCCAGGGGCCGCGTGCGTTGGCGTCGAACTCCACCGTGATCAGGCGGCTCTTGTCGACCTGGGTGTTGGAGACGTCCTTGCGCCCGCTCCAGGTGCCGTTCTGCACCCGTTGCTCGTTGAGGCTCAGCACGTTGATACCGAGCGCCTCGCAGATGGCGCGGTACATCGGCACCAGCGCGTAGCCGAAGCCGAACATCGCCGCCGCCACGACGAGCAGCTTGCCGAGCATGCGGCGGTTGTCGGCGCCGAGCGCCGTGGCAGCCTGGTCGGTGCCGCCCGCCATCACGCGCCCCAGATCCACATGCGCACGACGAAGCCGGCCGCGAACACCGCCGCCAGGCTGGCCAGGACGAGGCCCAGCCGCAGGTTGGCCTTGCGCTGCTCGGGAGACACCGTCATGCCCCGTTCAGCCGATGACGCGCGTGGCCGCCGCATTGAGCTTGGGCGGCGTCTCGAAGGTGTGCCAGGGCGCCGGCGACGGCACCTCCCACTCCAGGCCCTCGGCGGCCTCCCAGGGCTTCTGCGGCGCCGGCTCGCCCTTGCCGCGCATCATCGGCAGGCACACGGCGAAGAAGAAGTACACCTGCATCAGCCCGAAGCCGAAGGCGCCGATGCTGGCGATCATGTTGAAGTCGGCGAACTGCATCGGGTAGTCGGCATAGCGGCGCGGCATGCCGGCCAGACCCAGGAAGTGCATCGGGAAGAAGGTGACGTTGAAGAAGATCAACGAGCCCCAGAAGTGGATCTTGCCGCGCGTCTCGCTGTACATCACGCCGGTCCACTTCGGGCCCCAGTAGTAGACGCCGGCGAACAGCGCGTACAGCGAGCCCGCGACCAGCACGTAGTGGAAGTGCGCCACCACGTAGTAGGTGTCCTGCAGCTGGATGTCGATCGGCGCCATCGCCAGGATCAGACCGGTGAAGCCGCCCATCGTGAACACGAACAGGAAGCCCACCGCGAACAGCATCGGCGTCTCGAAGGTCATCGAGCCGCGCCACATCGTCGCCAGCCAGTTGAAGATCTTCACGCCGGTGGGCACCGCGATCAGCATGGTCGCGTACATGAAGAAGAGCTGGCCGGTGACCGGCATGCCCGTCGTGTACATGTGGTGCGCCCAGACGATGAACGACAGGATCGCGATCGACGCCGTGGCGTAGACCATCGACGTGTAGCCGAACAGCGGCTTGCGCGCGAAGGTCGGGATGATGGCGCTCACGATGCCGAACGCCGGCAGGATCATGATGTAGACCTCGGGGTGCCCGAAGAACCAGAAGATGTGCTGGTACATGATCGGGTCGCCGCCGCCGGCCGGGTTGAAGAAGCTGGTGCCGAAGTGGCGGTCGGTCAGCGTCATCGTGATCGCGCCCGCGAGCACCGGCATCACCGCGATCAGCAGGTAGGCGGTGATCAGCCAGGTCCAGGCGAAGAGGGGCATCTTCATCAGCGTCATGCCCGGCGCGCGCATGTTCAGGATCGTGACGATGATGTTGATCGAGCCCATGATCGAGCTCGCGCCCATGATGTGCAGCGAGAAGATGGCCATGTCCATCGACATGCCCATCTGCAGCGTCAGCGGCGCGTAGATCGTCCAGCCGGCCGACGGCGCGCCGCCCGGCACGAAGAAGCTGCCGGCGAGCATCAGCGCCGCCGGGATCAGCAGCCAGAAGCTCAGGTTGTTCATGCGCGCGAAGGCCATGTCGGCGGCGCCGATCTGCAGCGGGATCAGCCAGTTCGCGAAGCCCACGAACGCCGGCATGATGGCGCCGAAGACCATGATCAGCCCGTGCATCGTGGTGAGCTGGTTAAACAGCTCCGGGTTCACGAACTGCAGGCCGGGCTGGAACAGCTCGGCGCGGATGCCCAGGGCGAGCACGCCGCCGAACATCAGCATCGCGAAGCTGAACAGCAGGTACATCGTACCGATGTCCTTGTGGTTCGTCGCGAACAGCCAGCGCCGCCAGCCGTGCGGCGCGCCGTGGTGCTCGTGGTCGTGATCGTGGGCGTGGTCGTGCGGAAGGACGGCGCTCATCGGGGTGTTCCTCGGGACCTTGCGGACCTCATTGCTTGCGGGCGGCAACCACTTCGGCAGGCTGGATCAGCTTGCCGGTCTTGTTGCCCCATGCGTTCTTGGTGTACGTCATCACGGCGGCCAGCTCGGTGTCGGAGAGCTGCTTCCAGGCCGGCATCGCGCCGTTGGCGGCGCCGTTGAGCAGGATCCGGATCTGCGCCGCCGGGTCGTTCAGCACGATGGCGCTGCCGTCCAGTGCCTTGATCGGGCCGGCGCCCTTGCCGTCGGGGCGGTGGCAGGCGGCGCAGTTGGCGGCGTAGACCTTCTCGCCGCGCGCC
>Ga0073934_10001615_pt1 | contig 52529 bp, 41 predicted proteins | sample LarsenN4metaG_FD_76834 | JGI IMG/M metagenome (GOLD analysis project Ga0073934, IMG submission 76834) | Hot spring sediment bacterial and archeal communities from British Columbia, Canada, to study Microbial Dark Matter (Phase II) - Larsen... ...
CGTCTCTCCCAGGTGGGGAGTTTGGGGAGTGTGGGGAGTGTGGGGAGTGTGGGGAGTGTGGGAAGTGTGGGAAGTGTTGGCAACTCTCAATGGTTGTCTCACTCTTATTTGAAATGACTATATGTCCACCTGCAGACCAATGGGCTTCTAGATGACCAGGCATACTTTTCCGATTATCTGTCACTAAAATTCGTCGCGATAATTGGAGATAGTTTAACACATCTGGATCGAGAGTTCCCAACGCCGGAGTTCCGCGATCACCCACGCGCAAGATATCAATATCTGGTTGCAGACGTAAAACAGCATCCTTAAGACGATGCGGTAGATTTTCGTCGAGCAAAAACCGTACTTTCACCACCTTTTACCCAACCATGTTAATTCGTTTAGCCTTCAATTCTCTGATCCGCTTCACCGCCGGAGATGGTTCAGCCTGCGCCCATTCTTGATAATGCTCTTCTCGTTCCTGATCCAGGCGCAACATATAAGCATTCATATCGGTGCGATGGTGCAAATAATAAGTAATTGTTGCATATATTTTTTCTAAACTTAGAGAAGGTAAATCAGTTTGAATTTGTTCGGGAGTATATCCATCTAGATAATATTTAATTACATCATCAATTCCAATGCGATGACCTTTAATGCGAATGTCATCCGGGGACAAAAACTCAAAATAATCTTCTAATTGCATGACTCCACCTCTACCTAGCAATCTTCTGATATATTTTACACCAAATTGGACAACATTTCCAGATTTAATCGGTGATTATAATAGGAGCCAAAAGCCTCGCACTCTTTTTCTGAGGGAGGGGGAACAGAAACCGGGTTTCTCCAGCAATCTCGGTCTAGATGCCAAAATTATAACAGAAACCCGGTTTCTTGGGCTTGGGGGGCGTCTCCCTAACCTTTAGGGGTCAACAGTAGGAGCTGCTGTTTTTGCAGTTGTCGCACTCCATCCAAATCTAAATTCACCTGCGCTAAAATTTCCCCCACATTATTACCCCCCGCACTTGCTTTGAGAAACTCAAACTCCGCATCAGATAGACGCAATGGGTAATAGTTGTAATCTAACAAATCTTGAGAGGGCCAACCGTAAACACAGGGACTAAGTTCGGGGACTGCGGTTTTGAGCAATTCATCATCAGCCCAACTGTGGCGGACTAGGGGAGGACGACAGAGGAAAAACTCATAGTGAGTTACTTCTGGGTCGAGGAGTTCAATGAGGCGATATAGTTCCCTGGGGCTCAAATTCTCTGCTCGCGACAGTAACTCCGGCGCTTTCCCCAACAAACGCTCTAAATTCCAGTAATCAGGATTGGAAAATCCCACAAACTCCAACCCAGAGGCGTCGATGAGTTCAAACAGGGTATCAATATTGTAATCAACCTCTTGGGGATGCACATACATATCGGCAAAATTGGCATCCCGCTGATTTTCTAATCCCCAGCGTTCTTTTTCCCGCTTGACAATCCGGTTGTTTTCTGGTAAAGAGGCGAAAACCTGCCGACCGACGCGGACCCCATCAGTGTAGTCACCGCGTTTGTCACCTTGGAGGAGGGCGATCGCCTTTTGCATCAACTGCACCTCCCAGCGGCCCAACTCCCCATAAACAAAAATATGAATCAACCCACCAGGGGCCAACTTAGAAGCCAGAGCCTGAATCCCCCGTTTAGGGTCCGGGAGGTGATGTAGCACCCCCACACAATTAATCCAATCAAACTCACCCTCAAGCTGGCCCACATCATAAATGCTCAAGTGGTGAAAATTGACCCGGTTTGCACCGGACCTCTGACACCGCTCCTGGGCCACCGCCAAGGCGCCCGAGCTTAAATCGATCGCCGTTACCTGTGCTTCCGGGTTCAGGTGAACCAAATAATCCGTCCCCACCCCGGTCCCACAACCCGCGTCAAGAATGCGAATTGCTTCAGTTTGGGGTTTCCGTCCCGTGCAGAAACCGTAAGCCGCCAGCCAATTCCAACGCCAGTTATATCCCGGCGGCGGTTCGTCGAGGAGGGTTTCCGGCGGAAACGGGTAAGTATCGTACAGACGCTGGACCGCAGCGCCGATATTTGCAGCAGTATCCATATTTCAATCCCTCCTCAGCTTTTCAGAGGTAGGTGATTTTGACCAAAGATATAGTATCAGCTTCTGGGACGCCGGTTTTCAGCGGTCCATGAGACCGTCAATGAGAAAAATCTACACAATTCTTAATAAATACCGGGTGTGATCCCGAATCGTTTTAAGCTAAATATCGTGGATTACCACATTTAGGCTCGGTAGGAGCAAGTTGCTAGTCACCAGTCACTTGTCACTTGTCACTTGTCACTTGTCACTTGTCACTTGTCCCTTGTCACTTGTGACTTGTAGGGGCGATTCGCGAATCGCCCCTACCAAAGGACAAAGGACAAAGGACAAAGGACAAAGGACTAAGGACTAATGACCAATGACACATTTAATCCAGTAGATATTCTGTTGGGAGCTTTTGAAATCTAATGAGTGTAAAGGCAAGTGGTGGAAGCTCAGTTGTGCGTCCGCAACTATATCAAACAGTAGCTGTGGCAACGATCGCTCAAGCGGAACAGCAGGACCGCTTTCCGAGCAAAGGTGAGCTGAGCGAACTAGACACATATTTCAAATCCGGCACCAAGCGGCTGGAAATTGCCTCAATCATCAGCAGCAATTCCGAGCTGATTGTTTCCCGAGGCGCCAACCGGATTTTCACCGGCGGTTCCCCCCTCGCCTTCTTGGAAAAGCCAGCCGATCTAGAACCCGCCATGAGCAAGGGTGGTACGGTGGTGACAGTCCAGGAAGGGATGAAACTGGGCACTGTGACCTATGTAGAAAGCAAGAGCAGCTTCTTGGATAACCTGCGCGGCACCTTTGGTGGCGGTAGCGGTCCAGTGCCAGCAGGATTTCAGCCGATTAACATTCCCCGGTACGGCCCTGGCAACATGGCCAAATCCCTGCGGGACCTATCCTGGTTCTTGCGCTACATCACCTACGCGATCGTCGCTGGCGACCCCAACATCATCTCCGTGAACGTGCGGGGTTTGCGGGAAATCATCGAAAACGCCTGCTCTTCTGCAGCCACCATTGTGGCCATGCAGGGGATGAAACTGGCCGCTCTGAGCTACTTCAAGCAAGATGCAGAAGCCAGCGCCATTGTCAGCCAATATTTCGATGTCACCATCAGCGAATTCCAAGCCGGAACCCCCTCCAACAAACTGCGCCAGCGTCCATCCGACGACCAGCAGGGGTTGGAATTGCCGCAAATTTACTTCAATGCGGCAGAACGGCGGCAAAAATTCGTGATGAAACCGGGTCTATCGGCTTCAGAAAAACAAGACGTGGTGAAAGCCGCCTACCGCCAAGTGTTCGAGCGGGACATCACTCGGGCTTACAGCTTGAGCATTTCCGACTTGGAATCCAAGGTGAAAAACGGTGAAATCTCCACCAAAGAGTTTATCCGCCGTTTGGGTAAATCCCCCCTATATCGCCAGCAGTTCTACGATCGCTTCGTCAACAGCCGCGTCGTCGAACTCGCCCATCGGCACTTCCTGGGACGGGGCCTCTCCAGCCGCGAAGAATTCAACAAATACTTTGCCATCGTCTCCCAAGGCGGTTTATCCAAACTGGTAGATGCGTTGGTGGATTCTCAAGAATACTCCGACTACTTCGGCGAAGAAACCGTACCCTACCTGCGCGGTTTAGGCCAAGAAGCCCAAGAATGCCGCAACTGGGGCGTCCAAATTGACCTGTTCAACTACAGCGCCCCCTTCCGCAAGGTGCCCCAATTCATCACCTTGTTTGCGGACTACACCCAACCACTGCCCGACCAGCACGTATATGGCACGGGCAACGACCCTCTGGAAATCCAGTTTGGCGCCATCTTCCCCAAAGAAACCCGCCAGCCGAAAAACCGGCCCGCGCCCTTTGGCAAAGACACTCGCCGGATCCTCATCCACCGTGGTCCTGGGATCAACAACCAACTGAGCAATCCTGGGGCGCGGGGTCAGGCTCCCGGTTCTCTCGGCGCCAAGGTGTTCAAGCTCGACCAAGTGCCCAGCGGCAGCGTCAAAATCACCAAAGGGCGGGCGACTCCGGTACAAGGCACTAGCGTCAAGTTCTCGGAAAGCAGCACCCAAAAGTTGATTACCGCGACCTACCGTCAGGTGTTTGGCCGCGATGTGTATGAAGGGCAGCGCCAGAAAGTGGCAGAAATCAAGCTGGAAAACGGCGAAATCACCCTGCGGGAGTTTATCCGGGCTTTGGCGAAGTCGGATGTCTTCCGCAATTTGTATTGGTCTTCGCTGTATGTGTGCAAGGCGATCGAATACATTCACCGCCGCCTGTTGGGTCGTCCCACCTACGGGCGTCAGGAAATGAATGCCTACTTCGACCTCTGCGCCAAAAAAGGTTTCTACGCCTTAGTTGACGCCATCATCGACAGCAAGGAGTATGAAGAAGCCTTTGGGGAAGACACCATTCCCTACGAGCGCTATGTCACTCCAGGCGGTTTAGCGCAGCGCACCTTCCGGGCGGGCAGCATTGCCGACAAGGCTCTCAAGGTGGTGACAGAAGAAACGCCACGTTTCCTGGAATTGGGAGCCGTGCCCGATCGCGCCCAACCCGATGTGGAATTGCGTTCCGCTCAAGGCGTCAGCAAACAGCGCGAGCAAACCAAGCTCTTCAAGCTGACCACCCGCAACCCCGTAGCGGTGCAAACCTTGGTTCAAGCCGCCTACCGGCAAATCTTCGAGCGCGACCTCGACCCATACATCATCAAGAACGAATTCACCAGCTTGGAAAGCAAGCTGCGTAACGGGGAAATCACCGTGAAAGAATTCATCGAAGGGTTAGGTTGTTCCAAGCTCTACATCAAAGAGTTTTACACCCCCTATCCCAACACCAAGGTGATTGAACTAGGGACCAAGCACTTCTTGGGTCGCGCTCCCCAGAACCAAGCCGAAATTCGTAAATACAACCAAATTTTGGCATCCCTTGGGATTCGCGGCTTCATCAGCGCGATGGTGAACACAATGGAGTATATCCAGATGTTCGGGGAAGATACCGTGCCCTACCGCCGCTTCCCCACCCTCCCCGCTGCCAACTTCCCCAATACCGAGAAGCTGTACAACCAGCTCACCAAGCAAAACAGCGATTTGGTGGTGCCCAGCTTCATCCCCGCTGATGCCACTCCCAACGTAGCCGCCATGCCTTTGATGCAACAGGCTATCGCCTCCGGGCAAGAAGTGGACTTAGTGGGAATTGGCCGTAGCAGCACCCCCGTGGGGAGTGACTTAGTAAGCACCATCGCCACCCCAGTCGCCCGGATTCACCGGCTCGGTCGTGGCAAGGGCGCAGCCGACATTGAGTCTGGCATTAACGCCATCTACCGCCATGTGATGGATGTTTACTCTGAGGAAATCCCCGCCGAGTTTCGCCTCTCCGAACTGGAAGCCAAACTCTACGCTGGTGAGATTTCTACCCGGGAGTTTGTGCGGCAGCTAGCCAGCTCTGAAGCATATCACGCTCGTTTTGTCAAGCCCTATCCGGCAGCAAAAGCGGCGGAATTGCTGGGCCGTCACCTGTTGGGACGAATCCCGGCGACGCCAGAGGTGGCGCAGTATGAGCAGGTACTAACGGAATTAGGTCTAGCAGTGGCTGTGACAGCTTTGGTAAATAGCGCTGAGTATAATCGCTACTTTGGCGATGACCTGGTGCCTTACCATCGCTTCTAAGTTAATATTTAGCTAGATAGCTAAAAACCCGGTTTCTCCCAGAAACCGGGTTTTTTTGGCTGATAGCGGTCAAAACGACGAGTTATCGAATGGGACCCAGGCAAATTAGGGGGAAAATGAGGAATTTTGTTAAAAAATATTAAGTTTAGGTGAACAATGTAAACGTGATGCTGCAAAATATCGATATTTGCAAAATGCGGCAGAAAACGTTCACGAAGTCGCTCGATCGCGTAGAATAACCCTGGTAAACCCGGGGAAGCTGGGCAATGAGTGAAAAGGCGACTTAGAACTAGCTCAGCCGCCGATTGCAAATCTGGGAACAAGCAAACCCTCTCAGTACAATCTCAGTTGGAGGAAAACCTGAATGAGTATCGTCACGAAGTCTATCGTGAATGCCGATGCTGAGGCTCGCTATCTGAGCCCCGGTGAACTCGATCGCATCAAAGCCTTTGTCACCTCTGGTCAGCGCCGCCTGCGGATCGCCCAAATCATGAGCGAATCTCGCGAGCGCATCGTCAAGCAAGCTGGTGATAGCCTGTTCCAAAAGCGTCCTGACGTGGTATCCCCCGGCGGCAACGCTTATGGTGAAGAAATGACCGCCACCTGCCTGCGTGACCTGGACTACTACCTGCGTCTGATCAGCTACGGTATCGTCGCTGGTGATGTCACCCCGATCGAAGAAATCGGTATTGTCGGCGTCCGGGAAATGTACAAATCCCTGGGCACCCCGATCGACGCCGTGGCAGAAGGCGTCCGCGCTATGAAAAATGCAGCCACCTCCCTGCTCGCCGCTGAAGACGCTGCCGAAGCAGCTGCCTACTTCGACTACGTTATCGGTGCCATGCAGTAGAGAGTCACTTCAACTCTCAACTCACCATTTGGCCATAGTTACCCAGCACAAGCAGTTTAAGGAAACATAAACATGCAAGACGCCATTACCGCTGTTATCAACTCCTCTGACGTTCAAGGTAAGTATCTCGACAGCTCCTCTCTGGATAAGCTGAAAGCATACTTCCAAACCGGCGAACTGCGCGTTCGCGCCGCCACGACCATCAGCGCTAACGCTGCCACGATCGTGAAGGAAGCTGTCGCCAAATCCCTGCTCTACAGTGATGTCACCCGTCCCGGCGGCAACATGTACACCACCCGGCGCTACGCTGCTTGCATCCGCGACCTGGACTACTACCTGCGCTATGCCACCTACGCCATGCTGGCTGGCGACCCCTCCATCCTGGATGAGCGGGTTCTCAATGGTCTGAAAGAAACCTACAACTCCCTCGGTGTACCCATCGGTTCCACCGTGCAAGCCATCCAAGCCATGAAAGAAGTCACCGCCTCTTTGGTCGGTCCCGACGCTGGCAAGGAAATGGGAGTTTATTTCGACTACATCTCCTCTGGCTTGAGCTAGTTGCTCGCCTGACATCAGAAGGCAAGAGCCTTATGAGTGTCTTCTGATTTTTGAGGTCAGGGAAGTCTTGAGTGAGTGCTAGATTGTCAAAGACCCATCCCATCCGCCCAGGCCAACTCCTGCGCCAGAGATGAGTTTTAGCGACCTAGTATTGACTCGAGACTCCCTGCCTTGAATTTTGATAATCTCAATTCACATCCGCACTTTTGCCCACAAAAATCAGGAGAAAACTTGCCCATGCGCATGTTCAAAGTTACCGCCTGTGTTCCGAGTCAAACCCGGATTCGCACACAGCGCGAATTACAAAACACCTACTTCACGAAATTGGTGCCCTACGATAACTGGTTTCGTGAGCAGCAGCGGATTATGAAAATGGGCGGCAAAATTATCAAAGTGCAGTTGGCTACTGGGAAGCCCGGAGCTAACACTGGTTTGCTCTAGTTCTGAAGCAAAACGCAACCGCCAGGGTGAGAAATCCCCAATCGGAGAAACCCGGTTTCCGTGAGAAACCGGGTTTTTGGCAGTTGATTGGGCTAGGAAGAGGTTGGCTTTTGGCGACGCAGGCGAGGAAGCGAGACGACATTACCACTGGTATTTTCCCGCGCTACCCGAATCAGCAAGGCGGCGGTAATTAAGCTGGAAATCATGGAACTACCACCATAACTGAATAAGGGGAGGGGTAGTCCGGTAGTGGGGAGAACGCCGGTGGCGACGCCGATGTTGAGGATTGATTGTCCCACCATCAGAATGGTGGCGCCGATCGCCACTAATTGATGCACCTTCTGGCGACTTTGCAAAGCCACTAACAAACCCAAACTAGCGTAAGTCACCAGCAGTAAGATCAGACTCATACTGCCCACAAAACCAAACTCCTCAGCAAAGACAGCAAAGATAAAATCCGTAAACTGAATCGGTAAATAGAGCAGCTTTTGTTGCGATCGACCAAACCCCGTCCCCAACGGACCACCAGAACCAACCGCCAGCAGGCTTTGAATGAGCTGGTAGCCATCGCCGAAGCGATCAGCCCAAGGATTGAGAAAAGACATCACCCGGCGGCGTTGGTATTCTTTGAAAGAAATACTCACCAGAGCCAGCAACAAACCGCTCACCGCAGTAGTACCTAAGTAGCTGTAGGGTAAACCCGCCGCCAACGCCACTAACCACAAAGTCATCCCGCATAAAGCCGTAGTGCTGAGGTTGGGTTGCAGCAGAATTCCCAACAGGATAGCGGCGAAAATACATAGCCAACGAAGGCGTATTCGCCAGGGCCAGCGCTCCCATTGTCCGAAGAGGCGAGCCCCTTGGAGAATTAAAAAGGGTTTGATCAGTTCCGATGGTTGAATGGGGATCGAGCCGATCGCCAGCCAGCGGGTGGCCCCGTTGACATTAGTCCCCAACCCAGGAATGAACGTCAGCCAGATGGCCACCAGCAGCACGATCGTCCCCACAGGAGCTTGGCGGAGAATCACATCTAGGGGGCGGTAGATCACAAAGCTGAACGCCACCAATCCTACTGCCACCCAGATCAGTTGTCGTTTAAAATAATAGAGGCCATCTCCAAAATCCGCATTAGCACTGGGATAAGAAGCGGAAAACAGGATCGCCAACCCAACAAACAGCCATAACAATGTCAACCACCGCAGTAAGCGGGGCAACAAGCCCCATGCCTGTACTTCAGGGTCGAAAATCGGGTTTCGGAGCGGGCGGATGTCCAAGGCTGATGTCCAAAAAATTTTGCTGATTACGGGTTTCTATTCTAATCTTTTTGCTTGATGAGGCGCGGAAGACGGTAGTAACTGCCTTTATGGGCAGGAGGAACGGGGTTTGGGGAGACAGAGTATATTTGATTTGGAAGTGAGCATTTGTTGGCGCAAGCATCGGGAACTGCTGGCGGAGGCAGCCTCGGCTGGGGGTAATGATGCTCAATTTCTCAAAGTTTAGGTAGGTCAAGAGTGATGAGCCAAGGCTTACGGGTTTTGATGGTGGAAGTTAGCACTCAAGACGCCTTGTTGCTGGTATTGGAACTGGAACGGGGTGGTTATAGTGCCGATTATCAACGGGTGGAAACGGCGGCAGCGATGCGCTTAGCTTTGGAACAGCTTGGTTGGGATGTGGTGTTGGCGGATGGCAGTGGACCGTCCCAATGTTGGATATCAGCATTACAAATCATCAGGGAGGTGGGCTTGGATCTGCCTTTTATTGTCATTGCCAGCCATCTAATTTCAGGGGAAGCGATGGCAACGCCCACCGATCGGTTCGCCGCCATCAAAGCTGGCGCCCACGATTACATTATGAAAGACCAGCTCAACCGACTTGTACCTGCCATCGAGCGGGAAATGCGCTCTTGCGCGGCTCGCCGCTCCGCCACCAATAACGATTTCTCCGGCACATTAGCAGCTCTCCGCTCCAGTGAACGCCAACTGCGGGCGATCTTTGAAGAATCCCTCGACGCCATGATCATTTTCAATGACGAGGGCAGGTACATCGGCATCAACCAAGCCGCCTGCACCCTGTTCGGGTGGGACAAAGAAGAGTTGCTCGGCCAGTTGCTCACCGACTTTATCGATACCACCAGCTCGGATTTCCAACTTTGCTGGTCTAACTTCCACAGCAAAGGGAAAGCTACTGGCGAACTCAAAATCGTCCGCCGAGATGGCACCGAGAGAGATGTAGTTTATTCCGCCACGGCCAATTTTATCCCGGGGCTACATCTATCGGTGTTGCACGATATCACCGATCGCAAGCGGGCCGAGGAACAGCTCCAATACAATGCCTTTTACGACTCCCTCACCGGTTTGCCCAACCGCACTTGGTTCCTCAACTGCTTAGGACGCTGCCTGCGACAGACCAAACGCCGTCCCACCTATGCTTTTGCGGTGCTATTCGTCGATCTCGATCGCTTTGAAATCATCAAATACAGCTTCGGACATTTGGTGGGAGAACACCTCCTGCGAGAAACCGCCAGACGCCTAGGCAGTTGCCTGCGCCCCAAGGATACCCTAGCTCGGGTCGGAGGCGACGAGTTTGCCCTGCTCTTAGAAGACCTGGAAGAACCCTTAGAAGCGCTCAAAGTCGCCGAGCAAATTCACAGAGAGCTGACTTTGCCTTTCCAAATCAACGGTAATGAAATGTTCAGCACTGCCAGCATCGGCATTGCCGCTAGTGATCTGCGCGTGCTAACCTCCGACTCAGACACCATTGGCGACAATGTGGCCGAAACCAGCCTGGATATGCCAGAAGACTTTCTCCGGGCAGCCGATACTGCCATGTATCACGCCAAAGTGATGGGCGGGGGCCGCTCCGTGGTGTTCAATCCCACCATGCACGCCGGGGCTCTCGCCAGCTTGCAGCTAGAAACCGACTTGCGGCGAGCCCTCAAACGCCAAGAATTGCGTTTGCACTATCAGCCGATCGTGGATTTGAATACCGGGCGGTTGGCTGGGTTTGAAGCCCTGGTGCGCTGGCAACACCCAGAGCGGGGTTTAATTTTTCCTGGTGACTTTATCTCCGTGGCGGAAGGCACCGGCTTGATTGTGCCGATGGGCGTGTGGATCCTGCAGGAAGCCTGCCGCCAATTGCGGGAATGGCAATCTTTACTGTGGCGTCAACAGCCCAAGCTATGGGGATTTCCCCTATCTAGTTCGGCGCTGAAATCCGGGGTGCAAGGAGGGAGCGAGTACCGTTCCGGTCACATCGGGGTTTGGGTGGCTCATGGGCCGAAATTACCCACCATCAATACTGATGAAGGTTTGAAAATCAGCGTCAATCTGGCCGGAGTTCAGTTTGCCCATCCGGGTCTGGTGGAGCAAATCGATCGGATTTTACATGATACTGGTTTGGAGGGGCGTTACTTGAAGCTGGAAATCACGGAAACGGCGATCGCTGCTGCCCCCGAGTCCACCCGCCAAATGCTCTCCCAACTCCGCGAGCGGCAAATCCAGCTTTCTATTGATGATTTTGGCACCGGCTACTCCTGCTTAAGCCGTTTGCACAAGTTGCCGATCGACACCCTCAAGATAGACCGCTCTTTTGTCAGTCAGATGAGCTTTGATTCCGATAGCTTTGAAATCGTCCGTACCATTATTTCCCTCGCCCACAATCTCGGTATGGATTTAATTGCCGAAGGCATAGAAACTGCCCAGGAGATGTCTCAACTGCAAGCCCTCGGCTGCGAATACGGCCAAGGATACTTTTTTTCCAAGCCCCTAGATGCGGAAGCTGCTACCGCCATGCTGGCGTCCCTACCTCACCAAGCTGTAGAAATCAGCAATTCTTCCCCCTCAGTTTAGAAACTGAGTTTTTGTCATTGGTCATTGGTCATTGGTCATTGGTCATTGGTCATTGGTTCTAGCCGCAAAAGTCTCTAGCCAAGCCTATTTTTAACTTTCTATGTTAAAATATGGCCAGATAATTTTCACTAAATTTCTCTAGGTCAGATTTCACCATACCCAAACCAGCATAGATATTGTGAAATTATGGAAATAATTAGTAGGGAAACAAATCCTCTAGGGCATTGGGCGCATCTAGCTATCGAAAAGCACTTTCAAAAAACTATTAAATATGAAGAAGAAGTCCTCCAAGACGAAGACCCAGAAGCTTTGCACCAAATGCGGGTCGGGATGCGGCGATTGCGGTCAGCAGCGAGCGGTTTTGCCCCAGCCTTGATTCTGCCAGAGTCAGCCTCAGTCGCAGCTATCGGGAAAATCGCGCGCACTTTGGGGAAACTGCGGGATTTAGATGTGATGCTTGCCTTGATAACAAATCAGACTAAAACTGATTTATCAAGTTCAGAAAAAAAGCAGATTAAAGAGGTAATAACAGAACTAAAGCATCAGCGAGCTTTGGCTTTTCAAGAAGTCAAAAAAACCTTGCATACCAAAAAGTATAAGAATTTCAAAAAGCATTTAAAATATTGGCTAGAGAACCCGGAATTTGACCAAATAGCTACGATTCCGATTTCCCAAGTGCTACCAGATTTACTCCTGCCAGAAGTGAGCCAAATGTTTTTGCATCCAGGGTGGCTGGTGGGGGTGCAATATGTGGATGAAGAAATCACCGGTATCGCCAATCTGGAGCCGTCAGAAGTAGAGCAAGAATTGGCCATAAATGGCGAAATCCTGCATGACCTGCGCAAGCAAGTAAAGCGGGTACGCTACCAGATGAGCTTATTTGCCGATTTATACGGCCCAGATTATACCAGATATCTGGGCGAGATGAAGGCCATCCAAGAGATTTTGGGGCAGATCCAAGATAGTCAGGTTTTGGCAGGGGCGATCGCAGCAGTTTTGGGGGCAGAAATTGCCGAAGTGCTGCCAGTAATGGCCGCCAAACTGGCAAGCAATATCTACGAGTCTTGGCAGGAGTGGCAAACCTGGCACGAAAAGTATTTTGCTCCAGAAACCAGGCGGGACTTTCGCTTAGTGTTATTATCTCATCTAGACCGGGAGTGAGAGGAGTAGCTCTCAGAGGAGTAATTCCCCAGGAGCATCCCACTTTTGTAGGGGCTAAGTATTCGCACCGATAAATTTTCGGTTGCAGATCCGAGGTTTATTCCCGAATGCTTCGCCCCCACACAGATATTTAGATGCGGCGGGATGCTCCCTCATCCCCCTCCGCGAGGGATCTATTTTGGGGGTCAGGCAAGAGTGATGGTTTGTGTCAATCCCGGAAAGGGGTTCAGTTAAATTTTGGTGCCACCCACCAGTCATCTCCCCACTCCACTATAATCACACTTGAGCATTTGAGAGGGGCTGTCTTTACGTAACTTTCACGAAAACTTTACCGGGAAATCAATCTGAGCATTACCAGTTCTTTACCTTGGTCATCTAGATTACTAATAGCTCAGTTGCCCATGCAGGATTTTTTCACTGGTAGATGTATGCTCCCAACAAAAGAAACCGGTTTTCTCCAACCCCAAGCTAGAGATTCACACCAGAGACTTTTCTCAGAAACCGGGTTTCTGGGCAGAGAAACCGGAGTAATCAACCGAGTTTCTCAACCGCAGCACTGGGGTGATCACCCCAGTTCTCCTAGGCAAAGCAGTTTCAGCAAGGGAGATTCACACCAGAGACTTTTCAGTGAAACCCGATTGCCGATCGGCGAAGAGCGCCGCTTGCATTATTATGGCAAAGGGGAAACGATTCCCACAGTGGCACAGGGAATATGGCAAGTATGCAAGGGACTGGTACAACTGAGTACGCTTTATCCCACTGGCGAAGAAGGATTGATGGGTTGGGCGGGACCGTCCATGTGTTTCAGCTTGTGGCTGAGTAATTTGCAGGCGTACCAAGCAAAAAGTTTATCTGATGTGTACTTGATTTGGTATTCGATCGCCGAAGTAGAAAACTCTCCCCAACTGGCGATGGAAATTTTGCCCCAACTGGGCCGACGGATGCGCCAGGTAGAGGCGCTACTGGCGATCGGAGGTCAGCGACGAGTAGAGGACCGCCTTGGGCAGCTACTGCTCCTCCTCAAACAAGAAATGGGAGAACCGGTAGCCGATGGCACTCGGTTGGCAGTTCGTCTCACCCACCATGACATCGCCAGGGCCATCAACACTAGCCGCGTCACGGTGACGCGGATGTTAGGAAAGTTGCGCCACCAAGGGGTGATATATCTCGACTCTAAACGCCACATTATCATCAAAAGCGGACATCTAGAACTCACCGGCCCCAAATCTCTCTTCCGGGGTTGAGTGCCGAAATTTTCCCCTCAATAGGCTGCGCCCTCTCTGCACAGGGAGGGTTTTTTGCTCCCTGATCTCAAGTCCGGTTCAACAATTCTCATATTTTTCGGGGCAGCCACGCTTGGCGCATGAATTGGGGCAACCACGCGGGGAAAAGCCCCTACAGTGATCATATGCAATTACAGCTTGTTCAACAGTGACTTAGTACAGTCCGGTCTCGACCCCTCACCCGAAATCCCTCGACCAGATAGGGAGAGGGACTTTGAAGATGTACCACATTTTTTCAGAACAGGCTGTAAACGGACTTGATATGAAGCCTCGCCCTGATGTCATTTCGGCACAGTAATTGCCCCCTCCCTGATAGTCCCTGATGCTTCTTAATTATCTAGGCATAGGCACAGTCTCGACAATTTGCGCCAGCATATATTAGCATAACCTTCACGGCGGTGAACTTGGCAGTATGCTTTATTGGTTAGTATCGGGTCGTCGCGATCGAACCACTAGGTTTGGTTTGGCCGTGAGGCGGAATTTTTACTCCCTCCTATGATTTCCTTGTCACCTGACCATTAGACCACGATCCCTGTTTTCCAAGCAAGGGATGGAGCAAAAGATTGGCGGGGACAACATGGAGATATTTTTTATAATTAAACCTGTTTGATTCCTACATTATTTCTTAGATTTTTACTTAATACAGCCTTTTGTGAAAAAATGTGGGATATCTTCAAATCCGGGATCACACTCTGGTCGAGGCGATGCACTGAGCTTGTCCAAGTGGATTTAGGGTGAGTGGGAGAAAATGGCTGTATTGAGTCACTTCTGCACAAGCTGTATCAGTCTTTGCCACACTTGGAATTGCTGCATAATGACACAATTGAGTGCTTTTATGCTAAAAATTTATTTGTAATTTTTGATTAATCAGGAATTAATATTTGAATTTATAGATTTTTCTATAAATTTTATAAAATTAAACAAATTTAGTCAAGATTATGATGGAAGTAAATCTAAAAATTATTCTTGCAGGATAAGGCTGTCACCCTTGAGGGGTATGGCCACCATGAGCCTAGATAATATAAGGCTTTTGGGAATATATTTGGTAATTTTAAAATATTTAAATTAATCAAAAAAATTAACTAAAAACTTTTTATAATAGCATAAAAAGTTTAAATTTATCGCAAATGTCAGAAAATCATTATCTAATTAATGCCCGACACCATTATGGTGACAAGTAGAATCAATAGCAATTCCGACAAATATCAGAAAATTTTATTGTTAAAAAATAATTAAATTCGGCAGGGATTCGATGACAGTAAGGTATAAATTTGCTATCTTGAAAGTAACCAAGAAGAAATTTAAAGTTGTGATGAAACTAAAACAAATAGTCAAGGCTGGAGACAAATATCAATGTGAAGACAAAAAAATAGAAAAGTTTTCCGGAAAAAGTGGAAGTAGTTTAGGAAAATGACAGAGCGATGGGTTGGGTTGGAGTTTGGGGTGCGTGGAAACCTGAATTTGAGAGCGTGATGGACAAAAGATTATGGATGCGCTGAAAGTAGGTAGGGAATATTCTTTTTTATCGGGAGCGTCGGTAGCAAAACAAGCTGGCTTCGAGCGGACTAAGAAATCCATCGTATTGATGGTGTTGATTACGGTAGCGATGAGTACGTACATCGGGCGATTGGCTCAGTTACAGCTAGTTGAAGGCTCCCACTACAGGGAAAGAGCAGATGATAACCGGACGCGGTTGGTGCCGATTCCATCTGATCGGGGTGCGATACTCGATCGCAAAGGAAAAATTCTGGCTGGGAGTAAACTGTCCCGGTCCGTCTTCTTGTGGCCGCGAGAGCAAACACCCGAAGGATGGCAGCTCATGGCTCATAAGCTGGCTCCCATCCTCAAACTAACTCCAGAGGAGATATTGGGGAAATTGGAGCAGTCCGGCTACGATTCTAAAATGAGTGTGCGCATCGCGCAGAACATCAACATAGAAGCCTTCGTCAGGTTGTCCGAGCGAGCTTCAGAATTTCGGGGGTTGGAAATTCGGGGTGAGTCAACTCGCTATTACCCCCAAGGCAATCTGGGAGGACACCTGTTAGGATACATTGGCGAAGCCAGCGAAGCCGAATTAAAAGCCAACCCAGATTATCCGATGGGAATTATCGTCGGTAAGATGGGCGTGGAAAAGATGGCGGACCGCATCATCAACGGCAAATGGGGGAGTCGCCTGGTAGAGGTGAACTCCCACGGTGACGAAGTGCGGGATTTAGATAAGACTGATGCCAAGAGCGGAGAAGACGTGCTACTGACTGTGGATCTGGATCTACAGAAAACCGCAGAAAAGGCCCTAGCTAACCGGCGGGGAGCGGTGGTGGTTTTGGACGTGAAAACCGGCGGTGTGTTGGCGATCGCCTCCGGCCCCACTTTTGACCCCAATCTCTTTACCCGCAAAATCAAGAAAAGCGATTGGGAGCAGCTGCAAAGTCCAGATAACCCCCTCTTGAATCGAGCATTGCAGGGATATCCTCCCGGCAGTACGTTTAAAATCATCACCTCTGCGGCGGCGATGGGGTCGGGCAAGTATTCCCCATATTCGATTTTGGGGACTTCTTCCTCAATCACTGTGGGAGGAATTAGTTTCTATGAACACAGTGGCGGTTATGGAGCGATCGGATTTCGTGATGCTTTGGCATACAGTAGCAACACCTTTTTCTATCAGGTGGGATTGGATATAGGACCCCAGGAGATTGCCAAATGGGCAAATAAGTTGGGAATTGGTAAAACCACCGATTTAGACCTGTTGGGACTAGAGGGGGGCACCAACGGTTCCGTCCCCACGCCAGAGGAAAAACAGCAAATCTACGGGGAGCCTTGGTATGTGGGGGATTCTGTCACCACAGCCATCGGCCAGGGGCTGGTCCTGGTGACACCTTTGGAAATGGCGGTGATGACGGCGAGCATTGCTAATGGGGGTTATCGGGTCAAGCCTCATTTACTGGCGTCTCAAACCAACACCCCGGCGACCAAACCGGAACCCACAGGAATGGCTCCCGAAACCGTGGCCACAATTAAAGATGGCTTGGTGGCGGTGGTGCAGAAAGGCACGGCGAGAACCCTTAATGATGGTTCGATTCCCCTGGTAGCGGGCAAAACCGGCACCTCGGAAGTGTTCGGACAAACATCCCACTCCTTGTTTGTTTCCTATGGTCCGGCAAATAATCCCCAAATCGCGATCGCGGCGATCGTGGAAAACGGCGGTTATGGCAGCGTCTCCGCCGCCCCGATCGCCCATGAAATCTACAAAACGTACTTTGGCCAGCAGAAAACTGCCAAACCAAAGCCGTAGGGGATTTGTCCGTTTTTGGTGCCCTTTTCCTTTACAGTAAGTAGGGGCGAGTTCACGAGGGTTTTCGTCCGCTATGACCCAAATCCCGTGAACCCGTTCCTACTTATGTTGTCTTTACAATCACTGTGCCTGTGCGAAAAATAATTCTGGCCGGTAACTGGAAAATGTACAAAACCCAGGCTGAAGCCCAGGAGTTTTTAGGGGGATTTCTGCCCCACTTGTCCAGCACTCCTGAAGACCGGGAAGTAGTGCTGTGTGCGCCCTTCACCGCCTTGCCCAACCTCTCGAAGAGTTTGCACGGGGTGCGGGTGCTACTGGGAGCCCAAAATATCCACTGGGAGGACGCAGGAGCCTACACCGGGGAAGTTTCCGGCCCGATGCTCGTAGAATTAGGGGTACGCTATGCGATCGTCGGTCACAGCGAGCGCCGTCAATACTTCGGGGAAACCGATACCACGGTTAACCAGCGATTGCTGGCGGCCCAACGCCATGCCCTAACCCCGATTTTATGTGTGGGGGAAACCAAACAGCAACGGGATGCCCTGGAAACCGAATCCCATATTTTCCGCCAATTGGAAGAAGATTTGGTGGGGGTTGACCAAAACAACCTGGTGATTGCTTACGAACCCATTTGGGCGATCGGCACCGGCGACACCTGCGCCAGTGAGGAAGCTAACCGGGTGGTCGGTTTGATTCGTTCTCAACTGAGCAATCCCAATGTGACAATTCAGTACGGCGGTTCCGTCAAACCCGACAACATCGATGAACTGATGGCACAACCGGAAATTGACGGCGTACTGGTAGGCGGCGCTAGCCTCACTCCCGATAGTTGGGGTAGGATTGTCAACTTCAAGGCATAGAAACTCCCGGCAGAGACACCGGGTGGGAAAACCTTGTCACAAAAGCGAAGTCTAAGGGTCAGTTGTAACTTAGGGGCAGCCACGCTTTGCAGCTTCCACAGTCAAAGAACCAATGACCAAAGACCAAGGACAAAAGACAAAGGACATATGTTCGATTGGGGGCATAGCACTTATATTATGGGCGTCTTAAATGTGACGCCCGATAGTTTCAGCGATGGGGGCCAGTTCAATACCCCAGCTTTGGCTCAGGAACGAGCCCGCTATATGGTATTGAATGGGGCGGATATTATTGATGTGGGGGGGCAGTCCACCCGACCGGGCGCCCCTCTGGTCTCCGAAGCCGAGGAAATGCAGCGGGTAATACCGGTGATCGAAGCACTCCGGGAGGAAAATTGCTTACCGGAACTTGCCCCTAGTACCCAAAAAAAACGACCAGAACCCCTTTCAGGGATTGAAACGCCGATTTCTGTGGATACTTTCCGCGCCTCTGTGGCAAAAGCGGCGATCGCGGCTGGGGCAAATTGGGTCAACGATATCACCGCAGGCACTGCCGATCGGGATATGCTCCCTGTGGTCGCCGAACTGGGAGTACCCCTAGTGCTGATGCACAGCCGGGGCACCCCCCAAACAATGCAGACCCTCACCAACTATGAAAATTTAATTGCTGACATACACGGCGCCCTGCAAGAGCGGGTAGAAGCCGCTGTGCAAGCAGGAATTGACCGCCGCCTGCTCATTATTGACCCCGGTATCGGCTTCGCCAAAACCCATACTCAAAACCTGGAAATCTTGCGCCGGTTGGCAGAGTTTCGGTCTTTAGGACTGCCTATTTTAGTTGGTCCATCCCGTAAGAGCTTTATCGGCCATATCCTCAGTTCCGTCCCGCCATCTGGAGAGATTAACCCACCCCCACCCCAGGAACGCATTTGGGGGACGGCGGCAGCCTGTACAGCGGCGATCGCCGCCGGAGCCGACATCATCCGCATTCACGACTTACCCCAAATGCGTGACGTTTGCCGCGTCGCCGACGCCATTTATCGGAGAAATAATTGATAATTGATAATTGATAATTGATAATTGATACAGCTTGTTCACCAGTAGCTTAATACATTGCCCCGTGGGGTTGCAGAAACCGGGTTTCTTAATTAAATCTCGGTTTTGATGCAGAGATTCTCGCAGAAACCCGGTTTCTTGGTTAGCTGTAATTATCAACTGTTAATTATCAATTGACAATTGTCAATTATCAATTATGATTGCCATTGCCCGTAGAACCCCCTTGGGGCGGCTCCTTAACACCTTCATCTGCCCCCATCAAATCCGTCATCGCCTCCGTCAGCACCTTGGGATCCATAAAAATAATTTTCGCATTAGGACTGGCGCTCAACTCTTTACTAGCTTGCACGTATTTTTGGGCGACTAAAAACTTCAGTACCTCGCTCATACTCAAACCATCGTGGCTCTTCTTCTGCAAAGTTTCAAAAATCAGCCCCATCGACTCAGCAATCCCCTCCGCCTCGGCGATACTAGCCCGTTTTCTGATTTCTGCAGAACGCTCCTCCTCCATCGACTTTTGCAGCGTTGGTGGCAGACTCAAATGCTGCACCTCCACCCGCAGAATCTTCACCCCCCACTTTTCTGTCACCTCATCCAACGCTTTCAGCAATGCCAAATTGATTTCCGGCGTGCCCGAAATCGTCTCCTCTAATTTCATTTCTCCGATTTTCGCCCTCAGAGTAGTATTGACGATATTTTCGATAGCCAAAGCCAGATTATCTATAGAATAATGGGCTTTTTCTAATTCTACAATTTGCCAGTAAACAATGGCATTTACTTCCACAGAAACGCTATCTTTAGTAATAGCAGCTTGGGGAGTAATATCTAACACCTGCTCTCTTACTGTGTCTTCTACAATAATATTATCTAACACCGGAATCAGAAAATTCAGACCGGGCTGGAGTTTGCGATGGTATTTCCCCAACCGCTCCACTAAGGCTTCATTTCCTTGATTAATTAATTTCATAGAACTGGCAGCGCCACCCCCTAAAAGTAACAAGGTGAACGGGAAAAGTAGAGCCAAAACTAAATCCATGATGTGATCACTCTCCGGGCTACAGGCAAAGAAACCGGGGAATAGAAAGCGGGTTTCTCATTCATGTGGGCGATCGCCGAAACGAGATGAGCAAGAAACCCGGTTTCTCGGTCATTACCTGGTTTTTGTCCAGGCACTCTCATCGTAGCGCGTTGGCGTCGTCATTGACACACCCCTCCCCTTATGCTATCGTTATTGCTAGCACCCAAAAAAAATACCCGAACCCCTTTCAGGGATTGAAACGAAACGGATTTTCCTGCCTTAGTGCTGTGACACCAGCACCCAAAAAATACCCGAACCCCTTTCAGGGATTGAAATGATTCGGAACTACCACCAAATTGGTGGCGTCCATTGATATGGGCGTGATCTTTCGGGCAGGACAATTCATAAATTGCCCATACCCCCACGACAAACCTTGTTTTTATATGAAATCAATACATTCGATCATGGCATATGGTGGGGAAACCCGCAGTAGTTACGGTTTATTCTCCAAACGTCCCTGTCGGGAAAATAAAGTTAAAACACAACGACCATCTCGGATGGTGGCGGCTTTGGTGCTGGCAGGATTTTCCTGCCTTACTGTGACACCAATTCTAGCAGCAGAAAGGCTGACAGTGCGCCTCGGTCCGGTAGAGCGATCGGCCTCGGTATCGGATTTAGAGCAGTTTGTCAAGACGGGCAAGTTATCCCGCGAGCTGGAAGTATTTGGACCGTTTTTGACCCAAGGGGTACGCCAAGCTCTGGATAGTCGTTTAGAGTTGGACTCCAAAATCGCCGAGGGGATAGTAGAAGATTTACTATCCTCACCGCAAGGGCAACGCCTTCTCGCCGCCTTGTTGCTAGTTTTCCCGGAACAAACGGCTGAAGAAATCAAAATGGCGCTGCAACTGGCATTCGCCAAAGCTAATGGGTTGAGCTTGTTAGGGATTTTGAAGGCTTTTCCTGGTGAAAACGTGACGGTGGATTTAACCGCTACCCTGGCCGTGGCTTCCCGGATTAATACATCATACTGGGAAACTCAAATCGCACGCTCGATTATTAAGCGGGAATTGACGGTGGATGGAGCGGCTTTTAAACCCACAAATCTTGACCCGACGGCATTAGGACCGTTCTCGGTACAGGAGGAAACCCTCAATTTCTCGGATCAACAGCGTCAACGCTCGCTCGCAGCGGATATTTACTGGGGGAATAATTCTGGTAGCAGAAGCGATCGGGAAGCTGTTAGGGATAACCCTTTGGTGGTGATGTCTCACGGGTTCGGGAGCGATCGCACCTCCCTGAGCTATTTAGCCCGCCACCTGGCCAGTCACGGCATCACCGTGGTAGCCTTGGAACATCCCGGCAGTAATAAACAGTGGTTGGATAATCTCCCCTTCACCATCAACCCCAGTGAACTGCTCCCACCTGGAGAATTTGCCGACAGACCCCAAGATGTCAGCTTTGTTTTGGATGAATTAGCCAAACTGAACCGCCAAGGAGATAACCCCTCCTTGCCCTCATTCAACACGGAAAAAGTGGTAGCGATCGGTCATTCCTTCGGTGGCTACACGGCTCTGGCTTTAGCAGGAGCCCGCCCCAACCTAGAAGAACTAAAGCAGTTTTGCCAGCGGAGTTTGCCGGTGGGCAGGGCCCCAGCGGACTGGTTGCAATGCGCCGCTGTGGGTGATAACACCAGTCGGCTGCCAGAAATGCGCGATCGACGCATCATCGGTATCGTCGCTCTCAACCCCACCGCCGGGAAAATCTTTGGTAACAAAGGTCTCCAGTCAACCGCCGTCCCTACCCTATTCTTCTCCACCACCGAAGACGCCTGGGCTCCCGCCGTCAGCCACCAACTGCAACCATTTTTAGGAATTCCAGAGCCGAAATACCTCGTCACCGCCTTTTCTGGCTCCCATTTCAGCTTCACCGCACCGGACTCCCCCAACCCCTTCCAAAACAAAAGTACCGAAGAGCTAGAACCACCCGCCGCCCAAACCGAACCCCTCCGCCAGCTTGTGGGTGGGATTGCGATCGCCTTCATCAAGCAGCAAACCCCCCAAGCCAAAACCTATGCCCCATTCCTCACCCCAGCTTACGCCGAATACCGCTCTACCGCCGAAATCCCCCTCCGTCTCAACACCGAAATCCCCTCCCGCCTCGCTCGCTGGTTGGAAGCCAGAGAAGAAACTATCGGCCAGAGATGACCAATGACCACTTACCAGGGTAATATTTCCCCATTAGCGTGCCAAAAAGTCCCGGTATTTTCCAAGTTTAGCTCATCAATGCGGGCAATCAGTCCAGATGCAGCTTCAGCCGGGGGAATGCCTGTATTAGTCATGGATGTATTTACCAATCCGGGATGGAGAATCGCTACAGCAATTTGGCGAGGTTTCAAGTCCCGGGCGAGAGACATTCCTACCATATTCGCGGCCACTTTTGACATCCGATAGCCATAATAACCCCCAGAGCTATTGTCCCCAATAGACCCCATCCGGCTGGTGATAATAGCAATTTTGCCACCAGGCGGCATCTGGGGTAAGAGCGCGGCGGTGACACGCAGTGGTCCGAGGGAATTGATTTCAAACTGTCGCCGAATTCCTTCAAAATTCAGGTTTTCCAGGCTCTCTGCTGCCAAAATCCCCGCATTATTGATTAATACATCAATGGTGATACCTTGCAAGTTATTAGCCAAGCTAGCTACAGCGGCATCGCTGCTCACATCGATTCCCATTACCACCTGGATTCCTAAACTGTCCAATTTTGGAGAATTTTGGCGGCATACGGCGATGACGGTTTCGCCTCTAGCTTGCAAATGGCGGCATAGTTCTAAGCCTATACCTCGGTTGGCACCGGTAACTAAATATGTAGCCATGTTGGAGATTTTTCTAGAATTGATTATTAGTATAATGGTTTGTAAGTAGGTCAACCTAAAAAAACGCCAATAACTCGTAAGCCGTAGTAGGGTGGGCAGTGCCTGACCGAGAATTATCTTGATAACCAGTAGCAGTAGGGGCGATTCGCGAATCGCCCCTACTACAGAACCTGATTTTCTGTCATTCCCGCTTTCGCGGGAATCCAGCCGCCATAGAAGAGAAAAAAGGGTGGATTAGTCCAAATAATCTGTTTTTATAGATATGTTATGATGGCCAAAACATTAGATTTTCAATTAGTTTGGTGTGTAGCAGGCATCATCGCCATGATGCCCGGTTTGGCGGTGGGTTGCCAGCAGAAACCAGAACAAACATCGGCAAATAACCGGGCTGAAGCCCAAATACAAAGAGGAGCAATAGTGATACTTACAGGAATGGTTTTGCAAAAGCCTTGGGCGAAGACCGAGGAATCTTGGCGCGCTGGGGGTAGTGAGTATTATGTTTTAGATGTGGGAGATACAGAAGTAGAGGAGCGTTCTGCCCAAGAAGGCGTCATCCTCCGTCCTTCTGAGGGCATAACTTTAGACAATTTTGCCCAATACATCGGTAAACGGGTGGAGGTGGAGGGGAAATATTTACCCCTAGAGCCTTATGTCCCCCAGAGTCCGATGGAGTCTTATCCTATGGGATATGATGGCAAACCCCTGCCTCGGGGCGGGGGTTTTCAAGTGCTGTCAATTAGAGAAATCCTAGGTTCGTAGTTGGGCTTTAGCCCTAAAAAATGGTTGAATCGAGTTCTTAGGTTCGTAGTTGGGCCAGTTCTTCGGTTCGTAGTTGGGCTTTAGCCCTAAAAAATGGTTGAATCGAGTTCTTAGGTTCGTAGTTGGGCTTTAGCCCCAAAAAACGAACCAGGGAAAGAGGGCTAAAGCCCAACTACGAACTTGCTTTATTCAGCTTCACTGGCGTGGTAAGAACTGCGGACTAACGGGCCCGATCGCACATGGGTAAAGCCCATTTCACGGGCAATTGCCCCCAGATGGTCAAATTCAGCAGGAGTCCAATATTTTTCTACGGGGAGATGTGCCAGGGAGGGACGCATATACTGACCGAGGGTGAGTCGATCGCACCCCACGGCCCTTAAATCAGCCATCGCGTCCACTACTTCCGCCGTAGTTTCCCCCAAACCCAACATCAACCCCGACTTAGTGGGGATGCTCGGGTTAAATTCCTTCACCATCCGCAACACCGCCAAAGAGCGATCGTACTTCGCCCCCCGCCGCACCGGACCCGTGAGCCGCCGCACCGTTTCCAGATTATGATTGTAACAAGCCGGAGCCGCCGCCACCACCAGACCAATTCGCTGATGCTGCATTGCCTCTGGAGTCATTCCCTCACATGAACCACCCCAAAAATCCGGCGTCAACACCTCGATACTCGTTCCCGAATTCAACCGGCGGATTGCCTCCATTGTGGCCACAAAAATGCCCGCCCCCCCATCAGGCAAATCATCCCTCGCCACCGCCGTCAACACCACATAACGCAACCCCAAAAGCTGCACCGCCTCCGCCACCTTTTCCGGTTCTTCCGGGTCCAGAGGCATCGGCGCATGTCCCTTATCCACCTGACAAAAAGCACAAGCGCGGGTACAAGTAGGACCCATCAGCAGAAAAGTTGCCGTTTTCTGGCTGTAACATTCCCCCCGGTTAGGACAGCGCCCCTCCTCGCAAATCGTATGAATTTGCCTTTGCTTGACAATTCGCTGCACCGTCAAGATATCACTTGCCTTGGGTAGAGGGCGCCGCAACCAAGAAGGCATCGCCGCCACATCTTGCCGCAGTTGAGCAGTCCTGGAGTCAGTTTGAGAACTCATCGGCAATTCCATTTCTATCCCTTATCACCTAATATGGTATTGTTACCCCACTCTGAAGGAGCGGCACCACCGCCTTTGGAGGATGACAGCAGGAGAATAGGCAAGATGCCTGTTTCTCAGTCTATGCCCAGCTTTGGGCGTGGAAATCTTGATGGATGTCGCTTTTTGTTTTGGAGGGGGCACCCCCATCCGCCCGCGCCCCCCGGAAAGGAGGGATGAACGGGGCCACCACCACCAACAGAAAAGCCCCTACCTGTCCTATCCAGGAGCCTGCCACCCCGTGCCTCCTGCCCCTCCGTTCTGTTTGTTACCCTATGGATGAGAGCTTCTCTCCTGCTTAGGGGAGGCAAAGCTCGGCTGTGCTGTAGAATGAGGTTTTGCCCAGCGGTTCGCTTTCTTTGCCGGAGCAGGCTAGGCTTTACACTTCTACGGTGTCCCGCCCAGATTCCTTGCCTGCATCAGGCGATCGATAGGCAGTACAGTAACAAAACAGGATCTTCTATTATTTTAGCTTTACACTCACCTGCATAGGAGTCAGTCGTGGCAACTCACAAAATCCTGGTTATCGATGACAGTAAAGTTATCCAGAAAATGGTACGCGAAATGTTGCCTCCGGGCAACTTTGATGTCCTCCAAGCCAAAGATGGGGAAGAAGGACTGAAAATGATCCGGGCAGAGCATCCCAACCTGATTATGTTGGACTTCCTATTACCGAAGGTGAGCGGTTGGGATGTATTCCAAGAGCTGCACAAAATCGCCCAGTCTGAGGGCAAGATGACGCCACTGGTTTTGATGTCTGGGCGGAAAGAGGAAGTAGCCGAGAAAATCTCGGAACCCTTTGAATACTTTGAGTTTATCGAAAAGCCCTTTGAAAAGAAATCCCTAATCGGTGCCATTAAATCTGCAATGGCTAAGGCCAAAGACTGGCATCCCCCTGGTGGTGTTGCTGCCGGTGGAGCGGCGGCTGGTGGGGGTGCCAGCGCGGCGGAAATTATGGCGCTGAAGAAGCAAATCGCCACTATGCAAGGAGAAATTGATACTTTGAAGAAACAGGTAAGTCAAATTATCACCTTGGTCAAGCAAAAATTAAAGTAAATTTATTTCGGGGACGCTGTTTTGATGGCAGTGGGTAGATTTTCTGCCGGGATGCTGCCAATTTTGTCCTCAAAGCTGATTTGCCCACACCAGCACTGAATGACTCGGGCAATAACCCCATTTTTCATGCCAATGGTTCTAGATTCCTCGTTTGCCCCGATACTGAGTGCCTCAGCCGATCGACTGCACCAGCTCATAGCAGGTTTTTCCCATTCCCGGATCCTGGTTGTCGGTGACTTGACCCTCGATGAATTTCTCACCGGTCAGGTAGAGCGGCTTTCCCGGGAAGCACCGGTCTTGATTATCCGCCACGAAAACACCCGCCAAGTGCCTGGGGGGGGTGCCAATGCTGCCTACAACCTAGCCAAGTTAGGCGCCCAAGTCAAAGTAGCTGGGTTGGTGGGTAAAGATGACCAGGGACGGGCGCTGCGAGATATTTTCGCGGCAGCGGGGGTGGATACTACGGGTATCTTACCTGACCCCGCCAGACCCACGGTCACGAAAACTCGGATTTCTGCTCACGCTCGCCAGTCTGTGACGCAGCAAGTTGTCCGGGTCGATCGCAAATCAGACGATTTGCCCGATTCTGACTTACAGCTAGAATTAGCCGACTACATCCGCCAACAGCTACCCTATGTGGATGCGGTGGTTTGCTCCGACTACGGCGATGGCGTATTTACAGCGCCAGTAATTGAAGCTGCCTTGAACCACCATCTGACGGTTGTAGATGCCCAAAAAGATTTGCACCGTTACGCCGGAGCTACTGTGTTTACCCCCAACTTGCCCGAAGCCGAGCTGGCAGTAGGCTATCCGATTAACCGGCCCCAAACCCTGACTCAAGCCGGAAAAGACTTGTTGCAACTGGTCAAAGCGCAGCAAATTCTCATCACCCGAGGCGAGCAGGGGATGAGTTTGTTTGACCACACCACCGAGGCGCATATCCCCGCCTTCAATCGCACCGATGTGTTTGATGTTACCGGTGCTGGCGATACCGTGGTAGCAGCTCTCACCTTGGGGTTGACTGGTGGTGCCTCGTTCTGGGAAGCCTCAGTTTTGGGGAATTTGGCAGCTAGTATCGTTGTGCGCCATTTCGGCACAGCTACCACCACTCCTGCTGAAATTGCCGAGGCGTTGCAGTTGCTTTTGAGCGAGGAGTGATTTTCGGTTTGATCTGGGTTGGTGCCTCTCCGGGGCGACCATCTCCAACTCTCCACTGTCGATCGGCGGACGAATCCAGTTTCGGACGCTATGATTATCTTTGTGTTGGCGCTTCCGAGGAGCGACTACGGCAAGAACCCCGATGAGCCTGTTGCCATTGCTGGGAATTTCTCCAGTAACGCCCTGCTCATACAGAAAAGCTCTAGGCTTCAGGCTTAATTCTGAGTCTGAGTAGTTTTGCCATCAACAATGCCCTCTTTCACCAGTTGAAACGGGGGCATTTGATACTTGATTGGTGATTTATTCCTGGTCATTGCTCATTTGACAAAAGACAAATATGAAGTTTTGTTTCCCAATGTGTCTGTTTCTCAGCATCAAGGGAAAAATATAAATATATAGGGATACGGTATGCTGTGTCCCTAAAATCTCTGGGAGGTTTACTGTGTTATTCAGGGACAAAAAACTCAATCTGGTGCATTCCCCCCAAAATCAAGGAAGCGTCATTTTAGAAATCATCGTGGTGCTTTTGGTTTTAGGTGCTTTTCTCTACGTGATCTGGCCAATTATTATGCGAAATTTGTCTGAGGATAATAATTCTTATCAAATTTTGACGGCCAAAAAGAATCTGCAAACTTGATGATGATTTCGGCCACAAAAGGGTCAGGGTGTTTTTTTAGTAAATCAAGTTGAATTAGGTGGATATTGTTGGGCTAGAGAAGTTTCAGAAAAGCCAGTAATAAGTATCAAGAAAAATAGTTGGCTGATATGTAGCGCCCTGACGAGGTGGGTGGATGGGTGTTTTGATGGGGGAGGGGGATATTCAGGACCTCGATCGCCCACCCACATGGACCCTGGAGATATGGACCATTGGGGTGAGATTAACTGGGGGGTGACACCCCCCAAAAAAAAGCCGAAAAATTTTTTGAAAAACCCCTTGACAAATCCAAAAGTTTGAGGGATTATGTATAAGGCTCGCATAAGGGACTGTAGTTCAATTGGTTAGAGCACCGCCCTGTCACGGCGGAAGTTGCGGGTTCGAGCCCCGTCAGTCCCGTTCTCTTGACTGTGCCACCACGGCGTTATCGGCGCCCCCTGGCTCAGTCGCAAGATACTCGTTTCTCTAGATTTTTCTCTGAGACTGTTCTAATGATAGGGGTCGAGCCCCGTCAGTCTCGTTCTCAAGTATAATAGAAACTTGTTAGTGATGGCGTGAAAAGTTGAGCGTTCGGGTCAGAATCGCTCCCAGTCCCACTGGGAATTTGCATATCGGCACAGCCAGAACGGCTGTTTTTAACTGGTTGTTCGCCCGTCACCACGGGGGCCAGTTTGTACTGCGCGTAGAAGATACGGATTTAGAACGATCGCGCCCCGAGTACACCCAGAATATTCTGGACGGACTCCGGTGGCTGGGTCTGGAATGGGACGAAGGGCCTTTTTTCCAAACTCAAAGGCTGGATTTGTACCAGCAGGCGATTAAAACTCTGATGGACAAGGGTTTGGCTTATCGCTGCTACACCACCCCAGAAGAACTCGAAGAACTCCGCTCCGCTCAAAAAGCTCGGGGCGAGGCACCTCGTTATGACAACCGCCACCGCAATTTGACGGCGGAACAGCAAGCCCAGTTTGAAGCCGAAGGACGCACAGCAGTAATTCGCTTCAAAATCGATGATGACCGCCAGATTTCTTGGCATGACTTGGTGCGCGGGGAATTAGCTTGGCAAGCTAAGGACCTGGGTGGCGATATGGTCATCGCCCGATCGGCCCAAGGAAACAACATCGGTCAGCCCCTGTACAACTTAGCTGTGGTGGTGGATGACATCGATATGGCTATCACCCACGTGATCCGGGGGGAAGACCATATCTCCAACACGCCGAAGCAAATCCTCCTCTATGAAGCCTTAGAGGGGAAAGTCCCAGAATTTGCCCACACGCCCTTGATTCTCAATCAAGCGGGACAAAAACTCTCGAAGCGAGATGGGGTGACTTCGATTTCCGATTTCCGAGACATGGGCTTTATTCCCCCAGCTTTGGTCAATTATATGACCCTGTTGGGGTGGTCCCCACCGGATAGCCAAGAAGTGTTTACCTTAGAAGAAGCGGCAGCTAAATTTAGCTTCGATCGGGTAAACAAGGCGGGGGCAAAATTCGACTGGGATAAGCTCGATTGGCTCAACAGCCAGTATCTGCATACTATGGACTGGGCAAAACTAACGACTCTGTTGATTCCTTATTGGCAAAAAGCGGGTTATGAGTTCGACCCAGTGGCAGAACGACCCTGGCTGGAGCAAATTACTGCCCTGATTGGTCCAAGCCTGACTCGCCTGCCCGATGCGGCCCCGATGACACGGATTTTCTTCCAATCAACGGTGGAAATCACTGCGGAAGGGGCAGAGCAAATAGAGCAAGATGGGGCGCTGAAGGCGATGCAGGCAGTTCTCGAAGGGCTGGATCGCTTTCCCGAGTTCACCCCAGACACTGCCCAAGAACTGCTCAAACAAGTGACTAAAGAGCAGAACGTGAAAAAAGGGTTGGTGATGCGATCGCTGCGCGTCGCCTTCACCGGAGATGTTCACGGACCGGATTTAATCCAATCTTGGTGCATTCTCCACCAAAAAGGGCTCGATCGGATCCGATTGCAAGCCCTTTTATCCTCTCAAGAACCACCAAACACCCCTGGCAACCCGCCAGTAGAACCAATGGCAACCACCCCAGAACCGGAACCAAACGGAGGTGACAGCGGGGCGGATCCCCCAGTGGCACCAATGGCAACCACCCCGGACCCGGAACCAACCGGAGGTGACTTGTGGGCGGATCCCCCAGTGGCACCAATGGCAACCACCCCGGAACCGGAACCAAAGGCAGATGAATCTGCAGCCGCTCCCCCAGTGGCACCAATGGCAACCACCCCGGAACCGGAAGTAAAGGCAGGTGAATCTGCAGCCGCTCCCCCAGTGGCCCCAATCTTGCCAGTTCTTCTCGTGGAGCCACTAGCTCCACAACAAGCTACAACCGCGCCACCAAAACCTTTCCCTTTATCAGCTAAAAGCACTTCAGAGGTTCTGCCAATACCACCAGTGGCGGCAACTACCCCCATACCGAAAGTGGTGGCAAACCCAGCTCCGAAAGTGGTAACAGCGCCAATACCAGAACCAGAAATGGTAGTAGCGCCAACACCAGAAGTTTTAGCAGCGCCAGAACCAGAACCGGAAATGGTGGCAACTCCAGAACCGGAAATGGTGGCAACTCCAGAACCGGAAATGGTGGCAACTCCAGAACCGGAAATGGTGGCAACTCCAGAACCGGAAATGGTGGCAACTCCAGAACCGGAAATGGTGGCAACCCCAGAACCGGAAATGGTGGCAGCTCCAGAACCGGAAATGGTGGCAACCCCAGAACCGGAAATGGTGGCAACTCCAGAACCGGAAATGGTGGCAACTCCAGAACCGGAAATGGTGGCAACCCCAGAACCGGAAATGGTGGCAACTCCAGAACCGGAAATGGTGGCAACTCCAGAACCGGAAATGGTGATGACAGCTCTAACTAATGAGGCGGAGGTTAGCAGCCAAACCACTATCACCCAAAAAATTATTCAAACTTTCTCCGACTTGCCGGATTACATCACCAACTTTTTTGGGCAATACCAAAAACCCATACTTGGTGTTGGTTCGATTTTGGCGGTGATAGTTGGCGTCAGGGTGATTGCTTCAGTGTTGCACGCTTTAAACACCACTCCTTTGGTAGGACCTATTTTTACTGCCATTGGTTTGGTATATTCCGGGTGGTTCGTTTACCGCTATTTGCTCACCAGTACGAGTCGCCAGGAACTATTCCAAAAGGTGAAATCCCTCCTGGCTCACATTAGTGGTCAAGAGTCCCCTAGCGCGTAGGTTCTTTGTCCTTTGTCCTTTGTCCTTTGTCAAATTGCCTTGTCACAAGGGACAAGGGACAAAGGACAAGGGACTTTTGACAAACCTCTTGGTTTGAGGCTCCGAAACTGAGGCTCCGGAACCGATCGGCGTGATTGCGCGTCAATCAGCTAGAATATTGGCTAAGTAGAAAGTAGGGGCGAGGTTCACCAGCATCTGACAGAGATCGCCCAACTCTGGGTGAACCCCCCCAATAAAAGCTAAGATAACTTTGGGGTGGGTGGGAAGACGAAACGAAAATAATGCCCCAAGGCACGATGGTTATCGAGTGGTATCCCCATCTCCCTATTGTCCCTCTTTGAAAGGGAGGGTGAGGGAGGGGATAGCAAAAGCAGGTGCTTCTTTTGCAGCCCCAACTCCGCACCTGTTTCTATGTTTTATCAGCGGACAGCCATTTTTTGCAATTAGAATGCACAAGTCAGTGCAACGCAAAGGGAAACGGAAACCTCGCTTTCCCCAATTTAGGTTGACGGCGAGAGTGTGGGCGCACATCTGTGCGCCCACATTGGCGATCGCCCTCGCCACTAGCATTATCTGTTTGTCTCCCACCACCACCTCTGGACAACCAGCAGCAGAGATATTTGGTAACATCACCCTCAGCCCCCGCTTTTCCCCGGACCCGTTCATCATTCGCGGCGTCAGCGGCGGTTCCATCCCCGCTCCCACCATTGCCCAGCGAGAAAATACCCCCAATGGTCCGTGTGTTGGCTTAGTAGATGAAGAACCGGACCACCGCATCGTTTTAACCGCTTTTTTTAACTACCTCAGTCTCCAGGTGCAGAGTTCCCAAGATACTACTATTGTGGTTAAAGGGCCCGGTGGCAGTTGGTGTAACGACGACCTCGATGGCAAAAATCCGGGGATCGCCGGTCAATGGCTTAAAGGCACTTATGAAGTCTGGGTGGGTTCCTATGAATCAGAAAAATATTATCCCTACATCATCAAAATCACCGCTGCTCCCCTCCTTAACCCCTTTGGTCGCTGATGAGTTCCGGTTCTAACTAGGAGTGCTTCTGGGACTGTATCATCAACCAAACGGTGAAATCAATTGCCAATGTACCCTGACGTAGGACAAGGCGTTATCAAGATTATTCGTGAATTCGAGAGAGTAATAAAGAACAGCCCCTACCAAACCAAAGGGTAATCCCCCCGTGAGTCAGCAAAAGGCTAAGGGTCCCTTTTGTTTGAGATTGCACTGGGATGCGGAATTGATATCACTGCGTTGGCTATGGCGATAGAACCCGATCGGCGTAGGGGTAGTGTGCCCGTGTTTACCCCAATCCAGTCAGCCGGTTTTTGATTGGCTGTGGTTATATACCATAAAAATAGATATTTGTCAAGTAATTTAGGTTTCTAGATGAGGGACCATCTGGGACGGGAAACCATATCTCAGATGGATTCGCAGAATTATGAGAATGTACGTTAAATTTAGTTAAGATTTTTGTAGGGATTATCCCTCTGTGGGGACCTAGAAAAAACCGGGCAGCCGCCAGAAACCTTCTGACCAATCCACCCCCCCGATTCATTGGGGGGACCTGGGGGATGCAAGGTGGTCTGATAATACTGTATATACGAGACGATCGAAGATGAAAATTTCCTGGAGAATACTGTTACTTTGGACTTTACCAGCTTTGGTAATTGGGTTTTTTGTCTGGCAGGGAGCATTTTCGGCTGGGGTGCCGAATATGTCGCAAAACACCGCCAGCACGCGGATGAGCTACGGTAGATTTCTAGAATACCTGGACGCTCATCGCATCAGCAGCGTGGATCTGTTCGAGGGGGGGCGCACGGCGATCGTCCAAGCCACAGACCCAGAACTGGACAACCGGGTGCAGCGTCTGCGGGTGGACTTACCGGGAAATGCCCCTGAGTTGATTTCCCGCCTGCGAGAAGAGAATATCAACTTTGACATCCATCCCCCCAGCAGCAATGGTGCGATTTGGGGACTGTTGGGTAATTTAATTTTCCCCGTGTTATTAATTGTGGGGCTGTTTTTCCTGTTCCGCCGCTCCAACAACCTCCCTGGTGGACCGGGACAGGCGATGAACTTCGGCAAATCTCGGGCGCGGTTCTCGATGGAAGCGAAAACCGGGGTGATGTTTGACGATGTAGCTGGTATTGAAGAAGCCAAAGAAGAACTGCAAGAAGTCGTTACCTTCCTGAAAAAACCGGAACGTTTTACCGCTGTGGGGGCTCGCATTCCCAAAGGGGTGCTGCTCGTAGGCCCGCCGGGGACGGGGAAAACTCTGTTGGCGAAAGCGATCGCTGGGGAAGCGGGAGTACCCTTTTTCAGCATCTCTGGTAGTGAATTTGTGGAAATGTTTGTGGGCGTGGGTGCTTCCCGCGTGCGCGACTTGTTCAAAAAAGCCAAAGAAAACGCTCCTTGTATCATCTTTATCGATGAAATTGACGCCGTGGGGCGCCAACGGGGTGCAGGTATCGGCGGCGGTAACGATGAGCGGGAGCAAACCCTCAACCAGTTGCTGACGGAAATGGACGGTTTTGAGGGCAATACTGGGATTATCATTATTGCGGCGACTAACCGCCCGGATGTGCTGGACTCGGCGTTATTGCGTCCGGGGCGGTTCGATCGGCAGGTGACGGTGGACTCGCCGGATATCAAAGGTCGTCTGGAAATTCTCAATGTCCATGCGCGCAATAAGAAACTCGCCGAGGACATCTCCTTGGAAGCCATTGCCCGCCGGACTCCTGGTTTTACCGGGGCGGACTTAGCCAACTTGCTCAATGAAGCGGCGATTTTAACGGCTCGCCGCCGCAAAGAGGCGATGACGATGCTGGAAATTGATAATGCGATCGACCGGGTAATCGCTGGAATGGAAGGGACGCCGTTAGTTGATAGCAAGAGCAAACGGTTAATTGCTTACCACGAAGTCGGTCACGCTCTGGTAGGGACTTTGCTCAAAGAGCATGACCCAGTACAGAAAGTGACTTTAATTCCTCGGGGTCAAGCTCAGGGTTTAACCTGGTTTATGCCGATGGAAGAGCAGGGTTTGATTACTAAATCCCAACTGATGGCGCGCATTACTGGGGCTTTAGGTGGTCGCGCTGCTGAGCAGGTGATTTTCGGTGATGCGGAAGTCACCACCGGTGCAGGTAATGACTTGCAACAGGTTACAGGAATGGCGCGCCAAATGGTGACGCGGTTCGGGATGTCTGATTTAGGGCCGCTGTCTCTGGAAACCCAACAGGGAGAGGTATTTTTGGGTCGTGACTGGATGACTCGATCGGAATATTCCGAGGAAATTGCCTCCCGCATCGATGCCCAAGTGCGGGCGATCGTCGAGCATTGCTATCACAAAGCCTGCCAGATGATGCGGGAAAACCGCGCCGTCATCGATCGCCTCGTGGATTTGTTGATTGAGAAAGAAAGCATCGACGGTGACGAATTCCGCCAGCTCGTGGCTGAGTACGCCGAAGTCCCAGAGAAAGAGCGCTACGTCCCCATCATTTAATTGATAATTGATAATTGATAATTGATAATTGTCAATTATCAATTATCAATTGTCAATTGTCCTTGCACCACCAGGACAGAGCAGTGGGCGTGGTGGATGACGTAGTTACTGACGCTACCGAGTAAAAATTCGGTAAACCCCTGGCGTCCACGACGACCCATCACGATTAAATCGGCGGGTAGTTTAGCGGCTCGATCGCAAATCAAGCTGCCTGGGTCTCCCACCTCATAGTTGAATTCCACTTCCAGACCTTGAGATTTTGCCTGACGGCAATATGCCTGAAGATTATCTCGGACGTGGGCGATTTCTGCCTCAATATTGCTTTGGTGGATTTGCTGCAAGGCTTTCCCGGCGGCTAAGTCCAAACCGACCCCAGTTCCTAGGAGGGGACCTACTTCTCCAGCCACTTCCACGTTAATGGCATGAAACAGTAGTAGTTTTGCCCCTTCTTTTTGTGCCAAATCCTGAGCTTGCTCTAGAACTAACGGAGCTTGGGGGGAGCGATCGAGCGCTACGATGATATTTTTAAAACCCATAAGTTTGCCTCCGCACGCACTGGGGGGTTGGTGGGCGACATCGTGGGCGCCTCTCCCCCGCTAGTTCCAGTTTAGCACTGGCATTTGTCATTGGTCAATTGATAATTAATAATTAATAATTGATAATTATCAATTATCAATTATCAATTATAAGTAAACTTGGCGGTAATAAGCCTGATATTCGGGAGAGAGTAAAGGTTGCCACCAAGGGCGATGGCTTAAATACCATGCCACCGTGCGGCGTAAACCTTCTGCTACAGTTACGGAAGGAGTCCAACCGAGTTCAGTTTTGATTTTGGTGGCATCGATCGCATAGCGGCGGTCATGTCCGGGACGGTCTTTCACGAAAGTAATTAACTTTTCACATGGTCTGACCGGCAAATCCGGCGCCAATTCATCCATAATCCCACAGAGCAGCCGCACTAAATCAATATTTTTGACTTCATTATTGCCGCCAATATTGTAAGTTTCTCCCGGTTGCCCCCGGTGAATTACCGCATCTAAAGCACTACAGTGGTCTTCCACATAAAGCCAATCTCGGATATTTTCCCCATCGCCATACACAGGCAAAGATTTGCCCAAAAGCATATTAATGCACATGAGGGGGATTAATTTTTCGGGAAAGTGATAAGGGCCATAATTGTTAGAGCAATTAGTGATGATAGTAGGGACTTTGTAGGTGTGGAAATAGGCACGAGCCAGGTGGTCACTGCCAGCTTTGGAGGCGGAGTAAGGACTATTGGGTGCATAGGGAGTAGTTTCAGAGAAAGGCGGGTCATCGGGGCCGAGACTGCCGTAAACTTCATCGGTAGAAACATGGAGAAATAGTTTGGTTGGCGTGGCGGTGGCGGCGGGACTGTGGTAGTGATGGCGGAAGGCTTCTAGGAGGGTAAAAGTCCCCACCACATTGGTTTGGATGAAGGCTCCCGGACCGAGGATGGAACGGTCAACGTGGGATTCGGCGGCGAAATGGGCGATGATATCGATATGTTCGGTGGCAAGAAGATTATCGATGAGGGGACGATCGCAGATATCCCCCTGCACAAACCGAAAATTATCCCTTCCCTCCAACTCCGCCAGATTTTCCCGGTTTCCTGCGTAGGTGAGCGCATCCAGTACCACTACTCTGTCTTGGGGATAGCGACTGCACCAATAGCGAACAAAATTAGAACCGATAAACCCAGCCGCACCCGTCACCAAAAGGCGGCGGGGTGAAACCGGGGTATCTTCGTTAAATCCAGTCATGTAGTTTGTTTCTCCCTATGGTTGCGGACATGAATAAACATACATCAATCTCGATTGATTATCCTGGAATAGCCAAAAATACCACCTGAGTTGTCTGCTGAGAGCTAAAATTATTATCGCTGATGAGGATGAGGGTATTTTGGCCGTTGCTGTTGGGGGCACCGAAGGTAAAACCCTCGATGTTATCCGGTTGAAAACCATAATTTTGGGAATCGAATATGAGCCGTTTGCCCACGGGTTTGATGGCGGTAGCATCAGCGGTGTTTAGACTAAAAATATCACTGATATCGGTAGCATTTTTCAGGGAAATTTCAAAAATCCTAATTTGGTTACCGACGTTTTCTGAAAAAGACCGCTCTAAACTCAGAATTATGGTGTCATCTATGGCTAGTAGTTCGACTAAACCATTAGTTTGAAATCCATTGGTAGGATGGGGAGGGGCGGCTACGGGTTCGGTAATAAAGAGGAATTCGGCGGTGGGTTGACCAGATGCTAAGTTATATTTTATCATCCTACAGGGGCTGCCGGTGCTGATATCGGCGGTTGGCCCGTCTTGGAGGAGGGCGTTTTCTGTGGCGGTGAAGAGAAATTCACTATTGGGGGTGATGGTGAGGCTTTCAAAGGCAAGGTTATTGCGGACGCCACTGGTATGGTTGGGGAGAAATTTCGCGGGGATGGGGAGGCTTTTTTGCCATTTGCCATCGCGGGAGAATGCGGCGATAAAAGGGGCGATGCCAGTTTTTACATCTCCTTCTGAGGTGATAAAGAGGGTGCCATCGGGAGCGAGGGCGATACTTTCTGGATCGATGGTGTTGGGGGGGAATGGTTCGCCATGTTCATTGCGGAGGAATGTTACCTGCTTGGGGCTAATGGTAAATTGGTCGCTATCTATGGCTAGGGTGTAGAAGCGAGCGGGGGATTTTTGGCTGCGATCGTCTGAAATACTGTAGTACAAATTGGCGCTAGTATTGTAAGTAATGCCGGAAAATCCTCCTACTTCTGTATTTTCAAATAAAAAACCATGCGGCAGGGATGTTGTCTCCATAAATTCTAGGGATATCATGCTAGTGTTTCCCCGAATTTCTGATGAGTAAATAATGATAGTTGCCATAAATAAACCTGATAAAAAAAGGGCGAGTTTTCGCCATAATTTAGGTAATATCATTGCCTGCTTACCCAATTTAGATTTGGCTCATTTCTGGAGTGGCATTATTCAATAAATAGCAAGTTTAGGGATTTTCTGCTAAAAAAGTGTCAAGCCATTTTTTGAGTAAGTAGGTAGCACGGCAATCGTCTTCGTTATAGTTGAGGATAGCATCTAGGTAAGAGCGGTCTGGATTTTGGAGCCATTGTTTGTACCAGACAATGCACTGGGCACCGTTGGCATTTTCTTCGCGCCACTGAAAGCCCAGCCAGCGCGCCAGAGCTTTGAGAGAATAGCTTTCTACTGGCAGAACGGCGGTTTTTGTCACCCATTTGTGAATGTCGATAAAGCGATGGGTGAGGGGATGCCAATGGTGATGGGGAGTGGCGTAGCGACGGGCGAGTTTTTTTACGGTTTGGACTTCTGAGTCGCAAAAGTGAAAAATCGGGGCTTGAGGATAGGCCCAGACTAAATCAAGAAATTGCTCCCAGGTGGTTTGTTCGTCTTCGGGCTTTTCGGCGAGGAAGGGATAAAATGTTTCGGTGTGGGCAAGGCGATCGACTACTAACACCCCGTGGAGAAAGGTTAAATCTCGATCGGGTTCGGCTTCGATATCGAAATAAAGTTCTACATTATGAGTGCCCCAGGGTTCAGCGGCAAAATCTCCGGGATCCGGGAGGGGGAGGGGGAGGTTATGCAATACCGCTTGCGCCTGGAGGATCAGCGTCTGCGCCACCCGATCGCTCTCCACAGGATTACCGTGACAATTATCCAAAAGATGAGCAGAAAGCATAGTGGCATCAGCAGCAGCGAGAGTTGCCACAGTGTGCAGTTGTAGCTGCTGCAAAATTTGATAACGACCGGGGGTGACACCCGGTAATAAAGACAGGTGCTGGGTTTCTTTCGCCACAGCGTAGCAACTACCGAACCAGCGACACATATCACAGGGATGGCGAGCAATAAACACTTCTGGCTCTTTCTCTGAGAGTAGCATCGCGGCACAGTCCGCCAAAAGCTGTTCCATCGGCGGCAAAAATGCCCCCACATCCACCACATATGAGCCTTTAGAGCGCAAAATCAGCTCGGCTGGGGCTAGCACCCCCTGCAGGCGCTGTAAAATCCAAGCATGAAAAGCGGCAATCATCTGATAAACCCGTTTAGGACGTTTGCTAAACTTCACATCCACAGGCATATATAGCCAATCACCAAATCCTGATTCCCCCGGTTGCTTCACCAACAAATCGGGATGACTGACTAAGGTAACATTCTCCGGTAATCCAGGGGGTAAATCGGCATTTCCCTCTACCAACAGCACCCCATTGGCAATCAGCTCTACACCCTGCTGCATCATTTCCCAAGTGGCTTTCGCCGCCGCCACCATATCTCCCCGAGGATAAATTGGTTCTTGAGGGGAAAAGGATCTTAAAATCTGGTTGCGGTGAGACTGGCTATCAGACTGAATTTGCAGCACCCAGTCACTTTTGGGCTGCAGCCAGCTTGAGTCAGCGTGGAGATTGAGAAACGATCGGCGTTGACAGCGCTGGTAGTCAAATAGAATTTCGTCAGTTAGGAACATATTAGGAGGCTCAGGAGGTGACAGGGGGGTGGGAGGGGCTCACTGGGGCAGGTGGGAGACTCGGAGATGCTGCCCTCAGCGTACCTTATATTCAGGCAAATCAATGCCATTCTATGCAGTGTCATCAAGTCCCGGTAAGCTGACCGGGAGAGAAAAGCTGCTGGCTTGGGGAAGTGCTAATCTACAAATACTCCCATAAGTTCTTCTGCAAGTCATGTCCGCAAGCCAGCAGAAATCGCCAATCCGCAGTCTAATCGTGCGCTATGTTACCGCTTTGAGTGCGGTGGCTGTGTTGTCCGTGGGGGCGCAAGTGCTGGTCCAGCGAAGTTTGCAGCTCCAGGATAGCGATGCTCGAGTCATCAATATCGCTGGACGCCAGCGGATGCTGAGCCAAAAATTGACAAAAGCAGCTTTGCGGCTACAGCTAGCGGCCCCTAATATCACCTCAGAGCAACTGCAGGAGCTGAAAGATGCGGTGAATTTGTGGGAGCGATCGCATCGCGGCTTGCTCGAAGGCGACCCCGAGTTGAGATTACCAGGAAAAAACAGCCCGATCGTCCAGCAGATGTTCGCCGAGATTGAGCCCCACCATCAAGCCATGCTCGCCGCTGCCAAAGAAATACTACAATTTCAATCCCTGAAAGACGTTCCGGTAAATTTGGGGACTACGGACCAGCCATCGTCTCAATCCATGACGATCTCAATTGAGCCCTTAATCGCCAAAATTCTCGTCCACGAAGCCAGCTTTCTTCAAGGCATGGATAGAATCGTCTTTCAATACGATGCCGAAGCTAAAGCCCGAGTCGAACAAATGCAAACCTTAGAGCATTTCGTCCTTTGGGTGACGCTAATAGTTTTAAGCCTCGAAGCGATTTTCGTCTTCCATCCCGTAGTAGTTCAGATGCGCAGTTACATCGCGGAAATGGTGAGCCTCCAAGAAAAAACCGCACGCATGGCCGCCGCCCTAGAAGAAAACAACGGCGACCTAGAATCAGCCATGCAAAAAGCCCAAGCAGCTACCCGCCTTAAATCGGAATTTTTGGCCAATATGAGCCACGAAATTCGCACCCCCATGAACGCCGTTATCGGCATGACCAGTTTGCTCTTAGATACGGATCTGAGCCCGGAGCAGCGGGATTTTGTCGCCACAATTCGCACCAGTGGCGAAGCCCTACTGGGAATTATTAACGATATCTTAGACTTTTCCAAAATTGAAGCAGGAAAATTAGAATTAGACAATCAACCTTTCTCCCTGAGAGAATGTGTAGAATCCTCCCTGGATTTGCTGCGGGCGAAAGCTGCGGACAAAAAGCTGGAATTAGCTTACATCATGGAAGATGGGGTGCCAGAATTTATTCTCGGCGATGTCACCCGCTTGCGGCAAATCTTGGTCAATCTCCTCAGTAACGGGGTAAAATTCACCCAAAAAGGCGAAGTGATCTGCACAGTGAGCGCCCAAAATATCGGGGCTTGGTCTGGACCGGGAACTGGATTAAGAAATTCTGCCTCGCCACAGTGGGCGACATCGGAAAACCCCAATTATTATGAAATCCATTTTGCCGTCAAAGATAGTGGTATCGGTATCCCAAAGGATAAAATGCAGCGGCTGTTCCAATCATTTTCTCAATTGGATGCCTCCACCACTAGACACTACGGTGGTACGGGTTTGGGACTAGCCATCAGCAAACGCCTCAGCGAAATGATGGGAGGAAGGATGTGGGTGGAAAGCGAGGATGGCGTTGGCTCTACGTTCGGTTTCCACATCATCGCTCCCGCCGCTCCCACTCTACCCAGCCAAAATCTCCTCGCTGAGGTACAGCCAATTTTGAAAGGGAAGCAGGTGTTAATTGTGGATGACAATGCTACCAACCGGCGTCTGCTCATTTGGCAAGTGCAAAAGTGGGGGATGCTACCTCGGGCAGCGGCTTCTGCGGCTGAGGCTTTGGATTTAATTGCTGTCACCCCTGATTTTGATTTGGCGATTACGGATATGGAAATGCCCCAGATGGATGGGGTGGGGATGGCGATGGCGATGCGGGATTTGGGCGTTAATATGCCCCTGGTGATTCTCACTTCCATCGGCTGTCCGCTGAATGCCAAAGATGGGGGTTTTGCGGCTTGCCTGAATAAGCCAATCAAACCATCAGAACTGTATAACACATTGGTGGTGATTTTTACCAACAAGAATACCTGGATTAAAGAGCAACCAAATCGAGTTTCGATTAAGAAGAATTTGGGCTCGATCTATCAGATGCGGATTTTGCTGGCAGAGGATAATTTAGTTAACCAGAAAGTGGCGCTAAAGTTGCTCGATCGCATGGGCTACCGCGCTGATGTGGCGAATAATGGTTTGGAGGTACTGGCCGCACTGCGTCGCCAGAATTATGATATTGTGTTTATGGACGTGCAGATGCCGGAAATGAGCGGGCTGGAAGCCACGCGCCAAATCTGTCAAGAGTGGTCCCAGGAACAGCGCCCACGAATTATTGCCATGACGGCGGGGGCACTAGAGGGCGATCGAGACAAATGTTTGGCTGCTGGCATGGACGATTTTATCTCTAAACCAGTAAAAATTGAAACCTTAGAAGCCGCACTGGTGCGCTGGGCTCCGAAAACTTACTCTTGAAATATTTAATGGTGATTAATTACCCGATTTTTATGCCTGACCATATCGATTTATCCACATATCGCCAACAATTTCCCGCCCTCAACAATAAACTTTATTTTAATTACGGCGGTCAAGGTGTCATGCCTAGGGTAGCTGAAGCCGCGATTATTCAATCCTATGAATATCTTCAGCAAATTGGGCCTTTCTCCGGTGAGGGAGATGCTTGGATAACCAGGGAATGCGCCAAAACCCGCGCCTGTATCGCCTCTGAATTAGGCGTGAAAGCAGAGAATATTGCCCTCACAGAAAGCACTACCTTCGGCTGTAATATTCCTCTGTGGGGGATTGATTGGCAACCGGGAGACCATTTGCTGCTGTCTGACTGCGAGCATCAAGGGGTAGTGGCAGCAGTAGCAGAAATTTCCCGCCGGTTTCAGGTGGAAGTTTCTATGTGCAAATTCTGGGGATTGACCAGTGATGCCGATTTTTTGGCCACCATATCCTCACATCTACGTCCCACCACCCGCCTGATAGTTTTAAGTCACGTTCTCTGGAATACTGGCCAACTGTTGCCCTTAGCTGATATCGTGCAATTATGCCGCCAATATCCCAGCCATCACCCAGTCAGAATTTTGGTGGATGCTGCCCAGTCGGTAGGGGTTTTGCCTTTAAATTTAGCAGAAATTGGGGTGGATTTTTATGCGTTCACCGGTCACAAGTGGTGGTGTGGACCGGAGGGGGTTGGTGCGGTTTATATTCATCCTGAAGCGATGGCAGATTTGCACCCAGTGTTTATCGGTTGGCGGGGAGTGGTGGTGACAGAAACTGGGGAAATTGTGGGGTTTAAAGCTGATGCAAGGCGATTTGAGGTGGCTACATCGGCTTATCCGATATATGCAGGATGGCGCGAGAGTGTCAATCTCCACCATGAGTGGGGCTCGCCGAGCGATCGCTACCACCGCATCCGCCACCTCAGCCAATATCTCTGGCAAAAACTTGCCCAATTATCCGGCATTCAATGCCTCCTTTCTACCCCTCCCGAATCGGGCTTAATTTCCTTTCAAATTGACCAAAAATATCTCCAAGCTGGTGCGACCCACACCGCCCTAGTCAAATCTTTAGAATCCCAAAATATTATGCTGCGCACCATTCGCTATCCTGACTGTGCCCGCGCCTGCGTTCACTACTTCACTCTCGAATCAGAAATTGACCAACTGGTAGAGGCAATTAAAACTATTTTACCATCTTTGTGAACCTATCCGGTTAATTCAAATTCGGCCAAATTGCAGGCCACAGAGACAGAAAAGGCACAAAAGAAACGGAAAATTTCTCCATCTTTCTTGGTATTCTTGATGTTCTCTGTGGCGCCAGGAAACAAGACAGGGTTTGATGGATGAGCAATTTAAAATCGCATTCCCCATCCCATATTCAAAGATGCTGCCTCATGCCTACCCTCAAATCCGGTGGGGGAAAACATCACATCGATATACAAAGCCGAGCTACTACCGGGGAAGAATTCCACCCCACCAATGGCTACAGGAGCGGCAGTATTACCCAGAACGTTATTATTGTTGCTTTCTCCCGTACTCGCCACAGCAAAACTATAACCAACTCCCACATAGCCATTGATTTGCGGTTGCAGCGGTACAGTCAAAGTGGCTGTAGGCGCAGCTTGGACGCTGTACTGACCGACAAACACAGATGATTTGACGGCAAAAAATTCCCCCAAGGGTAAGCTCCCTCGGAGAGTGAAAGAGAGATTATCTGATTCCCCAGCATTGAAAGCGGGATTGTTCCGACCAGCTCCGCTCATTCCTAATCCTAAATAAGGGTGCTGCTCGGCCAAAGCAGGTGGGTTCCATCCCAACAGACACAACCCCACTGTCACGGTGAGTAATCCTTGACGCAATTTCATATTTTCTCCCTGTAGCGGTTTTGGTGCAAGGCTTAGGGGAGACGCCAGACCAATCAACGGCTGTGGGTAAAAATCTGGGAACAGTTGCCAGCATTAGCTTTGTGTGGAGGCAATTGATAAATTGCTCCTGTAGCTCCAGCCTGTTACCTCATTTCTGGGCACAAAGCAGTTGGCTCGTCCCTGTAACAAATTCCATTCACTCCTGCTGGTTTTAAGTTAATCTATTAAAAGCGATTTGTCAACCCCGATCGGAAATAGATTGTCAAATTGGCCTAGGGCGAATCTTGCCATTTTACCCCCGGACGTGATAAGCTCCCATAAACCCCTTGCTGGCCTTGATTTCCCATTACCCATAAATACGATCAGTGGTAAAAAAATCTCCCGTCTTATATGTCGCCATTACTAATCACGGCTTCGGTCATGCGGTCCGTGCCGCCTCGGTGGCCGGTGTCGTGCGCCAGCTTGCTCCTGATATCTCCCTAATTGTCACTACCACGGCGCCAAACTGGTTGCTAGCCAATTATATTCCTGGTGATTTTATCCAGCGCGATCGCGCCTTTGACTGCGGCGTAATCCAGCGCGATAGCCTCCATATGGATCTCGATGCGACTTTGGCCAAATTGCAGCAAATTCGGGATAACCAACAGGAAATCATCGCCGAAGAAGCTAATTTTATCCGGTCTCAAGGCGTGGGATTGATTCTGGCAGATATTCCCCCGTTAGTGGCTCCCATTGCTGCTGCCGCTGGCGTGCCTTGTTGGATGATGAGTAATTTTGGTTGGGATTTTATCTACCGCCCTTGGGGTGGTGAGTTTACGGAAATCGCAGATTGGATTGGTGACTGTTTTAGTCAATGCGATTTACTCTTCCGTCTGCCTTTTCACGAACCCATGAGCGCCTTCTCTCGTATTACTGATGTGGGTCTCACTGGCGGTAATCCCCGCTATAGTAATGAAGATATCAGAAGTAAATGGGGTTTGACGGCTCCGAAAGAAAAAACAATTTTGCTCAGCTTTGGCGGCTTGGGTTTAGAGCAAATCCCTTATCAGAATTTGGCGCGGTTTCCTGACTGGCAGTTTATCAGTTTTGATGCTAACAAGTCCCAGTTACCCAATTTAGTCACGGTGACGGGGAGAGACTACCGCCCGGTGGATTTTATGCCGGTATGCGATCGGGTGATTTCTAAACCCGGATTTAGCACCTTTTCCGAAGCCTGTCGCTTGGATGTTCCCATAGTTTCCCTGACGCGAGAAGGTTTCGCCGAATCGCCCCTGCTTTTAGAAGGGATTAGAAATTTTGCTCGCCATCAAATTATCACCCAAGAGGAGTTTTTTCAGGGAAACTGGGAGTTTTTAGAGCAAGAAATGTCACCGCCTGCAACTACCCACACTCTCGCTAAAGACGGGACGGAAGCGATCGCCCGCGCTGTCGTCGAATACTTCGCGAGTTTTTCCACTTAGCAGAAGCTCTGACCCTAGGATAGGTCAGAACTTCTTCTGGGAAATCTTATTGTGGAGCTTCCCGCTGAACTTCTTCCACAGTCAACCCCAATGCTGCTGCTATTTGTTCGGCGTTCAGTCCCAGATTCAACAATCGCCCAATGGCATCTCGTCGCGCTTGTTCAGCATTCTGAGCGCGTGCCTCCGCTTGTTCGGCGCGAAGGCGCTCTTGGTCAGCGCGAAGGCGCTCTTGCTCAGCGCGGTTTCGCTCTTGTTCGGTACGGGTTCGCTCCAATTCGGTTTGTTCCCAACCGGTGAGCAACAGATTTCCGTCTTTATCCCACCATCGCAACCACAGTTGAGTTTGATTTTGATAGCTTCCTTGCCACAAGCCTAACTCGACGCCCAAAGGTTCGATCGCATAGTGTCCCCGATCGTTCGGTGTCATCTGGCGATAAGACCCGTTAATCAGATGATACATTTCTAGAGTGCCAGTACCAATGACATAAATCCCGTAATAAGAAATATGGGCAATTTGCTCGTAAACCCAAAACTTTCCCGGTTTCTTACCCGGTTCCAGATTGGCTCGTGATAAAGGGGTGCGGTCTTTTTCTTCTTGGCCACTCCCACTGGCAAACTCCAAGGCAATTAAGGGAGAGATAAACTCGCGCCACAAGACATAAGAACGCCGAATCTGGCCATCTAGCTTGGGGGGAACATTCGCCACATAGAACCAATCTGGTGCTTCGGCTCCCGCTTGTGGTGGGTCGGTTTCTCGCCAATAAATGCCGCAGTCTTGCCCGATCGCATATTGTCCATCAGGATGTAATTGGGCTAAAACCGGGGTGAGGGAATCAGTCAGAATAATGCTTTGGGGATGCTCCTGAAAATTTTTCACGAAACTGCCATCCTCATCGGGTAGTTGCGTATGGTCTGGAAAAGGCGGAGGTAAAACAATCTGTTCTACACTTTGGGTCATCGCAAATATCCTCCGACTGTAGTGGTGCTTTTTGAGGTCAAGCCGCTGTCACATAAAATTATATCCCACAGCACTTAACCATTATAACATTTATCCCATTACCGAGATAGATTAGGACATCTTGGGACTGCCTCTCCCCTGCTTCTATGTAGATTGGCGATGAGGCTATCCTGGAATTACCTAAATTTTTCAGATTTTGTGCTAACTATACGGGTGAATGCGATACAATTTCGGGATTGCCCCCTGTCTTTTCCCCTAAGTGGGGGGGAATTAGCCCCCCGATGCTTGAATCTAGCCCAAAATCCAATTACTATAATCAGGGGCAAAGGGAATACCAAAGTCAGGTGCGATCGCTTTGGCCGTAAAAGCCAGCGGCGATGACAGTCCCGGTGCAAAAAGATAAACTTTTAGCTTATGACTCATTACCAACAATTGCTGCAAGTTAAAACCACCGGTAAATCCCTGTGTAAAATCACTTCCCAAATCCAAGGGATAGTTGCCGCCGCTGGGGTCAAGACCGGTTTGTGTTCCCTATTCCTGCGGCATACCTCAGCAAGTTTGCTAATTCAAGAAAACGCCGACCCTGATGTTCTGCGAGATTTGGCAAATTTCTTAGCGGACTTGGTGCCAGAAAACCGGCGCTACTTCCACAGCACCGAGGGACCAGATGATATGCCTGCGCATATTCGCACGGCCCTAACTCACACTTCTGAGCAGATCCCGATCCGGGATGGGCGCCTAGTGCTGGGTATTTGGCAGGGAATTTACCTCTGGGAACACCGCCAGCATGGTTCTACCAGGGATTTGGTGGTACATATTTCTGGGGACTAGCGGATGTGTATTTACCTACCCAGGGGGGGAAAAGGAAATCGGGTTAGTTGGTGCTGGCGCCAGAACTGTCTGAGATGAGGGGTTTTAACCGGTGTCTGACCCCTGCCTATTTTCGGGTAACTCAGGTCAGGCTGATCTCTGGCTCTCACTAGGTTTCCAGGGAGCGATCGCGATCGCTACCCCCCGGCACCAATATCACAGATTCTCCCCCGATTTTAGTGCTAGACTACAACATAGGGGAAAACTGCCATTGGCCTCTACCTGCCCTTTTTTTGGTCAGCAGTAAAACCACCAAATGATTTATATTATACAATTTTCTCCGTGCCATGACAGCCAGAACCCACAAGCGCCAATATCCCCAAAAGGTCATACTATAGCATTAATAATAACCCAGGGAACAACTCCATAGCTTGATGGGCAAATTTAAATATGTATGTGGGAATTGAGCATTTTTTGAGCTATCTTGAGATGAACGGATAAACCTGCAGTAGTTCTTGCTTAAGTTTACGAAGTAAATGGAGGAAAGTAACCGTGTTTAATTCCACTGAAATCCTGATTGACGCTTTCGTGGAACAGCTAAAAGATGGCTACCACCGCACGTATGGCGGCTACAAACCAGACTACGCAGAAATTTTAGCGTGGGCGGGGGGGATGGCGCTGGAAAATATCTCTAACAGCGACGCGCTATATCACAACGTCGAACACACCATCCTCGTCACATTGGTGGGCCAAGAAATTCTGCGCGGCAAGCACATCCGCGAGGGTGGAGTTTCTTGTGAAGACTGGCTGCACTATATCATTTCCCTGCTTTGCCACGATATCGGCTATGTTAAAGGGGTTTGCCGCCAAGACTCTAAAGAATTGGGCCTGTACGCCACCGGTGTTGATGGCAAAAGGGTATCTCTCCCCCCAGGTGCTACTGATGCTAGCATGACTCCTTATCATGTCGATCGGGGCAAATTGTTCATCCAAGAACGTTTTGGCGGACATCGGCTCATCGATGCCGAACTGATCAAGCGTAACATCGAGCTGACCCGTTTTCCTGTGCCTTCTGACGAAGACCACAAAGACACGGTAAATTACTCTGGCTTGGTGCGGGCGGCGGACCTCATCGGCCAGTTGAGTGACCCCCGGTATCTCCAGAAAATCGCTGCCTTGTTCTATGAATTTGAAGAAACCGGCACCAACAAAGCTCTATCATACCACCACCCGGGTGATTTGCGTGATAACTACTCCAAGTTTTATTGGCATGGTGTCTATCCTTTCATCAAAAATGCCCTCAGCTACTTGGAACTGACCCAGGAAGGAAAGCAAATTATCGCCAACCTATACAGCAATGTTTTCCGGGTAGAACATTCTGAGTTAGACCGCAATAAAGCCTCAGCGGTGGCTTGATAATTGGCGGAAATTATAGTCGTAGGGTGGGCATGACCCACCTTACATATAAAAAATAGATAAATCTCAACAATTAATCCGGGATAAGCACATTGGTAATTATCGTTATGGGAGTTGCTGGGTCAGGCAAAACTACTGTAGGTGAGAAGCTGGCGGCAGTTTTGCACTGGCCTTTTTTTGATGCTGATGTATTCCACTCACCAGCAAATATCGCCAAAATGAGTAGCGGTATTCCCCTCACTGATGAAGATAGGATGCCTTGGCTCCTGGCGATGGGTGACGCGATTAAAACTTGCTTGGCACAACATCAAAAGGCGGTGTTTGCTTGTTCGGCTTTGAAAGCAGCTTACCGTAATATTTTGCATTTATCCGAGCCCGATGTCAAGCTGGTTTACCTCCAAGGTGATTTTGATTTGCTTTACCGCCGACTGCAAGCCCGCCAAAACCACTTTATGAAGCCGGAAATGCTGCGCAGTCAGTTAGAAACCCTGGAAGAACCGCCCCCCCAAGAGGCTATCTATGTCAATGTGGGGGAGCCCCTAGAGGCGATCGTCCATCACATCACCACCACCCTCGGACTTTAGGATTACTCCCCCCTCTCCTGGTCCCCCACCCCCCTTGTCATTTACAACTACAATGTAGTATAAATGTAGTATAAAAAGGTCGAACCAGGAGGGGGTCCCAAGTGATGGATGCCAGCAAATTTCTACAACACCTGCAGCAATGGGAAGAACCGTTTACTCTAGGGCGTTCTGATAGCGGTCCTTCTTTCAATGACGAAGCCATCCACCAAGGCGCTTACACCCACAACCCGGAAATGTATGCTCTGTACAGCTTAGCGCCGGGAGTGCCACCCAGCCAGCAAGTACGGATATTGTTCCAACTGCTGCGATCGTCCCGCGCTGGCATGGCCCCGGAAATGCGCCGCACCTTAGAGCGTGTTACCACTTTTCTGCTCAAAGCCATAGACCCGGATGCAGTTTTAACCGTATTTCTATCCCTGCGGCGGGTGCGCGCCAACCACAAGCACACCACAAAAGCCATTCTGGGCTACATTCTCAACCATCCCCACTGCTTGGAACTAGCGGGGAGTCGTCGTCCGGCGGTAGTGGACTGTTTGGAACACGCCTCGGGCAAAAACCCCACTCGCGCCAGTGCCAAGATGCTTTTGGGCACTAAACCAGCCGAGGAAACCTATCTACACCGCCATTTGCTGAAATTTGGGCGGGATGCTGAGGCGGTGAAATCTCTGTTTGGTTATCTGTACGGGGAGGAGCGTTATGGCGGTAATGGCGACTACCGAGGGGAATATCTGCGCTATGGCGCCTTGTTGCAAGCTCGGGTAGAACGTCCCGCCACTATTACCGCCACCAACCGGGGGGATATTTCGGCGACGCTGGTTCACATTTACCGAGGAGGCAGCTCTCCGGAATTACAAGTGGGTTTAGACAACTATGTGGTAGCAGCAGCCAAAGAGTTGCCCCGGTTTGATGGCAAGGTGGCTTTGGTGTTGGATGCTTCCGCTTCGACACGGGGTTACGGACAGCGGGAATTTTGTAATATTTCCCAGTCGGTGGCTTTGCAGTTGCTGCTAGAGCAATGCTGCACCAGTTTGGAAGTTGTCACCGTGGGGGGTGCGGGTCGCATTCCCCAACCGGAAGGCACTACAGACCTGGCTCTGGCGCTGATATCGGCTCTGGAGGGGGAACCGGATCTGGTGGCGATCGCCTCCGACGGTTACGAAAACCTCTACCCCGGAGACCTCGCCCGAGTTGCTGCCACTTTACCCCAGTTGGGTATCGATACGCCAGTGGTTTTCTGCCACAGCAAATTTACCGGTAGTGACGACCTCAGCCAGCGGCGACCGGCTCCCCACCTGCCCCAGTTGGAATTCTGGCATGAAAATGATTTTGAAAATGTGTTGGTGACTTTATTTTCAATGGCCAAACCCCAGTTAAGCGAGCCCGGTTTAAGGCAATTTTTCCTGGCAAAATTAGAGCGGCTGCTGGCCATTGGTTGAATATCAAAGGAGGGGAAAAGATGGAATATAAAAATTTAGTGCCAGCAGCATTTGACCTGTCGCCGTATCGGTTCGGAATGCCGCAGCAGTCGGGACCGATGACGGTGGTGCCAGTATTTGGGTTAGACCGCCAAACTGGCTTCACTGGGCCAATGTCCGGGTTAAAACTGTCGCGAGTTACGGGTTACGGGAGCATGGAATTGGCAAACCCTGGGGAAACTGGGGTGGCGATCGTCCCCCTGCATATGGGCTATATTCAAGACCAAGCCCAAAACCATGCTTTGTGTCGCTCTGCGTTTATCGCCGCTGGCCAAAAACTGCTATTTGAGGATGCTTGTTGCGTCCAAGCGGCCCAAGGGGGTTATTTGGAAGGACGGGAGCAGTGGTTTTTCATCCTCCCGGTGCAACTGCGCGATCGAGCCTTGCAACTGCGCGGCGAACCGGGCTATAGCAAACTCTGGGGAGATATCGCCGTCCTAAACCAGCAATTTGGCTTGCCCGATCGAGGTCATTTAGAGCAGATTATCACCAAACAACGCTCTTTTCTGACCCAATATCAAAGCCGCTTAGAACTGCTCCCCGGCCAAACCGGCGCCTTATTCCTAATTAACCATAAATTAGCAGGCATAGAAATTGCCCCCAGCGCCGCCTACTTCGCCGAAATGTGGATGCCTTTAACCTGCTTTTGCTATGGCACCGCTGCCATGTATTTAGAGCAAAAAACACCCCCGAAAACTGCCGAAATTGCACCTTTGAGCGCCCGCAACCTTGCCGAACTGCGGCAACAACTAGAAGAAAGCCGCACTCAGTTGCGCCAAAGCGTGCAAAATGACCTCGCTCAGACACCCAAAGAAATGTTTGAGATTACAGAAGAAGAGCGGTTTCTGGAAATGCGGCTACATACCGCATCGGGGGAAAACTTTGCCGGTCAGTTTGTGGCAGAAGATGGCCAAGTCCTCTATGCTTCCATCTTCGCCAAACCCCACTATCTGAATAATTGAGATTTGGTCATTGGTCATTGGTCATTTGTCCTTTGTACTTTGTTGGAAAAGAAACCGGGTTTCGGCGACGAAGAAGTCCCGATTAGAAACCGGGTTTCTTTTCCTGGTATCGGTTAAAATACCAAGGTTATCGCAGAAACCCGGTTTCTGGATTCACCCGGTTTCTCATGTCGTGATGTGCGATAAAATAGAATCACCCAAGTAAAAGGGATGGGTTAGCGATGACGGAAACAGCTACTCAAATCGAACTGGCACAGCCTTGGCCAGACCATACTCAATTACCAGAGTCAGATGGCACATTTGTGAAAAACTTTCAGGAGCATCCCCAAAGCATTATTCTGACTGATTCTATCGGTCCAGTGCTAGAACGCCTCCACCCGGACGGCCAATATGCGATCGGACAAGACAGCGGTATCTACTGGCGACAAACTGACCCACCGGATCCACCGGAACAAGGCGCAGTGGCTCCCGATTGGTTCTATATCCCCAATGTCCCACCTTTACTCGACGGTCAATATCGCCGCTCCTATGTGTTATGGAAAGAATATATTCGCCCGTTAATTGTGTTGGAATTGGCATCGGGGGATGGGACGGAAGAACGGGACAAAACCCCCATATCCCGCACCCCGGAAGGCAAGGCAGTTAAACCGGGTAAATTTTGGATTTACGAGCAAGTGATGCGGATTCCTTACTATGGGATTTACCAAATTATCACTGGCTCGCTGGAGGTTTACCAGTTGGTGAATGGCTATTATGAGCAGATGTCACCGAACGCGAGAGGGCATTATGAGATGACCCGATTGGGGATAGAATTAGGATTGTGGCAGGGTAGCTACCAAAATCAAACCCAACTATGGCTCCGGTGGTGGGATACAGATGGTAATTTGTTACTCACGGGAGCGGAACGCACCGAAGTGGAACGAGCCCGAGCCGATCGAGCGGAACAGCAAGCCCAAGCCGCCCAGGAGCAAGCCCAAGCCGCCCAGGAGCAAGCTGATAAGCTACTCCAGGCCCAACGAAATGCTATTTCTCGATTATTAGGGATGGGCTTCACGATCGAAGAAGTGGCAGCAACTCTCAGCTTAACTCCCGAAGAAGTCCGCCAACAGCCTCTGTAGGGTGGGCAAAAGCCTGAGAGATGATGTGGCGACACTGCAGGCGACGATCGGGCTTTTGCCCACCGGACAATCTCTATTACCAAATCAAGGCATGAGTATCTGCTACATCAGAAGTGTTGAATGTCAATAAAAAAGTGGTAAAAATAGCCACAATTATGTTATAATGAGAGCCGCAGATAAAAAAAAAGGAGTTTAAGCATGACTAAATATTCATTCTCCATGATTCTC
>Ga0073934_10001619_pt1 | contig 52456 bp, 47 predicted proteins | sample LarsenN4metaG_FD_76834 | JGI IMG/M metagenome (GOLD analysis project Ga0073934, IMG submission 76834) | Hot spring sediment bacterial and archeal communities from British Columbia, Canada, to study Microbial Dark Matter (Phase II) - Larsen... ...
ATGCGGCCTTCTTCCCACAGCCGGAACAGGGTGGCGACGTGGGCCGCATTGGCCTTTGGGTCGCGGGCTGCGAAAGCGCCCCAGAACACCCCGCAGACGTCGCAGCTCTTGAGGAGGGTCAGGTTGAGCGGCAGCCTCGGGATGCCGGCGGGGAAGCCGACAACGAGATAACGGCCTTCCCAGGCAATGGCCCGCAAGGCCGGCTCGGCATAATCGCCGCCGACGGGATCGTAGATGACGTCGGCCCCGTTCGGCCCGACCGCCGCCTTGAACAGCTCCGAAAGCGCCTTCTGGCCGTCCTTGTCGAACGGGCCGCGCGGATAGACGATGGCCTCGTCGGCGCCGGCTTCGAGCGCCGCGGCGGCCTTTTCCTCGCTCGAAACGGCGGCAATCACCCGCGCGCCCTTTGCCTTGCCAAGCTCGACGGCAGCCAGCCCGACGCCGCCGGCCGCGCCAAGCACGAGCAAAGTCTGCCCTTCCGCAAGCTTTCCGCGGTCGTACAAGGCGTGGATCGAGGTGGCGTAAGTCAGGAGCAGCGCCGCTCCCTCCTCGAAACTCCTGTCGTGCGGCAGTCGAAAGGCTGCCTTTGCCGGTAAGACCACCAATTGCGCCAGGCCGCCATGCCCTGTTACCGCGATCAGCCGCTCGCCGACATTCCAGTCGGCGACCTCCTCCCCGACGGCGACGACTTCGCCGGCGATCTCACCCCCCGGCGCGAACGGCCGCGGCGGCTTGAACTGGTACTTGTCCTCGATGATCAGCACGTCGGGATAGTTGATGGCGCAGGCGTGGACCTTGACCAGCAGCTCGCCGGGGCCGGGTTTCGGCTCGGGCACATCCTCCAGCTGCAGCGTTTCGGGCGGGCCCGGCTCGTGGCTGAGCAGCGCCTTCATTCGACGTAATGCGCCGTCGTCTTGTCGCGCACTTCCTCCTTGGTCACGCCCGGCGCCAGCTCGATCAGCTTGAACGGCGAGTCGTGATCGGGCCGCTGGAAGACGGCGAGGTCGGTGATGATCATGTCGACGACATTCTTGCCGGTCAGCGGCAGCGTGCATTCGGGAATGAACTTGGGGTCGCCGTTCTTGGAGACATGCTCCATGACGACGATGATCTTCTTGACGCCGGCGACCAGGTCCATCGCCCCGCCCATGCCCTTGATCATTTTGCCGGGGATCATCCAGTTGGCGATGTCGCCCTTCTCGCTGACCTCCATCGCGCCGAGCACGGTCAGGTCGATATGCCCGCCGCGGATCATGGCGAAGCTGTCTGACGAGCTGAAGTAGCTTGAGCTCGGCAGCTCGCTGATGGTCTGCTTGCCGGCGTTGATCAGATCGGCGTCGACCTCGTCCGGGTAGGGGAATGGCCCGATGCCGAGCATGCCGTTCTCGCTCTGCAGCGTGACCGTCATGCCTTCGGGGATGTTGTTGGCGACCAGCGTCGGGATACCGATGCCGAGGTTGACGTAATAGCCGTCGCGCAACTCCTTGGCCGCCCGCGCCGCCATCTGGTTGCGGTCCCAGCCCTTGACCATGGTGTCCATCAGGCGGCCGTCCTTTCGCGGGTCGTCACGAACTCGATCTTCTTGTCGTAGGGCGCGCCGGAGATCAGGCGCTTCACGTAGATCGACGGCACGTGGATACAGTCGGGGTCAAGGGTGCCGACGGGCACGATCTCCTCGACCTCGGCGACACAGATGCGCCCACAGGTCGCCGCCGGCTGGTTGAAGTTGCGCGCCGTCTTGCGGAAGACGAGGTTGCCGGCCTCGTCGGCCTTCCAGCCCTTGATGATGCTGAGGTCAGCGCGGATGCCGCGTTCGAGGATATACTCCTCGCCGTCGAAGCTCTTCACTTCCTTGCCCTCGGCGACCTGGGTGCCGACCCCGGTCTTGGTGTAGAAGCCCGGGATGCCGGCGCCGCCGGCGCGCATCCGCTCGGCCAGCGTGCCCTGCGGGCAGAACTCAACCTCCAGCTCGCCGGCCAGGAACTGGCGCTCGAACTCCTTGTTCTCGCCGACGTAGGAGCTGATCATCTTCTTCACCTGCCGCGTCCGCAGCAGCTTGCCGAGCCCCTCATTGTCGATGCCGGCATTGTTGGAGGCGATGGTCAAATCCTTGACGCCCGAGGCGACGATGGCGTCGATCAGCCGCTCGGGAATGCCGCACAGGCCGAAGCCCCCGGCGGCGATGGTCATGCCATCGAATAGCAGCCCGTCGAGCGCGGCTTCGGCATTGGGGTAGATTTTCTGCGCCAAGCCTAGCTCCTGAGCTTCGCCAGCACGCCCTGCAGCTGCATGGCATTGCCCATGTCGCCCTCGACCTTCAGCTTGCCGGTCATGAAGGCGGTCATGCCGTCGAGCTGGCCGGCGGCCATCGCCTGCCAGTCGTCCCAGCTGACCTTGATCGTCGTGTCGGCGTCGCCATCCTCTTCCGAGACCTGGCTCGCGGCGCCGTCCATCAGGATGACGCCGTCGCCGCCGAAATCGAGCTTGACGCGCTTGCCCGGGATCCAGGCGCTGCCTTCCTGCATCCGTGCCACCAGTTCCTGCTTGGTCATGCCCGCTCTCCTTTGGTTTCATTGTGCGACTAGCCGCCCGTTGCGACAGCTTCAAGGCGGGCGTAGATGCGGCCCATGACCTACGAAGCCGACCTGCAACTGTTCATCGACGGCGCGTGGAGGAGCGGCGAAGGCCGCGACGCCCATACCGTCGTCAATCCCGTCACCGGCAGCGGCATGGCCGAAGTGCCCTATGCGACCGCCGCCGACCTCGAAGAGGCGATCGCCGCATCCGAGCGCGCTTGGCCGGAATGGCGCGCGACCGACGTCGAGAAGCGCGGGGCGATCCTCCACAAGGCCGCCGCCCTGCTGCGCGAGCGCGTCGACCATATCGGCGCCATCCTGACGCAGGAGCAGGGCAAGATCCTTGCCGAGGCCAAGGCCGAAGTGCTGGGATCGGCGCAATTGTTCGACTGGTATGCCGAAGAGATCAAGCGCGACTACGGCCGCACTTTGGTCCGCCCCGCCGGCCAGCTCAGCCGGGTCATCCGCCAGCCGGTCGGCCCGACCGCGACCTTCTCGCCCTGGAACTTCCCGATCTACCTGCTGAGCAAGAAGGTCTCGGCGGCGCTGGCCGCCGGCTGCACCGTCATCTCGCGCCCGCCGCACGAGACGCCCGGCTGCGCCACCGAATTGTTCCGCGCTTTGGCCGACGCCGGCATCCCCAAGGGCGTCGCCCAGCTCGTCCACGGCGATGCCAACATGATCAGCACGACGCTGATCGCCTCGCCGGTCATCCGCAAGGTCAGCTTCACCGGCTCGACCAATGTCGGCAAGCATCTGATGCGCCTCGCCGCCGACAGCATGACCCGCATCACCATGGAGCTTGGCGGCCATGCGCCGGTGCTGATCTTTGACGATTGCGACCTCGACAAGACGCTCGACATGGTCGTGCCCCAGAAGTTCCGCAACGCCGGCCAGGTCTGCGTCTCGCCGACCCGCTTCTACGTCCAGCGCTCGATCTACGACGCCTTTTTGAAGGGCTTCGCCGAGCGGACGGCCAAGGTGAAGGTCGGCGATGGCCTCGAGGCCGACACCAGGATGGGCCCGCTCGCCAATGCCCGCCGCCCCGACGCGGTCGGCGCGCTGATCGAGGACGCCCGCCAGAAGGGCGCGAAAGTGCTCGCCGGCGGGGAGCGCATGAACGAGGGCTTCTTCTTCCAGCCGACCCTGCTCGCCGACGTGCCCAACGAGGCGAACATCATGAACGACGAGCCGTTCGGCCCCGTCGCCGTCACCCGCGCCTTCGACACGTTCGAGGAAGCGATCGAACAGGCCAACCGCCTGCCCTTCGGCCTCGCCGCCTTCGCCTTCACCGAGAACGGCCGCCGCGCCAATCTGATCGGCGACCTGGTCGAGGCCGGCATGGTCGGCATCAACAGCTTCGCCATCTCCGTCGCCGACGCGCCATTCGGCGGGGTGAAGGACAGCGGATTTGGTTCTGAAGGCGGCAAAGAGGGGCTGGAGAGCTACCAGGTGGTGAAGGCGATTCACCAGGCGTGATCGCTAAGACCTCAGCCGCCGACCAGTGGCGATGATTTTGGAAGGTCGTACCGAGACGCGGCGGATGGATCGATTTTGTAGCCATTAGGTGTCAGTCGTAAATCATCAACGAGCGGAAGCCCGCCTGACGGCAGGATTGGTAAAGGCCAAGCTTGCGGCCATCGCCTGCGAACATCATACAAAACCGCATTCCTAAATTTCGTTGCCCGTCCAACATCTTGGCCACGCACGAAAGTCACCCAAGCCCTGCCTGGATGACCCATATCATTGACATCTGCGATCAGTTCATCGTCGTCCGTTCCACGCCAAACTCCAATGAAAATTGTTCCTTTGCCGCCTGGAAGAACCGGACCTGTCTGAGACTCAAAATCATGCCACCCTTTAGTTACGTCATCGACATGCATTGTACCGTCAGCGGCAGCGTGGCGCCGCAAAATGGACACAAGGTCGCGGTGGTCGGCAGTCTCTTTGATTGAGATTTCGACGGCGGCGACGTAGCGCACACTTTCCTGTTCAGGTGCAGCGCACGCAGCACAAAGAGGAAAAATCGCGAGGATGAAAGCGCGTCGCATTGTTGCAGGGTAAATGCCTGTCCATCGGCGTCAACCGGATCAAATTGTGGACCGCCCCGTCCCTTTCCGGGACACAACTTACCCACCCCCGCTTTAACCCTTTGGTAGAACCGGGAGCGCCACACTTGCCCGCGACTCAAAAGACGCGGAGACAAGCAATTGGGCGTGCCAATCCCCGAGATGGAACCGGTTGAAAACGCCTCGGCCGAGGCGCTGTTGAGCTCCTTGAAGACCATCGACCCGGCCGAGCGCCGCAAGCACGCCTCCGTGTTCAATTACTGGCTGTCGATCCGGGGCAATCGCCAGTTCCCGCCGATCCGCGACCTCGACCCCCTGGAAATTTCCGACGCCGGGCCGTGGAGCATCCTGCTGGAGATGGTCGGCGGCGGCGAGGATGCCGTCCTCCGCCATTTCGGCCAGGCCATCCGCGGCGACCTGGACGTGGAAAGGATCAGCGAAGCGCCCAGCCCGTCGCTGCTCGCCTGCATCCACGCCAAGCTGCCTTTGGTCGCCGCCTGCCGCGAGGCCTTCGCCTTCGAAGAAAGCTTTGACACGCCCGACGGCCCTCAGCGCTGCTGGCTGACCCTGCTGCCGTTTAGCGAGAACGGCACCTGGATCGATTATGTCTACGGCTATGTCAGCCTGGAGGGCGCCACCGACAGCGCCGAGGTAGCGGTCGAGACGCGCCCGGACATCGTCGAAGAGGAGATGGAGCTGACCGAGGCTGCCGAACTGGTGGCCGACGAGGTCGCCGAAGAGCAACCCGAGGCCGCCGAAATCGCCGGGGAACCCGCCGAGGAGGAGGCGCCCGAACCCTTCCAGGTCGAGCTCAAGCCCTATGATGAGGAGCCGGGAGACGCCGAAGCGCAGGAGCCGGTGGTCGAGATGGCCCCCGAGCCCGAGCCGATAGCGGAATCGGAACCCGAACCGGAACCGGAGCCCGAGCCCGAGCCCGAGCCTGAACCTATCGAGGATCTGCGCGAGCCCGAGCCGGCAGCCGACTATGAGTTTGAGCCAGAGCCGGAACCCGAAAACGACTCGCGCCCCAGCTTCACCGCCAAGTTCATGGAAAGCCTGGCCAGCGTCGGCGGCTTCTACGGCAAGGTCGCCCAGTCGGGCCCCGAGCTGCCGGCCGAGGCCTTCGTCGAAGAAAGTCCCGAGGCAGCGTCCGTCTCCGAAACGTCCGCCGAGGCATCCGTACCGCAACCCGCGTCACCAGTGGAGGGTAGCTTGCAAAGCAAATTGTCCAATGTCCGCGCCTTGGCCGAAGAGGCCCGCGAGGCGCAGGTCCGCAGCAACGTGGCCCTCTACGAGGGTCTCGGCGCCGCCTATGATTTCGCCCTGGATGCCGAAGAGGCGCCGGAGGAATATTTGCGGCTGGTCGAGGCCCAGGGCCTGAGGATCCAGCTGCGATCGCCGATGAAGCCGGTGGTCAAGCTGGCCTTCGACGGCATGTGCGACGAGCCCACCATCAAGCAGCTCGAGGCCGTGCTGGCCTGGGCGTTGAAGAACGACTTGCCCAAGGGCAGCCTTGCCGAGCGCATCCAGGCCGAGGGCGGCCTCGGCGCGATCCTCAAGGAGCAGGCGTCCTGATGGGCAAGGTCCCGATGCTTCCTGACGGCCAGCCCGAGCGGCGGCGGGCGCCGCGCGCCGGACTGCGATTGAGCGCGACGATCCGCGAGCCGGGCCGCAGCCGGGTCGGAGTCCGGGTCATCGACATTTCGACCCACGGCTGCCGCATCGAGGCGCAATCCGCCGCCGCAGCCGACACCTGGGTGATGCTCAGCATCGCCGGCCTCGAAACCCAATATTGCCGGATCGTCTGGCGCGCGCACGAGTTCGCCGGCCTCGAGTTCGCGACGCCCCTGGCCGAGCCGGTGCTGGAGCGCCTGCTGCAGGACCAGAGCCAGTTGTCGGCGCAGGCGATCGGCGAGCTGCGCGACATCGCCAACCGCACCCACCGGCTGGCGACCGCCAATGTGAACCGGGACAGCGAGACCCTGGTCGAACTGTCGAGCAAATGCGCCGTCGACGCGGTCGTCGAGGCGCTGCGCCTGGGCGAGGCCAAGCACGCCCACCGCCGCTAGGCCGGGTTATTCATAAAGGTTGCCGGTCACGAGCCGATCGCCAGCAGCCGGACGAGTCCGACCGCCATTGCCGCTAGCAACAGGAGCGAGCCGGTTACGACCGCTGAGACGCGGGCGCCCGCGCTCGCCACCGAGCGAACGTCGACGCCGAGGCCGAGGCCGGCCATTGCCAGCACCGTCAGCGCGCTCGCCGCTAGTCCGATCGGCGGGATCAGAAAGTCCGGGATGATCCCGACCGAGCGGGCCAGCGCCATGACCAGGAAGCCGATGACGAACCACGGCACCAGCCGCCGCAGCGGCGGCAGCCGCCGGCTTTCCGGCCCCTCGCCTTCGCCGCGGCTCCGGATCACCGACAAAGCGAGCACCAGCGGGCCAAGCAGCAGCACGCGCACGAGCTTCACCAACGTCCCGACCTGCACCGCCAGCGGACCCGCCGGGACGGCTGCCGCAAGTACCTGCGGCACCGCATAGACGGTCATGCCGGCGACGATTCCATAACCGGCACTGTCGAGCCCGAACGGTTCCGCGGCGAACGGCAGCAGCAGGACCACCGCCACACCGAGCACTGCGGTGAAGGCAATCGCCGAAGCGACGTCGGCCGGCTTGGCGCCGATCACCGCCGCCACCGCGGCGATCGCCGAATTGCCGCAGATCGAATTGCCGCTGGCGACCAGCAACGCCATGTTGCGCGGCAAGCCGGCGGCACGGCCGAGCGCATAAGTGGCGATCAGCGAGACTCCGACCACGACGGCGATGCCGGCAAGCAGCGCCGGCCCGGCGGCGGCGACGGCCTGGGCGCTGAGCGACGCACCGAGCAGGACCACGGCGACCTCGAGCAGAAAACGGGCCGAAAAGTCGATTCCCGGCTGCCAGCGGTCCGACGGGAACCACAGGCTGCGAACCAGCATCCCGACCAGGATCGCGATCACCAGTGATTCGATCCAGGCCCTCCCGGCAAGCAGCAGCTCCAGCCGCTCCAGACCCACCGCGGCAAGGCTGATGGCCACGCACAACAGCAGCCCGGGAAGGATGGTTCGCGTCATCGTCTCGGTCTATCGATGCCCTGAGCCCGGGGCGAGGTTTTCCGTCTAATGAGCCGCGTGGCCGAACGGCCGCGCATCTTCACCCTCGGCGGCGATGCGCAAATTCTGCATCATGCCGTGGTCGCCGTGGAACATGATGTGGCAATGGATGACGAAATCGCCGGTGAAGCGCTCGTACCGGGTGCGAAAGGCGATGCGCGCATCCTGCTTGATCATCACCGTGTCCTTCCACTCGCCCTTCAGCCCGGCATAATCGGGGTCGAAGGCTTCGCTCTTCGGATCGGTCATGTCGCGGTCCTGATGGTCCTTGATCGAGACGATCTGGAACGGGTTGACGTGGATATGCAGCGGGTGGGCGATGGTCAGTGACGTCGCCCGCCATTCCTCGGCCTTGCCCAGCGGCAGCGTCGCGTCGATGCGGTCATGGTCATAGGACAGGCCATTGACCCGGAACGCCGTTGCCTCCGGGCCGCCGACGATGTTGAGGATGACCTCGCGCCACGCGGCGACCTCGGCTTTCTCGATCGGCTTGTGCCAGGTGAAGGACGTCAGCTTCAGGCCGTCTTTCAGTTCGCCTACGACCCGGTCGCGAACCGCGCCGTCGCTCCTTGAAAGCACCTGCTGCGCCGAGCGGACCAGCAGCGCCTGCAAGGCGCTCTCGCCCGCCGGCGCGCCCTTCGCGCCGACCAGCGCCACCATGCGAGACGGATTGGGGTTATCCTTGTCCGTGTCGATGCGGCTGGTGTCATTGACCATGCAATAGGTGCCCGCCTCCGGTAGGCGCACCAGCACATCCATCCGCTCGCCGGCGAACAAAATCGCCTCGTCCACCTTTTGCACCGCCGACCGGGTCAGCCCGTCCATGGCGATCTGCCACATTGGCAGCGGCTGGCCCGTGCAATGGCGCTCGCGCCAGGCGACCTGGTCTTCCGCCTTGACCGAGCGCAGCGGCGGCGCGGCGGGATCGAGCCTGTAAAGCCGCATCCGCATGCTCTCGCCGGTGCCGGCATTGATCAGTCGCCAGCGCTCGAACTGGCCTGTCCTCGCATCGGCCAGCCGCGGCTGCACGCGGCCATTGATGCCGGTGTAGCGCCCGGTCTCCCGCCAGCCCCAGTCATTGTCGAAGCTCTCGATGGTGCCGGTCTTGCCGGGCGCGCAGACGAAGGGGCGGATGGGTTCATTGTCCTTGGTGCGCTTGCCCTCGTTCAAACCCTTGTCGTTGAGGCAGCCGTAGGGGATCATCTGGAAGAGCATGATGCGCTCGGGGAATGGCCGGCCGCGTTCGTCCTTCAGCAACACGTCGACGTCGCCCGGGCCCGTGGCGGTGGGCAAGCGGCTGCCGGTGACGATCAGCGCCCCGGCCATGCCGCTGCCGACCTGGACGAAGCCGGACCCGTGCTTGTGGGGATGGTACCAGAAGGTGCCGGCCGGATGGTCGGCAGGGATGGCATATTCGTATTTGAACTGCTCGCCCGGCTTGATGGAAATCAGGACGTTGTCGCTGTTCCCCGCCGGCGAGACCCATAGGCCGTGGGTGTGCAAATTGGTGTCGTTGTAACAGGCATGCTGCTTGCGCTGTTCATCCGTGCAGGGCTCGAGCCGGTTGTCGAGATTGACGGTCAGCTTTTGCCCTGGCGCGACCCGGATGGTGGGCGCGTGGAAATCACCGGGCCTGGCGCCCGATCCGATGAACGATCGCAACTGCACCTTGTCTTCCCGCAGCGTCCAGGGGTCATAGAGAGTGCCCTCGGCGCGGCGGATCTCGAAACGATAGTCGACCGGCGGCGGCACGGCCGCACCCGCCAGCATTGCGGCAATCAGGATGTGCATCGGCGCCCCCGCCCTCAAGTGAAACGCCTACAGCCGCGCCGGTCTGCAGCGAATTGGACTGGCTGGCAAGCAGGCCCGCCAGCCGCTAGACGCCATCCATGACCAAGCGCAGCGGTGGCCGCATCCTTGTCGACCAGCTCCGGATCCAGGGCTGCGACCGCATCTTCACCGTGCCGGGCGAGAGCTTCCTTGCCGTGCTCGACGCGCTCCACGACACGCCCGAAATTGAGGTGATCGTCTGCCGGCAGGAGGGCGGCGTCACCTACATGGCCGACGCCGACGGCAAGATGACCGGCCGCCCGGGCGTCGCCTTCGTCACTCGCGGGCCGGGCGCCACCAACGCCTCGGCCGGTGTCCATGTCGCCTTCCAGGATTCAACGCCGATGATCCTGTTCGTCGGCGACCTCGATCGCCGCGACAAGGACCGCGAAGGATTCCAGGAAGTGGACTTCCCGGCCTTCTTCTCGCCCATCGCCAAGTGGGCGGCGCGGATCGACGATGCCCGCCGCATTCCCGAATATGTCGCCCGGGCATATCGAGTCGCAACCGCCGGCCGGCCCGGCCCGGTGGTGCTCGCCATCCCCGAGGACATGCTGCGCGACGAGGTCGAGGCGCCCGACCGTCCGCCGGTTCCGCCAGTCGCCGAATGCCCGGACCCGGGCGCCATCGCCGCTCTGTTCGAGCTGCTCAAGGAAGCATCGGCCCCCGTCGCCATCGTCGGCGGCGCCGACTGGAGCCCGCGCGCCGCCCACCATTTCGCCAATTTCGCCTTTCGCCACGGGATTCCGGTCGCCGCCGCCTTCCGCCGCCAGGACGCCATCGACAACAAATGCGGGGTCTATGCCGGCCAATTGGGCTACGGGCCCAACCCGAAGCTGCAGCAGCGCATCCGCGACGCGGACCTGCTGCTGGTCGTCGGGCCGCGGCTCGGCGAGGCTACCACCGACGGCTACACGCTCGTCACGCCCGGCCACCCGGGCCAGGCTTTGGTCCATGTCCATCCCGACCCCAATGAGCTCGGCCGCGTCTATCACGCCGATTTGCCGGTTGTGGCCGATATGGGCGAATTTTCAGAGATGATTGACGAGTGGCAAGACCCTGATTTGATTCGCTTTTCGGCTGGCGAAACGGCGCATCGCGAATGGCTCGACTGGTCGGAGCCCAAGCCGCGCAAAGGCGTCAAGCTTGATCTCGGGCCGGGGGTCAAGGCGATGCGCGAAATGCTGCCCGCCGACGCCATCATCTGTAACGGCGCCGGCAATTTCTCCGGCTGGTGGCACCGCTACTGGCATTATGCCGGCATGCCCTCGCAGCTGGCGCCAACCAGCGGGACGATGGGCTACGGCCTGCCCGCATCGGTCGCCGCCGCCTTGCGCTTCCGGGACCGCGCCGTCGTCTGTGTCGCCGGCGACGGGGACTTCCTGATGAACGGCCAGGAACTGGCGACCGCCGCCCAATATGGCGCCGATTTGCTGGTCGTCCTGGTCGACAACGGCAGCTACGGCACCATCCGCATGCACCAGGAGCGGGAGTATCCGAAGCGGGTCAGCTCGACCGAGCTCAAGAACCCGGACTTCGCTGCCTTGGCCCGCGCTTATGGCGGCTGGGCCGAGACCGTCGAGACGACGGAAGACTTCGCCCCCGCCCTCGCCAAGGCCATCAAGCGCAAGGGAATCCGCCTGCTGCATCTCAGGACCGACGTCGAGGTGATCAGCAATGCGCGAACGATATCGGAAATCCGCAAGGGCTAGCGGGTTTCGGCGAAACCGTGCTCGCCAATAAGCGGCACGAAGCGCACCGCCCCTAAATCCTCACGCTCCAGCATTCCATCTTCGCGCTTGGTCAGCTTGATCAGCGACTGGACGCTGTGCGGGTCGCCGACCGGCATGACGATCCGTCCGCCGGGCTTCAACTGGTCGACCAGGGCGGTCGGAACATGGCTTCCGCTGGCCGCGGCGACAATCGCGTCGAACGGCGCCTCGGCCGGGCAACCTCGCGTGCCGTCCCCTTCCACGATGTGGACGTTGTCATAGCCAAGCCGGCGCATCCGCTCCCTGGCCAGCTCGCACAACTCGTGATGGCGCTCGATGGCGACGACATCGCGGGCGATCCGGCCGATGACCGCGGCCGCATAGCCCGAGCCGGCGCCGATCTCGAGCACCTTGTCGCTGGGCCCGATGCCGGCAGCATCGATGGTCAGCGCGACAATATAAGGCTGGCTGATCGTCTGGCCGGATTCGATCGGCAGCGGGTTATCCGCATAGGCATATTCGGCATATTCGGGGCTGATGAACTCTTCCCGCGGAACCTGGCGAAAGGCCGCGAGAAGGTTGGGATCGTCAAGGCCGCGGCGCCGAATCGTCCGCTCGATCATGTCGTCGCGGGCGGCTGCGAAATCGATCATGGACGCCTCCAGGAAGCGAAACCCTTGAGTTCGAAACTGCGTTCCTCTCGACCGCACGTCCATACGGTCTTCGCCTTAGGAAGCTTGCGCTTGCCGCCGCCCAAGACTGGGCTAAGGCTATAGCCATGCGCCAGTATCTCGACCTCATGGCCCGGGTGCTTGACGAAGGCGTCGAGCAGCAGGACCGCACCGGCACCGGCACCCTTTCGCTGTTCGGCGCCCAGATGCGCTTCGACCTGACCGACGGCTTCCCACTGCTGACCACCAAGAAGCTGCACCTGCGCTCGATCATCGTCGAGCTGCTCTGGTTTTTGCGCGGCGACACCAATGTCCGCTGGCTGCAGGAGCGCAATGTCAGCATCTGGAACGAATGGGCCGGCGAGGATGGCGACCTGGGTCCCGTTTATGGCAAGCAATGGCGCGACTGGGAAAGCGCCGACGGCCGCCACATCGACCAGATTGCCAACCTGGTCGAGCTGATCCGCACGGATCCCTCTTCGCGCCGGCAGATTGTGACCGCGTGGAACCCGGGCGAGATCCACAGGATGGCGCTGGCCCCTTGCCACTGCCTGTTCCAGACGCAGGTCGCGGCGGGCCGGCTCAACCTTCAGCTCTACCAGCGCAGCGCCGACCTGTTCCTCGGCGTGCCGTTCAACATCGCTTCCTACGCGCTGCTCACCCACATGGTGGCGCGCGAATGCGGGCTGCGGCCGGGCGTGTTCGTCTGGACCGGCGGCGACGTACACCTGTATTCCAACCATCTCGACCAGGCCCGCCTGCAATTGAGCCGCGAGCCGCGGGCCTTGCCCCGCCTGGTGCTGAAGGATCGCGGCCAGGGGCTGTTCGACTACGAATCGAACGACTTCACCTTCGACGCCTACGACCCGCACCCCCACATTTCCGCGCCGGTTGCCGTTTGAGCGCCGCAAGGACGATTGCAAATCGGCGCGAACCGTGAAAATTACGTTCGCGCAATGAACTCGAACCCACGCGCTGCGTTCAAACAGAGCCTGACAGGAGAAGAATGATGTTTCGCAAGGCTATGACTCTCATGCTGATTGGCGGTGGCCTTCTGGTCGCGGCGTGCAACACGGTCCGCGGCGCGGGCGAAGACGTTCAGTCGGTGGCCAATTGCACCGAGAATGCCATCAACAACGGCAATTGCTAGACTGACAATCGCCCTTTAGGCGATCGAGCCCCGCTGCGCTTCGGCTCGGCGGGGCTTTTGCATTCAGCCGGGAGTCAGCGGGGCGGCGCTTTCCTGCATCCCTCTTTTCCAGGAGGACACAATGGTTCGGAAGATGACGACGCTGGTGCTGGTCGCCAGCGGGCTGGCGATCGCGGCATGCAACACGGTTCGCGGCGCGGGCGAGGACATGCAGTCCGCCGCCAATTGCACCGAAAACATGATGAAGCAGGGGCAGTGCTGAACTAACCCGGCACTTCACGTAAAAAAGAAGCCCCGCCGGCGAAGCCGCCGGCGGGGCATTTTATTGAGCTTCGGGGGGACGATCTAGTCCTGGAGGTAATCCCCCGCGTCGGCATCGCTGCCATTGCCCGAAGGCACGACTTCCGCCAGCGGCTCGCTGTTAGTTGCCGCTTCCGGGCCTTGCGCGAGCTCCGCCGCATGTTCCTCGGCGGCACTGTTCGGCAGGATCAGTGACTCCTGCAGCTTCCGCTGCGCAGCCCGCAGCGACGCATCGCGGCTCGATGCGGCAATCCGCATCCGGTTCATGCCGGCACCGGTGCCCGCCGGGATCAGCCGGCCGACGATGACGTTCTCCTTGAGGCCGTTGAGCGTGTCGATCTTGCCCTGAACAGAGGCTTCGGTGAGGACGCGGGTCGTCTCCTGGAACGAGGCCGCCGAGATGAAGCTGCGGGTCTGCAGGCTCGCCTTGGTGATGCCGAGCAGCACCGGGCGACCTTCGGCCTTCTTCTGCTTCTTCTCGAGCTTGGCGTTGGCCTCATCCATCTCGTCGCGGTCGACCTGCTCGCCGGCGAGCAGGGTGGTGTCGCCGCCATCGGTGATCTCGACCTTCTGCAGCATCTGGCGAACGATAACCTCGATGTGCTTGTCGTTGATCTTGACGCCCTGGAGCCGGTAGACTTCCTGGATCTCGCTGACGAGATATTCGGCCAGCGCCTCGACGCCGAGCACTTCGAGGATGTCATGCGGGTCCGGCGAGCCGCCGACGAGGTTGTCGCCGCGCTTGACGTAATCGCCTTCCTGGACCTCGATCACCTTCGACTTGGGGACCAGATATTCGACTTCCGGCGATCCGTCGTCGGGGATGATCGCGATCTTGCGCTTCGCCTTATAGTCCTTCTTGAAGCTGACCTTGCCCGAGACCTTGGCGATGATCGCGTTTTCCTTGGGCTTTCGCGCCTCGAACAGTTCGGCGACGCGCGGCAGGCCGCCGGTGATGTCGCGGGTCCGCGCAGCTTCGCGCGGCATGCGCGCCAACACTTCGCCGGCCTCGACCTCCTGGCCGTCCTCGACGGCGACGATGGCGCCGGTCGCGAGGCGATATACGCCCGCTTCCTTGGCACCCTTGCCGGTCATGGTCAGGCGCGGGCGCAGGTCTTCCTTCTTCGACTTGGCGGTGTCGTCGATGACGACGCGCTGGGCGATGCCGGTCGACTCGTCGACCTGCTCGGTCATCGTCCGCCCTTCGATCACGTCCTGGTACTTCACCGTGCCGGCCTTTTCGGTGATCACCGGGCTGAACGACGGGTCCCATTCGGCGATGCGGTCGCCGCGGCTGACGATATGGCCGCTCTCGCACAAGAGGTGAGCACCATAAGGCACGCGGTGTGTCGACAACTCGCGGCCGTCCATGTCGAGAATGGCGATCTCGCCCGAGCGCGACAGCGAGATGTGCCGGCCGCGCGGGTCGGTGATCGTCGGCATGTCGCGGAACTCGATGGTGCCGTCGACCGGCGCCTCGAGGTTCGACTGCTCGTTGAGCTGCGCCGCGCCTCCGATGTGGAACGTCCGCATCGTCAACTGGGTGCCCGGCTCACCGATCGACTGAGCGGCAATGACGCCAACCGCCTCGCCGATGTTGACCGGGGTGCCGCGCGCCAGGTCGCGGCCATAGCATTTGGCGCAGACGCCCTGCTTGGACGCGCAGATCAGCGGCGAGCGGATCTTCATCCCTTGCAGGCCCATCTCCTCGATCCGGGCGACCATTGCCTCATCAAGCAGGGTGCCCTCTGGGATCACGACCTCGTTGGTCTTGCCGTCGAGGATGTCCTCGGCCGTGGTGCGGCCGAGCACGCGGTCGCCGAGCGAGGCGATGGTAGCGCCGCCCTGGACGATCGCGCGCATCTCCAGCGCGCGGTCGGTGCCGCAATCCTCCTCGACGATGACCGCATCCTGCGAGACGTCGACCAGGCGGCGGGTCAGATAACCCGAGTTGGCCGTCTTCAGCGCCGTGTCGGCCAGGCCCTTGCGGGCGCCGTGCGTCGAGTTGAAATATTCAAGGACGGTCAGGCCCTCCTTGAAGTTGGAGATGATCGGAGTCTCGATGATCTCGCCCGACGGCTTGGCCATCAGGCCGCGCATGCCGGCAAGCTGCTTGATCTGTGCCTGCGAGCCGCGAGCACCGGAGTGCGCCATCATGTAAATCGAGTTGACGTCCGCTTCGCGGCCATCGGGGCCCTTCGGCGTTGACGAGATTTCCTTCATCATCGCGCTGGCGACCTGGTCGCCGCAACGCGACCAGGCGTCGATCACCTTGTTGTACTTTTCCTGCTGGGTGATCAGGCCGTCCTGGTACTGCTGCTCATAGTCCTTCACATGGGCGCGCGTTTCGTCGACCAGCTTCACCTTCTCGGCCGGGATGACCATGTCGTCCTTGCCGAAGGAAATGCCGGCGCGGAACGCGTGGCGGAAGCCAAGCGCCATGATGGCGTCGGCGAACAGCACCGTCTCTTTCTGGCCGGTGTGGCGATAGACGATGTCGATGACGTCGCCGATCTCCTTCTTGGTCAGCAGGCGGTTGACCGTCTCGAACGGCACCTTGTGGCTCTTCGGCAGGGTCTCGCCGAGCAGCATCCGGCCGGCGGTCGTCTCGAAGCGCTTCATGTAGGTGTTGCCGTCCTCGTCCGTCTGCGGAACGCGGCTGATGATCTTGGTGTGCAGCGTGACGGCGCCGGCGGCCAGGGCCTGGTGGACCTCGGCCATGTCGCTGATCATCATGCCCTCGCCCGGCTCACCTTCCTTCTCGATGCTGAGGTAATAAAGGCCAAGCACCATGTCCTGCGACGGCACGATGATCGGCTTGCCGTTGGCAGGCGAGAGGATGTTGTTGGTGCTCATCATGAGCACGCGGGCTTCCAGCTGCGCCTCGAGGCTCAGCGGCACGTGCACCGCCATCTGGTCGCCGTCGAAGTCGGCGTTGAAGGCGGCGCAGACCAGCGGGTGAAGCTGGATCGCCTTGCCTTCGATCAGCACCGGCTCGAACGCCTGGATGCCCAGGCGGTGGAGAGTCGGCGCGCGGTTCAGAAGCACCGGATGCTCGCGGATCACCTCGTCGAGGATGTCCCAGACTTCCTTGCGTTCCTTCTCGACCCACTTCTTGGCCTGCTTCAGGGTCATGGAAAGGCCCTTGGCGTCAAGCCGCGAGTAAATGAACGGCTTGAACAGCTCGAGCGCCATCTTCTTGGGCAGGCCGCACTGGTGCAGCTTCAATTCCGGGCCGGTGACGATCACCGAGCGGCCCGAATAGTCGACGCGCTTGCCGAGCAGGTTCTGGCGGAACCGGCCCTGCTTGCCCTTGAGCATGTCGCTCAATGACTTCAGCGGCCGCTTGTTGGCGCCGGTGATGGTGCGGCCGCGCCGGCCATTGTCGAACAAAGCGTCGACCGCTTCCTGGAGCATGCGCTTTTCGTTGCGGACGATGATGTCCGGCGCGCGCAGCTCCATCAGCCGCTTCAGGCGGTTGTTGCGGTTGATGACGCGGCGATAAAGGTCGTTGAGGTCGGACGTCGCGAAGCGGCCGCCATCCAGCGGCACCAGCGGCCTGAGCTCAGGCGGAATGACCGGGATCACTTCCAGGATCATCCACTCCGGTCGGTTGCCGGATTCCAGGAAGCTCTCGACGACCTTGAGGCGCTTGATGATCTTCTTGGGCTTCAGCTCCGACTTGGTCTCGGCCAGATCCTTGAGCAGCGCTTCCTTCTCGCCGGCAAGGTCGAGGTCCATGAGCATGATCCGGACCGCCTCGGCGCCGATGCCGGCGGAGAAGGCGTCCTCGCCATATTCGTCCTGCGCCTGCAGCAGTTCGTCTTCGCTCAGCAGCTGGTATTTCTCGAGCGGGGTGAGGCCCGGCTCGATGACCACGTAGCTCTCGAAATAGAGGATGCGCTCGAGCTGCTTCAACTGCATGTCGAGCAGCAGGCCGATGCGGCTCGGCAGCGACTTGAGGAACCAGATGTGGGCAACGGGCGCCGCCAGCTCGATATGGCCCATGCGCTCGCGGCGGACCTTCGACACGGTCACCTCGACGCCGCACTTCTCGCAGACGATACCCTTGTACTTCATGCGCTTGTACTTGCCGCACAGGCACTCATAGTCCTTGATCGGACCGAAGATGCGGGCGCAGAACAAGCCGTCGCGCTCGGGCTTGAACGTGCGGTAGTTGATCGTTTCGGGCTTCTTGATCTCGCCAAACGACCAGGACCGGATCTTGTCCGGAGAGGCGATGCCGATACGGATCTGGTCGAACGTCTCCGGCTTGGCGATCGGGTTGGCGAAGTTGGTCAGCTCGTTCATGTCTTGCTCCTGCCCCCTCCCGGCGAGGGAGGGGGTTGGTGTTTGTCCTGGTTACTCGGCGGCGATGGCGGTCGGTTCGTCCTCGTCAGTCTCGATCGAATCGAGCTCGACGCTGAGGCCCAGGCTGCGCATTTCCTTGACGAGCACGTTGAAGCTCTCCGGGATGCCGGCCTCGAACGTGTCGTCGCCCTTGACGATCGCCTCGTAGACCTTGGTGCGGCCGATGACGTCGTCCGACTTCACCGTCAGCATTTCCTGCAACGTGTAGGCGGCGCCGTAGGCCTGGAGCGCCCAGACCTCCATTTCGCCGAACCGCTGGCCGCCGAACTGCGCCTTGCCGCCCAGCGGCTGCTGGGTGACCAGGCTGTACGGGCCGATCGAGCGGGCGTGAATCTTGTCGTCGACCAGGTGGTGCAGCTTCAGCATGTAGATGTAGCCGACGGTCACCTTTCGGTCGAAGGCATCGCCGGTGCGGCCGTCGAACAAAGTGACCTGGCCCGACGGGTCGAGCCCGGCCTTCTCCAGCATCGCCGACACGTCCGGCTCGCGGGCGCCGTCGAACACCGGCGTGCCCATCGGGATGCCGCCGACGAGGTTGCTTGCCAACTCCATGACGTCATCATCGCTCCGCGCGTCGATTTCCTTGGCATAGTTGTCGCCGTAGATGTCCTTGAGCTTGGCCCTGATCTCCTTGACGTCCTTGCCGGTCACTTCCTTGCCGCGCTCGTGCATCGCCTCCAGCATGTCCTGGATCTGCTTGCCGAGGCCGCGGGCGGCCCAGCCGAGGTGGGTTTCGAAGATCTGGCCGACGTTCATGCGGCTCGGCACGCCCAGGGGGTTGAGGACGATGTCGACCGGGGTACCATCCTCCAGGAACGGCATGTCCTCCTGCGGCAGGATGCGGCTGATGACGCCCTTGTTGCCGTGGCGGCCGGCCATCTTGTCGCCCGGCTGCAGCTTGCGCTTCACCGCGACGAACACCTTGACCATCTTGAGCACGCCCGGCGGCAGTTCGTCGCCCCGCTCGAGCTTTTCGACGCGGTCCTCGAACTTGCGGTTGATGACCGCGATCGCCTCGTCATACTGGGCCTTCAGGGCTTCCAGGTCGGCCTGGCGCTTGTCGTCCTTGACGGCGATCTTCCACCAGTCGTGCTTGTCGGCGGCTTCGATCGCCGCTTCGTCCAGCGTTGCGCCCTTCTTGATGCCCTTGGGCACCGCGGTCGCGACCTGGCCGAGCAGCATTTCCTTGAGGCGCGAGAAAGTGGCGCGGTTGAGGATGCCCTTTTCGTCGTTGGCGTCCTTCTTCAGCCGCTCCTTCTCCTCGGTCTGGATGGCGCGGGTGCGATCGTCGATGTCGATGCCGTGGCGGTTGAAGACACGCACCTCGACCACCGTGCCGGAGACGCCCGGCGGCAGGCGCAGCGAAGTGTCGCGCACGTCGCTGGCCTTCTCGCCGAAGATGGCGCGGAGCAGTTTTTCCTCCGGCGTCATCGGGCTTTCGCCCTTCGGAGTGATCTTGCCAACCAGGATGTCGCCCGGCTCGACCTCGGCGCCGATGTAGACGATGCCCGCCTCGTCGAGGTTGCGCAGCGCTTCCTCGCCGACGTTGGGGATGTCACGGGTGATGTCCTCTGGCCCGAGCTTGGTGTCGCGGGCCATGACCTCAAACTCCTCGATGTGGATCGAGGTGAAGACGTCGTCCTTGACGATCCGCTCCGAGATAAGGATCGAGTCCTCATAGTTGTAGCCGTTCCACGGCATGAAGGCGACGAGGACGTTGCGGCCGAGCGCTAGCTCGCCGAACTGGGTCGAGGGTCCGTCGGCGATGATCTCGCCGGCCTCGACTGTGTCGCCGACCTTCACCAGCGGCCGCTGGTTGATGCAGGTGTTCTGGTTGGACCGCTGGAACTTCATCAACGTGTAGATGTCGACGCCCGATTCACCGGCCTGCAGTGCGCCGGTGGCGCGGACGACGATGCGGGTCGCGTCGACCTGGTCGACGATGCCTGAGCGGCGGGCGGCGATGGCGGCGCCGGAATCGCGGGCGACCGTCTCTTCCATGCCGGTGCCGACCAGCGGCGCGTCGGCCTGCAGCAACGGCACTGCCTGGCGCTGCATGTTCGAGCCCATCAGTGCGCGGTTGGCGTCGTCGTTTTCCAGGAAGGGAATGAGCGAAGCAGCGACCGACACCAGCTGCTTGGGGCTGACGTCCATCAGGGTGATGCTGTCGCGCGGTGCCATCAGGAAGTCGCCGTTGCGGCGGCTCGAGACGATTTCCTCAACGAACGTACGGTCCTTGTTGAGCTCCGCATTGGCCTGGGCAATCGTGTGCTTGGCCTCTTCCATCGCCGACAGATAGACGACCTCGTCGGTCACCTTGTGGTCGACGACCTTGCGGTAAGGCGTTTCGATGAAGCCGTACTTGTTCACGCGACTGAAGCTGGCGAGCGAGTTGATGAGGCCGATATTCGGGCCTTCAGGGGTCTCGATCGGGCAGATGCGGCCATAGTGGGTCGGGTGGACGTCGCGCACCTCGAAGCCGGCGCGCTCGCGGGTCAGGCCGCCCGGCCCGAGCGCCGAGACACGACGCTTGTGGGTGACTTCCGACAGCGGGTTGGTCTGGTCCATGAACTGCGACAGCTGCGACGATCCGAAGAACTCGCGCACGGCAGCCACCGCCGGCTTGGCGTTGATCAGGTCGTTGGGCATGACCGTCGACACATCGACGCTGCTCATACGCTCCTTGACCGCGCGCTCCATGCGCAACAGCCCGACGCGGTACTGGTTCTCCAGCAGCTCGCCGACCGAGCGGACGCGGCGGTTGGCGAGGTTGTCGATGTCGTCGATCTCGCCCTTGCCGTCCTTCAGGTTCACCAGTTCCTTGACGACGGCGAGGATGTCCTCGCGGCGCAAGGTGGTGACCGTGTCTTCGGCGTCGAGGCCGAGGCGCATGTTGAGCTTGACGCGGCCGACGGCGGACAGGTCGTAGCGCTCCGGATCGAAGAACAGGCCGTAGAACAAAGCGTCGGCGGTTTCGCGGGTCGGCGGCTCGCCGGGGCGCATGACGCGGTAGATGTCGGCCAGGGCGCTGTCGCCGTCTTCCGACTTGTCGGCCTTCAGCGTGTTGCGGATCCACGGGCCGGTGTTGACATAGTCGATGTCGAGCAGCTCGAGCCGGTCAGTGCCGGCCTTGTCGAGCTTCTCCAGGTTTTCGGCCGAGATTTCCTCGCCCGCCTCGACATAGATTTCGCCGGTCTTTTCGTTGATCAGGTCGAACGCCGAGAAGCGGCCGAAGATTTCCTCGGTCGGGATGATGACGTTCTTGAGCCCATCCTTGGCCGCCTGGTTGGCCTTGCGCGGGGTCACCTTCTCATGCGCCTTGAAGATCACTTCGCCGCTGTCGGCGTCGACCACGTCGTGGGTCGGCTTCTGCCCGCGCCAGCTCTCGCTGACATAAGGGATCTGCCAGCCATTCTTGCCGCGCACGTAGGCGACCGTGTTGTAGAAGGTATTGAGGATTTCCTCGGAGGTCAGGCCAAGCGCGTGCAGCAGGGCCGTGACCGGCAGCTTGCGCTTGCGGTCGATGCGGACGTTGACGATGTCCTTGGCGTCAAACTCGAAGTCGAGCCAGCTGCCGCGATAGGGGATGACCCGGGCGGCGAACAGGTACTTGCCCGATGCGTGGGTCTTGCCGCGGTCGTGGTCGAAGAGCACGCCGGGGCTGCGGTGCATCTGGGAGACGATGACGCGCTCAGTGCCATTGATGATGAAGGTGCCGTTCCGCGTCATGAGCGGCATGTCGCCCATGTAGACGTCCTGCTCCTTGATATCGATGACCGACTTGGCCTCGGTGTCGGGATCAATCTCGAAGGTGGTCAGACGCAGGGTGACGCGCATCGGCGCGGCATAGGTCAGGCCGCGCTGGCGGCACTCGTCCGTGTCGTACTTGGGGTCCTCGAGGACATAGCCGGTGAAATCGAGATGGGCGGTGCCGGCGAAATCCTGGATCGGAAAGACCGACTTGAGCGTCTTCTCGAGCCCCGAAACATAGCCGATCGACGGGTCGGAGCGCAGGAATTGCTCGTAGCTTTCGCGCTGCACCTCGATGAGGTTCGGCATCTCGCTGATTTCGTGGATGTTGCCGAAGATCTTGCGGATGCGCCGCTGGTTGGTCTTCGTGTTCGCGTTGGTCTTGCGGGGTGCGTCGATCGCCTTGGTCGCCATGATAGTCCCTGCGCTAGTGAGCGTCCGCGATTGCGGAGGCTCGCGTACCCCTGCGAAGGCAGGGGTCCAGTTGAGCATCGACCGAAGCCGACGCGAGGATGTCGGAGCGCGTTTCCCGCGGTATCCTCCCCATGCGTTTGACCCGTGCGCCGTTCGGGCCCTGTCCCGGGGAGGGCAGGAAAAGCCCCGGACGCACGTCACCGTGCGGCGGAGCCGTTATTTGTGGATGAGGCCGATATACTGATTTTCGGCAGGCGCGCAAGGGGCGGAAACATGGCTGTGCCCTCTTGCGGCCGGCCCTCGCCCCGGCAATTTGTCAATCGGAGCCAGCCATGACCGACACCCGCATCGAGAACTTCCACGCCCATATCTATTTTGACCCGCACGAGGTCGAGCAGGCGCAGGCGCTGGGCAACGAGGCCCGGGAGCGGTTCGGAGTGGCGGTCGGCCACTTCCATGTCCGCCCGGTCGGTCCGCACCCGCGAGGTTCATGCCAACTCACCGTCCGGCCCGAGGACTTCGGCGAATTCGCCCAGTGGATCGTCATCGCCCGCGGCGGCCTGACCATCTTTGCCCACGCGACCACCGGCGACGATCGCGCCGACCACACGCACAACGTCATCTGGTTCGGCAAGAGCGAGCCGCTCGACTTGTCCTTATTCCAGCCGGGGAACGAGACCACGGGTTGACGTCAGTTCGCTATTCGGTGGCTCTCGGCAAAGGCCCGCGCCTGGCCGTCGGCTTCGGCAACAATTGGCCAGACCTCGGTGATCATCGGCTCGACCGCTCGCCATTTGTCGGGCGCCGGGGCCGAGACGGTAGTCCCGGATATTGGCAACCGGCCGTCAATGCGGCGGTCCCAGCCAACGCCGATCGCCCTGGCGAGTGCGGGGATTGTCGCTTCGGGGGCGGCGAGCAATTCCTCATAAGTCAGGGCCCGCACCCGCGCGGCGGGCAAGTTGGCAAGGTCGGCGACCGCTACCGCGATCGTCCTTGCCCATTGGTGGGCGACGATCTGCGGCAGTGGCAGGCCGCGAAGTTGCTCCCAGCCCGGCACCAGCAACAGCGACCAGGGCAGGCCGGTCCAACCGGGCAAGCGCGGATAGGTGCGGAAATAGCCTGACTGCCAAGCTTCAATCATGCTGGCCAGGGTCTGCCTGGGGTCGCGATAGAGGAAGATGAACTCGGCATCTGGCCAAATGGCGTCGAGAAACGGCACCCTCAGGGCATTCTTCGGCGTCTTTTCCAGCATGCGCACCCGGCCCGACACGGGATTGCCTTCGCGGTTTCGTAGCGCAGCCTGGAAGGCTTGTACGAGGCTCGCCGCAATGTCGGGCGTCGCGTCCTCAGCCGACAGCCGGTTCGAGCGCCAGCCGCGGGCGGCGATTGCCAGGCCCGGCACCCCCTCGATCAGCCGGTGGCTTTCGCCACCAATAGTGGCCAGGTCCGGGCTTTTCGCCAAAGTTTCGAACAGCAATGTCGACCCCGACCTTGGGGCGCTGATGATGAAGGTCGGACGATCGAACATGAACTCGCAAGGCGCGACTGACCCGCCTTCGGCAATCGGCATTCAGGCGGCCTTCGGGTTTGGCGGCAGTGCAGCCGGTTCCTGGGGCTTTGACGGCGCAAGCGCTCGACTGAAGACAAGGGCGTCCAGCGCGCGATACAGGGATGCCTCGTTGTTAAGCATCACCTTGTTTGCCCCCAGCCGCATCATCTGTTCCCGCACGGACTGGATCAACGACCGGTACCCTTCGCTGCCTGCTTCGTCCTCGCCATGCTCGGAACAGGCGGCATGCCAGCTGAATAGGAAATGGTCGATCGCATCCAGGAGGGCGGGGTCCGGCGCGGCGATGACGTTGTCCAGCAAGTAGCCGACGTGGCAGCGCATCTCCCAGGAGCTCATGACGGTCGGCTGGTTCAGCCTTTCGAACCTGAGTTTCTGGCCAGCGCCAGGCTTGGCGGGCTTCCACGGCTCGCCAGGAATAGGCGCCCCGACGTTGGCTGACCGGATCAATTCCCAAATCCGGCTGCTGCCGACGGTATCGAGCACGAGGTGGACACGCTTCTCGCTCCCCTCATTGCGCACCTCGTGGAGGCGGAAGGAATCGAATACCCAGGCCTCTCCCGGTTCCATGTGCACATCCTCGCCGCCGCACCGAAAGCGCACTCCAGTATTGGTGACCACCGGCACGTGGATGCGGATATGCGTCCGCCAATAATAGTGGATGTCGACATGTTTGGGCACAACGGCCCCGGGACCCAGGCCCATCAGCCGGCTGCGGCCCCATACACCCCCCAATTCTGCCATGAGGCTTTGGACGTAGGGCAAGTGGGCCAAATATTCGGTGGCCGCCATCGGACCGGCGAATTCATCGTTCAGGCCGCCGCCCACGCTGATCAAAGGCACGGCGTCATTGCCCGGGAAGCCCATGGGATGCGGCACCCACGCCGACCGGGGCAGGCGGCCCACTTCGTCGGCTAGCGCGTCCGCGTCAAAACGGATCGGCAATTGCAGCAATTCTCGCGCGAAACGCACTGCCTGAAAGCCCTCCGCGGCTGCCCTTCCGATTGTCGGAGCCAAGCCGGCGCCGGAAAACATCGCGGTTTAGCAGTGCGGAATCAAGCAATCCTCGCCTAGGGCTAGGCTGGTTCGTTCTCCGCCGGCTGGTCGATCTTAGCTAATGGCCGGACGGCCGGGCCGTTGAGGACACTGCCATCGACCGCGAACTGCGATCCGTGGCAAGGGCAGTCCCAGCATTTCTCCAGGCCGTTCCAATGGACGATGCAGCCGACATGGGTGCAGACCGCCGAGCGCTCGACCAGTTTGCCGGCCTGGTCGCGGTAGGCGGCGATCTTCTTCAAGCCCCGGCGCACGATCGCCCCTTCGCCCGGCCTGATGGATTCGGCTGAATCGACCTCGCCCGGGGTGGCATATTCTGTAAGGTTGGCGACCACTTCGGCCTGGCCGACGGCAAACTCCTTGAGCGCGACACCGCTTCGCGGCTTGCGCGCCGGGTCGAACAATTCGCCGAAGCGGGCCTTGTCGCCGGTCAGCAGGGCGATGAAATTGAGGGCGCCGGCGATGCCGTTGGTGATCCCCATGCCGCTGTCGCCGCTATGGATATAGGTGCGCAGATTGCCCGGATTGAGGCCCGAGAACGGCAGGAAATCGACCGGCTCCATCACCTGGCCTGACCAGCGATAGTCGGCCTCCTGGAAGCTCGGGTAATGCGCCCGCGTCCAGGCCTCTAGCCGGGCGAAGCGCTCCTCCATGTCATTGGCGGTGCCGCTCTGGTGGTCCTCGCCGCCGACAATCAGCAGGTCATGGGCATCGTCCAGCGGCTGGATGCGGGCATAATGATACGGCTCCTGCGTATCCCAGACGAGCGCGTCGGCGGCGCCGCCCTTCGGCACCCGGCCGGCAAGGGCGTAGGTACGCATCGGCACCTGCTTGGTGTGGATGGTGACTCGGTCGTTCACCGGCGAGTTGGTCGCGAACAGTGCGGCGGCAGCGCGGATCCTTGCGCGATTCTCGCACTCGACGGTGACCCCGTCCTGGTCCTCACGGTGGCCGGCATAGGCAGTGTCGGCGTGGAACCGCCCGCCCCGCGCCTCGATCGCGCGAATGAGTCCGGCGCAATATTTCAGCGGGTGGAAGCGGCCCTGGCCGGGGAAGCGCAGGGCGCGGGTTCCTTTCGGCAGCGGCACCGGCGCCGCGTCCGCCCAGTCCGCCGCGACCTCCAGGCGCCGGCAAGCTTCAAGTTCCTCCTCGAGCCTGTCCTGGTGGCGGGCCTCGGCCGGAACCAGGAAGCCGTCGACCCGGACAAAATCGGCATCGAAGCCTTCGTCGGCGCAAATCGCCTCGGCGCGGTTGACCGCCGCTACCTGGCTCTCGTGATAGAGCCGGGCCTGATCCTCGCCATGGGCACGGATCAGCGCGGCATAAGAATCGTCGATTTCGCTAGCCAGGTGGGCGGTGGTTCGCGCCGTCATGCCGCCGCAGATGCGGCCGCGGTCGATGACGACGACCCTGCGGCCTAAACGCGCTGCCTCATAAGCCGAGGACAGGCCCGCAATGCCGCTGCCGATGACGACCAGGTCGCACTCTGTTTCTCCGGCGAGCGGCGGCGCCGCGACCTGCGGCAAAGCATCCATCCAACAGCTGCGGCTGGCTTCATCGGCAACGTTCATCATGCGCTCCCTAGAGGCTGGCTTCCTCCATCGTCGTCAGCTTTGGCGTCGGCAGGCCGTTGGCCTCGATTTCGGCCTTCAGTTCCTCCTTGCGGTTCGCCAGCTGCGCGCCAAGCGCATCCATGTCGAGCCCGGCAGCGCGGGCCTGGGAGAAGAGCCCCTCAAGGCGCTTTTCCTCTTCCTCGACGTGATGCTCGATCTGTTCCTGCAGCACCTTGACCTTGGCGTCGTAGAATTCGTCCGATGGTTCGCCGGCGATGATCTCGGCGATCAGCACCTTCGCGCCGTCATGCTCGACGAAAGCTTCCTTCAGCAGTTCCTCTTCGACCTTGCCCTCGCAGGCCGGGTAGAAAATCTCTTCCTCGATTTGCGCATGAATGGTCAGTTCGGTGCAGATCTCGGTCGCCAGCTTCTGCTTGCGACCCTCGCCGCTGGCCTTCTCGAATTGCGCGAACAATTCCTCGACCGTGCGATGATCCGCCTTGAGCAGGGCCACCGCGTCCTTCTTCGTTTCCGCCATCATATGCCTCCAGAACTCGTTGCCCGCGAACAACGAGAGGCCATGCGGCCAGTTCCGCCGATTAAACTCTATTAGCCGTTGACGATGACGCCGCCGTTTGGATGCAGGACCTGGCCACTCATGTAACTGCTGTCCTCGCAGGCCAGGAACAGGAAGCTGGGGGCGACCTCGTTGGGCTGGCCGGGCCGGCCCATGGGCGTCGACTTGCCGAAATCCGTCATATCCTCGGGCGGCTTGCCGCCCATCGGATTGAGCGGCGTCCAGATCGGCCCGGGCGCGACCGCATTGACCCGGATTCCGTCCTTGATCAGATTTTCCGAAAGCGAGCGGGTGAAAGCGGTGATCGCGCCCTTGGTGGCGCTATAGTCGAGCAGGTCGTCGCTGCCCTTGTACATCGTCACCGACGTGCAGTTGACGATCGCCGAACCCTTGTTCAGGTGCGGCCGCGCCGCCTGGGTCAGATAGAACATCGAGAAGATGTTGGTCTGGAAGGTCCGCCGGAGCTGCTCGTCGGTGATGTCGCGGATGTCCTTGTCGGGGTGCTGCTCGCCGGCGTTGTTGACCAGGATGTCGAGCCGGCCGAACTGCTTGACCACCTGCGTCACCGCCTCGTCGCAGAATTTGGCGTCGCCGACATCGCCGGCGATGGTGATCGCCCGTCTGCCCTCCGCTTCAACAATGGCTTTCGTCTTCTTCGCATCGTCGTGCTCGCACAGGTAAAGGATGGCGATGTCGGCGCCTTCGCGGGCAAACAGAGCGGCGACGGCACGGCCGATGCCGCTGTCCGCGCCGGTGACCAGCGCCACCTTGCCTTTCAGCCGGTCGGAGCCCTTGTATCGCGGCTCCCAGTCGGGCTTGGGCTCGAGCTGGCTTTCGTGACTCGGCAGCGCATCTTCATGCACCATGGGCTCGAGCGTGTCGGTGTCTCGGGGCTGGTTCATGGCAAGTGCTCCTTGCCGCCAAAAACCCTTCAGCCCTTGCGCCCGTTCCGCCTGGAGCCATCTCCGGACATCACCGGTTCCACCGGCTCCGGCGTCGGCGCGCCGGCCTTGTCGAGCTCCAGCCAGTCGCGGAACGGCAGGTGGTAGAGCATGTCCATCACCTCGAACTCGAGCCCGCCGGGCTGGCTGGTGTTGCTGTTCCACATGGCGACGACGCCGCTCTTGAGTTTCGGGTCGAACAGGATGAGCGAGCGGTAGCCGTTCACCCCGCCGCGGTGGCCGACGATGCGGTGGCCATCATAATCATAGGTGCGCCAGCCATAGCCGTAATAGGGGTCCTTCACCCGCTCGAGGAACTTGCGCAACCGGCTGCGCTCGCCGGGTGTCGCCACCAGCGGCGCATGGACGGTTTTGAGCACGCGCGGGCTGAGCACGTCCGGCATCTCGCCCATCTGCGCAATCATCCACAGCGCCATGTCCTTGATGTTGCTGTTCACCCCGCCGGCGGCCGGGACGCGATAGTAGGAATCGCTGACATCCAGCGGGCGCCGCCCGACGCTGTGCGGCCGAGCCCAGCTTTTCGCCCGTTGCAGCCCCTCGCGGCTCATGCTGGCCGAAGTCATGCCGATCGGCGCGAACAACTGCTCGCGGACGGCCTGGCTGTAGGACTTGCCGGCGGCCCTGGCGATCGCCTCGCTCGACGCATCGAAGGCGATGTTCTGGTAGCTCCAGCAGGTTCCTGGCGCGCACAGCGACGCCAGTGTGCCGATCGACTGGCGAATGGCGCGCGGATCCTCGCCCGCTTCCAGCTTGTCGTCCCAGGCGTTGCGGTAGATCCCGAGGCGGTGGCTGAGTACGTCGCCCAGGGTGGCGCGATGCTCGTTGCCACCGGGCAGCCGCAGGCTCGTCCGGTACTGCGCGATCGGCGTGCTCAAGCTAAGCTTGCCCTGTTCGGCCAGCTTGGCCGCCATCGTGCCGGCAACGCCCTTGGACACCGATGCCCAGCGGAAAACGGTTTGCGGAGTCACCGGCTCGCCGGAACCCTCCAGCGTCTCGCCATAGCCGTTGAGGAACGTGATGCGGCCATTCTCGACGATGCCGACCGCCAGGCCAACCACCGCTGGCTTCTCCGCCAGCCGCCGCAACCGGGCGTCGAGCCGCTCGTAATCGATGTCGCGACGGGCGGCGGTCGACAGGCTGGCGAGTCGCAGATTGGCCGCCGCGACAGGGGATTGCTGAGGCTTGGCGGGCGGGGTCCCATCAACCGTCCCGGCGATGCCGAGCGCGCCGAGAACCAGCGCGAATCCCGCTACCCCGATCTGAAATTGTCTTTCCAAAACTTGGCCTTCCTCCCCGCAATGCGGTTTGGCCAGTGCCGGGCGCCGGCTCAATCGGCAAGTGCGCGGCCTGCGCCGAAGCGACGGCTCCGCACGACGAACGACTCCCGACCTAGTTTTCCGTTCCGTGCTCGCTTAAGGACGCAGCGCGAAAGGGGAGCCAATGCAATTCCTGCGGACCCTGTTCTGGGTGGTCCTCGCCGCGTTCGTCGCGATCATCGCCAGCGAAAATTGGCGCGACATCACACTTGACCTGTGGGGCAACCTTCAGGCCGATATCAAGATTCCGGTCCTGCTGGTCTTCACTTTCCTGCTGGGTTTCCTGCCCACATGGCTCGTCATGCGCGGCAAGCTGTGGCGGCTGAAGCGGCGCCTGCCGCCCGACGAGCAGGTCACGGTGGTGCCGCCGGCGCCAAGGGTCCCGCCCCCCGAGGATGGGCTGTGAGCAGTCCAATATTCGTCGCCATCGACACGCCCGACCTGGCCAGGGCCAAATCCCTGGCCAAAGCCGTCAAGCGCCATGCCGGGGGCCTGAAGCTCGGCCTGGAATTCTTCGCCGCCAATGGGCCGGACGGGGTCAGCGAGATCGCCCATCTCGGCCTGCCGGTCTTCCTCGACCTGAAGCTGCACGACATCCCCAACACTGTCGCCAAGGCGATCCAGGCGCTGCGCCCGCTGGAACCGGCCGTGCTCACCGTCCACGGGGCCGGCGGCCGGGCGATGCTCGAAGAGGCCAAGGCCGCCGCCCCCGCCACGACCAAGGTCGTTGCCGTCACCGTCCTAACCAGCCTCGACCAGGACGACCTGGCCGCCACCGGCGTCAACGGCAGTCCGCATGACCAGGTCGAACGGCTGGCGGCGCTCGCCAGGTCGGCCGGGCTCGACGGCATCGTTTGCTCGGGCAATGAGGTGAAGGCCGCGCGGAAGAGCTGGCCGGGCGGCTTTTTCGTCGTTCCCGGCATTCGGCCGGCGGAAGGCGGCGCCGCCGACCAGAAGCGGGTGATGACCCCGCGCAAGGCGATGGACGCCGGTGCGTCGATCCTGGTCATCGGCCGGCCGGTCACCGGTGCCGACGACCCCGACGAGGCCCTGCGCGCCATCGCCGCGACGCTGTAGACAAGACGGCCGGCCGAGCGTTACCGGCCCGCCAAAGCGATTTTTGAGGATGAAAGCATGAGTTGGCTGAGCCGGGTCCGCAGCGGTATCCCTTTCCTCCCCAAGCGGCAGAGCGCCGACAATTTGTGGCACAAGTGCCGCAAGTGCGAATCCATGGTCTTCACCAAGGAATGGGAAGGCAATCTCTATTGCTGCCCGCGCTGTGACCACCACGACCGCATCGGTCCCAAGGCGCGCTTCGAGCAGCTTTTCGACAAGGGCAAGCATGAGCTGCTGCCCTCCCCCGACGTCCGCGAGGACCCGCTGCGCTTCCGCGACGCCAAGCGCTACACCGACCGGTTGAAGGCCGCCCGCTCCGCCACCAACGAGAAGGATGCGCTGATCAACGCCCGCGGCAGGATCGGCGGCAAGTCGGCCATCGTCGGGGTCCAGGACTTCGCCTTCATGGGCGGGTCGATGGGGATCGCCGTCGGCGCCGCCTTCCTTGCCGGCGTCCGCGCTGCGATCAAGGACCATGTGCCTTATGTCCTGTTCACCGCCGCCGGCGGCGCGCGCATGCAGGAAGGCATCTTGTCTTTGATGCAGATGCCACGGACGACCGTCGCATTGGCGGAGCTGAAGGAAGCCGGCCTGCCCTATATCGTCGTTCTCACCGATCCGACCACCGGCGGCGTCACCGCATCCTACGCCATGCTCGGCGACGTCCAGATTGCCGAGCCGGGGGCGCTCATCGGTTTTGCCGGCGCCCGCGTCATCGAGCAGACCATCCGCGAAAAGCTGCCCGAAGGCTTCCAGCGCGCGGAATATTTGCTTGAGCACGGCATCATCGACATGGTCGTCCGCCGCCAGGACCTGCGGGAAAAACTGGCGGCCCTTATCGACTATCTGGGTCCTGACAAGAACAAGGCCAAGAAGAAGGCGGCCTGATGGGTGATTTCGCCCGCTCGGCCGACCCCGCGGTTCAGGCCGAGCTGGACCTGCTCTCCAAGCTCTCGGGGGTCGGCGATCACCTCGGCCTCGATCGCATTGTCCCCTTGCTCGATCGCCTTGGCCGGCCGCAGGACGCCTTGCCGCCGGTGCTTCATGTCGCTGGGACCAACGGCAAGGGCTCGGTTTGCGCCTTTCTGCGCGCCGGCCTGCAAGCCGCGGGGCACGAAATCCACGTTTTCACCAGCCCGCACCTGGTGCGCTTCAACGAGCGCATCCGGGTTGCCGGCCGGCTGGTTGGCGATCCTGAACTCGCTGCCCTGCTGCGCGAGGTGCGCGAGGCGAGCGCCGGCATCGAACCGAGCTTCTTCGAGGCGACGACGGCCGCCGCCTTTCTCGCCTTCTCCCGCACGCCGGCCGACGCGGCGATTGTCGAGGTCGGCCTCGGCGGCAGGCTAGACGCTACCAATGTCATCGACCGGCCGCTGGTCTGCGGCATTGCCAGCCTTGGCCTCGACCACCAGCAGTTCCTCGGCCGTCGGCTCGCCGACATTGCCGCCGAGAAGGCCGGCATCGCCCGGCCCGGCGTGCCGCTCGTCACGCAGCTCTATCCGGGCCGGATCGCCGCGGCGATCGGCAGGATCGCCGATGATTCCGGTGCCTTCTGGCTGCCGCGGGGGAAGGCCTGGGACGTCACGATCGAGCAGGACCGGCTCCACTACCGCGACGAAGCCGGCGAGCTGGACCTGCCGGTGCCGCGCCTGCCCGGCCACCACCAGGCACTGAACGCCGGGCTGGCCATCGCCATGCTGCGTCACCAGGACCAGCTTAAGGTGCCGGCCTCGGCGCTGAGCGCGGCGATGGGCTGGGCCGACTGGCCGGCCCGCCTGCAGCGGCTTGGCGAGGGCCCGCTGACCGACCTGTTGCCGCGGGGCAGCGAATTGTGGGTCGATGGCGGCCACAACCCGTCGGCGGCGCGGCTTGTGGCGGACTGGGTTCGGCAGCACTGGCACGACGGGCGGCCGACCCATGTGCTGTTCGCGGCGCTGAAATCGAAAGATGCCGCCGGCATCCTCAAGCCGTTCGCCGGCATCGTCGACATGGTCCATACCCTGCCGATCGCCGACCATGACTGCCGCGATCCCAAGGCGCTGGCCGACATGGCCCGCGGCCAGGGCTTCAAGGCCCATCCCAGGGAAACGATCGGCCAGGCGCTGGCGGCGATCCGCGCGCCGTGCCGCGTGCTGCTCTTCGGCTCGCTCTACCTCGCCGGTGAGGCGCTCGCCGCCAACGGCACTATCCCCGACTAGCTCTTCGCCGATCCTTCGCCTTCGACGCCAGCCGTGCCCATCGAGCTGTCGACCATGCCGTTGCGGATCATCCACCAGAACAGCAGGATCCCCGGCAGCGCCGCCAGCGTCGTCAGCAGGTAGAAATTGACATAGCCCATGGCGTCGATGAGGGCGCCAGCCGTGGTGCCCGTCAGGATCCGGCCGACGACGCTCGCCGCCGCCGAGATCAACGCATATTGGGCGGCGGTGAAACGCAGGTCACACAGCGCCGAGAAATAAGCGACGACGCAGACCCCGCCGATGCCGCTGGCGATATTCTCGAAGCCGATGGCGCCGGCCATTCCGAGGTTGCTGTGGCCGCTTCCGGCCAGCAGGGCGAAGCTGAAGTTGCTGACCGCCATCAGGATCAGGCTGACCATAACCGACTTCTTCATCCCCATTTGGGCGTACATGATGCCGCCGATGAAGATGCCGATCAGATAGGCCCAGAAACCCACGCCGACGTCCCAGATGGCGATCTCGTCATTGGTGAACCTGAGGTCGTCGAACAGCAGCCGGAAGGTCAGGTTGGCGAGCGTATCGCCAATCTTGTGCAGCAGGATGAATAGGAGGACGAGGAGCGCGCCCTTGCGCTGGAAGAACTCGACGAACGGCTTCCAGACGGCGGCGACAGCATGCCCGATCCCGGGCTTGCTGGCGAATTCGCGGTGGCGCTTGGGCTCGCCCAGCACGAGGGCGGTCAGCATCGCCGGCAAGGCGAGGGCGGCGCAGGCGAGATAGGCCATTTCCCAACCTGACCGGGCGGCCACCACCAGGGCAAGCGCGCCGGCGCCCGCCGAGCCGATCCGCCAGCCGTACTGGCTCATCCCCGACCCAACGCCCAATTGCCGCGGCTCGAGATATTCGATGCGGCTGGCGTCGATGACGATGTCGAAACTGGCGCCGGCAATGCCGAGCAGGATCGCGGCGGTGACCACCGGGCCGATGCCGTCGGCCGGGTCGACCAGCGCCAGGTTGGCGACCGCGGCCATGACTAGCACGCCGGTCACCAGCATCCAGCTGACCCGCTGACCCAGCCGGCCGAGCACCGGCAGCTTCACGCCGTCGATGATCCACGCCCAGAGGAACTTGAGGTTGTACATCAGGAAGACGAGCGCGAAGGCGGTGATGGTCGACTTGTCGATGCCGTCCTGCTTCAGCCGCGTCGTCAGCGTCGCGCCGATCATCGCATAGGGAAAGCCCGACGAAATGCCGAGGAACAGGGCGGCCAGCGGCGCCGCCTCCGTGTAGGGCCGGACTCCCGCCGGCAATGCGCTTCGCCAACCGCCCGCCGTTTCCGCTGTCGCCATTGCTCGCTCCCTTTCAGGCAGGCAGGTTAGCAAGGATATCGCGGCTGCCTAGGCCTCAAACATCGATCAGCCGCAGGTTGAGGTAGGACTCGTCGAAGCGCGCGAGCGCCTTGAGCCCTTCCCAGTCCTGCACCTTGGCCCAGCCTTGGGCGAAACTGACCAGCCTCGCCTCGCGCAGCTCGCGCAGGCAGCGGTTGAGATGGACGTGGGTCATGCCGGCATAATCGGCCAGCTCCTGCTGGCTCAAGGGCAAGGGAAAGCCCATCTGCGTGGCGATCCCGACCAGGGCCAGGCGCAGCTGCATCTCGCAGAACAGATGGGCGATCTTGGCGGTGCCGCGCTTGGTGCCGAGCGCCTGGATCCAGGCGCACTGGATCGACTGCTCGATCGCCGCCTGCAGCCAGAAGATCTTCTGCGTCGCCGCCGAGCAGGCGGTCATCGCCTTGACCTCGGCATGCGGCAGGCTGGCCACTTCGCAGGCGCTGAGCGCGACCAGGTCCTGCTCGCTCCGGCCAAGAATGGCGCCGTGGATGTCGAGGAGGTCGCCGGCGATGCCGATGCCGACGATCTGGCGGTTGCCGCCGCTGTCCTCCAGCGCCCGGGCGACGAACCCGCTCAGCAGCAGGTGGCAATGCCCGAGCGGCTCGCCAGCGCGGACGATGACGTCGTGGCGGTCATAGCGGCGCTGTTGCCAGCCCGCCTCCCGCAGCATCTTCTCATCGCCTTCACTCAGTGCCTGCCGGCTACGCAACTTAGCAACAAAACGGTCCATTGATACGCAACACCCCCGCGCGCCCCTTTTGCAAAAACCGGCCGGGGCGCGCGTTGATAAATGTTATGATCCTCGACCAATGCGGTTCCCGCCGTTCCGGTTCCGCGACAATGGCGGCGCAGCCGGGGTGGCGCCCCTTCCCCTTACAATCGGGCCCGGGCCGCCCCATCTAGGGAAGGCTACCAGTCGTTCTCGACGGTCCAGGCGCTAGCCCGCTCCTTTTCCCATCCTTGACGCCTCCTAGCCGCGGAAGGCCATTTCCGGCCGCCCGGAAGCAAGGACCAGCCCATGAAGCTCTTCGGAACCGTCAAGTCGTTCGACACCGCCAAGGGCTTCGGCTCGATCAAGCCCGAGGCCGGCGGCGACGCGCTGCGCTTCGAGAACAGCGCCATCAAATGGGCCCGCACCGACAGCCCGAAGGCCGCCCAGCGCCTGTCGTACGAGCTGGGCACCAACGCCGACGGCAAGGCCTGCGCCGTCAACCTCAACCAGATCTGATACGCGAGGGGTGAGCGGGGGCGCACATGCGTCCCCGCTCTTCCGTCCAGATTTCACCGCCTTCCGGGGGGAAGCAAGAATGACACAGACCTCATGGCTCATGCGCCTGCTGCCTCTGTTCCTGACGACCGTGCTGGTCGGCGGCTCGCTGGCGGTCGCCTTTTCATGACCGTCCCGCCGGTCCCCGACCCCAAGAGCATTCCGCAGCCGGGCGATCGCATCCAGGACCCGCCGCGCGACACGCCGCCGGTGATGGTCGCCGACACGGCCCCGGGCACCCGCAAGCGCAACCTGCCGGCGCACGACCCGGTGCGGGTGCCGGTGACCGGGGCGTCATCATCCGCCAGTCTATGACCCAATGGCGGCGGCTGTAGGACAGCAAAAAGGGCGGAGCCGAAGCCCCGCCCTTTCGCTGGCTGGCTGGCCGGTCAATCGCGGACGTTGAGGTTGCCGCTGACGATCGTTTCCAGCGGCACGTCGGCGAGCGTCGAGTTGAGGCAGGCCGAGGGCGGACCCTGCGTATTGGGGTCGTCGTCCCAGAAATAGGCGCGGCTGATCTTGTCGCGGCCGGCCCCCGGCTCGCCATTGTCCTGGACCGCGAAGAAGACGGCGTCGACCAGGCTGGGGTCGTTGGTCCGCCGCGTCGAGCCGCCGAGGATGACGGTATGGTCGTCGAGCATCTTGCCGCAGCTGATGTCGACCTGCAGCAAATAGGGCGCCTTGCCGTTCTCGCCCGTGAAGGCCTTGTTGACCAGGGTCGCGCGGCCCGAGGCGGTGCCGTCGGCATTGATCTGTGCGCTGACCGAGAAGGTGCGGCGCGGGTCGGTGGACAGTGCCCCCTGCCCGCTGACCTGGCCGGCGGTGGCGGCAATCGCCGGAACCGCGACGGCGGCGGCAGCGAAGACGATCATCCCCCGTTTGACATGAGTACGCGTCATTGGGTCACTCCCTTGCATTTCCACGGAAATATGGAAGCTGGGTCAACGGTTTAGGCGGCGACGCGTTCCTGCCCATGGCGCGCGCCGGCGGGATCGTCGAGCTCGGCTTCATGGTCGAGCCAGCAAATCGAGGTGTCGTCACCGCCCCTTCGGGCGTTAACCATTTAAGCTATTGTTATTACCAGCGTTTCAGCGAACACTCGCGCCTTCAAATGGGGGACGAGCGAGTCGCTTGAGTCTGGAGTGGTCGGAGCTGCCCATCCGCAGCGCCGCATAGTTCGCCAGTTAAGGCGAGGATCGTAACGGTTGCCCCGAGTAGGAGGGGCGTCATGCCGTACACCGGTGTCTATGTTTTCGGGGACAGTTTGGTCGATGCCGGCAACGCGCTGGAACTGGCCGATTGGTACGGCGACCTGACCTTCAGCGACCTGCCCGACGGCGCGCCGGACAGCGACCTCGGCTATTTCGAGGGGCGCTTTTCCGACGGCTACACGTTCGCCGACCTCATCGCCAACAAGGCGATCGGGCAGGTCACCGACCCGGTCTTTCCATTCGGCTATGTCGACCCGTGGATCGGAGTCGAGATCGCGCCCTGGGCCTCCGACCCGAACGGCAACAACCTCAACTTCGCCTATGGCGGCGCCCAGGTCCGCCAGGGCGACGAAGCCGTGCTCGACCTGGACGGCCAGACCGACGCCTTCCGCGACGCGGTCGACGGCGACGCCCCGCCCGGCGCCCTCTACATCGTCACCATGGGCGGCAACGACGTCCGCAACCTCGCCACCGTCACCGGCACGCCGCAGCCGCCCGTGGCTGGCGGCTATGCGGCATTGGACAAGGTCGCCCAGCAACTGATCCACGAGCTCGGCCAGCTGGTTGACGACGGGGCCGTGAACTTCCTCATCACCGGCTGTGCGGACGTCGGCTTCATCCCCGACTACGACATCAACAACAACAATCTGCTCGACCCCGACGAGCAGATCCGCAGCGACACCGCGACGGCCTATTCGCAATATCTCGACACGCTGATCCGCACCCAGGTGGTGCCGGCGCTGCAAGGCATGGGCGCGACGGTCACCTATGTCTCGATGATGGACGGCCTCGCCGCCGTCCTGCCGACGATCGAGGCCCTGAACCATCTCAGCCCCGGCACGCTGACCACGAACTTGCTCGAATATCGCGGGCTCGTTTTCTTCGACGACATCCACCCCAATGGCCAGGTCCACGCCTTGTTCGGGTCCTATGCGCAGGCCTTGCTGACCGGCAGCGCATGGGTCGAGACCCTGCCGCTGGCCGCGGCCGATTACACGCTCGGCGCCAGCATCGCTGCCCCCGGCGAGATCGACACGTTGGTCTTGGCGCTGGTCGCTGGAACCGACTACCGCTTCGATCTGCTCGGCATGAGCACCTTGGGAACGGCCGGCAGCCTCGGCGACCCGTCGCTGCGCTTGCTCAGCGGCAATTCGGTAGTGGGAACGAATGCCGACGGCGGCGCCGGCTTCGACGCGGTGCTGAGTTTCAACCCGGCGGCGAGCGGCACCTACACGCTCGAGCTGTCGGCGACCGGCGAGCTGACCGGCACCTACCAGCTGCAGGCCTCGGTGATCGGCGGCGCCGCGGTGCTCGCCGGCCAGACCTACAATGTCACCAGCGCGGCGACGATCGTCCTCGAGGGCGCCGGCGGCATCGGCCAGGACGTCGTCCGCGCCAGCGTCCATTATGCGCTGAACGCCGGCAGCGAGATCGAGGTGCTGCGGACCAGCAACGACAAGGGCAAGACCGCCATCAACCTGACCGGCAACGAGTATGGCCAGCAGCTCATCGGCAATGCCGGCGCCAACAGCCTCGACGGCAAGGGCGGCGCCGACACGCTGACCGGCGGCGCCGGCAAGGACGTGTTCGTGCTGGGCAGCGGCGGCATCGACGCGATCACCGATTACAACAGCCGCGACGATTTGGTCGACGTGACCCAGGCGCTGGCGGTGGCGGCGGGGACCAATGTCGTCGGCGGCGGATACCTGCGGGTGACCAGCGGCGGCCTGATCCAGGTCGACGCCAGTGGCGGCGGCGATGCCTGGGTGACGCTGGGCACGGTCACCGGCAGCGGCGCCGTCACCATCCGCTATGTCGCGGGCGGCGCGCCAGCGAGCGTGACCCTCAGCCGGGTCGCGGAGACGCAGAGCGCCAGCTTCAGCGCCGAGCCATACGTCCCGTTCGCCGGGCACGAACCGGGAGCGCAGCCCGCGCCCTACCAGCCGGAGGCGGATTGGTTGCTGTAGGAAGCTGGCAGCGAGGGGCGTCACGGAGTGAATTGCGAGGCCCGTCACGGAGTAAATCCGTGACGTCAGTCGGGTTCGGGCTATGCCGACCCGCTGGCCGAAACTCGCGCTCTCTCCGCACTGGCTCCCAGTTGCTGCGCAACGTGCTCGCCTGTGCTCGGGCGCTCGTTAAGTTCACTAAATGCGTGGAGTCAGCGACCATCTTTGTGAAGTTAAGCCCTCCTTTTACAACTGGACGACGCGCGGCCAGCGCCTGGGCTTGAGCAGCCTGTCCAGCTCGATGCGGTCGAGGATCGCCTGGTGCTCGGCCCAGACCTGCTCGGCCCGGCGCCGCTCCTCCTCCTGCTGCCGGTCCAATTCGGCGAAATCGGCCTTGAGCTTGCGGCGGCGGGTCATGAAATCGTGGCGGTAGTCGTCGATGGCCTTGTCGCGGCCGGACAGCAAGGCGATGGCGAGCGTGTCGCACTGGCGGTGCTCGACGCGGACGACCTTGCCGCGGCGGTAGACGGGGACGAAGGCGCCGCCGAGCGCGCGGCCGAGCGCGTCGGCGCGCACCCGCTCGATCCCCTGGTCGATCGCCTGGTCCCAGGCGGCGGCGAAGCTGTCGGCGCCGTCGGCCATGACCAGGGCATAGGCGCTGCGCGGGCTCATGCCGACGGCGCGCGCCGAGCGGGCGACGCTGCCGCAGCGCGACAAGGCAAAGATGAACGCCCGCTGCCGCGCCTCCGACCAGCCGCGCCGCCGGACGCGCCGACGGGGCACGGGATCGAAGGCGATGTGCTGGGCGGGGTCGTCAAGCTCGGCCTGATGGTCGAGCCAGTTGAAGGGGTGTGTCGTCATCCGCCAGCATATGCTCTCGGAGGGGTGCTGTAGGACAGGAAATTCGGGAGCCGAACTTAGAAACTGTATACCCAAACCACCCGAAACTTATGCACAGTCATCGTAACAAAATTCGAGCACTCTCACTCTAACGGTTCACCCTATCGCACTCTGATGCACTGTCGAGAAATCACCGAATCATTCCAGTCGTGTCATAATGGGCTATGGTCCTTTGACAGTCCTTTTGCTTAAACCCGCGCGGGACTTTACTCGTCTGAGTTTGCTGGATCCCACTGGCGCTCGCGGCTCTCCAGCAGGCTGCTGCGCTTGGCGCTCATTAGCTACTACTTCCGCAAGCTCAGAAATTTGTTTTGAAACCTCGGTTAAAAACTTATCTGGAGCGGCCTTACGAGATCCTAACTCCACAGAACCCAACGCAATTTTTTCTGCGGCATCTTCGCCAAACAACTCGGCAAATAGCTTCTTGAATTTCTTCAGTTTCCGCAGATCGTCGAAAACTGGCCATTCAACCAGGTTCATTCGGCTCAGCTGCTCCGAGGCCACACCGTGCCTAATTGAAGTTAACGCTTCGTCTGTTTCCCCGCGAATTGCGTGGACCGCTGCCTGAAAACTACTGTCACAGCTTCGCCAGTCTTCCTCTTCCAGGATCTTTAATGCTGCCGGTTTGTCACCCAAAGATTTGCAGCAATTTGCTAAATTGACCTTGAGCATTCGACGGAAAGTATCAGTCGGGGAAATATTTATATCAGCAAATGTAAGTTCTAGAATGCTCTTCGCAATGCTAAATTTTGTATCAACCATTAGATTATAGACAACGTTATTAATTGCTGTCAGTAAGTCGTCCCACTTGGAATCTTGTTTCTTGCAGACCTTTATCCAAGTGCCAGCGAATAACATAATAGCAAACACTATACACGTTTCAAACGCTCGTTCCATGTATGTTTGAGTATAGGAAAATTTATCTCCTTCTTTCAGAGTTCCTACTTCTACGGACGCAGCGCTACAATTCGTAATATAGGATCGATTAACGTATCCGTCATTATGGACTTCACAATTTCTTCGCTCAGATAACTCTACTGTCCTTCGGACGAACGGATGACTCAAAGGAATCTTTATACCCACACCGGCGAGCCATTTGAGTTGGCCAACAACTCCATCTCGCAGCACTCGATCCACCTCTCGAGAAACTAGGTGGTCACGAGCGTCGTCGATGCTGGCAAATTGCTTGAGTTCTCCATAGTCAAGAGACTTTTCTGATAAACGAGCATCTGAACCTGAATCCTCGAGTATCGTGCTTATGATGGATCCCAATATTAGGTCCAACTCCTCCACTAGCGACACAAGATGCAGGCTAGGAAGTCTTTGATAATAGGCATTTGCGGATGAATGTATACGAGATAATCTCTTGTATTCAGACAAAAGCTCTAGTGGAATTGCATGTTTTACCGATTTGCCGTCCGGTAAATTTTCCGACTTGCCATGTGACTTGACAAAATCATCAAGCTCTTTGAACGCGAGACGGCTTGCCAGGTTAGTCCATCTCATGATGTTGGGGAATCCGTACGATAGATCGATCACTCGATCGGTGAACGTTTCGAGGTCGGCAAGGAGGATGTCTTTTGTCGATGGTTTTTCTGTCTTCGCTTTGCCTACCGATTCTTCAGATCGAGATGGTTCTTTTGCCATAACGCCCCCAACACCCTAGTGTTCAGCATAGAGTTGTATTGCGTCCGTGGAACAGTTTTTTCTTGTACATGGTCCTGTGGTCATATCTAAACTAGTGAGTGGTTCGCGTCGATTTTCGTTCATAACGCCTTGCCCCTTGTCCTACCTTTCGCTAAGGCGCGCGGCGTCCGGCGGGCGGTGAGTTTCCCCCTTCTGGAATCAGCTTGCTCGGTCATCCCCCGGATGACCTGCGCCAGCAGATCGCTATAGTTGGCGAGCTAGCGAGGTGGCTTTGGCCGCCTTAAGGCTCGTTTTCGGACAGCGAGATTCCAAAAGGTCACCGATCACAGGATATCCGGCCAGCATGGGGTTGGCCGGATGGATAAATGGGTTTCCAGGTCCGCCTTATGGTAGCCCGGCCAAAGTGGCCGGCGGCGGCATGAAAGTCCGAAGTTCGAAAGACTATTTCCACATGGCCTCAACGGCATTCCCGTCCCGCGACGATTTCGCGGCCATGCTCAATGAATCATTGGGCGGCGAAAACGAGACCTTCGAAGGCAAGGTCGTCACCGGCACCGTCACCGGCATCGAAAACGATCTGGCCGTCATCGACGTCGGCCTGAAGAGCGAAGGCCGCGTCCCCTTGCGCGAATTCGCCATGCCCGGCCAGAAGGCCGAGCTGAAGGTCGGCGACACCGTCGAAGTCTATGTCGACCGCGTCGAAAATTCGCACGGCGAGGCGATGCTGTCGCGCGACCGCGCCCGCCGCGAGGCCGCCTGGGACAAATTGGAGAAGGAGCATGAGAAGGGCGAGCGCGTCGAGGGCGTGATCTTCGGCCGGGTCAAGGGCGGCTTCACCGTCGACCTTGGCGGCGCCGTCGCCTTCCTGCCCGGCAGCCAGGTCGACATCCGCCCGGTGCGCGACGTCGGCCCGCTGATGGACATCCCCCAGCCCTTCCAGATCCTGAAGATGGACCGCCGCCGCGGCAACATCGTCGTGTCGCGCCGCGCCATCCTTGAAGAGACCCGCGCCGAGCAGCGCAGCGGCCTCATCCAGTCGCTGCACGAGGGCCAGGTGATCGAGGGCGTGGTCAAGAACATCACCGATTACGGCGCCTTCGTCGACCTTGGCGGCATCGACGGCCTGCTGCACGTCACCGACATCAGCTACAAGCGCGTCCAGCACCCGAGCGAGCTGATCAACATCGGCGACACGGTGAAGGTGCAGATCGTCCGCATCAACCGCGAGACGCAGCGCATTTCGCTGGGCATGAAGCAGCTGGAAGCCGACCCGTGGGAAGGCGCTTCGGCCAAATATCCGATCGACGGCACGTTCCGCGGCCGGGTGACCAACATCACCGAATATGGCGCCTTCGTCGAGCTGGAGCCGGGCATCGAAGGCCTGGTCCACGTCAGCGAGATGAGCTGGACCAAGAAGAACGTCCACCCGGGCAAGATCGTCTCCACTTCGCAGGAAGTCGACGTCAAGGTGCTCGAGGTCGACGAGGAGAAGCGTCGCATCAGCCTCGGCCTCAAGCAGGCGCAGGCCAACCCGTGGCAGGCGTTCGCCGAGGCCCACCCGGTCGGCACCGAAGTCGAGGGCGAGGTCAAGAACGCCACCGAGTTCGGCCTGTTCATCGGCCTGGACGGCGACGTCGACGGCATGGTCCACATGTCGGACATCGCCTGGGGCGTGACCGGCGAGGAAGCGCTGGCGCTGCACCACAAGGGCGAGACGGTGAAAGCGGTCGTGCTCGACGTCGACGTCGAGAAGGAGCGCATTTCGCTGGGCATGAAGCAGCTTGAGCGCGGCGGGGTCGCCAAGGGCGGCGCCGGCGCGGCCGGCGGCGTCAACCGCGGCGAGACGGTCACCGTCACCGTCATGGAGGTCAAGGACGGCGGCCTGGAAGTCCAGGTCGGCGACGGCGGCGCCCACGGCTTCATCAAGCGCATCGACCTTGGCCGCGACCGCGACGAGCAGCGCCCCGAGCGCTTCCAGGTCGGCCAGAAGTTCGACGCCCAGGTCACCGGTTTCGATCGGTCGAAGAAGCCGACCTTCTCGATCAAGGCGCTGCAGATCGCCGAGGAGAAGCAGGCGGTGGCGCAGTACGGTTCGTCCGACAGCGGCGCATCGCTCGGCGACATCCTCGGCGCGGCGCTGAAGGAGAAGCAGGCGGCGGCCGCCGAGGCCAAGCCGGCCAAGGCCGCGAAGGCGGATAAGGCCGAGAAGGCGGATAAGGCCGAAAAGGCCGAGAAGCCCGCCAAGGCGGACAAGGCCGAAAAGGCTGAGAAGGCCGAGAAGGCCGAGGCCGCGGAAGCCAAGCCGAAGAAGGCGAAGAAGGCCAAGGCCGAAGAGGCCGAGGCTGCCCCCGCCGAGGCCGCCGCGGCCGAGGCTCCGGAAGCGGAAACCGCCGACGCCGGCAAGGAATAAGCCCCTCGGGGCGGGGATCGGGCGCGGAGGTGAAAAGCTTCCGCGCCCTTTTTCTTGCGCGGGAGGATTGGAACGCCTGTGCAACAATGTCTGGCGCCCCCTCTTTTCCTTTGGATAAGAGGCTGATAGGTGATGGTCACTACCCGCGGGGGGCGGGGCAGAATCGACATTTCGCGGGGACACCATGATCCGTTCCGAACTCGTCCAGAAGCTTTGCGGTGACTTTCCCGACCTCACCCAGCGTGAGATCGAGGGCGTCGTCGCGGCGATCTTCGACTCGATCACCGACCAATTGTCGAAGGGCGGGCGAGTCGAGCTGCGCGGCTTCGGCGCCTTTTCGACCCGCAGCCGCGACGCCCGCATCGGCCGCAACCCGCGCACCGGCGCGGCGGTCGACGTCGAGGCCAAGCGCGTCCCCTATTTCAAGCCGGGCAAGGAAATGCGCGAGCGGCTGAACTTAGGTGAAGTCCCGGCGGAATAGGGCTAGTCCCTGTCACGTGCGGACGTGGCGGAACCGGTAGACGCTGGAGACTTAAAATCTTCTGCCCCATTGGGCGTGCGGGTTCGAGTCCCGCCGTCCGCACCAGCATTGAATTCTAGTCAGTCCGGGGGACTGACGAATTCAATGCTCATCTCCACACAACAATCTTGAGCTGCCTGTCCCACCCCGGGACAGCCGCGGAACGCGGGCCCGATATTCGCCGTTGATGGCGCATGGTAAACAAGTCATTAACGCTTTCCATGACCAGCCGGCAGCTCCCGTCGCGCACCCTCGCCTTCGGCCGCCGCCGGCCGTTCGCGGCCGAGGCCGCCGCCATGCCGGCACCGGCGATCGGCGAGGACCTCAAGCTGTTCGCGGCGACCTATGCCGCCGGCTTCCTGTTCGTTTCGATCTTCCTGGCCTGAGCCGGGGCCGGCGCGGAGTGAATCCGCGCCGTCGGTCCTGTCGCCCTGTGGGCGCAGGCCGTCCGGATTTCGCGCTCTCTTCGCTTAAGCACGGGTTCGCTGCGCAAACCCCTGCTTAAACTCGGGCGCTCAATCGCACGCCAGGTGCAGTTTCCACCCTAGCCAGGCGGCGACGACGCACATGGCGGCGACCAGCAGCAGCTGGCCGACCGGGCCGACGCCGAAGCTGCTCAAGCCGTAAGCGAGGACCGAGCCGACCACCATCGAGCCGGAATTGACGATGTTGTTGGCCGCCACGGTGCGCGCCGTCTGCGACTTGTCGACCGTCGTCGTCAGGAAGGCATAGAGCGGGACGACGAACATGCCGCCGAAGATGGCGACGCCGAGCAGCGCGGCGATCATCAGCCCGGCATTGGGATGAAAGATGAAATTGCCGAGCGTCGTCAGCTCGGTCCCATGCTCGCCCCAGTTGAGCGCGACGAGGTGGAGCAGCAGCACGAACAGCGCCATGACCAGCACGCTGACCGGCGCGAAACGGGCCGAAACCTCGCTTTTCAGCAGGCGGTTGATGGCGACCGAGCCGATGGCGATGCCGATCGAGAAGATGGCGATGAACATGCTCGCCACCTGCTCGTCGGCGCCGAGCACGTTCTTCACCAGCGGCGGGAAGATGATGATCAGCACCGCGCCGATCGTCCAGAAGAAGCTGATCGCAAGGATCGCCAGGAACAGGCGCGGCACGTGCATGGTCTCGCTGACCAGGCGGATGGAGGCGCGCAGGATGTGCCAGTCGGGCTTCACCCGCTCGGCCGCGGGCGGCGCCGGCGGCACCTGGCGGCCGGCGAGCAGGCCGAGGACGGCGATGCCGAGCGTCGCGGCGACGGCCGCCTTGGCGTCGTCGGCGAGGACGCCGGCGAGGATGGTGCCGCCGAGGATGGCGATATAGGTCCCCGCCTCGACCAGGCCGGTGCCGCCAAGCACCTCGTCCTTTTGCAGGTGCTGCGGCAGGATGGCGTATTTGATCGGGCCGAAGAAGGTCGAATGGACGCCCATGCCGAACACGGCGAGCAGCATCAGCGGGATGTTCTCGAGCAACAGGCCGGCGCCGCCGGCGACCATGATCAGGATCTCGGCCGCCTTGACGATGCGGATGACGCGCGCCTTGTCATGGTCGTCGGCCAGCTGGCCGGCGAGCGCCGACAAGAGGAAGAAGGGCAGGATGAACAGCCCCTGGGCGATGGCGCTGAACTGCGCCTCGCGCGCCGCGTCGGAATAGAGCTGATAGGTGACGAACAGGACCACGCCCTGCTTGAACAGGCTGTCGTTGAAGGCGCCGAGGAACTGGGTCGCGAACAGCGGCGCGAACCGCCGCGAGCGAAGCAGGTGACTGACATTCTGCATCAAGGCGCGGCGCACTCCCGGACGGGGGCGTGAGCCATAGCCAGCTTTGCGCGGGCCGCCAAACGCTATAACGAGCGGCCGGAATGCTGACCCTGCCGAACCTGCTGACGCTGTCGCGCATCCTGGCGGTGCCGATCCTGGTGTTCCTGCTGTGGAAGCCGACGCCGATCGACTATGCGATCACCTTCGTCCTCTACTGCATCGTCGGCATCACCGATTATTTCGACGGCTACCTTGCCCGCGCCCAGGGGCAGATCAGCCGGCTGGGCCAGTTCCTCGACCCGATCGCCGACAAGATCATGGTGGCGGCGGTGATCGTCATGCTGATGGCCAGCCGCAAGGCCGACGGCGACGCGCCGATCATCGAGAATTTCCACATCATCCCGGCGCTGGTCATCCTGCTGCGCGAGATCATCGTTTCCGGCCTGCGCGAGTTCCTGGCGCCGCTCAACGTCTCCATGCCGGTGAGCACGCTCGCCAAGTGGAAGACCACTTTCCAGCTGGTGTCGCTGGGCGCGCTGATCCTCAGCGGCGCCTTCCCCTCCCAGCCGTGGATGCACACGGTCGGCCTCGCCAGCCTGTGGGCGGCGGCGGCGCTGACCATGGTCACGGGGTATGATTACCTACGGATCGGCCTCAAACATATGGATTAGTGCTCCTGCGAAGGCAGGAGCCCAGTGGCCTTGAGTTCGCGGCCAGCAGTCGTTGCGGGTGGTCTTTAGAATACTGGGCCCCTGCCTGCGCAGGGGCACGGTGCCGCCGAACTCCAGTGCTCCTGCGAAGGCAGGAGCCCAGTGCCCCCTTGAGCAAACGGCACGCTTCCGCTTCATTCGAACCATGAAGCCCGGCTTCGTCTACATCATGGCTAGCCGCTTGAACGGGACGATCTACGTCGGCGTCACTAGCGACCTGGTGAAGCGGGGCTGGGAACATCGTAAAGGACTCAGCCCCGGTTTCACGCGCGAGCATGGCTGCACATTACTGGTGTGGTACGAGGCCCATGCTGATTTGCAGGATGCGCGGCAACGCGAGCGCCGCATCAAGAAATGGAAGCGCGCCTGGAAGCTCAGGCTGATCGAGCAGGACAATCCGGATTGGCTGGACCGTTATCCGACGCTGTTGTGATCTCGCAGGACAGGGACTGGGCTCCTGCCTTCGCAGGAGCACGGCAGTAATCGATTTTATCCCTCGCACTGAGCAAGTTTAATCGTTTCCGTCGTTCGCCGCCCGGGCCTAGGGCAGGCTCGACTTTCCATTTGCAAGAGGAGCAGGATCATGGACGCAAAAACCGGTGAAATGGGTTGCCCGGCAAACCGGCAGGCATCGGTCCGCTCGCTGCTCGGCCGCACCAACCGCGACTGGTGGCCGGAAGCACTGCCGCTCGACATCCTCAGCCAGGGCGGCAACTCGCCCGACCCGATGGGCGACGACTTCAACTATGCCGAGGCGTTCAAGAAGCTCGACTACCAGGCGCTGAAGGCCGACCTCCGCGCGATGATGCGGGACAGCAAGCCCTGGTGGCCGGCCGATTACGGCCATTACGGCCCGCTGATGATCCGCATGGCCTGGCACGCGGCGGGCACCTATCGCACCGCCGACGGCCGCGGCGGCGCCAACAGCGGCCAGCAGCGCTTTGCCCCGCTCAACAGCTGGCCGGACAACGGCAACCTCGACAAGGCCCGGCGCCTGCTGTGGCCGATCAAGCAGAAATACGGCAAGCACATCAGCTGGGCCGACCTGTTCATCCTCGCCGGCAATGTCGCCATCGAGGACATGGGCGGGCCCACCTTCGGCTTCGGCGGCGGCCGCGCCGACGTCTTTGAGCCGGAGCGCGACATCTATTGGGGCGCCGAGGAGAAATGGGTCAACGAGGGTAGCGAAACCCGCATCCAACCCGACCGCGAAATGGAGCTCGAGCACCCGCTCGCCGCCATCCAGATGGGCCTCATCTACGTCAACCCGGAGGGCCCGGGCGGCAACCCCGACCCGCTGCAGTCGGCGCGCGACATCAAGATCACCTTCGAGCGCATGGCGATGAACGTCGAGGAGACGGTGGCCCTCACCGCCGGTGGCCATACTTTCGGCAAGGCGCATGGCGCCGGCGACGCCAGCCTTGTCGGCGCCCCGCCGGAGGGTTCGGACCTGGCGTTGCAGGGCCTCGGCTGGACCAGCACCTACGAGACCGGCATGGGCGAGCACACCATCACCAGCGGCATCGAGGGGTCGTGGGTGAACACGCCGACGCAATGGTCAGAGAATTATTTCCGCCTGCTGCTCGACTATGAGTACGAGCTGGTGAAGTCGCCGGCCGGTGCCCAGCAGTGGCAGCCGATCAACCAAAAGCCGGAGGACATGGCGCCGGCGGCGCACGACCCCAACAAGCGCGTGCCGACCATGATGACGACGGCCGACATGGCGCTGAAGATGGATCCCGAGTTCCGCGCGGTCTCGGAGAAATTCCGCAACGACCATGAGGCGTTCAAGGACGCCTTCGCTCGGGCCTGGTTCAAGCTGACCCATCGCGACATGGGTCCCAAGATCCGTTACCTCGGCCCGGAAGTGCCGAACGAGGATTTGATCTGGCAGGACCCGGTTCCGGCCGGCAAGGCGCCTTCCGACGCCGACGTTTCGGCCTTCAAGGACAAGATCCTCGGCGCCGGCTTCACCGTCGGCCAGCTGGTCAAGACGGCCTGGGCCTCGGCCTCGACCTATCGCCGGTCCGACCATCGCGGCGGCGCCAATGGCGCCCGCATCCGCCTCGAGCCGCAGAAGAACTGGGCGGTCAACGAGCCGGAGGAACTGGGCCGCATCCTGGCAAAGATCGACGAGCTGCGTGGGCCCCTGTCGATGGCCGACGCCATCGTCCTGGCCGGCTCGGCGGCGGTCGAGAAAGCGGCCAGGGACGCCGGCTTCAACGTCGAGGTGCCGTTTACCGGCGGCCGCGGCGACGCCACCCAGGACTGGACCGACGTCGACAGCTTCGCGGTGATGGAGCCGGCGGCGGACGGGTTCCGCAACTACCTCAAGTCCAAGCATTCGGTGCGGACCGAGGAACTGCTGCTCGACCGCGCCTCGCTGCTCGGCCTGTCGGCGCCGGAGATGACGGTGCTGCTCGGCGGACTGCGGGTGCTCGGCGCCAATTACAAGGACGCGCCCGAAGGAGCGTTCACCAGGCGCAAGGGCCAGCTGACCAACGACTTCTTCGTCAACCTGCTCGACAACGACACCTTCTGGGAAGTGGTGGAGACCAGCGGCGACGAGCTGTTCATCGGCTATGACCGCGGCGGCAAGCAGGAAAAGTGGCGGGCGACGCGGACCGACCTCGTCTTCGGGTCGAACAGCCAGCTGCGGGCCACCGCCGAAGTCTATGCCGAGAAGGGCAATGAGGAGAAGTTCGTGCGCGACTTCGTCGCTGCCTGGACCAAGGTGATGAACGCCGATCGCTTCGACCTGCCGCAGGGCAAGAAGAGCAAGGAGCCGATCGGCATCGCCGAGCCCGCCATGGCGAAATAGGCCGGCCCGGCCCGCGGCCGGTCAGGCGGCCAGCTTGGGGATCAGGTCGAAAGCGATCTTGCGCAACGTGCCGGCGAGCAGCTGGAACTCCTCCTCGCGCGGGCTCGACTTGCGCCAGGCGAGCGTGATCCGGCGCGCATTGTGCCGAGAGCGCAGCGGCCGGGCGACGATGGCGGTGCCCTCGAGGATGCCGGATTCGATCGCCATCGCCGGCACGAAGGTCTGGCCAAGGCCATTGTCGACCATCTGCACCAAGGTGTGCAGGGACGTGCCCATCATCGTCGCCCCGGCGCGCAGCTCGGGCCGGTTGCAGGCCGACAAGGCATGGTCCTTCAGGCAATGGCCGTCCTCGAGCAGCAGCAGCCGGCTTTCGTCGATGGCGGCCGGATCGACCTCCCCGTCCGCCGGCGCCTCGCCGCGCGGGAAGGCGACGTAAAGCGGGTCTTCGAACAGCAGGGCGCTGTCGACCTCGCCGCAGGCGTAAGGCATGGCCAGCAGCACGCAGTCGAGCTGGCCGCGGTGCAAAGCATCGCAGGCCGACTGGCTGGTCTCCTCGCGCAGGAACAGCTTGAGCCCCGGCCATTCGCGCCGCAGGCGCGGCAGCATCGCCGGCAGCAGGAATGGGGCGATGGTCGGGATGACGCCCATCCTCAGCTCGCCGGTCAGCGGCTGGCCTTCCGCCCGCGCCATGTCGGCCAGTTCTTCGCTTTCGCGCAGGATCTTCATCGCCTTGTCGGCGATCTTGAGGCCCAAAGGCGTGAAACGAACCACCCGGCGCGTGCGCTCGACCAGGGTAACGCCGAGCAAGGTCTCGAGCTCGCGCAGGCCGGCCGACAGGGTCGACTGGGTGACGAAGCTGGCCTCTGCCGCCTTGCCGAAATGGCCGTGCTGGCGAAGCGCGACGAGATATTGCAGCTGCTTGATGGTGGGCAAATGGACGGTCATTGGCGAATCCGATTATTGCCGCCGCTATAATCGCTCTGGGCGATTGACGCCAACATCCGCCGCATCGGCGCTACCCGCCGGCTACAGGAAGCTCCTCGCCGGCGGCATGGGGAGGCCGAAGCCTCTATACATGCCGGCCGGCGGTTCGGTCACACGATAGGCTCTGCAGGTCGTCCAAAGCTTCTCCCGCGGGAGCTGCGGGTGGAGTGCCAATTCAATGCGCGCTGCGGATATGCAGACGCCCAAGGCAACGCGGTTGGCCCAGTTTTTCCAAAGCAGGATGGCCTTGTCTCGCTCGCGCAACGTTGCCGGCGAATGATCGTCCGCGGGGTAGGCCGCGAGGCCGTTCCAATAGGTCATCTCCTGCGCGAGGATATCGTAGTAGGTCTTGTTCGCGGTATAGACCATTCCGTACCGGCTTCGCTCTTCGGGCGAAAGCAGGCGAAGCGCCCCCGTTTCCACCGTCATGACCCAGGCTGTGTCGGATGGCGTGACTTGCTGATTGCGCCGGTCGGCGACCAATTGAGCAGCCCGTGCCGGATCCGCCTCGAGCTCGAGATAAGCACGATGGAGCAGTTCAAGCTTGCGAACGAGGCGCCAGCGGTTGTCGTCGAGCTCGGCGCGCATGGCGACGATGGCTTCCTCGGCCAGTTGCCGGTTCTCGCGCGCCTGCCGGGCCTCATCGACGAGGAGCGCCAGGAGCACGCCGACCGCGACGATGGCAACTTCGAACAGGGCTTTGGCGAGGTTGAACTCGCCCCAGCGGGAAGCGGGCGCTTTCTTTGCCAAAGGTCACCTCCGGCCATGCAAGGCACAAGCGCAATGTGACATGCGCCGGTTGGCGAGGGAATGGCTTTTGCGCCGCCTTAGTTGGCAAGCACGCGGTACAGGCCGTAGCCGCTGGTCACGGTCACCACGAGGCCGACGAAGGTCAGCAGCCGGTCGGGGTTGACGCGCTTGGCGATCCAGGCGCCGAACGGCGCGGCGACGACACCACCGATGAGCAGGCCGACGGTCGCCATGGTGAAGGCCTCCCAGCCGAGCACGACGATGAAGGTCGCCGAAATCGTCACGGTGACGAAGAATTCGGCGGTGTTGACCGTGCCGATGGTCTTGCGCGGGTTGCTGCCCTGGACGAGCAGGTTGGAGGTGACGATTGCCCCCCAGCCCCCGCCGCCGGCGGCGTCGAGGAATCCACCGGCGAGGCCGAGAGGCTCGACAATCCGCGGCCGCTTCTCGGTGTGGCGGTGCATCACCCCGCGATAGAAAATATAGAGGCCGAGCACCGTCAGGTAGGTCAACACCACCGGCTTGGCGATTTCGGCCGGGGTGGCGGTCAGGACATAAGCGCCAAGCACGCCGCCAAGCACGCCCGGAATAACGATCCGGAGGAACAGCCGCCAGTCGACGTTGCGGTGGGCGACATGGCTGACCCCGGACACCGCGGTGGTAAATGTCTCGGCGGTATGGACACCCGCAGATGCGGCGGCGGGCGGCACCCCGAGAGTGATCAGCAAGGTGCTGGAAATCTGCCCGAAGGCCATGCCCAGGGCGCCGTCGACCAGCTGGGCGGCGAAGCCGATGAGGATGAACGGAAGAAGGGTTGCCGGATCGGCCAGCCATTCGAGGGAAATCGTAGCCTCCACCCTTCGAGTCGGCGTGCAATGGCGCGGGCCGGCGGCGGCGGCAAGCGGGTTCAGCGCGCAAATCGGGCGGATTGGCTGGCATTTGTTCGGCCGAGGAATTAAATTGGCTGTCCAATGACGGAAGGACATCGCGCTTGGCGTTGGCGCTGATCGATTATCTGGACTCGGTGAAATCGCGTGACCCCGCGGCCCGTTCGCGCTGGGAAGTGCTGCTTTATCCCGGCGTCTGGGCCCTGGGTTTCCACCGCGTCGGCCACTGGCTGTACGGCGGCGACCTCTATTTCCTGGCGCGGATGGTCAACCACCTCGCCCGCTTCCTGACCGCGATCGACATCCACCCCGGCGCCAGGATCGGCCGCAACTTCTTCATCGACCATGGCTTTACGGTGATCGGCGAGACCGCCGAGATCGGCGACAATGTCACCATTTACCAGAACGTCACCTTGGGCGGGACCAATCCGTCGGCCGGCGTCGGCGGCAAGCGCCACCCGACCTTGAAAGACAATGTGGTAATCGGGTCTGGCGCCCAGGTGCTTGGGCCGGTCGAGGTCGGCGAAGGCGCCAAGGTCGGCGCCAATGCCGTCGTCACCCACGACGTCGTACCGGGCGCAACCATGGTTGGCATCCCGGCGCGGGCCGTGCCGATCGACACGGTGCACTACAGCCCGGGCTTCATTCCCTATGGTACGCCGTGCGGCGAGGACATCGACCCTGGCCGCGCCCGGCTCGCCGAGCTCGAGGAAGAGATCGCGATGCTGCGAAGGGAAATCGACCAGCTCAAAACCCGGCGCGCACAGGCGCCAAAGGCCAAAAGCGCTTGAGCGTCATCGCGCCGTTCCCTGGCCCCAGGGACCGGCGAGCGCTTGCCGCCTTCGACCGCCGCGAGCTGCAGCGCATCCTCGACCTGTATGGCCGCATGGTCGCCGCCGGCCACTGGCGCGACTATGCGATG
>Ga0073934_10001624_pt1 | contig 52326 bp, 44 predicted proteins | sample LarsenN4metaG_FD_76834 | JGI IMG/M metagenome (GOLD analysis project Ga0073934, IMG submission 76834) | Hot spring sediment bacterial and archeal communities from British Columbia, Canada, to study Microbial Dark Matter (Phase II) - Larsen... ...
CGGCTGGTAGAACACGCTGAAGCGTCCGACCGCCTCCGCGAAGGCGCGTGCGTCGGCCTCTTTCTTCACCTCGAAGGCGTCGAAGCCCGCGCGCTGCAGGAACAGGAACTGGTCGCGCAGCACCTGCCCGGTGGCGCGCAATTCGCCGCGGAAATGATGGCGCTCGCGCAGGATGCGCGCCTGGCTGTAGGCGCGGCCGTCGCGGAAAGTTGGAAAGACGAGCGCCACCAGCGCGAGACGATCGAGATGCGGGGCAAGCTCTGCGATCGGCCGGTTGTTGGGCCAGATCACGCCGGTTCGGCCGCTGCGGTTGGCAAATTCGCCCGCGTCCGCGAGCAACCGCGCCGCCGGCACGATGACGGGGAGATCGTCGGCAATCGGAGCGTCGTCGAGAATTTGCGTAAAGCTGTCGTCGGCAATCTTGCCGTTTCTAACGAGTGGCATAGACGCGCTCCTTGAACGGCTCGATGCCGACCCGTTTCACCGTCTCGATAAAGAGTTCGTCCGGCCGCTCGCGCAGTTCGATATAGGCCGCGACCACGTCCTCGATCACGTCGGCCACATCGCTGGAGGGCACCGCCGGCCCGAGCAGTGCCCCAAGTTCAGCATTCTCATCGGCGCGGCCGCCAAGCGTGATCTGGTAGAATTCCTGGCCATTCTTTTCCACGCCCAGAATGCCGATATGGCCGACATGATGATGGCCGCAGGCGTTGATGCATCCGGAAATGTTAATGTGCAGCCGTCCGATCTCGCGCGCGGTGTCGAGATTGCGGAAGCGCCTGGTCAGCTCCTGCGCCACCGGAATGGAGCGGGCATTGGCGAGGCTGCAATAATCGAGACCCGGGCACGCAATGATGTCGGAGACGAGCCCGACATTCGGCGTGGCCACCCCGATCTCATCGAGCTTCTGCCAGAGCGCCGGCAGGTCGCGCTGGGCGATATGCGGCAGCACCAGATTCTGCTCGTGGCCGACGCGGATTTCGCCGCTCGAGTATTCATCCGCAAGATCGGCGATCGCATCCATCTGCGCAGCAGTCGCGTCGCCGGGCGGCGCGCCTTCCGGCTTCAGCGACAGGGTGACGATCGCGTAGCCCGGCTGCTTGTGGTTGGCGACGGAATTGCCGAGCCAGGCCTGGAAACGCGGATTGGACGCGATGGCGCGCTTCAGCTCGGCCGGATTGTCCTCGCGCGGCGGATAGGCCGGATAGCGGAACCGCGCCCTGATGTCGGCGATGACCGCCGGGTCGAGCGCCAGCGCGCCGTCCCTGATGGTCTGCCACTCCGCTTCCACCTCGGAAGCGAATTTCTCGGCGCCAAGCTCGTGCACCAGAATCTTGATGCGCGCCTTGTAGATATTGTCGCGACGACCGTACTGGTTATACACGCGCAGGATCGCCTCGATATAGCTGAGAAGATCCCGCTTGGGCAGGAACGGCTTGATGGTCTTGCCGACGAAAGGCGTGCGGCCGAGCCCGCCGCCGACGACCACTTCGAAGCCGGCCTCCCCCGCTCCGTTCCGGTGCAGCCGCAGGCCTATGTCGTGCACGCGCACCGCCGCGCGGTCATGCGCCGAGGCCGTGATCGCGATCTTGAACTTGCGCGGCAAAAACGAGAATTCCGGATGCAGCGTCGAATATTGGCGCAGCAATTCCGCATAGATGCGCGGATCTTCCGCCTCGTCCGGCGCCACGCCCGCCCATTGGTCGGTCGTGATGTTGCGCACGCAATTGCCGCTGGTTTGCATGCCGTGCAGGCCGCCGCGCGCGAGAGCCTCCATCGCGTCGGGGAGATCCTCGAGCTTGATCCAGTTGAACTGGATGTTCTGGCGCGTGGTGAAATGCCCGTAGCCGCGATCGTAGCGGCGCGCGACATGCGCCAGCGTGCGCAGTTGATCCGACGACAGCGTGCCGTATGGAATGGCGATGCGCAGCATATAGGCGTGCAGTTGCAGATAGACGCCGTTCATCAACCGCAGCGGCTTGAACTCGTCTTCCGTCAGTTGGCCGGTCAACCGCCGCTTCACCTGATCGCGGAATTCTGACACCCGTTCATCGACCAGCGTCTGGTCGAAATCGTCATAGGCATACATGGCCTAAATTCCAAAGCTCGCCGGCAGATTGAAGGTGACACCTTGAACGCGGATGCGCTCGCGCAGATTTCCGGGCTCGACGCGACCGTCCCTGACCTCGACCGGCGCGACATAGGCGCCGACCGCGCCGACATCGTCTGCCGCCGCACCCGACAGCAATTCGGTGGCCGCCGGAGCGGTTGTGACCACGAGCGCATCTTCCAGTTTCGTCGACCAGCCTTGTTCGGCCGTGCGATACACGACTGCGCCGTCGCTCAGCCGGTTCGCCGTGACCACGACCGGCCCGCTGATCTTAAGCTTCTGCTGCAGCGGCGAAGTCATGCGGCGACCTCGACCGACATCGCGTCCGACGCCCACAGCCGCGAGCGAGCGACGACCTCGCCGATCACCAGAATGGCCGGGCCGTCGCCGACCGACGCCGCAAGCGCCGGCAAATCGCGCAACGGGCCCACCGCGGATCGCGCCTCCGGCCGCGTGCCGCGCGCCAGCACCGCCGCCGGTGTGTCGGCGCTGCGGCCGGCGGCGATCAGGCCGTCGCGCACGTTCGCCGCGGCAGAGAGACCCATATAGACGACGACGGAGGTTTGCCGGTCGCCGAGCGAGGCCCAGTCGATGGCATCGGGGCCCTCCGTCGTGCTGGCGGTGACAAAGCAAAGCCGGGTGGCTTCGGCACGGAAGGTCAGCGGCAATCCCGCCTCGGCGGCGCAGCCGAGCGCGGCGGTGATCCCGGGCACGATCGTAACCGCAATGCCGGCGCGCTGCAGATAATCCTGCTCTTCGCCGCCGCGACCAAAGATGAACGGGTCGCCGCCCTTCAGGCGCACGACGCAATGTCCGGCGCGCGCCGCGTCGACAAGACGGCGGTTGATTTCATCCTGTCCGATTCCGGGATGACCCTTGCGCTTGCCGACAAAGACTTTCCTGGAGTCGCGTCGCGCACGTTCGAGAATTTCGGCGCCGACAAGCTCGTCGTAGAAGATGACATCCGCAGCCTGCAGGGCCTGCAGGGCACGCAAGGTCAGCAGATCGGGGTCGCCCGGCCCTGCCCCGACGAGATGGACAATGCCGTCCTTCCGATCGACGCCGCCTGCGTTGTCGAGGGCATGCTGCAGCGCCGCTTCCGCCTCGCCCGTGCGTCCGGCGAGAAAAGCGGCGCCGATCGGACCGTCGATCACGCGCTCCCAGAAATGCCGCAGCGAGAAACCGCGCTGGCGGATCGTCGCCAGCCGATCGCGATAGCAATGCATCATCGCGGCAAAGTCGCCGATACGCGCGGGCAGGATCGCCTCGATGCGTTCGCGGATACGGCGTGCAAGGACCGGCGATGCGCCGCCTGTACCGATCGCGACCACCACATCGCCGCGATCCACAACGGCCGGAAAGATGAAGGTGGACAGGTCGGGACGATCGACGACGTTGACGGGGATGTTTTCAGCGCGCGCAAGCGCTGCAATCGATTCGTCGATCTCCGCACCGGCGGCGGACACCACGGCGGCGGCGCCGGCAAGATCGCGCCTCTCCGGCACGCCGATGGCCAGTTCGATCTGCCCCGCGTAATGGCTCGCCGCCACCACCTCTTCCGCCACATCCGTCGACTGCGAGAACCATCGCACGTTGGCACCAGCGGCCCGCAGCAGGTGCAGCTTGGCGACTGCCGGGGCCCCCGCGCCGACCAGAATCACCCGTCCGGCCGACAAGTCGAGAAACACGGGCAGGAAGCGCATGAGCCAGAAATCCGCTGCTGAGAACAATTTTCTCCAGATAGAGGAATATCAGCCGATTTGCAGAATGTTCTGCCGAATATTCGCAGACAAATAGAACAGATGTGATTTCTGCGCCGGGGAAATTAGGGAATTTCTATTTCGAACCGCCACAGGCGGATGGCTGCGCTTATCCGCCAATCGAGTGCGGCAGGATGAAGGGAATCCCCGCGGCGGGGACGCGGCCGACCGCCGTCGTGACCTTGAAGACCCGTTCCAGCCAGGCGTCGGTGATGGTCTCGGCAGCCGTGCCATCGGCGACAATGCGGCCGCGGTCGAGCATCACGATGCGGCTGGCAAACAAGGTCGCCAGATTGAGATCATGCAGCACGGCAATGACCGCCGTACCCCGAGCCGCCTTCTCGCGCGCAAGCCTCAGCAGGTCGAGCTGGTGTCGCAAGTCGAGACTCGCCGTCGGCTCGTCGAGCAACAGGATTCCGGGGCCGTGTTCGGCCTCGCCATAGGCCAGTTGGACAAGAATTCTCGCAAAATGCGCGCGCTGCTGTTCGCCGCCAGAGAGCGTGGTCATGATCCGGTGACGATAATCGGCCAGGTCGACAGCGGTGAGCGCATCGTTGACGGCCCGCGTTACGTCCGCGGTCTTGCGGTCGCCGGCTCCCATGCAGACAACTTCCTCCACCGTGAACGGAAATGTGAGCGTGATGCTTTGCGCCAGTACGGCGCGATGGGCGGCGAGGTCGCGTGCGTGATAGCTGCCGGTCCCCTTGCCTTTCACCAGCACGTCGCCCCGCGTCGGCTGCAACTCCCCGGACAATATCTTCAGGAGCGTCGACTTGCCGGCGCCGTTCGGGCCGACCAGCGCGACGGTTTCGCCGCCGGCGACCGACAATACGATATCCTGCAGCAGCGTCGCGGTGCCCGCGCGAAACGTGACGTCTCTGGCCGCGATCATTGTCACAGCGACACCAGCGACCGCTGACGCAGCAGCAGATAGAGAAAGAACGGCGCACCGATCACCGCAGTAATGATGCCGATGGGAATCTCGGCCGGCGCGGCGAGCACGCGCGCGGCGCTGTCCGCGGCCATCATCAGGCTCGCCCCGAGCAGGATCGAGGCCGGCAGCAGCAACCTGTGCCCCGGCCCGATGACCAGCCGCAGCAGATGCGGCACGACGATTCCCACAAAGCCGATCACACCGGAGACGGACACGGCGGCTCCCGTCGCCGCCGCGATGAGCACGATCGACACGCGCTTGAGACGTTCGACGGCGATGCCGGAGTGAAAGGCTTCCGCTTCGCCAAGCGCCAGCAGATCGAGCCCACGCGAGATGAAGCCTGCGATCATCACCGCGACAGCCAGAAATGGTGCGATCGCCGCCACCTTGCTCCAGGTGGCGCCGCCCAGCGAGCCGAGCATCCAGAAGGTGATGTCGCGCAATTGCCGGTCGTCGGACAGGAACACAAGCAATCCGATGCCGGCATTGGCCAGCGCCGCAATGGCCAGTCCGCCCAGCAGGAAGATTGCAATGGAGGTGCGGCTGTAACGCGTTGCGATGCGATAAAGCAGCATGGTGGTGATCAGCCCACCGCAGAAGGCGGCCAAAGGCAGAATCTCGAACGACAGCGATGCCAGGCGACCGACCGCATATCTATCGCTTGCGACAATGGTGATCGCCGCCGCCAGGGCCGCTCCGCTCGACACGCCGACAAGCGCCGGATCGGCCAGAGGATTGCGGAACAGCCCCTGCATGGCCGTGCCTGCTGCCGCCAGCAAGGCGCCGACCGTCGCAGCGAGCATGATGCGCGGAATGCGGATCGACCAGAGGACGAGTTCATCGCGGGCGACGATCGCCGGATCGCCCGCGCCGACGCCGAACACCGCCAGCAGACGCGAGAGCGGAATGCCGGCGGCGCCGACCGTTACGGAGCCGAGGGCGACGGCGGCAAGCAGCAGGACCAGACCAGCAATAACAAGTGCCGCGACGGGACGGCGGACCGACCCGGCAGATGCCGCGCCCTGATCGGCAAGAGCGCTCATTCGCGGCAAGAGGCCGAGCCGGCATTTTCAACGGCCGGCTTTTCGTCCGGCAGCGCCGGATACAAAGCATGCGCGAGATCGGTCGCGGCCTGCGCGGTCCGCGGTCCGAAGCCAAGGAGATAGAGACCGTCCATAGAGATATAGGATTTGCGCGCGGCCGCCGGCGTCAACGAGAAGGCCGGATGCTGGAAGACTTCCGCCGGCGTCATCCTGAAATTGCTGCGCTCCATGCCGAGAACGGCATCGGGCCGGGCAGCGACGATCGCTTCGTCGCTGATCATCTTGTAGCCCTCGAAGTCCGAGAATGCATTCACGCCGCCCGCCAGGCGGATGATTCCGTCGGCGGCCGTATTGCGGCCGGCCACCATCGGCTTGCCGTTGGCGAACGACAGGATGAAGATGACGCGCGCCGGCGTGCCGATGCCCTTGCGCAGGATCGCAAGCCGCGACAGACCCGCTTCCACCTCCTTGGCGAGACATTGTCCGCGCGCGGGCACGCCTGTGGCGGCAGCGACCAGGCGAATGCGCTCGACAATGCCCTCGCCGGTGAAATGATCGGGAATGCGGACGAACGGCACGGACGCCGATTCGAGCACCGCGACTGCTTCCTTCGGTCCCGATCCGTCATTCGCCAGCACCAGCGTCGGTCCGAGCCCGAGCACGCCTTCCGGCGACAATTGCCGCATATAGCCGACATTCGGCTTGTCTTTCAGCGCCTGCGGCGGAAAGATGCTGGTGATGTCGACGCCGATGATCCGGTCATCCAGACCCATCGCATAGAGAATTTCGGTGATGGCGCCGCCGATCGAGATGATGCGCCTGGAATTCTCGATCCGGACGTGGCGGCCCTGCGCGTCCTTGACCTCGACGGGCTGGGCCTGCGCCGCCGCGGCGGCAAACGCCAGCGCTGCCATCGCGACGAGCGGCCCTGCGCGCCGCGCAATGTGGATGAGCAGATTCATTTGGTGAGGATCAGCTTGTTCTGCGCGGTCAACCGCAGGCGATAGACGTCGCCGCCATGAGCAATCGTGACTTCGCGCGTCGCGACGAACAGATCACGGCTGTCGATGCAATGATCAATCACCGCAACGTCGCGCCGGGCGTCAGGAATAGATGCGCCGACCCTCCCGGCATTACCTCGATCATCTTGGCGGCGGTCGGCATTCATCCTGTTCTATTCTCAAGTATTCGACAGTATACAGCTGTCATGGTTCTTAGTTTAGAGCGGTTTTAAACTCGAAATCTTACAGTTTAGAGCGTTTTTAATGTCGAGTTACTCTGCTTGACTGCAGTATTACAATTGATTACCGAATTCAACACTAAGAAATTCCGGAGAATCCGGATCACACAGCCAGCTAGCCGCCGTGTCCGTCACGGTCGCCCGCCAGCCGACAAAGAACACTCCAACAATTTCGGCTCGGGGGCTTCGATGCGTGATGGTGGCAAGGGCGCAAGAGCGCTGCGTTGCGGGGTTTCGGTTGTGGCGTTGATGGCGGTGTCGTCGGGGGCGGCGCAAGGGCAGACCGTCCTCGATACGATCACCGTGGTGGCGACCAAGACGGAAGAAAACGTCTGGAACACGCTGGCGCCCACGAGCGCGATCCGGCAGGGCGACATCAACCGCATCATGCCGTCGACGACGCCGGATGTTTTCTTCGGCGTTCCGGGCGTGTCGTTCCAGGGACGGGCCGACGATCCCGGCATCGCCATCAACATCCGCGGCCTGCAGGATTTCGGGCGTGTGGCGGTTGTCGTCGATGGCGCACGGCAGAACTTCCAGCGCACTGGCCATAACGCCGACGGCCTGTTCTATCTCGATCCGGAAGTGATCGGCGGAGTCGATGTGGTGCGCGGGCCCACGGCGAACATCTACGGTTCGGGCGCGATCGGCGGTGTCGCCTCCTTCCGCACCAAGGATGTCGACGATGTGCTCAAGCCGGGACAGCGCTGGGGGGTGCTCACGCATGGCATGATCGGCTCCAACACCTATCAGGGCATGAGCTCCGCTTTCGCCGCCGCGCGCCCGAACCAGAATTTCGATTTCATGGCGGGCGGCGTCTATCGCGATCAGGACGACTACAAGGACGGCAACGGCAACCTGGTCAGGAACAGCGCCAATGACATGACGACCGGCCTCGCCAAGATGACGGTGCGGCCGGCGGACGGTCACGAGGTCAAATTCAGCGGGCTGAGCTCGGAAACGAAATTCCTGAATGGCACGCCGAACGCGACCAATACGGCCACGGTCTACAGCACCGAGGTCTATAACAACATTGCCAATGCGCGCTGGCGCTATGCTCGTCCCGAGGACCGACTGTTAAATTTCGACGCCAACGTCTACTGGACGTCGACCGAAGTGGATCAGGTCAAGGTTGCCGGAACCAACAGCGCCATCAGCGGCCTGATGGGTTCCGTGCGCGCCTTCAGGATCGAGACTGTCGGCGGCGATGTGAACAACACGTCTCGCTTCGAAACCGGTCATTTCGGGCACGCCCTGACGCTCGGCGGCGACGTTTTCCAGGACAAGGTGGACGTGGTCGACACGACCGGCACCGGCGATCTGTTCACGCCCAACGGCGAACGCACCGTCGGCGGCGGCTTCGCGCAACTGAAGACGAACTACTCGTCCTGGCTCGAGATCCAGTCGGCGCTGCGCTACGACACTTACGATCTGTCCGGCGGCACCAACAATTCATCGAGCAGCGGCGACCGCTTCTCGCCGAAGATCACGGTCGGCCTGACCCCGGTCCAGTGGCTCACAATCTATGGCAGCTATGCCGAAGGCTATCGCGCGCCGGCGATTACCGAGGTCTTTGTCATGGGCACGCATCCCTTTGCCGGCCCCGGCTCGAACTTCACCTTCCTGCAGAACACCGGTCTGCGGCCCGAGATCGGCAAGAACAAGGAAATCGGCGTCAATCTCAGATTCGACAATCTTTGGACGGCTGGAGATTCGCTGCGCGCCAAGGCCAACATTTTCCGCAACGACGTTGAAGATTTCATCGAACTCACGGCTGTCCCCAATGGACAGAATGGTTGCATCAACCCGGCAAACTGCTTCCAGTATCAGAATATCCAGGCAGCCCGCATCGAGGGCTTCGAGCTCGAAAGCAAGTATGACGCGGGCGCCTGGTTCCTGAACGCGTCATATACAGACATGGAGAGCCGGAACCTCACCAAGAACCAGCCGCTGCTCAAAATTCCGGCGGATACGTTTGCGGCCACCCTCGGCGTCCGCTTTCTGGACCGCAAGCTGACCACGGCGATCAGTTGGCAGAATGTCGACGCCAAGAACCCCAGCGACATCCCGCCCGGGTCGACGCCGGGTTCGCTCGCTTTGCCGGCGGTGCCGGGCTACAACATCGTCAATCTTCATCTCGGCTATCAGTTCAATGAGGACGCTGCCTTCGGATTTGCCGTCGAAAATCTTTTCGATGCCTATTACGCCCCCTATACAAGTGTGACGACGGTCGGCAGTGCCGTCGTGCCCTCCCCCAGCCCCGGCCTCACCTTCAAGGGGTCGCTCAAGGTTCGCTTCGGAGACACGTTCTACAAGGGATGACCAATACGAAAGTCCATAAGAGCCGCGGTTCTTCACCAGCCGCGGATTCCAGCGCCGACCGCGCCGACGACCTCCTCGGCGCGGTCGTGCCGCTGCGCATACGCGAGGCGCCGGTGACATCCGAACGCAACGATCTCAGCAACGTCATCCCCTTCCATCCGCGCCACCGCGCGGAAAACGACAACAGCGAAAAGCCCGCGCCCGCCGTCGTCTGCAATCACACGACCCGTCCCTGCCCGTTCCTGTCCGCCTTCGACTGGCGCAAACAATGGCCGCTGCTGCTGATCGGCTCGGTTGCCGCCCATGCCGGCATGTTCGCGTGGTTCATGCAGGAGCCTCCGCCGAAAGCGAGCATCGGGCTGGAGGTCATTTCGGTGGAGATGGTGCTCGGCGCCGATGCCCCTGCCGGCACGTCGCCGACACCGGGCCAGAACGATGTGGAAACGCCCTACATTCCCGACATTGCGCCGCCGGACCATACAAAGACCGAATTGACCGAGAAGCCGATCTTGGAGGCGAAGACCGAGCCGAAGGAGGAGCCGCGCGAAGAGCCGAAGCCGGTCGTTCAGGAGGAGCCCAAGCCGCAGATCATGGCGGCCGCGCCGCCCGAACCGCAGCCCGAGCCCGAACTCGCAGTCACGCCCGAGCTCAAGAAGGAGCCTGTGGTCGAGACGGTGAAAGAAAAGCCCAAGCCGGTCGCACAGAAGCCGGTCCAGGAAACGGGCAAGGCGAAGAAGCAGCGTATTGCCGCCGCTTCAGACGCGAGCGTCGCGGCAAACAGCGTCGGGCGCGGCCGATCAGATAACGATGTCAACTATGCCGGCATCGTATCTGCGCACCTCGCACGTCACCAAAGTTACCTGACACAGGTTATTCGCGGAGACGATCAAGGACGAGCAATAGTTAGGTTTTGGCTGGATGGAGGTGGTCGTGTCACATCGGTCCAGCTTCTGAAAGGCTCAGGACACTCCAACTTAGATCGTGAAGTGCAGAACATGGTGCGGAGGGCATCACCATTTCCGCCTCATCCAAAGGGAACGTCCGCGCATTACACAGTTCCGGTCAAGTTCACCCAACGATAAAAACGGCGCCAGCCACAGCCAGCTCAACAGGAGTGCAACATGTTCATCGCGATGAATCGCTTCAAGGTCAAAAAGGGCTCGGAAGAAGCCTTTGAAAACGTCTGGTCGAGCCGCGAGACCTATCTCGACCGCATGCCGGGCTTTGTCGAATTCCATCTGCTGAAGGGCCCGGAAGCGGAAGACCACACGCTGTATTCCTCGCACACCACCTGGCAGACCAAGGCGGCTTTCGAAGCCTGGACCAAGTCGGATGAATTCCGCGCCGCGCATGCGCGCGCCGGCAACACCAGCAACACCGCCACGCTCTATCTGGAGCACCCGAAATTCGAGGGCTTCGAGGTCCGCCTCTCGCAAGGCTGCAGCAAGGCCGCCTGATGTCGGCGCGGCAGGATCTGGTCCGCCTTCTCGCCGAGAATCCCGGCGCGATTGTCGAGGACGTCGCCAAGGCGCAGAACGCCACGGCGCACGAAGTCGTGGAGGCTTTGCCGGAGGAGATGCGCAAATTCGCGCCCGGCACGGCCTTCATCGATGCGATGCAGGACATCGGCAGCTGGGGCGATGTCACGCTCATCGTGCATACCGACGACGGCATCATGGAATTCGGCGGCCCGGTGCCGGCAGGCGAAGTCGGGCGCGGCTATTACAACGTGCCCGGCAGCAAAGGATTCCACGGCCATCTGCGGCACGAGCGTTGTGCCCGTATCGCCTTTGTCGAACGCCCGCTGATGGGGCGGCTTTCGGCCTCGGTTCAGTTCCTCAACACCGACGGCGGCATCATGTTCAAGGTCTTTGTCGGCCGCGACGACAAGCGCGAATTGAAGGCCGATCAGATGGACAAGTTCCGCGCGCTGGCCAAGAGGCTGTGCGGCTGAAGCTCGGCCGTTATTGCCGCGGGGCAAAGCTTGTGAGCGGCCCCGCGGTCGCCGGCAGAGATTCAAGATAGCGCGGAATGATCAGCCGGTGTCCCGGCTGCAGCCGCTCCGACGGATCCAGATTGTTGATCTGCGCCACCGCCCAGACCGGCACGGCGTATTTCGCGGCGATCGAGCGCACCGTTTCTTCACCCTCGGTGCGGATCGGCAGGCCGGAATCCCACAATTCGATCTTTTCCCCGCGCGGCATCACATAATGGATGGGCACGGTCGCGCCCTCCAGGCGCGGCGGCATGGTGGTTATCTGCACCATTTTGGCGATGATCTGGTCCTGCAGGCCGCGCATCTTCACCAGATTGACGTGCAGCACTTCCCAGTAGTGCTTGAGGTCGATGCTGGCATAGTGGCCGTGGAAATCCGAACCCGGCGCGACGAAGCCGCCGCCGAAGAAATTCAGCGATTGGTAGATGTTGATGAAGCGGTCCACATTCGGCGGCACCGCCTTCGGACGCCGCGTCGGATCGAAGGATACGATCAGGCTGACCGGGACTCCCGCGTCCTTCAGCTTCTGTGCGAAATAGACCGAGGCGTCAGCGCCGGCCGAATGTCCGACCAGCATGATCGGGAAATTGCCGTTCTGACGCTTGTAGCGGGCGATCGCCTCGTCGGCCGGCCCGCTCCAGTTGAAATGGTTATAGACCTCCGCATCGACACCGCTCTTCTCCAGCTTGTCGGCAAGGCGGTCCATCTCGAAGGAGGCGATGCGGCCGCCCATGCCGCGGAAGATATAGGCCTTGCCGCTGGCCTGCCGGACAGAACCCGTGTTTTCCGCGGGCGAGGTGAAGAAGCCCTCGAAGGTCGAGAGCGACCCGCATCCGCCAAGGCTCGCCGCGATCAGGAGAATGCCCGCAAGACGGCTGACACTGAGCATGAGATGCGGCCTCTTCTTGTTGTCGCACCCAAAGGCCGGCATCCCGGCTGACGCGGGCGGGCACCAGCCACCAGAGCGGGCGCTTAACGAGCAGATGCTTTTTTCGTTAAGATTTTCCGAATCTGGCGGGTCGACCCGTCTATGAGGCTGACAAATAAGCACAATTTCTGTGTGCCGAGTGTTGGCCAAGGGGTCGAATTCCGTCGGAACCGGCCGGGGGATTCGCCCCGCGCGAGGAGCCGGCCGGCGATGGACAAATCCGGTTGACGCCGCCTCCGCCCTGCCCTAACGCCGCGTCTTCCTGACCTCAGAGCCTCGTCGACATGTCCGCGCCCGCCCCGCGCATTTCTTTTGTGTCCCTCGGCTGCCCCAAGGCGCTCGTCGATTCCGAGCGCATCATCACGCGCCTGCGCGCGGAGGGCTACGAGCTCGCCCGCGGCCATTCAGGCGCCGACATCGCGATCGTCAACACCTGCGGCTTCCTCGAAAGCGCGCAGGCAGAATCGCTCGCCGCTATCGGCGAGGCACTCAACATCAACGGCAAGGTCATCGTCACCGGCTGCATGGGGGCAGAGCCAGAGAAGATCACGGCGCAATATCCGAATGTCCTGGCAGTCACCGGCCCGCAACAATACGAGAGCGTATTGGACGCCGTGCACCGCGCCCTGCCCCCGCAGCACGATCCGTTTATCGATCTCGTGCCGCCGCAAGGCATCAAGCTGACGCCGCGCCACTATGCCTATCTGAAGATTTCCGAGGGCTGCAACAACCGCTGCAGCTTCTGCATCATTCCCAGGCTGCGCGGAGACCTCGTGTCGCGGCCGATCTCGGAGGTGATGCGGGAAGCGGAGAATCTTGCGGCTGCCGGCGTCAAGGAATTGCTGGTCATCTCGCAGGATACGTCCGCATATGGCGTCGACGTCAAATACGCCCCTGGCGACTGGAAGGGACAGGAACTGCGCACCAAGTTCATCGATCTGGCGCGCGCGCTGGGCGAGCTCGGCGTGTGGGTGCGCCTGCATTACGTCTATCCCTATCCGCATGTCGACGAGGTCATCCCGCTGATGGCGGAGGGCAAGGTGCTGCCCTATCTCGATATCCCCTTCCAGCACGGCCACCCGGAGGTGCTGAAGCGCATGAAGCGGCCGGCGGCGCAGGCAAAAACGCTGGAGCGCATCAAAGCGTGGCGCGACATCTGTCCCGATTTGACGATCCGCTCCACCTTCATCGTCGGCTTCCCGGGCGAGACGGACGCGGAATTCGAGTTCCTGCTCGACTGGCTGAGCGAAGCCGCGCTCGATCGTGTGGGGTGCTTCAAATACGAGCCGGTGGCCGGCGCACCTGCCAATGACATCGCGGCGGCCGTGCCCGATGCGGTGAAGGAAGAACGCTGGCACCGTTTCATGAAGCGCCAGCAAGAGATCTCGGAAAAGCGGCTGAAGAAAAAGATCGGTAGCCGCCAGCAGGTCATCATCGATCAGGCAACATCCGCTGGCGGCAAGGGCCGCTCGAAGGCCGACGCGCCGGAAATCGACGGCGCGGTGCATGTCACCAGCCGGCGTCCGTTGCGCGTGGGCGAGATCGTGTCTGTGAAGATCGACCACGCAGACGCCTACGACCTGCACGGCACGGCAGCGGGATTCTGACGATCAGGCTTTCAGCAAGTCGCGCAGCGTCATCTCGATCACCTTGGTCGCCGCTTTCAGGTCCGACAATTTGACGTGCTCGTTCGCGCCATGCGCGTTGGCCTCCAGGATCGAGCGCGGCCCCGCGCCGTATAGCACCGTCGGAACGCCATGTGCACTGTAATGCCGGGCATCGGTGTAAAGCGGCACGCCGGTTTCCTTGATCGTGGTTTTCAGCTCCCGTTTTGCATGGCGCCGAATCGCGTCGACAAGCTTTTCGACCCCGGGCCGTGGCTTGAGGGGCTCGGCCAGGATAATGCGCCGGCAAGTGACCTTGATGCCCGTCGTCTTCGCCGCGCGCTTGACCAGGGCAACCAGATCCTTCTCGACCTTCGCGCCCTTCTCCTCCGGGATCAGCCTGCGGTCGACCCGCATGGTGACCTGATCCGGCACGACATTGGTATTGATGCCGCCGGAAATCAGTCCGACGGTAATTTTGGGTGAGCCGATGCCGGGCGATTCTGATTTGATGCGGGCCAGCTTCCGGCGCTCGGCATAAAGCGCCGTCAAAATCCTGTTCGCAGCCTCCAGCGCATCGGCGCCGCTTTCCGGCATGGCCGCGTGCGCCTGCCTGCCCCTGACGGTAATCTCAAGATGCAGCACGCCGCTATGCGCGGTGACGACCGCGTAGGAAAAGCCGGCTGAAATTGCGTAGTCGGGCTGAGTGAGCTTCTGCTGCAACAGCCACAGCGGACCCACAAAACCGCCGGCCTCCTCATCGTAAGTCAAATGCAGTTCGACCGTGCCGTCCAGCCCCGCAGGATTCTGCTTCAGCGCCAGCAAGGCAAAGGCATAGGTCGCAAAATCGGATTTCGACACCGCCGCTCCGCGGCCATAGATCGCGCCGCCTTTCTCAATGGCGCCATAGGGGTCGACGGTCCAGCCCTCGCCCGGCGGCACGACGTCACCATGCGCGTTGAGCGCGATCACCGGGCCTTGGCCGGACCCGAAAGTTTCCCGCACGATCAGATTGGTCGCCGAAACCATGCCGTATGTCTTGACGACCTCTTCCGGCACGGGATGCCGCTCGACCCTGAAGCCAAGCTCTTCCAGACGTTTTGCCGCCTCTTGCGCATGCCGCGCGCAATTGCCGGGCGGGTTGTCCGAGGGCACCCGCACCAGTGCTTTGAGGAAATCCACCTGGCGCTGGAAATTCGATTCGATGAATCCGTTCATCGCCGCTGCTTCTCCGCGAGCCGCTCGACGAAGCCGACAAGAGCCGCCGTTGCGAGCCCCATATCGAATTCGCTGGCGAACTCCGCCGGATTGTGGCTGACGCCGCCGCGGCAGCGCACGAACAACATGGCCGCCGGACAGAGCTTCGCCATCACCTGCGCGTCGTGTCCGGCGCCCGAAGGCAACCGTATGGCCCGCTGGCCGAGGGCATCAATCGCATCCGCAAGCAAATCCTGAAAATCCGGCGTGCAGGCCGTGGTCTCGGTTTCGTAAAAGGGCTCGAACGCGACTTCCAGCTTACGGCGGAGCGCGATGCGGCGGGCATCCTCGAGAATCTGCTCGATCGCCGCCAGCCGTATGCGATCTGTCGATGATCGCACTTCCAGAGCAAAGCCGGTGCGGCCCGGTATGACATTGGTTGCGCCGGGAGACGCCTCGATGCGGCCGACGGTCGCCACCATGCGGTCGCCTTGGTTCTCGCGCGCCACGCGTTCGATGGCGAGGATGATTTCGGCGGCTCCGACCAGCGCATCGCGGCGCATGGTCATCGGCACCGTTCCGGCATGGCCCGCCTCGCCGACGACCACGGCGCGCATGCGGCTCTGGCCGACAATGCCGGTGACGACGCCGAGCGGAAGCTTTTCGGCTTCCAGCACGGGCCCTTGTTCGATGTGGACCTCGACATAGCCGACGACGTTCGCCCGGTCATAGGCGGCCTCGGCGATGTCGTCAGGATCCTTGCCGTAGGTCTTCAGCGCCTGCGCAAGCGTAACACCACTTCGGTCGGTCGAGGCGAGCGCGGCCGGATCGAATGTCCCGCTACAGGCCGAAGACGAGGTCAGCGTCGAGCGAAAGCGCGAGCCTTCCTCGTCGCCGAAGGCCAGCACATCAATGCCGAAAGGAAGATCAGCGCCGGTTTTCCCCAGCGCGGCGACCGCCAGAATGCCAATGACGACGCCCATCGGCCCGTCGTATTTGCCGGCATCGATCACCGTGTCGATATGCGAGCCGATCAGAAGCCGCTTCGTCTTCTCCGGCCGCCAATGACCGCGCACAGTGCCGAGCGCATCCTCGTCCACCGTCATGCCGGTCGCGCGCATCCATTGCGCGACCAGATCGGCGGCCTTGCGATGCTCAGGCGTCAGGAAAAGCCGGACCAGGCGCTGTGGCTCGGCCGAGATGGTGCCAAGCGCCGACAGCATCTCTTCCGCGCGTGCGCCGAGCGCAGCCATGTCGGCTGATGAAAAGACCGTCATCGCTGCGACCGGAGCCAGCGGCCCAACTCTTCGCGCTCAGCGTCCGTCATCTCGGTCTGGTTGCCGAGCGGCATCGCCTTGTTGCGCACAGTCTGGATCATGATCGGCTGCGCATATCGTTTCAGGTCCGCCACCGTCTCCAGCGTGACATTTTTCGGCGCTTCCTTGAAGCTTTCATGTGTCGGCCTTTTGGCATGGCACATGACACAGTGCTTGGTGGTCAGTGACAAGGCCTCGGCGTCCGTTACCGGCGGGCCCGCCTCCGCCGGTTCGCTCGGCGCGGTGGCATAGATTGCACAGAGCAGCGCGAAGATCGCGACTGGCGCGGCCCAGCCATACGTGTTCCAGTCGTCGCCCGCATCGATGCGGTTGAGTACATGCCGGAACAGCGAGCCGGTGATCAGGATGAGCGCCACGATTAGCCAGGCCTGCGGATGCGCGGCCAGGAACGGGTAATGCGGCGAGACCATCATCAGCAGCACCGGCAGCGTCAGATAATTGTTGTGCAGCGAGCGCTGTTTGGCGATCTTGCCGTATTTCGCCTCCGGCTCCTCCCCGCGCAGCAACTGGCCGACCATGACCTTCTGCCCGGGAATGATGGTGACGAACACGTTGAACGCCATGATGGTGCCGATAAAGGCGCCGACATGAATGAAGGCGCCGCGGCCGGAAAAAACATGCGTGTAGAACACGCTGGCCGCCATGATCAGCAGGAAGACGGCGACCGCGAGCGGCACGGTGCGCTCGCCGAGCAGCTTGCAGATCGCGTCATACAGAAACCAGCCGGCGATCAACGAGGCGACCGACAAGCCGACCGCCTGCAGCGGCGTCAAGGGCAGCACCGCCGGGTCGATCAGATAGGCATTGGCGTGGAAATAATACTGGACGACGAGCAACCCGAATCCGGTCACCCAGGTCAGGTAGGCTTCCCATTGGAACCAGTGCAGATGCGGCGGCAGGTGCGGCGGCGCGACCGTGAATTTTTCCACGTGATAAAAGCCGCCGCCATGCACCTGCCAGGCGGTGCCGAACACGCCGGGGCTTTTGCGCTCCTTCTGGTTCAGCGAATAGTCGAGTGCGATGAAATAGAAGGAGGTGCCGATCCAGCCGATGCCCACAATCATGTGGGCCCAGCGCAGCAGCAGATTGCCCCATTCTCCGAGAAAGACGTCCATCCGTTCTAGCTGCCCCGGTAGGTGGAATAGCCGTAGGGCGACACCAGCAACGGCACATGATAGTGGGCGTCTTCGGCGACACCGAAGCGGATCGGTACGATGTCCAGAAAAGCCGGATCGGCGAGCGTCACGCCGCGGGCGCGATAATAGTCGCCGACGTGGAATTGCAGTTCATATTGCCCGAGTCTGAAGGCGTCCCCTTCCAGCAGCGGGGTATCCAGCCGGCCGTCCGCATTGGTTACGGCCTCGACCAGAGGACCGGCCGGCCGGTCCACCACCTTGAAGATAATGCGCATCCCCGCCGCCGGCTTGCCGGCGGCGGTATCGAGCACATGCGTGGTCAAACGTCCCATGAATCAAAGTCTTGCAAGCACCATGCCGTCCGGCGACATTCCGCCGCCGGGTCGGTCAACGTTATGGAATGAGAATGGTCGATCCCGTCGTCTCGCGCGCTTCCAGTTCCTCGTGCGCCTTGCGGGCCTCCTTGAGTGAGAATTTCTGATTGACCGGGATCTTGACGGCGCCGCTGCCGACCACCTTGAACAGGTCGTTGGCAGTTGCGACCAAGTCCTCGCGCTTGGCGACATAGTTGTTCAGTGTCGGGCGCGTGGCGAAGAGCGAGCCCTTGGTCTGCAGGATATTGATGTTGAAGGCCTCGATCTGGCCGGATGCACTGCCGAAACTGACGAACATACCAAGCGGCCTGACGGAATCGAGCGACGCCGGGAAGGTGGTCTTGCCGATGCCGTCATAGACCACATCGCACAATTTGCCGCCGGTGATTTCCTTCACCCGCGCGACGAAATCCTCGTCGCGATAATAGATGACGTGGTGGCAGCCATTCTTTTTGGCGATCTCGCCCTTCTCCTTGGAGCCGACGGTGCCGATGACGGTGGCGCCCAGATGATTGGCCCATTGGCAGAGGATCTGGCCGACGCCGCCGGCCGCCGCATGCATCAGCAGTGTCGTCCCTTTCTCCACCTTGAAGGTGCGGTTGAGCAGATATTGGGCCGTCATGCCCTTGAGCATCATGCCGGCGGCCTGCTCGTAGGAAATATTGTCCGGCAGCTTGACCACCCGCTCCGCCGGCAACAGCCGCTCGGCGGCATAACCGCCCAAAGCCACGACATAGGCAACGCGGTCGCCGACCTTGAGATCGCTGACGCCGGGTCCGACCGCAGTCACTTCACCGGCGCCCTCGTTGCCGGCCACGAACGGCATCCCAACCGGCGAGGGATACATGCCCATGCGGAAATAGGTGTCGATGTAGTTGACCCCGCAGGCATGCTGCTTGATCCGGATCTGACCCTGACCGGGTGCACCAATTTCGATATCCTCGAAGGTGAGCACCTCCGGCCCGCCGTGCTTGTGAACCCGGACCGCTGCGACCATTTATTCCTCCATCTCATTGAATTCACGCACGAAACGGCGCGCTCATGGATGCGGCGATTGCCGCGGGCGCGATCATAGGGAGTGGTGACAAAGACGCAAGCAGGCTCAGGGCTGCTGGCCGGTCCGCGGGCGTCGCCGCTTGTTGCGCAAGGCCATGATGTTGAAGGCCTCGACCGCCGCTGCGAAGGCCATGGCGAAGTAGATATAGCCGCGGGGGATGTGCACCTCGAAGCCGTCGGCGACCAGCGCTACCCCGATCAGCAGCAGGAAGGCGAGCGCCAGCATTTTCGTCGTGGGATGGCGGTTGATGAAATCGCTCACAGGCCCCGAGGCAAAATACATCACCGCCATTGCGATCACCACGGCGGCGACCATGATCTCGATATGCTCGGCCATGCCGATGGCGGTGATGATGGAGTCGAGGGAGAAGACAAGATCGATGACAATGAGCTGTACAATCGCCCAGCCGAACGAAGCTGCGGCGACCGAGGGCTCATGCGCCTCATACTTGCTCTCAACCTCGGAATGAATCTCGTGCACGCCCTTGGCGATCAGGAATAGGCCGCCTCCGATCAGGATCAGATCGCGCCAGGACACCTCGCGCCCCAGCACCTCGAAGATCGGCTGGGTCAGGCCCATGACCCAGGTCAGCGTCATCAGCAGCGCGATGCGGAAGATCAGCGCCAGCCCGAGCCCGATCTGCCGCGCCAGCTTCTTGCGATGCTCCGGCAGCCGGCCGACCAGAATCGAGATGAAGATGATGTTGTCGATGCCGAGCACGACCTCGAGCACGGTCAGGGTCACCAATGCGGCCCAGGCATGCGGATCGGTCAGCAATTCGAGCATTTCGGACTCCCGAACCTAACCCCGTTTCTGCGCGATGACGATTCCCGCGCCGAGAAAATAAACGCCGATCGCAACCAGCGGCCATGCGACCCAAGGCCCTGGGGCGAGACCGCTCACCAGCGCGTAGAAGGCCAGGACGGACCATGCCACCAGCGCAGCGACGTTCACGGCGCGCAACTGCGCGACCCGGAACGGGTGTATCACGCGCAATGGCAGAAACGTCATCACCACAAGCAGCACGATCAGCATGGAGGACAGGACCGGAGGCGGCTTGAGAACGAACAGATAAAACGCGATTGCGTTCCACAGGGCCGGGAATCCGCGAAAGTAATTGTCCGCCGTTTTCATGTGTTCGTCGGCGAAGTAGAGGGCGCTGGACACGACGATGGCGAGCGCCAGCGGGATGGCGGCGATGTCCGGCAGCAGGCCGCTTCTGGCGATCGCGAAGGCTGGCACGAAGACATAGGTCGTGAAATCCACCACGAGATCGAGAGCGTCGCCGGACCAGCGCGGCAGGATTTCCGCGACATGAAAACGCCGCGCCAGCGTTCCGTCGATCCCGTCGATGAACAGAGCGGCGCCAAGCCAGGCAAACATCGCGACCCAGTCGGCGGCTACCGCCGCCAGCAACGCCATGAAGGCACAGGCCGCTCCGCAAGCGGTCAACACATGGACCAGGAATGGCCGGACACTCGCACGCACGCTCATGACGTCACCTCGGCCAGAATCCCGGCAATCAGGGGATTGACGAGATCGGGACGCGCCAGCGGCGCCATGTGACCGCCGGCCTCAAGCTCGTGCAGGCGCCAATGTCTGTGTGCCGTTGTCAACAACGATGCGATGGCCCGCGTCGGGTAGCGTGTATCGGCCGCGCGCAGGACATGGACAGGCGCGGCGATCTTCCCCCACTCGTCCAGTGGGTGCGCGGGCGAAATCACCGCATGCCATTCATGCACCACATTGGGCAACATGACGCGCAGGCCGGCCTTACGCTCTTCCGACATGCTCGACCAGGCACCGGCGCCGGACCAATAATCGACGAACCACTCGCCCGCGCGATCCCAGTCCCCCGCCCTGCCCCATGCGGTATAGCGGGTTGCGACATTGCGGATTTCGGCGAAAGCATCGGCGGGCCCGTATGTCTCGAGCAGCGAGAACAGGATCGGCTCGAAGGCGATAACAGCCTGCAGACGGTCGCCGAGATGCAGTGCCGTTTCCAAAGCGACGGCGCCGCCGAGCGAATGCCCCACCAGAGTCACGGGCCCGTCGATCATAGATGCGACGGACGTTACCAGGGCCGCCTGATCGCCGAGCGTCTGCGCCGCGCCGTCAGGCCAGGGCGAGGTTCTGCCATAGCCGAAGAGATTCACCGCGACGGCACGATAGCCGCCCCGCAAATCCTCAACCAGCTTCCGCCATTGCCGGAGCCCGCTGGCCGAAGAATGGAGCAGGATGACCGCGGGGCCGGTGCCAGCCTCGAGGTATTCGACGTCGAATTTGCCCACCCGGACCGTTTGCATCGTGTGTCCCGCCGCTCCCGCCGAGGGTAAGCATAACCCGGCCGGAAAGGCGACCGGCCCTCGTCATGGACTGGCAGACCGGCTAGAACGCCGGCGGGAAAGTTATGTCTGACGCGAATCCAGCGAACTGCGAAGTCATTGTGGTTGGGGCCGGCCCGGCAGGCCTGACGGCTGCGGTGGCGCTTGCCGAGGCCGGCCTCGACACCCTTCTCGTCGGCGGCTCCGTGCCGACCGACAACCGCACGACCGCGCTGCTGTCCAGTTCGGTGACGGCGCTCGAGACCCTCGGCGTCTGGCACATCTGCCGCGCGCAGGCCGCGCCGCTTCAGGTGCTGCGCATTGTCGACGATACCCATCGACTGTTGCGGGCACCGGAGGCGCGGTTCGAGGCGCACGAGATCGGGCTCGACGCGTTCGCCCACAATATCGAGAATTCGCATCTGATCGCAGCCTTGCTGCACCGCTGCAACGATCTGTCGTGCCTGACGCGCATCGCGGAAGATGCCAAGACGGTCGAAATCCGGTCCGATCACGTATGCGTGGCCACGACGGGCGGACGCCGCTTCACCGCTCCGCTTGTGGTCGCGGCCGATGGTGCACGTTCGCTCTGCCGCATGGCCGCGGGCGTCGAAACGCAGGGCTGGACCTATCCGCAGACGGCGTTGACTTTCACCGTCGCGCACACGCGCCCCCACCACGACATCTCCACCGAATTCCACACCGAAGACGGCCCGTTCACGACAGTGCCGCTGCCGGGGCAGCGCTCCAGCATCGTCTGCGTGGTCGCTCCCCAGGAGGCAGATGGTCTGAAGCGCCTCCCGGATGCCGAGTTGAATGAGGAAATCGAACGGCGCTCGCATTCCATTCTCGGAAAGACGACACTGGAAGGAAGCCGTGGCGCTTTTCCGCTGGCCGCCGAGACCGCCAAAGTTTTCGGTGCGCGGAGGATTGCGCTGGTGGGCGAAGCCGCACATCGCATTCCGCCGATCGGCGCGCAGGGCCTCAATCTCGGTCTGCGCGATGCCGCCACGATCGGGGAACTGGTCGTGGAAGCCAAGCACGCAAACGAGGACATCGGCGCTGACACCTTGATGAGCCGCTACGATTCGCTCCGGCGTGCCGACGTGACCAGCCGCACTTTCGCGGTCGATCTGCTCAACCGCTCGCTACTGTCATCCCTGTTGCCGATGCAAGGTGTACGCGGGCTCGGTCTTTATCTGATGAACAATGTCGGCCCGTTGCGGCGCGCCGTGATGCGCGAGGGCGTAGCGCCGGCCGCCGCGCAGCCGCGGCTGATGCGGGGCGAAGCCTTGGTCTAGGCCGGCGCCGGCTTCGCGGCCGGCTCCTTGTCGCGGAATTGTTCGGAAATCGGCACCGGCAACGCCGGAATCTCGCCGGCCTTGAGGGCCAGCCTGTGCGCGAGCAATCCGCGCTGCACGACATGCGGATCGCGCAATGCTTCATCGAGCGTTGCGACAATGGTTGCGCAGCAATCGGCCTTTTGGAGAATGGGCGCCCACTCGACCGCCGTTCTTGCGGCGATCAGCCTTGCCACTTCCGTCCTGGTTGCCTGCGGATCGCGCTGATCGTTGGTGTAAGGAGCTTCAAGCCCGACCGCGTCTGCAAAACTCTGCCAGAAATGCTCTTCGATCGCGGCGCAGGCGACCAGCCGGCCGTCGCGCGTCGGATAGAGCTGATAGCGAGGTGATGCGCCGGTCAGCATCAGCTCGCCCGATCCGGGGCAGTGCCCGGTCGAAAATCCGTAGGCCAGCGCATGCCAGGCGAAGGTGAACATCGCGTCGGCCATGGCGATGTCGAGATGACAGCCCTCGCCAGTCAGGTCGCGCTGGCGCAGAGCCAGGAGAATGTTCGTCACGGCCGGAAAGCTGCCCCCGGCGATATCGGCGATGAGGGCAGGCGGAATGACGGGCTGCGCATCCAGCCCGGCCTGCAGCGAGAGAAGCCCGGTCTGACCAATGTAGTTGAGGTCATGCCCGGCTTCGCCGGCGCGCGGCCCACTCTGCCCGTAGCCGCTGATCGAGCAATAGACCAGCCGCGGATTGCGGGCTTTCACCGCTGCGTAGCCGAGCCCCAGCCGCTCCATGACGCCGGGCCGGAACTGCTCAACCAGCACGTCAGCCTTTTCAAGCAATGGTTCAAGTTGCGCCCGGTCCTCGGCCGACTTCAGGTCCAGCGTCAGGCTGCTTTTGCCGCGGTTGAGCAGGCCGAAGGCTGTGCTCTGCCCGTCCTGAAGCGGCGGAAAACGGCGCATGTCGTCGCCGCCCGGCCGCTCGATCTTGATCACCTGCGCGCCCGCCTCGGCCAGCATCAGCGTCGCCAGCGGCCCCGGCAGCAGCGTGGTGAAATCAAGCACCAGAAGACCCGCGAGCGGCTGCGGCATGGCACGGCTCCGTTCAGAACAATTGCAGCGGCAGCAATCCGGTCTTCACCAGCCACATCACCGTGGTGAGGGTCACGACCGAGATCAGGGTGCCGATCAGCACGGAACCGGACGCCTCCTCGACCCAGCAATCGTATTGCCGCGCCAGTATGAAGACGTTGAGCGCCGGCGGCAAAGCCGCCATCAAAACGGCTGTGTAGATCCAGGCCTGCGGAAACGGCCCAAACAGGGACAGTGCCGCCAAGACGATGACTGGATGCAGCGTCAGCTTGACCAGAACGATGACTGGCACCTCCCATGGCATACGTTGGAGCGGCCGCAGGGCCACCGTCACGCCGAGAACGAAGAGCGCGCAGGGCGCTGCCGCGTTCTGCAGAAACTGCATCAGGCGGTCGAGCGCGACCGGTGGCTCAAAATGCAGGGCCGCCGACCCGACGCCGAACGCGGTCGCGACAATGAAGGGATGCAGAATGATGCGCTGGAGCACCAGGACGGCACTGGCGACAAATCCCCGCTTTTCCGTGCCGGCCAGCGCCATCAAAAACGGCACCAGCGAGAACAGCAGGATGCTGTCAAAGCAGAAGATCAACGCCACAGGTGCCGCGGCTTCCGGTCCGAGCGTCGACAGCGCAAGCCCGGGACCCATATAGCCGATGTTGCCATAGCCGCCGGCGAGGCCGGCGATGGTCGCGTTCTGCAGCCGATCACGCGCCAGCAGGCTGATGCCGAGCGCGATGGCAAAGGCGATCGCGGTGCTCAGCGACGTCGCGACGACGTAGGAAATCCGGGTCAGTTCTTCGAGCGGGGTCTTGGCGACGATCCGGTAAAACAGGCAGGGCAAGGCCACGTAGATGATGAAAAAGTTCATCCAGGCCAACCCGGTATCCGGGATGCGGCGGATTTTGCCGCAGGCAAAGCCGAGAAAGATCAGCCCGAAATAGGGAAGCGCGAGATTGAGTACGTCGATCATCGGATCCCGTCATGGGCGGGCCGCAGCCGCCCGTGCTTGCTATCGGCAGCATCTCCTGCGGTCAATCGTGGTCATAAGTCAGGCTTGGCGGCGCTTGCCTCCCATGCTCTAAAAGCCGGACAAAGTGTGTGAAACGCGTCCGAAGACCCGCCCGATGAAGCTTCCCCGCCAGTTCTACAAGCCGCTTGCCGTAGGCGCCCCTGAGCCGCTGCGCGACTTGCCGGTGCGCCTCGAACGCATGATCCATTTCGTGCCGCCGCACCTTGAGAAAATCCGCGCGAAGGTGCCGCAGCTTGTCAAAGAGGTCGATGTCGTTCTCGGCAATCTGGAAGACGCCATTCCAGCCGACGCCAAGGATGCCGCGCGCAAAGGCTTCATCGAGATGGCGCGCGCGACCGATTTCGGCGCGACCGGATTATGGACCCGTATCAACGCGCTGAATTCGCCGTGGATGCTGGACGACGTCACCGAGATCGTCGCCGCCATCGGCAACAAGCTCGACGTGATCATGGTGCCGAAGGTCGATGGCGCGTGGGACATCCACTATCTCGACCAGTTACTGGCGCAGCTGGAAGCCAGGCACTCCGTGCGCAAGCCGATTCTCCTGCACGCCATTCTGGAAACCGCGGAAGGCGTCAAGAATGTCGAGGCGATTGCCGCCGCCTCTCCGCGCATGCAAGGGATCAGCCTTGGACCTGCCGATCTCGCAGCCTCGCGTGCGATGAAAACCACGCGCGTTGGCGGCGGCCATCCCGACTACAAGGTGCTGGCCGACGCCAATGGCGAGAAGTCGCGCGCGACCTATCAGCAGGATCTCTGGCACTACACGCTCGGCAAGATGGTCGACGCCTGCGCGGCCGCCGGCATCAAACCGTTCTATGGCCCCTTTGGAGATTTTGCCGATCCGGCCGCCTGCGAGGCGCAATTCCGCAACGCTTTTCTCATGGGATGTGCCGGCGCCTGGTCACTGCATCCCTCCCAGGTCGATATTGCCAAGCGGGTCTTCTCGCCCGACCAGGCCGAAGTTGCCTTTGCTCGCAAGATCCTCGACGCCATGCCCGACGGCACCGGAGCCGTCATGATCGACGGGAAGATGCAGGACGATGCAACCTGGAAACAGGCCAAAGTGGTCGTCGATCTGGCCCGCCTGGTCGCCGCCAAGGACCCCGCGATGGCCGCGATCTACGGGTTCTGACCGCTGGTCCTGCCACAATTTTCGGGTATGTAGGGGCCATCATGCCCAAGATCGCACAATCCAGACCCGGCGCGGCGGACCTCAAGGCGCGGGTTGCCAAATACAAGATCGGCCAGGTCGTCAAACACCGCATCTTTCCCTTCCGCGGTGTCGTATTCGACATTGACCCGGTCTTCAACAACACCGAGGAATGGTGGCTGTCGATCCCGGAGGATATCCGTCCGCACAAGGATCAGCCCTTCTACCATTTGTTCGCCGAGAATGCGGAAAGCGAATATGTCGCCTACGTATCGGAACAGAATTTGCTGCCCGACACATCGAGCGAGCCAATCCGTCATCCGCAAGTGGCAGAAGAGTTCATCAAGGATGCCGAAGGCGGCTACCGGCCGCGCGATTTCATCATCAACTGATCGCCGTGTGAGAAAGCACAAAATCAAAAAAAGCGCGCCTCGTCGGCGCGCTTTTCCGTTTGTGAATGCGGCGAGCCGCTTATTGCGGCTTCGCGCCAGTCGGCTGCTGGGCCTGCGGCTGCTGTTGCAGCCGCTGACGCGCCTCGTTGGCGCGGCGCTGCAATTCGTCCTGCAGCTTCTTCTGCTGCTCCTCGAACACCTTCGGGTCCGTGGGGGGCCCGTCATAGGCCTTGGCGAAGTCGGAAAGCGGCAGGTTCAGGCTGATCGGCTGCCCATTGGAATTGATCGCCTGCACAGCGAGCTGCTGCCCCTTCTTGAGGCGATTGATGAGGTCGGCACTGGCTTCATAATCGGCCATGCAGCCATTGGTGAAGCAGATCACGTAAGGACCCTGCGCCGGCTGGCCCTGATCGACGATGATGCGGGTGCCGTGCACGATCTGCATGCCGAGCGGCAGGGTCACGCGAAGCACTTTCTTGGGGTCGCCTTCAGGCTCAATCAGCACCGCGGCCACGACCGGCATCCCGGACTCAAGACGCGCGTCCTTCCCGGTGAAGCAAACCTGCTTGGCGTTCGCCTCCTGGCCCTTGAGGCAGAACTTGGTCCACGGCGAATAGATCAACTGCGGCTGTTCCGGCGCCGGAGCCTGCGCCTGGGCCGGCTGACCCGCCGGCGCCGCGGGCTTCTGCCCCTGGGCCGCAGGCTTCTGGCCGGCCGGCGCGGCGGGCTTCTGGGTGGCCGCCGGCGCGGCGGGCTTGGCGCCCGGCTGCTGCTGCTGGGCGAAAACGGCAGTCGAACCCACCAGCGCCACGAACGAGGCTGCTGTAAGCGTAGCCAGCGTCCTCACCGCCGGCCGGGCCGGCGCGGACGCAATCCGATAAGTCATGTCGTACGGTTCCTCTCTCTCGCCGTGGTGGCGGCGGCAGGCCAATGGCCGTTCCGGGTGTCTCGACGCCAAAAAAGGCGACAGCGTGACGGTCGGGCACCGTCTGTTAGCCGAATTCGCGGGCCGGATAAAGGCATAGCGGCAAATCATGGTGATAAGGCGGCTTTCGCGCCCAGTACCCCCGTCGCCTTGGCTCCCTGCCCCGCATTACGATGTAGATAACTGCCTGTCCTCGAATCACCCGCGTACCTGGCCGTGCCCCAGTCCTGGATCCCATTCCCGCTACCGATCCGCTTCATGCGGATTGTGGGGATCTGTGTTCTGCTCCTCGTGTTCTGGCAGGCCGGACAGGCCTGGGCCCGCCCGAGCCACGCCATTGCCATGCATGGTGCGCCGGCCTTGCCGAAAGACTTCGCGACACTTCGCTATGCCAATCCGCAGGCGCCCAGGAGCGGACGCCTGGTGCAGGGCGTGCTTGGCACCTTCGACAGTCTGAACCCCTTTGTGGTGCGCGGCCTCGCCGCCCAGTCCATCCGCGGTTACGTCATCGAGAGCCTGATGGCGCGCGGTTACGACGAGCCTTTCACGCTCTACGGATTGCTCGCGGAAAGCGTCGAGACCGACGAGGAACGGACCTTCGTGACCTTCGCGCTCAATCCGGCAGCGCGTTTCTCCGACGGCAAGCCGGTGACGGCGGATGACGTCGTCTTCTCCTGGCAGTTGTTACGCGACAAGGGCCGCCCCAATCACCGCACCTATTACGCCAAGGTGAAGAAGGTCGAGATCACTGCCGAACGTACCGTGCGCTTCGATCTCGCCGGCAGCGACGACCGCGAATTGCCGCTCATCCTGGGCCTGATGCCGGTGCTTCCCAAACACGCGATCAATGCGGAAACATTCGAGGAAACGACATTCGAACCGCCGGTCGGCAGCGGACCCTATATCGTCAAGGACGTGCAGCCCGGCCGCAGCCTGACCTTCATCCGCAATCCGGATTATTGGGGCCGGGATTTGCCGATCAATCGCGGCTTCTGGAATTTCGACGAGATTCGCTTCGACTATTATCGCGACGACAACGCCTATTTCGAGGCCTTCAAGAAAGGCCTCTACGATCTGCGCGCCGAGCTCGACCCAGGCCGCTGGCAGACCGGCTACGATTTTCCAGCCTTGCGTGCCGGTCGCGTGGTCAAGGATTCCTTCCCGACCGGCTTGCCGAAGGGATTGTCAGCCTTCGTTTTCAATACCCGCCGGCCGGTCTTCGCCGATATCCGCGTGCGCGAGGCGATCGCGGCCTTGTTCGATTTCGAATGGGTCAACCAGAATTTCTTCTTCGGCCTCTATGAGCGCAGCGGCAGCTATTTCGAGGGATCGGAATTGTCCTCGCTGGGTCGCCCCGCCGACGAGCGCGAGCGCAAATTGCTCGCATCTTTTCCACAGGCTGTCCGCGCCGACGTCATGGAAGGCCGCTGGCGGCCCGAGGGCAGCGACGGGTCCGGACGCGACCGCGACAACCTGAAGAAGGCGCTCGCACTTTTCTCGGAAGCCGGCTTCGACCTGAAAGGCGGTGTGATGCGCAATCGCGCCAGCGGCCAGGCGCTGTCCTTCGAGATGCTGGTCACCAGCAAGGATCAGGAGCGCCTCGCCCTCGCCTTCAGCCGCGATCTGAAACGCGCGGGCATCGGCGTGCGGGTGCGGGTGGTGGACGCCGTCCAGTATGACCGCCGCCGCCTGACCTACGACTACGACATGATCCAGAACCGCTGGGATCAATCGCTCTCGCCGGGCAACGAGCAGCATTTCTACTGGAGTTCGGAAGCGGCCGGGGTCGACGGCACCCGCAACTATATGGGCGCGCGCAATCCGGCCATCGACGCCATGATCGCCGCGCTCTTGCGCGCGCGCGGACGTGAGGAGTTTGTTTCCGCTGTGCGGGCTCTCGACCGCACGCTGATTTCAGGCTTTTATGTAGTGCCGCTGTTTCATCTGCCGGAGCAGTGGGTCGCGCGCTGGACACATATCGAACATCCCAAAGTGACGCCGCTGTTCGGCTATCTGCCGGAGACCTGGTGGCGCAAGCCGGAAACGCAGTGAAACGCCGATGATCCTGGGCGACATACCTGCAGACCAGTCGAGCGCGCTGTCCGGCGCGGTGACGACGCTCGACGACATGTTCCGCCGGGCGATGATGCGCCACCCCGATCTGCCGGCGTTGATCGATCCGCCCAACCGCGACAGCTTCACCGACGGCGTCCCGCGCAGCATGACTTACGCGCAGGCCGATGCGATGATCTCGGCGATCGCCTTGCGCCTGCGGCGCCTCGGCCTGTCCACCGACACGGTCGTCGGGATCCAACTTCCGAATACGATCGAGCAAATCCTCACAATTCTTGGCGTATTGCGCGCCGGCATGATCGCAGCACCCTTGCCGCTGCTGTGGCGGCAGGCCGATTGCATCGCAGCGCTGTCGCGCGTGGGCGTGAAGGCGCTCATCACCTGCGGCCGCGTCGGCAATGTCGACCACAGTCGGCTGGCGATGGAAGTGGCGGCGGAGATTTTCCCCGTCCGTTATGTCTGCGGTTACGGTGCCGAAACCGCCGATGGCATTGTGCCGTTGGACGATCTCTTCGAACAAACGGATGTGCCCTACACTGCTGCCGCGGTGCCCGAGCGCAACGGCCACGCGGCAGACCATCTCGCGCTGATCACCTGGGAAGTGACATCGAAGGGCCTCGTGCCGGTCGCCCGCAGCCACCGCGAAATCGTAGCGGCGGGCCTGGCCGTGGTTCTGGAAAGCCCGCTGGCCGAGAGCAGCGCCATTCTGGCGTCGCTGATGCCGACATCTTTCTGCGGCTTCACCGTCACGCTGATGCCGTGGCTGCTCAATGGCGGCACGCTCATTCTGCATCATCCTTTCGATGCCGCGGTGATGTCGGCGCAGATCGCCCAGCAGCATTGCGCACTCGCCGTTCTTCCGGCGTCGCTGATCCCGCGGCTGTCGGAGGCCGGTGTTCTCAGGGACGATCACGGCTTGAAAAGCGTGCTGGCGGTATGGCGCTCTCCCGAGCGCCTCGCGACGGCGGCTCCGTGGCGCAAGACGGACATTGCGTTGACTGACGTGCTCGGCTTTGGCGAGACGGCTTTGCTGGCGGTCCGCCGCAACGAGGAGGGGCGGCCGGGCCCGATCGGCCACGGGCCCATCATGGCGCCGCGCGACGCGCCCAACGCCGTGCAGGTTGCCGAGATCGCCGTAACCGCGAGAAGCACGCTAGCCGTGCGCGGGCCCATGGTGCCGCGCGCCGCCTTCCCGCCCGGCGCCGAGCGCAGCAACGCCCCCTGCCTCGATATGGCCGCGGACGGTTATGTGGATACCGGCTATCCGTGCCGTTTCGATGGAGCCGCCTGGACCACGATCGTCAGCGGGCCGCCCGCCGGTATTGTGAGTGTCGGCGGTTATCGCTTCGTGATGCGGGAATTGCAGGATCTGGTCGCGCGCGCCGGCCCGATGAACACGCTCGCGGCCCTGCCCGACACGTTTGCCGGCCATCGCCTCGCCGGCAGCGCCGAAGACCGCGCCGGCATGCGCGAAGCGCTCATGACCTACGGCGCCAATCCCCTGATCGTGAGGGCCTTTCGCGAACGGCCGGACAAGCCGGCGGCCGGTTAGACGAGAATTCGCGATCCGAATTGACGGGCCGTTAATCCCGCCGGACCAAGATCAGTCGGTTCCAACGCATCCCCGTTCAGTCCATGGCGCTGCAAGGTCCGCTTGTTGTGGTTGCCGAGAGCCCCGCTCCGGCCCTTCTGGAGACGCTCGGGGCCAGCGGCGCATTTCCCATAGTCGCAACGCGACCAGACCAGACGGCAGACGCCATTGCCGCAGCAAAGCCATCTGCGATCCTGCTGGCCGATCCCGACGCCGCCGGAAACGAGCGGATCGCATTGCTGCTCACGGAAACCGTCACCGGCCAAATGCCGATCGTGCCGGTTATTGCCTGCGCAGATGCCAACCAGGACATTCCCTATCGCGAAGCCCTGCCGGTGCCGCTGGATGCGCCCATCGATCTGATATCGGCGCGCATCGCCTCCGCCTTGCGCGTGCGGGAACTGCACGCCGCGGTGCTGCGGCGTGCCGAGCTTGCGAAAGAGAAAGGACAGGCGCTGCCTGCGGCGCCGCAAAGCGATCCCCTGGAGGACGCCTGCGTCATCGTTGCCGGACGCGGGCGCGATTATCCGGATATCGCGACCAGCATCGGTGAACGCGCCGGCCTGATCGGCGCCTTCAGCATCGAGATTGCAGCGCGCTATCTGAAGGCGCGCGATGCCGACGGCCTCCTGATTGCGGACGGCTTCAATCCGTGGAATGTCGGCGCGCTGCTGACCGTGCTGTCCGAGGACTCGCGCTTTCGCGACCTGCCGGTCGGAATCCTCGGACAGCCGGCGCCGCAGACCAGCATCGGACTCGTTCACACTGTTCATGCGACGGACCCGCAGCGGCTGGTGGAGCGCCTCTTGCCGCTGTCACGTCTGCATGCTTTCGAAGCCCGGCTGCGCCGGCTGATGGACTCGTTCGACCACAACGGCGTCATCGATCCAGCCACCGGCCTGCATTTCGCGGAAGCGTTTCTGCACGCACTCGACCATGCCATGCGCGAAGCCGAGAAGTGCGGCACCGGCCTGTCGATCGCGCGTTTCGTGTTCGACGGCGGCGGACGCATGAAGGCCGATGCCGCGCGGCTGGTGAGCAAGCTGATCCGCGGCGCCGATTTCGCCAGCCAGGACGATGACGGATCCGTCCTCGTCGTCTTCACGGCCACCGACCTGAAAGACGCCCATATCGTGGCGCGGCGCATTGCGGCGGTGCTCAAGCACACCATGCTGGCGCCGGGTCATTCCGCAGCGCTGGCCGCACCCGCCGTCACACTCGCCGCGCGCAAGCCTGGAGACGATGTGGCCGCCCTCCTCGCCCGGGTCGGCATGCCTGCGGTTGCGGCGGAATAGGTGAAGGCATAGCTTGGGGCGAACCTCAGGAGCGCCCCATGTCCAATGCTAAGATGTCCGACGCAAAACAGCCGCTGGTCGTCGATATCGTGTCCGACGTGGTGTGTCCCTGGTGCTTCATCGGCAAGAGGCGCATCGAAAAGGCGCTGGCGCTCATCCCGGACATCCCCGTGGATTTGCGCTTCCGGCCATACTTCCTGAATGACTGGATTCCCCGCGAGGGCATTTCGCGCGAGGACTATCTCACCCGCAAATTTGGCGGCGTGGACCGCTACCGGGGCATCGCCCAGCGCGTCGCGGCCGCGGCCGCCGAGGAAGGTCTGGTTTATGCCATGGACAAGATCAGCCGCCAGCCCAATACGCTCGATGCGCACCGGCTGATCCACTGGGCGATGCCCGCCGGCAAGTCTGCCGAGATGAAGCAGCGGCTGATGGACCTGTATTTCACCGCTGGCGCGGATCTCACCGACAACGCGGTGCTGGCGCAGGCCGCGGCGGATGTCGGTCTCGACCGCGACCAGGTGGCGCAATGGCTGGATAGCGACAAGGATGTGGCTCTGATCAAGCAACAGGCCGAGGCCGCTAAGGCCGCCGGCATCGAAGGTGTTCCCACCTTCATCTTCGGCAATCTGTTCGCCACCTCGGGCGCGCAGCCTCCTGAATATCTGGCGGACGCAATCCAGCGCGCTGCGGCCGAGCGCGACCGGCGCAACGCGGCGGCGGAGTGATTACGCGGCTTTCGCCTGCTCGGCGATGCCGACCAGCTTGCGCAGGATCGCCGCCGTACCGGTGAGGCGCTCCTCCGGCTGCTCCCAGTCGTCGAGGAAGACGACCTTCATGTCTGGGCGGATTTTCGCGATCGGCTTCTGGTCGTGCACGAAGCGCACCAGCCCTTCCGGATTGGCAAAACTATTGTCGCGGAATGACAATACCGCGCCCTTCGGGCCGGAATCGATCTTTTCCACATTGGCTCTGCGGCACAAAGCCTTGATCGCCACGATCTGCAGGAGATGCCTGACCTCTTCGGGCAACGGTCCGAAACGGTCCACCAATTCCGCGCCGAAGGCATCGATCTCGCGCTCGTCGTCGAGATCGGCAAGACGCCGATACAGACCTAGCCGCACCGACAGGTCGGCGACATACTCGTCCGGGATGAGCACCGGCGTGCCGATGGTGATCTGCGGCGACCACCTGTCGGCAACCGGTTCGGTGAGGCCTGCCTTGAGCGAGGCCACCGCCTCTTCCAGCATCTGCTGGTAGAGTTCGAAACCGACTTCCTTGATGTGCCCCGATTGTTCGTCGCCGAGAAGATTGCCAGCGCCGCGGATGTCGAGATCGTGCGAGGCGAGCTGGAAGCCCGCGCCCAGGGTGTCGAGCGATTGCAGCACCTTCAGCCGCTGCTCCGCCTGCGAGGTGATCTTGCGTTCGGCCGGCAGGGTCAGCAGCGCATAGGCGCGGATTTTCGAGCGTCCCACCCGCCCGCGCAGCTGATAGAGCTGCGCGAGGCCGAAGCGGTCGGCCCTATGCACGATCAGCGTGTTGGCGGAAGGAATATCGAGGCCGGATTCGATGATCGTGGTCGAGAGCAGCACGTCGTATTTCGAATCGTAGAAAGCCGACATGATGTCTTCGAGCACTGTCGGCGGCATCTGGCCATGCGCCACTGCCACCTTGACTTCCGGCACGTTCTTTTCCAGGAACTCCTTGGCGCCCGCCAGATCCTCGATGCGCGGGCAGACATAGAAGGATTGTCCGCCGCGATAACGCTCGCGCAGCAGCGCCTCACGCACGGTGAGCGGATCGAAGGGCGACACGAAGGTGCGCACCGCCAGGCGATCGACCGGCGGCGAGGCGATGATTGAGAGATCGCGCACGCCGGTCAGCGCCAGCTGGAGCGTGCGCGGGATCGGCGTCGCGGTCAGCGTCAGCATGTGCACTTCCGCGCGCAACTGCTTCAGTCGTTCCTTGTGCGCCACCCCGAAATGCTGTTCCTCGTCCACGACCACGAGACCGAGATCCTTGAAATGGACGTTCTTGCCGAGCAAGGCATGCGTGCCGATTACGATGTCGATCTCGCCTGCGGCCATGCCCCGGCGCGTTTCCTTCAGCTCCGCGGCGCTGACGAGCCGCGAAGCCTGCCCGATCTTCACCGGGAAGCCACGGAAGCGTTCGGTAAACGTCTTGAAATGCTGACGCGCAAGCAACGTCGTCGGCACCACGACAGCGACCTGCTTGCCGCTCATGACCGTCACGAAAGCCGCGCGCAGGGCCACTTCGGTCTTGCCGAAGCCGACATCGCCGCAGATCAGGCGGTCCATCGGCGTGCCCTTGGTCAGATCGTCGAGCGTGGCATTGATGGCGGCGAGCTGGTCCTCGGTCTCCTCATACGGGAATCCGGCGCAGAACTCGTCGTAGGAGCCGGTCTCGACAGTCAGCTTGGGTGCCGCATGCAGCTTGCGCGCTGCGGCGACCTTGAGCAGTTCGTTCGCCATCTCGCGGATGCGGCTCTTCATCCGTGCCTTGCGCGCCTGCCAGGCGCCGCCCCCGAGCCGATCGAGATCGACCTGCGTTTCTTCCGCGCCGTAGCGCGACAGCAATTCGATATTCTCGACCGGCAGGAACAGCTTGTCGCCGCCGGCGTAATGCAGCTCAAGGCAATCGTGCGGAGCGCCGGCCGCCTGGATCGTCTGCAGGCCGACAAAGCGCCCGATTCCGTGGTCGACATGCACCACGAGATCGCCGGCGGCGAGACTTGTGGCCTCGGCGATGAAGTTATCGGCCCGGCGCGAGGCGCGGCGTGGCCGCACCAGGCGGTCGCCCAGAATGTCCTGCTCGCTGATGATCGCGGCGCTGTCGGTCTCAAAGCCGCTTTCGAGGCCAAGCACGGCGAGCGAAATCTGCGGCTTCGGCTGGCCGAGGGCCTCCGACCAGGACGCTACATTCGCCAGATTGGGCAGGCCGTGGTCGCGCAGCACATGGCTCATGCGCTCGCGCGCTCCTTCGCTCCACATCGAGACAATCACGCGCTTGCCATCTCGCTGCAGCGCATGCACATGCCGTGTCACGGCATCGAACACATTTGCGTTCGGCTCGGCGCGTTCGGCGGCGAAGTTATGGCCCTGCTTGGTGTCGCAATCGGCGACAGCCCCCTCGCCTCCCGGCACGCTGAAGGGTGTCACGCGTACCAGCGCAGATTGCTCAAGCCGGTCCTTCCATTCCTTCTCCGAAAAATAGAGTTGATCGGGCGGAAGAGGCTTGTAGGGCGCTCCGCCGGCCGCGGCCGGCACATCCCTGCGCGCGTCGTAATAGTCCGAAATCTGCGCAAATCGTTCGTGCGCCGCCTCGTCTGCCAGCGGTTCAAGTGCAACCGCCGCACCCGGCACATAGTCGAACAGCGTGTCGAGCCCGTCGTGGAACAGCGGCAGCCAATGCTCCATGCCGGGATAGCGGCGGCTTTCGCTGACCGATTCATACAGCACGTCGCCCGGCGTGCTGGCGCCGAAGGCGGCAACGTAGCCGGTGCGGAACTTGCGGATAGTTTCGGTCGTGAGCTGGAATTCGGCAACCGGCACCAGATTGAGTGCGCGCATGTCGTATTGCGTGCGCTGCGTTTCCGGATCGAAAGCGCGGATCGTCTCCAGCGTATCGCCGAAGAAATCGAGGCGCACAGGATCGTCCATGCCTGGCGGGAACAGGTCGAGGATACCGCCGCGCACCGCATATTCGCCTGGCTCGCGCACGGTGGAGGCGCGCAGATAGCCGTTAAGCTCGAGCCAGCCCACCACGTGATCCATCCCCAGCACATTGCCGGGGGCCGCGGACAAGGATTGCCCGGACACCCGGTCACGTGGCGGCACGCGCTGGAGCGCAGCGTTCACCGTTGTCAGCAGGATGGAGGCCTTCTCATGCCCCCGCGTCGTCGCGAGCCGCGCCAGCGTCATCATGCGCTGCGCGACCACGCCGGCATGCGGGGAGACGCGGTCATAGGGCAGGCAATCCCAGGCCGGGAATTCCAGCACCGGCAGGTCGGGCGCGAAGAAGGCCAAGCCGCGCGCCAAAGCCGCCATGCGTGGCCCGTCGCGGCAGACCACGACCAGACTGACGCCGGGCGCATGCGGCTTCGCGGCGATCGCTCGCGCGAGATCGGACAGCACCAGTCCTTCCGCACCGTCGGCGACGCCGGACAGGGTCAGCGGTTTTCCGGGACGTAGCAATTCGGCGGGAGACTTTGCCATCAGCGCACTACGCCATGCGCATTGTGGAACGCGCGCAGCCGTTTCATCACGGACGTGTCGTAGATGACAGGGATGTCCATCTCGCCGGTGATCCAGACATAGAGATCGTGATCTGGCACTTCGAGCAGCCGCTCATACTGGTCGAGTTCGTCGTCCGACAAATCGCCGATGCAGGAATCGGCGAAGCGGCCCATCAGCAAATCGGCCTCCCGGATGCCCCGGTGCCAGGAGCGGAACAGAAGCCGGCGGCGGCGCGGATCCAGCCCCTCACTCGAACGCGTCGAACCGCTCATTGAATTTCCGTCCTTTCCAACGCCAAACGCCCGGACGGGCCGGGCGCGGGTTATATATGCTGCGAGTCGGTCGCTGTCAGCCTGTTCCAAACGCATGCAGCCCATTCGCCAATTGTCCCGAATGCACCACGTGTTCTGAATGCGCCCGTCACTGCTCGACCCGTTCTTCGCCGCAATCTCGTCCCTGCCCGGGGTCGGGCCCAAGGTGGAGAAGCTGTATCGTCGCTTGCTGGGCCGCGAGGACGAGCCGCGTCTGCTCGATCTGCTGTTTCACATGCCGACCGGCGCCATCGACCGCCGCGATCGCCCGAAGCTGCGCGACGTCGAGCCCGGCAAGGTCGTCACCGTCGCCGTCACCGTCGACCGGCATCGGCCCGCGCCGCCTGGCCGGACACGCGCGCCACATCTGGTCTATGCCAGCGACGAGACCGGCGACATCGTTCTCACCTATTTCCATGCCCGCAAGGATTACCTCGAAAAGCTTCTGCCGGTCGGCGAAACCCGCATGGTCTCCGGCACTGCGGCTTTCTATGACGGCCTGTTGCAGATGGTGCATCCGGACCGCGTGGTGGATGAAAAAGGCCTCGCTTCGTTGCCGATGATTGAGCCGGTCTATCCGCTCACCGAAGGTCTCGGCGCCAATCAGGTCCGCAAGGCCATGGATGGTGCCCTGGCGAAAATTCCAGCCCTGCCGGAATGGCAGGATGACGCCTGGCTGGCGCGCAACCAATTCCCGTCGTTGAAGGACGCGTTCCATGCGCTGCATCGCCCCACCGATTTAGGCGGCGTGCTGCCGGAGAGCCCGGCCTGGCGGCGGCTGGCCTATGACGAGCTCCTGGCCAGCCAGCTCGCGCTCGCTCTGGTGCGCGCCGACATGAAAAAGCGTTCAGGCCGCCCCAGCATCGGGGACGGACATATCCGCAGGAAAATCATCGCCGCCCTGCCCTATTCGCTGACGTTGTCGCAGCACCGCGCGGTCGACGCCATCGTGGAAGACCTTGGCAAGCCCGAACGCATGCTGCGGATGCTGCAGGGCGATGTCGGCTCCGGCAAGACCGTCGTGGCGCTGCTCGCCGCCGCGGCTGTCATCGAGGGCGACCGCCAGGCGGCGCTGATGGCGCCGACGGAAATCCTGGTGCGGCAGCACTTCAAGACCGTCGCCCCGCTTGCGCAAGCAGCCGGCGTGCGCGTCGCCATTCTGACCGGGCGCGAAAAGGGCCGCGATCGAGACGAAGTTCTGCAACGCCTCCAGGGCGGCGATATCGATCTCGTGCTCGGTACGCATGCGCTATTTCAGGAGGACGTTGCGTTTCGCGATCTCGCGCTCGCCATTGTCGACGAACAGCATCGCTTCGGCGTGCATCAACGGCTGGCCTTGGCGCGCAAGGGCGATGCCGTCGACATGCTGGTGATGACGGCGACACCGATCCCGCGCACGCTGGTGCTCACCTATTTCGGCGACATGGATGTCTCCGAGCTGCGCGAGAAACCGGCGGGGCGCCAGCCGATCGACACCCGTACCATCCCGCTCGATCGTCTCTCCGAGGTCGTCGATGCGGTCGGCCGCGCGCTTGACGACGGCAAGCGCGTCTACTGGGTCTGTCCGCTGGTCGAGGAATCGGAAAAGAGCGATCTCGCCGCCGCGGAGGACCGTTTCGCGCAGTTGCGGCAGCGTTTCGGCGGCCTCGCCGATCTCGTGCATGGCCGCATGCGCGGCGCCGAGAAGGATGCGGCGATGGCACGCTTTGCCGCCGGCGAGACGCGGCTGTTGGTGGCGACGACCGTGATCGAGGTCGGCGTCGATGTGCCGGAAGCGACCGTCATGGTCATCGAACATGCCGAACGCTTCGGTCTCGCGCAATTGCATCAGTTGCGGGGACGCATCGGCCGCGGCAGCGGCCAGTCCACATGCCTGCTGCTCTACCGCGCGCCGCTCGGCGAAACCGCCAAGGCGCGCCTCGCCATCATGCGCGAAAGCGAGGACGGCTTCCGCATCGCGGAGGAAGATCTGAAGCTGCGTGGCGAAGGCGACGTCCTGGGTACGCGGCAGAGCGGCATGCCAGGCTTTCGCGTCGCCCGGCTCGAGACACATGGTGCCATGCTCACGGCCGCGCGCGACGATGCCAATCTTATCCTCGCGCGCGACCCGACGCTGGGCGGCGAGCGCGGCATGGCGCTCCTGCATCTGCTCTACCTGTTCGAGCGCGATGAAGCTGTGCGCCTGATCCGCGCCGGGTGAGCGATACCGCTACGCGGTGACCGGCGCAGCGCTGCCAAACCGATTGGACGCAGGCTGGCTTGGCTGCACCCACCAGTAGATCAGCACAATGATGCCGATACCGGTCAGCACGAGCAGCAGCCACCAGCCGGTCCGGTCGATATCGTGCAAACGACGAGCGCCGACTGCGAGGTTCGGAATGAGAACCGCCAAATTGAAGATGGTGTTCAGCGGCGAGACCATACCGCCCGGAAAAATCGCACTATCGAGAATGCCCGTCACGATTCCGACAATGAAGCAGAACAGCACCCAATACCAGAATTCCGACCGCAAAGCGCGGCCGGAAAAATTCACGTAGTTCTTGAAGCCGGAGACAATCGCGTCCTGAAAATTCATGGGTCACTCCCCGTTTGAAAGGACGCTGTTTTACTCTATTTCGCCGGCTCCTTCACCCCCCGGCTGCTTACCGCCTGTGCCGCGCGCGCAGCCGCGGCCATCACCGCGAGCTTCTGCTGTTCTCCGTTACCGTTCTTGCCCGGCTGGATCATGCCCGCCGACATGATCAGCGTCGCGGCGGCTTCGACCGGAATGTCGAGTTCGATGATCTGCTTACGCGGCAGATAGAAGAAGAAGCCCGTCGTCGGATTGGGCGTACAGGGCATGAAAACCGAGACATACTCGCCTTCCTCGGGCAGGCGTGACGCCACGTCCGCACTTGGCGGCTGGGACAGGAATACCAGCGACCACATGCCGGGCGACGGGAATTCGACGAGCGCGACCTTACGGAAGCTGGTGCCTGACTTCGAGAACAGCATGGTGAAGACCTGCTTCACCGTCTTGTAGATCGGACGCACGATGGGCATGCGGTCGATCAGATTGTCGCCGAGTTGCAGCAGCGTGCGGCCGACGAGGTTGGCGGTCAGGAAGCCGAGCAGCGTCAGCGCAAAGAAGGCGATCACGAGGCCAGACCCGGGTATCTTCCAGGGCAGATAGGTTTCCGGCCGGTAGATTTCCGGGATGAGCGGACGCACCCAGTCGTCGACCCAGGTCACGAAGGCCCAGATCAGCCAGGCCGTCACCGCCACCGGGCCGGCCACGATCAGGCCGGTCAGGAAGTAATTCCGGATCCGCCCGCCCAGACCGGTTGGATGCAGATCGGCTTCAATGATGTCGGGAGGCGGATTGGTCGGGGTCTTTTCGCTCATGGTCTCGTCATCGCGGCTATGGCCGCCGGCGGTCAATATAACCTATCGGCGCAGGCTTGCGATGGAACTGTCATAGCCGGAAAACGGTCTATTCGACCGTGACCGATTTGGCCAGATTGCGCGGCTGGTCGATATCCGTGCCCAACGCCACCGCGGTGTAATAGGCCAGAAGCTGCACCGGAATTGCGTAGACCAGCGGGGTGATCGAGGACGGCATGTCGGGCAGGACGATCGTGGTCAGGGACGGCATCGTGGCCTCCCGCGCGCCCTTGGCGTCGGTCAAGAGAATGATCCGGCCGCCCCGCGCCGCCACCTCCTGCATGTTTGAGACGGTCTTCTCGAACACCCGGTCATGCGGGGCGATGACGATCACCGGCATGGTCTCGTCGATGAGTGCGATCGGCCCGTGCTTGAGCTCGCCGGCGGCATAGCCCTCGGCGTGGATATAGGAGATTTCCTTGAGCTTGAGCGCGCCTTCCAGCGCCAGCGGATAGCTGGTGCCGCGACCGAGATAGAGCACGTCGCTGCTCTTGCCGAGGTCGCGCGACAGCGCCTCGATCTGATGTTCCAGCAGCAAAGCTTCGTTCATGTGGCGCGGAATTTCGATCAGCGCACGCACAAGCTTGCGCTCATCCTCTGCCGACAACGTCCCGCGCGCGCGGCCCGCCGCGATGGCGAGACAGGCCAGCACCGACAACTGGCACGTAAAGGCCTTGGTGGAGGCAACGCCGATTTCCGGACCGGCCAGCGTCGGCATGATCACGTCGCTCTCGCGCGCGATCGAGGAAGACTGCACGTTGACAACCGACAGCACGTGCTGACCCTGCTCTTTCGCATAACGGAGGGAGGCCAGTGTGTCGGCGGTTTCGCCCGATTGCGAGACGAAGATCGATAGGTCTCCCTTGCGCAGCGGCGCCTCGCGGTAGCGGAATTCGGAGGCGATATCGATTTCGACCGGAATACGGGCATAGCGTTCGAACCAGTATTTGGCGACGAGTCCCGCATAATAGGCGGTGCCGCAGGCCGAGATCGCAATGCGATCGAGCGTCTTGAAATCGAACGGCAGCTTGCCGGGCAGCACCACGCAGTCTTCGGTCATGTCGAGATAATGCGACAGCGTGTGGGCGACGACTTCCGGCTGCTCGTGGATTTCCTTCGCCATGAAATGGCGGTGATTGCCCTTGTCGACCAGAAATGCCGACGCGGAAGTCTTGATGACCTGCCGCTTCACCGGCCGATTCTGCGAATCGAAAATCTCCACGCCGCCGCGGCGCACCACGACCCAATCGCCGTCTTCCAGATAACTGATGGTGTCGGTGAAGGGCGCCAGGGCAATCGCGTCGGAGCCGAGATACATTTCACCGCTGCCGTGACCGACCGCCAATGGCGAGCCTCTGCGCGCGCCGATCATCAGATCGTCTTCGCCAGCGAACACGAAGGCGAGCGCGAACGCGCCGCGCAGACGCGGCAGCGCCAGGCTCACCGCTTCGACCGGCGAGCGGCCCTTCTTCATTTCTTCGGTGACGAGATGGGCCACGACTTCGGTGTCGGTTTCCGATCCGAATTTTGCGCCCCGCTTTTCCAGCTCCTCGCGCAGTTCCCGGAAATTCTCGATGATGCCGTTATGCACCACGGCCAGGCGTTCGGTCGCGTGCGGATGCGCGTTGTTCTCGGTCGGCTTGCCGTGCGTCGCCCAGCGGGTATGGCCGATGCCGGCCAGGCCGGTGAGCGGCTCGCGCTGAAGGCGCGCCTCGAGATTCCTCAACTTGCCTTCAGCGCGACGGCGCTCGAGATGGCCGTTCTCCACGGTGGCCACGCCCGCGGAATCGTAGCCGCGATATTCCAGCCGCTTCAGCGCATCGACCAGTTGGCCGGCAACGGCCTCGCGGCCCAGAATCCCGACGATCCCGCACATTAGATGACGTGCCCAACCCTCACCCGTACCCCGGAGGCCTATAAAGCGGCTAAGTTCCCGGCACGGAAATCAAAATCCGTTTCGGCGTGTATCAAGCCTGCACGTGCCGCCGCATTGGTTAAGGCTGTCCGGACGGCGCCTTCTTCTTGCCTGCCGCCTTCAGCTTGCGCAAGCGCTCCGCCCAACCTTCCTTAATGGTTTGCCGGACGCGTCCCAGGGCGAGGGCATTGGCTGGCACATTTTCCGTAATGACCGAGCCGGACCCGATATAGGCCCCTTCGCCGACCGAGACCGGCGCGACCAAAGCGGAATTCGACCCCACGAAAGCGTCCTTGCCGATCTCGGTACGATGCTTCTGCGCACCATCATAATTGCAGAAGATGGTGCCGGCCCCGATATTGGCATTCTGCCCGACATGCCCGTCGCCGATATAGGAGAGGTGATTGGCCTTGGCGCCGTCTTCCATCACCGCTTCCTTCAGCTCGACGAAATTTCCGATTCGCACGTCTTTGCCGATCCTGGTGCCGGGCCGCAGCCGCGCATAGGGACCGATCGAGGCGCCCTCGCCGACATGGGCGCCCGCGAGATGCGAGAAAGAATGGATGACGGCGTTGTCGTCCACCGTGACACCGGCGCCGAAAACGACATAAGGCTCCACCGTGACATCGCGTCCGAATTTGGTATCCGCCGACAGGAACACCGTCTCCGGCGCAATCATGGTGACTCCGGCGTCCAGCGCCGCCTGGCGCAGACGCTGCTGCAGCACGGCTTCGGCTTGGGCGAGCTGCGCCTTGGTGTTGATGCCTCTCACGTCATCCTCCTCGACCTCGACCACCGCCGCGCTCAGTCCCATCTCGTTGGCCAGCGCGACGGCATCAGTGAGATAAAATTCTTTCTTGCGATTGTCGTCCCCGATGCGCTCCAGAAGAGAGAGTGCATGCCGGCCCGACAAGGCCATCAGCCCGCCATTGCACAGACCGATCCTGCGCTCCTCATCGCTTGCGTCGTTGTGCTCACGGATGGCGAGAAGCTTGCCGTCCCTCATCACGAGCCGTCCATAGCCCGTGGGATCGGCAGGCCGAAAACCGCTCACCACCACTGCGGCGCCTTGCGCGAGCGGCGCGCGCAGCCGCGCAAGATTCTCGGCCGTGACCAGCGGCGTGTCGCCAAAAATCACCAGGATATCATCGGCGCCTTTCGCCAGCGCCGCGCGCGCGGCAAGCACGGCGTGCGCGGTGCCGCGGCGTTCGGTCTGCACCGCTATGAGGGCCTCCGGCACAACGCGTTTCGCCTCGGCTGCTACCGCATCATGATCCGGGCCGACCACCACCGCGGTCGCGGTGGAGCCTGCTTTTGCGACGGCATCCAGCGCGCAGGCCAGCAGGGTCCGGCCGCCCACGTGATGCAGCACCTTCGGCAGGGATGAGCGCATGCGCGTCCCCTCGCCGGCGGCGAGAACGATGGCAAGGCAGGTTCTGGCTGATAGGCTCGTCTGTGAGGGGGTCATGGGCGTCCTCTTAACCGAGCCGCCGGATGTGGAAAAGCCATACCCCCGGATCCGGCTGGCGGGCAGAGATATTCCCCGCATCCTGCTAGCATTTCCGTTGGCTGATTCGCGAAGAGGCAATGCCCGACAACCGGACCACAGGCGCGGACCTGTCCGCACGCGAGGATTTCGATTTGCAGGGATTGGTGCGGCTGGCCGGCTGGGGCGCTGCGGCTGCGGCGGCGCTGATGCTTGCGGTCTTCGCCACGCGCTCCGAATTGGGAACCCGGCGCATGGCGGCGGTCTTCGGTCCGGGATCGGCCGCGCAAACGGTACGGCTGCAGGCCGAGCCCTCGCCCGTGGCCACGCGTACCGCCGAGCTCGAATTCGAGACGCGCCAGATGGCCGCCGCCGTGCGCTCGCTGTCGGCCGACCGTGACCGGCTGCTGGCGCGCGTGACCGTGCTCGAACGCAGCCTGGACGATGTGACGGGATCGATTCCCCGCGCCACCCCGAAGCCGCGAACGCCCGCCGAGCCGGCTCCGACGGCGGAAGCGCCAGCCCAGACGGATGCGGTTGCGCCGGCAGTTCCGCCTGTCGCAATTGGCCCCTCGCTGGTCGCCACCATGTCCTCGCCTATCACTATTCCTTCTCCGTCTCCGGAAACGCTCGCGCGCGTGGGTCTGCCGTCCATTCCAACGATCGACGACGACAACACCGCCATGCGCACCGAGTTCGGCGTCGATATCGGCAATGGGCCGAGCGTCGCGTCGCTGCGCAATGCCTGGACGGCGATCAAGCGGAACCACAGCGAGCTCTTCGAAGGCCTCTATCCAATCATCGCGGTGCGCGACGGGACCAGGCCCGGTTCGCTCGACCTGCGGCTGATCATCGGTCCGCTGACCAATGCGGCAGCGGCGGCGCGGCTTTGCGGCAAGGTGGCGAATGCCGGCCTGTCCTGCCAGCCAGCGATTTTCGACGGCCAGCGTCTTGCCCTGCGCTGATCGCGCCTTGCTGCGATCAAGATCCGCCGCCATATTACCGACATGCAGACTTCGACACCTCGCCCGCTCTTCCTGCCGACCGCGCGACAGACCAACTGGCTGATCGTGATCGGCCTCGTCTCCCTCGGCTACGCGCTATATCTGCGCTATCTCGCGATCGAATTGTCGAGTGTGGGCCTTGCATGCCAGGCGGGCCTGCAGACTTGGCTCTGCCTCACGCGCAAGATCATCATCGGATTGTTCACCAATTCGGTCTTCGGATTTGTCGCGATGGGAGCCGCGCTGCTCAATCTCATTCGCCCCTCGCTCGTGCTGTTCGCGATAGGTCTCGCCGCGGCAAGCTTCGGCATCGTGCTCTACAATGTCGGATTGTCGTCCCTGGCCGCGGGGCTTCTTATTCTCAGTCTGGCGCGGCCCCGCCCTTCGACCGCAGCAGAATGATCGCGAGCGCCCCGGTCAGCGCGCAGAACCACACCGACTGCCAGTTGGCAGAGGTTTCGTTGAACAGGATGTAGACCGCGGATAGTGCGAGCGTCGCGGCCGATACGATTTCCGCGATGCCGCGCCCGCGTCCCGGCGCCGTTGTTGTCAGCGATAGCAGCAGCAACGGAATCACCGCAGCCGAGAGCGGCGCATAGGGGAAATCCTTGTAGCGCGGGTCGAAGACGAGACCGAGCGCAATCTGGATCGCAAGCACGGTCAACGCCACCAGCAGGAGGCCGAGCGTGGTCGTCAGACGGCATGCTAATTTCGGGCGCAGTGTTGCCAACACCTGTGCGAAAGCTGGAAGACTTGCGCCCCGCATCACGGCCGCCGACGCCGCAAGCGGAATTGTGACGGCGAGCGCGAGGAGTGCCAGCGAACGAATCCATCCGCCCGGGCCGAGACTTTCGACGGGCGCTTTCTCGATCGCAAGACCGACGAATATGCCCGCCAGCCCTGCATTCACGGCCACCGCAAGCCATAGCAGGATGGGCGCGGCGACAGACCGCTTCTCGCGCCAGCGCGCCAGCGCGGCTGCACCAAAAATGATCGCCGCCAACAAAATTCCTGCCGCAGCCTGGCGCTGCCAGTGCGGATGGTTCGAGACCGCGGCCCCCCACGGAAATTTCTGCTCGCGTGTCTGCGCGTCGAACAGTCCCCAATAGCCGCCGACGGTGCCTTCCAGCCGGCGCTTCCACGGCTGGTCGAAGGCCTCGATCAGGTTGACCCGGAATTTGTCGCGCTTGGCGAGCGCGAGCACGCCCTGGATCACCAGCGCCTGGTTGGCGAGCGATGGCAGCGCGCCTTCGCGCATGCGACCGGCGCTCGGCCAGCCCGTCTCGCCAATCAGGATGTCCTTGTTGGGGAATGCAGCGATCATCTTGCGGCGGATGGAATCGACATGTGCGACGGCATTATCGGCCGCGATCGGGAAATCCTCCCAGTAGGGCAGGATGTGAATCGTGACGAAATCGACCGCGTCGTAGATTTCGCGATGCCGCAGCCAGAATTCCCAGACATCGGCATAGGTGACCGGAACGCTCACCTGCGATTTTACGCGGCGGATGATCGCCGCAAGATCAGTCCCGGAGATTTCACCGCGCAGCAGGACCTCGTTGCCGACAACCACGGCCTGGATGACATCCGGAAACTTCTTGGCGAGGTCGACGGTCGTTGCGATGTGCGCTTCGTTCTTTGCGGCGTTGCTCGAAAGCCAGAGGCCCTGGATCACCCTCAGGCCATGCTTGCGTGCGATTTCCGGAATCTGGTCGAGCCCGTGTTCGATCGAATAGGACCGAACGCAGTCGGTGACCGTCTTCAGCCGGGCGAGATCCTCCTCGATCTGCCAGGCGGGAATGTAGGTTCCGTCCGACAGCGGGTTTTGCTCACCCCGAAACGGTGCGTAGGACACGCAATACAGCTTCTCACCCGCAGCCAGAGGCGCCGACGGCATCGGCACGGGTTGCCCGAGCCACCACCAGCCGCCGGCCACGGCGACTGCCACGGCAGCGAGGAGCGCGACCGGGACGGTCAACGAAATAAACAAACGTTCATACATGCGGGTGAAGCGCGTGATGTGGCGATGCGAAGACCTGCGATGCTTTAAGCACAAGTAAGGCTCCGGCTGGACAAAAGATTGGAAGTTCTATTTCTTTCGCTCCCAGACACTGTGCGGCATAGCGCCGTATTGCTGACCGATTTAGATGCGATTTGCGTTGATTGAGAACCGGATTGTCCGGGCTCGATCCCAACCACGAGAAACCAGACCATCATGTCCGTTCGCGTCCTGCGTCTCCTGCCCGCAATCTGCCTTGCGGGCGCCCTAGCGGCTGCAAGCCATCCCGCGCTTGCCCAGAGCGGCGGGGATGCCGACAAAGCCCGCCAACAGCAGGGCGGCGATGCCAAAAAGGACGCGCCGCGCAAGGCCGACGACCTGATGGAGGTGTCGCGCCAGCTGGCCGGGCCGGCCGGCAATCCGGAATGTGTCTGGCTGGGCCGCAGGGTCGTCGACCGGCTGTGGCGCGACGACATGGATACGGCCTTCCGCCATCTCGATCTTTATGACCGGTTCGGCTGCCCGGGCGGCCATATCCAGGCGAGCTTCCGCTGCGTGATCCGCCAGGGGGAGTTGAAGGCGCCTGACAGCCTGCAGGGGCGGATCAACACCTGCTGGATCAACCCGGCGGCGCCGCCCGCACCGGCAGCCGCAGCGAATACGCCGCAGCCCGGAACATCCACCCAGTAGGTGCGTTTGTCGTCCGGCTGCGTGCCGCGTCATTAAAACGCCACGTCCGGATTTCAATTGTAGAACCGCCTCCTATGAGGTATTTTGCATCGCAGCAGGCGCCTTCCCAGGGGACGGGGTGGACGCCTTCCTCACAGCCCCGATCGGTCTAAGCGTGTTATGCGCCTCGTCGCTTTCGTCGTCGCGCTCGTCGCAATTGTGCATGCCGCCTTGTGGGCTCTCGCCGAAAAGCGGGTAGCCGCACCTGACATTGAAGGCCCACTCGCGAGCGTCTCCTACGCCCCCTTTGCCGGCGCCACACACGCCGACAAGGTGCAGACATCCATCGCACAAATCCGCTCCGACCTGCGCACCCTCGCGCCGATGACACGCGCGATCCGTACCTATTCGGCAACGCAGGGCGTCGAATTGGTGCCGGGTGTCGCCAACGAATTCGGATTGAAGGTCACGGTCGGCGCCTGGCTCGACAACAATCCAAAGCGCAACGAGCGCGAGCTCCGCTCGGTGATCGACCTTGCGCGCCGGCATTCGAATATCGACGGAATCGTGGTCGGCAACGAAACCGTCTATCGCGGTGAAACGATTCTCGTCGGCGACGAGAAGCTCGATCTCAGCCCCGAGGAATTGAAGATCCTGCAGGATGCGGAATCGACGCGTGACGCTACGCGCATCAACCGCGTCAAGGAAGACATCAACGTCGCGCGTCTCATCAAGGTGATTCAGCGCGTCAAGCGCGAGACCCAGGTGCCGGTCACGACTGGTGAAATCTGGAGCGTCTGGCGCGATCATCCCGAGCTGGTATCGGCTGTCGACTTCATCGCCGTCCACATCCTGCCCTACTGGGAAGGCGTTCCGGATGCGAGCGCCGTCGACAAGGCGATCGGCGGCTACAACGAATTGCGGCGCATGTATCCGGGCAAGCGCATTGTCATCGCCGAGTTCGGCTGGCCGAGCGCCGGCTACAATCTGAAGGACGCCAATCCGGGACGCTTCGAGCAGGCCGTGATCCTGCGCGACTTCATCTCACGCGCGGAGTCCCTCGGCATTGACTACAACATCGTCGAGGCAATCGATCAGCCGTGGAAGGTGTTCGAAGGCAGCGTCGGCGCCTATTGGGGCATGTTCGACGATAGCCGCAAACAGAAATTCGCGTTCAGCGGACCGGTCACCGATCCGGATCACTGGCGGCAGATGCTGTTGTCGGTGCTGCTGGGCCTGCTGCTCTCGTTGCCGATCCTCGCCATGACCAGCGTCACCATCGGCCAGGCGGCCTTGCTCGGCGTTGCCGCGCATACCGTCGGTGCGTGGTTCGCGACGGTCTTCGGCTTCTGGAAAAGCCATTACTTCGTGCCCGGCTCCGCCTTCGCGCTTGGCCTCGGCGTGACGTTGCTGGTCCCGATGGTGATGATCGCACTCGCCCGCATCGAAGAGATCGCCGCCATCGCCTTCGGCCGCAAGCCGCAGCGTTTGCTGGTCTCGCCGCCCTTGGTGCCGGAAGGTTTTGCCCCGAAAGTCTCGATCCATATCCCGGCTTACAAAGAGCCGCCGGAGATGCTGAAGGCGACGCTCGATGCGGTGGCGCGCCTGACCTATCCGAACTTCGAGTGCATCGTCATTATCAACAACACGCCGGACCCGGCATTCTGGCAACCGATCGAGGAGCATTGCCGCCTGCTCGGCGAGCGATTCAAGTTCGTGCGCGAAGACAAGCTGCAGGGTTTCAAGGCCGGCGCGCTGCGCCTCGCGCTGACGCAGACCGCGCCCGACGCCGAGATCATCGGCGTGATCGACGCCGACTACATCGTCACGCCCGACTGGCTCACCAACCTCGTGCCGGTTTTTGCCGATCCCAAGGTCGGCCTCATCCAGGCGCCGCAGGATCACCGCGACGGCGACCGCAGCGTCATGCATTACGCGATGCAGGGCGAATATGCCGGATTCTTCGACATCGGCATGGTCCAGCGCAACGAGAAGAATGCCATCGTCGTGCACGGCACCATGTGCCTCATGCGCCGCGAGGCGCTGGCCGCGGCCGGCAACTGGTCGAGCGACACCATCTGCGAGGACACCGACCTCGGCCTGACCATGATCGAGCTCGGCTGGACTACGCATTACACCAATCGTCGCTACGGCTTCGGCCTGCTGCCCGACACCTTCGGCCAGTTCAAGACCCAGCGCCACCGCTGGGCTTATGGCGGCATGCAGATCGTCAAGAAGCACTGGCGGCGTTTCCTGCCCGGCGTGTCGAGCCTCAGCCGGGAGCAGAAGCGCGAATTCCTGCTCGGCTGGCTGAACTGGCTGGGCGCGGAAGCACTCGGCGTCGTCGTCGCCATCATGAACCTGGTCTGGGTGCCGGTCGTCGCCTTTGTCGGCATCGCCATTCCCGACAAGATTCTCACGATCCCGATCATCGCGTCCTTCGCGGTGTCGGTCCTGCATTTCGTGGCGCTCTACCGCCTGCGCGTGGACATCAACAAGAAGCAGACCTTCGGCGCCATCATCGCCGCGATGTCGGTGCAATGGACGGTGGCGCATGCGGTTTGGGACGGTCTCGTCAAGGATCACCTGCCCTTCGCCCGCACGGCCAAAGGCGGCCGCGGCCGCCTGAAGACCGACTTCCAGGCCTTCTGGGAGGCGGTGATCGGCGGTCTCCTGGTCCTCGGCGCGGCGATCCTCGTTGCGACCAACGAGCGGCAAGTGAGCGAAATCTACGTCTTTGCCTTCGTGCTGGTCGTGCAGAGCTTGCCATTCCTCGCCGCCACGCTGATTGCGACCTTCGACGGCAACCGCATCAACGACTTCGCCTATTGGTCGGAGCTGCGCAGCCGCGTCGTCACGCTGGCCACCCGCCGGCCGGCCTTGGCCAAGGTGATCGCCGAAACGCCGGTTGCTCCCGCCGAGAAGCAGGTCGAGACGATCCAGTAACGCTCAGCGCATTGGAACATGACAAACGCCGCCCCGGTTGCCGGGGCGGCGTTTGTCTTTGCTCGGTTCGCTTGCCCGTATCACGCCGGCATTGCCTTCTCCACAAGCCGCGCCCAATACGAGGCGCCGACCGGGATGATGTCGTCGTTGAAGTTGTAGGAGGGGTGATGCAGCCCGGCACTGTCGCCGTTGCCGACGAAGACGAATGCACCCGGGCGGGCGTTGAGCATGAACGAGAAATCCTCCGCCCCCATGACCGGCAGCACCTCCTCGTCCACACGCTCCCGGCCGACGACCTCGCTCGCCACCTCACCCGCGAAGGAAACCTGATCCGGATGGTTGCGGGTCACGGGATAGCTGCGCTTGTAGGTCAGCGTCGCCTTGGCGCCATGGGCTTTCGCGACTCCCTCGACGATTTCGCCCACGCGCTTCTCGACCAGATCCTGCACCTCGGGTGTCAAGCTGCGGCAGGTGCCGCGCAGCAGAGCCGTCTGCGGGATGACGTTGTTGGTGGAGCCGGCCTGGAATTGGCAGATCGACACCACGGCGGCATGTAGCGGATCGACATTGCGCGAGACAATGGTCTGCAGCTGGCTCACGATCTGCGCGCCGACCATCACCGGGTCGACGGAGAAATGCGGACGCGCCGCGTGTCCTCCGCGGCCTTCGATGAGGATATCGATATGGTCGGCGGCCGCCATGATTGGGCCGGCCCGCATGGCGAAATGCCCGGCCGGAATGCCGGGATAATTGTGCATCCCATAGACTTCCTCGATGCCGAACCGCTCCATCATGCCGTCGGCGACCATCAGCTTGCCGCCGCCGCCACCCTCCTCAGCCGGCTGAAAAATCACGACGGCCGTGCCGCCGAAGTTGCGGGTCTCGGCCAGATACTTGGCGGCGCCCAGCAGCATCGCGGTATGGCCATCATGGCCGCAGGCATGCATCTTCCCGGGGATGGTCGACTTGTAAGGCAGGTCGTTCGCCTCCTCGATCGGCAGCGCGTCCATGTCGGCGCGCAGACCGATGACCCTGGCGCGGCCGCCATTGGCAGGCTTGCGGCCCTTGATGACGCCGACGACGCCGGTGCGGCCGATGCCGGATACGACCTCGTCACAGCCGAAGGCTTTGAGTTTCTCCACAACGGTTGCGGCGGTCCGGTGCACGGCGAAATCGAGTTCCGGATGTGCGTGCAGGTCGTGCCGCCAGGCGGCGATTTCGGGATGAAACTCGGCGATACGATTCACGATAGCCATGGGGCTGGAACCTACACTTCACGGCGCGAAATGGCGTCAGCAGGCGGGTCAGGGCAAGCTAGGCAATTCCTGGATCGCTGACGAGCCCAACTTCGCGCCGATGTTCGAGGCGGTGATTGTCAAATCTGCGGCGTCAGGCACCCGGCGGCTCATGCGACTGGACAAGAACATAAGCGGAACAGCCCGCTCGCTCCCGGGACCGTGGAAAAAGCCTGAATGTCCTGCCGTGTTTCCGGCCGCAGGTGGAATTTTCCATTGTCCCGACGGAGCATTCGGCTTATGTGTCCGCGCAACCGGTCGCCCCGAATGGCTTCCCAGCCCTGCGCGAGCCGGCCCAGCAAGGCGGTCACCGACCCCGCCAGGCGCCAGACACTCACGCGAGCCCGTAGCTCAGTCGGTAGAGCATTTGACTTTTAATCAAAGGGTCCCGGGTTCGAATCCCGGCGGGCTCGCCAGTGTCCCTCACAATACATTGGCGTTTTCGCTTGCAGGTCTGCGGCGCGGAGGGAAAAAAGAAGAACACACACGGTCGCCCGTGCCTGGCGTGCGCCAGTCGACTGCGACAATCTGACTCGGCATTCCTTCAAATATCGCGGCAATCCGAACAGAAGCGCGGATAAGTGAGAGCTACGTTTGCTTTAGTTCAAGCACCCGGTCATCTCGCTCGCTCAAACAGAATTTCTTGGGCTCCCTTCCACAACGTTAGTCTGCCCAATGCGGAAAGATGCTCGCGGCCCTTGGTCACCGTGAGGAAGTGATTGCCTGCAAGCTGTCCGACCTTGCTCGAAAACTGAACACCGCCATACGCCAATAAGATCTCTGTTTCGCTGATACCGCCCGGGTACAGAATGATGTCA
>Ga0073934_10001626_pt1 | contig 52292 bp, 41 predicted proteins | sample LarsenN4metaG_FD_76834 | JGI IMG/M metagenome (GOLD analysis project Ga0073934, IMG submission 76834) | Hot spring sediment bacterial and archeal communities from British Columbia, Canada, to study Microbial Dark Matter (Phase II) - Larsen... ...
ACGATCTCGCGCAGCCTCGTGTACGCGATATTCGACATCACGCGGTACGCCAAACCGTACTCGAGATTCGGCAGCACGTGCCCCGGCGTCCACGGCGTCACCGTGCGCGCCATCGCATCCGTGAGGCCCCAGAAGAGGTTCCTGAACGCGAGCACCTCGCCGACCTGCGCCTGCACGCCGCGGAAATCCTTCGCGCCCGTCGCGTCGACGGCCTTCAGCAACAACCCGCCGATGAAGTCGAGCTTGACCGCGAGCCGCGTGCAGCCGTGGAACATGAAACGCGGCAGGAAGCCCGAGCGCGGGAAGAAATTGTTGACCTTGTCGATGTCGCCGTACGCAAAGACGTTCTCGTACGGCACGAACACCTTGTCGAATACGATGATCGAATCGTTCTCGTCGAGCCTCGAGGAAAGCGGGTAGTCGAACGGGCTGCCCATCGCGGCCGCCGTCATCTCGTACGACGGCCGGCAATAGAGCTTCACGCCCGGCGAATCCGTCGGCACGATACAGACGAACGCGAAGTCCTTCGTCTTGATCGGCAACAGGCCGTTGTTCGCGATGAAGTTGTAGTGCGTCAGCGTCGAAGTCGTCGCCACGACTTTCGCGCCGCTGACGACGAGCCCGCCGTCGGTCTCCTTCTCGACGTGCATGTAGACGTCGCGGACCTCCTCGAGCTGCTTGTTGCGGTCGACGGGCGGATTCACGATCGCGTGGTTCACGAACGTGACCTCCTCCTGCACCTTCTTGTACCAGCGCAGCGCGTTGTCCTTGAACGGCTCGTAGAAATCGGGGTTCGCGCCGAGCGTGGCCAAGAACGCGGCTTTGTAATCGGGCGACCTGCCCATCCAGCCGTACGTCACGCGCGCCCACTCGGCGATCGCATCGCGGGCGCCGACGAGATCTTCGGCGCTTTTCGGCGCTTTGTAGAACTTGTGCGTATAGCCGCCGTTGCCGGTGTCGGTCGGCGCGCAGAGCACGTCCTTGCGAGCGTCGTGCAGCGCATCGTAGAGGCGCGCGAGCATCCGCACGGTATTGCGGAACGCAGGATGCTTCGTGACGTCCTTGACGCGCTCGCCGTAGATCCAGATCTCGCGGCCGTCGCGCAGGCTGTCGAGATATTCGGCCGACGTGAGCGGTTTGACGCGTTGCGCAGTGGCGCTCGGTGCTTCCGGGGCCGTCGACATCGTAGCTCTCCTTTCGTTTGGGCGCTGCGCGCGCAGAGGCGCCGCGCGTTCGGAAGGAGCCTATGCCGCCGCACCCGGGCATGGCTTGCAGGAAGCGGACTTGGCTCGGCAGATTCCTGACTTGCTCGGCCGGCGCCGCGGGCTAGTGCTGTTTGCGATAGGCCGCCGGCGAGACGCCGACGATTCGGCGGAACCAGTTCGACAGATGGCTTTGCGAGGAGAACCCGGCCGCCAGCGCGATCTCGGCGATCGGCATGGCCGTCCCGCTCAGAAGGCGCCGCGCGTGCTCGACCCGCCGGCTCACGACGTACCGATGCGGAGACTGCCCGACCGCCGCTCGGAACGCGCGCACGAGGTACAGCGGGCTCAATTCGACCTCGGCGGCCATCGCCTCGAGGCTCAAGTCCTCGCCCAAATGCTGTTCGATATAGTCGAGCAAGCGACGTATGCGCGCGCGCGACAACCCGTCGGGCGGCGCCTCAGCGCGAGCCGCCGAGCGCGCCGAATGCGCGCGCGCAAGATGCATCGCGATCACGTGCGCCAGCGTCTCCACGTACACGCGGTCGTCCGCGTTGCCTTCGCGCAGTGCGTTCAAAACGGCGATCGCGAGCTGCTCGAGCAGCGGATCCACGATCGCGAAGCGGGGCACGAGAGCGTTCCCCGAACCGCCGCCGGACATTTCCTCGGCCGCGCGCTCGTAGATCGATTTGCGAAGATACAGCTGGAGGATCTCGGGATTTCCCGAGTGCTGCCAGTACGCGCTCGCATCGCCGGGCGTGACGCAAAAGCGTCCCGGACCGATCAGCGCGCGCTCGCGGTGCTCCCCGTCGATGCGGCGGCAGACCTCCGTGGGCCGCGCGATGTGGTAGATCAGCGACGGATGACCGATCGCGGGCTCGGTCACCGACAGCGGCGCCTCGCGAAACGTCGCTGCATAGAGCGATTGCCAACCCGCGTCCGGGCTGTGGCCGATGACGGAATTGCCGGCGCGCAGCACGCGGCCGTGCGTCTCGTCGACGCGGAAGACCGGCTTTTCGGCGGGCTGCTCGCGCATTCTCGGCTCGAAGTGTACGCCGCTTTCGACGCGGTCGCGCGTCAACGGCGCAGGCGGCGAGCGTGCATCGAAGAACCGGAGGGCCGCCGCCTCCGGGGACCGGGCCGCGAGCGCGTCACGGCCGCCCGCTCGGCTTCTCGAGCTGCGGGTAGTCTATCCCGAGCTGCTCGAGGTACGTGGAGTACCGTGCGGGATCGTAGTAATACTCGCGCAGGCGCTCGCGGAACTCGTCCATCGTGGCGGCGTTTTTTTCGATCGCAGGCGGGTCGTCGGCCGAGATGAACGGCTCGTACGCGATTCCTTTGAGCTGCTCTTCCCGGTAATAGCGCCACGCGTCGGCCCGTAGCTCGTCGTTCCGCAAGAGATCGAGCAGCGTCGCCGCGATCACTTTCGCGCCGGCCGTCGCGCCCTTGTGCGCGATCGGCGTGGCCATGGCCATCGCGCTCGACCAGTGATGCGCCGTCATGCCTTCCACGTTCGACGGGTAGCGCAGCGTGACGGTCGGCACGGTCCACGACACGTCGCCGATGTCGTCCGATCCGCTCGACGTGGTCTGCCCGCGCGGTTCTTCGATCCCGGCGAGCTCCTTGGCGAGCCCTTTCTCTTCGACCCCGAGCAACCGCTGCAGCGCCTTCGCGAAGGTCTCGTCGTCCTCCGACCAAGCCGGCAGGCCGACCGCCTCGATGTTCTCGTCCATGGCGAGCGCGATCGGCCGGTTGAAGTGGCGGGGCCAGGCCGCCCCGACGATACGCCGCGACCACGACGTATCCGTCATCAATGCGGCGCCTTCGGCTATGCGTTGCAGCGTCGCGAAGTTGTCGCGGATGCCCACGGCGTCGATCTCGCGCACGAAGTACCAGACCGTTGCGCTCGACGGCACCACGTTCGGCTGGTCGCCGCCGTCGCTGATCACGTAGTGCGAGCGCTGCTGCGGACGCAAGTGCTCGCGGCGAAAGTTCCAGGCCACGTTCATGAGCTCCACGGCGTCGAGCGCGCGCGCCCTTTCCACGGATCCACGGCGCCGTGCGCCGACGTGCCCGTGAACGTGTATTCGACGGAGACCAAGCCCGTGCCGGTCGGGTTACCCCAGCTCACGCTCAGGTTGTTGCCCACGTGGGTGAAGAGCACGGCGTCGACGCCTTCGAACCGGCCGTCGCGGACGAACCAGGCCTTCGCCGCGAGCAGCTCCTCGGCGACGCCGGGCCAAAGCACGATCGTGCCCGGCAAGCGCTCGCGCTCCATGATCTCCTTGACGGCGAGCGCCGCGACGATGTTCACGGCCTGGCCGGAGTTGTGACCCTCGCCGTGGCCCGGCGCACCGTCGATGAGCGGCTCGCGGTACGCGACACCGGGGAGCTGCGACGCGCGCGGGATCCCGTCGATGTCCGAACCGAGCGCGATGACCGGGGCGCCGCTGCCCCAGGTGGCCCACCACGAAGACGGCATCCCCGAAACCCCGCGCTCGACGGCGAATCCGTGCTTCTCGAGTAGCTCGGTGAGGTAGCGCTGCGTCTCGAACTCCTGGAAACCGAGCTCCGAGAACGAGAACAAGCTGTCGACGATCTCCTGGACGAGCTTCGCGTTCGCTTCGACCTTCGCGGCCGCCTCGGCCTTCAAGCCCGAAAGCCGTTGCCCGTGCGCGACGCCCGCGGAGGCAAGAACCGAGCAAATGACGGTTGCAACGAAACGCATCGTGATCTCCAGCACCGCTCTACGGCGCGCAGCGCCAATCGACTATCGTCCGGGACACTAGCACAAGCGGGGCGCAGCAGAGCGCGGCGCCGGGTGAGTGATTTCCGCTATTGCGGGCCCCCGGAGCCCTTCAATTCAATCCAATCCTTGTGCGCGCCGACATCGTGGCCGCGCATGGAGCCAGCGGCGATGACGAATCGTAGAGAGTTTCTGCAAACGGGTGCCGTCGTGTCCGTGCTCGCCGTGCACGGTCTCGTACCGCGCGAAGCCGTGGGAGCGGCGGCGGTGCGCAGCGGCGCGGCCCCGCCCAACACGATTTACGACGAGCGCTATGCCGAGTGCCGAACGTTCGCCGCCGCCGCGTGCGAGCTCGGGGCGGCGGTTCGACACATCGAGCGGGGCGACGTCACGGCGGTCTACGACGAGCTCGACGTCGCGTGGCGCGCCACGCCGGCCGCGCTCGCGGGCACGACGCAGTTCGGGCCGATGCTCGTCCTCGAGCGGCTCGCGGGCGAGCGCGGGATGCGCCCGGTGCTGCGCGTGGAGCATCGGCCGACGGCGGCCGGCTCGATCGACCACGTCATGACGGCGCCGCGAGCGACGTTGACGCTCGCGGCGGAGCTCTGCGCCGCCGGCCTCGAGTGGCCGGGCATCATGGCCGCCCTCGTCTGCCGCGGCATGACGACGCCTCGCGCGCCGCTCTCGACCGCAAAGGTCACGACGCGCGCGGCGCCGCCTGCGCTGCTGCACGACGCCGGCGAAACCGCGGCCTCGTTCGTCCATTACTACGTTCCACAGCGCATGCAGCTAGGGCACGCGCCGGCGCTCGACGGGCCGCTCTACACGTGGCTCGTCGCGCCCGTGTCGACTCGCCCTTCGACGCCGCGGCAGGACAACGCACGAAACCGAGGAGCTGACGATGCCGGCACCGCCTGAAGGCGTGAGCAGCGCCGACTTCGCCGCCGCGCTGCGCAAGTTCGAGGCAGCTCTCGGCGAGCAGTGGGTGTTCAAGTCGGACGAAGACGTGGCGCTCTATCGCGACGCGTACTCGCCCGAGCGCGACGAGCCGACCGAGCGCCTCGCCTCCGCGGCCGTCGCGCCGAGCACCGTCGAGCAAGTGCAAGCGGTCGTACGGATCGCGAACGAGCACAAGATCCCGCTCTATCCGATCTCGACCGGCAAGAACTTGGGCTACGGCGGATCGGCCCCGATTCTGTCGGGCAGCGTCGTCGTCGATCTCAAGCGCATGAATCGCATCCTTGCCGTCGACGAGGGCCGTTGCAGCGCCGTCGTCGAGCCCGGCGTTTCGTACTTCGATCTCTACCGGTACATCCAGGAGCGAAGCCTCGAGGTCTGGATCGATTGCCCGGACCCGGGCTGGGGCAGCCTCGTCGGCAACGCGCTCGACCATGGCGTGGGTTACACCTATGGCCAGTATCGCGATCACTTCGGCAGTCACTGCGGCATGGAAGTCGTGTTGCCGAACGGCGAAGTGATGCGCACCGGCATGGCTGCGCTGGCCAACGAAGCCGCGTGGGCCGACTACAAGTACGGGTTCGGGCCGTACGTGGCCGGGCTCTTCGGACAGGCGAACTTCGGCATCGTCACGAAGATGGGCTTTTGGCTGCTGCCCGAGCCCGAAGCCTATCGACGCGGGACGGTACTCGTGCCCAAACGGCAGGACATCGTGGCGCTCGTGAAGCACGTGAACTATCTCGAGAACCTCGGCTTGATCGGCATGCCGGGCTTTCGCAGCCCGCTCGGCGCCGCGCAGGCGCGCGAGCCCGAGCTGCGCGCGCTCGTCGCCAAACCCGGCGGGCCGAGCGACGCCGAGCTCGATCGGTTCGCAGAGTCGAAGGGAATCGCCTCGTGGAGCGTGGAGCTGCAGCTGTACGGTCCCGAGAAAACGATCGCCGGCACGTGGGAGTACGTGAAGGACCGCATCGGCGCGAGCATACCGGGGGCGCGATTCGAGGACGGCGTGCAATACCGCTTTCCGCTGACGCCCGAGCAACGGGCCGAAGTCCACCGCGTGCACCGGCTCGTCGACATCGGCGTGCCGAACATGGCGATCTTCTCGATCGCGGGCGGGCGCACGCCGCAGAATCCCGACAACGCGGACGGCGGACAGTTCTATTTCGCGCCGATGATCCCGCGCACGGGCGAGGCGATCCTCGAAGCCGGGCGGATCTTGGGCCAGGCTTATCGCGAAGCCGGGCTGCCGTACAACAGCTACTTCGCGGCGCCCGCCTGCTGGCATTACCGCGCGTTCATCATGATCACGAGCTTGCCCGTGAGCCGCTTGAACCCCGAGATCAATCGGCGCTCGCGCGCCGCGTTCGAGGCGATCGCGAAAGTTGCGGCACAGCACGGCTGGGGCGAGTACCGCTCGCCGCCGTTCGGCGTGGACTTCGTGATGGACGCCTATTCGTTCAACGACCACGCGCTGCGCCGATTCTGCGAGACGTTGAAAGACGCCGTCGATCCGAACGGAATCATTGCCGCCGGACGCGGCGGAATCTGGCCGCGGCACATTCGGGAGCGGCGCGCATGAGCACGTGGCGGTCGAGGCTGGCGCTCTTGGTCTCACCGTGCGTCGCCGCCTGGTGGACCGCGGGCTCCGCGCAGCCCCCCGACCGGACTGCCGAAATCGATCGCGGGCGCCGCGTCTACGAGTACTGGTGCGCCACGTGCCACGGCGCGGGCCTGGGCCTGCCCGGATTCGGCGCATTGCCCGGCACGCAGCAGCTCGCGCTCAAGTATCGCGGCACCGACATTCCCGCCGTGCTCGACGAGCGCACCGATCTCGTGCCGGAGCTCGTGAAGGTCGTCGTACGCCAAGGCGTGTCGTTCATGCCGCAGTTTCGCAAGACCGAGATCGACGACGCGGAGCTGGACGCACTGGCCGCCTATTTGACTCGCAACAACGCGCGCTGACGGCCCCTCAGTCCTCGACACGCGCGCCGCCGGGACCGTCCCAGACGACGGGCGGCACGGCCAGTCCCTTGGCCGCCATCAGCGCGCGCAGATGCGCCGCGGCTTCCGGATAGCGGATGAACGCGAGGCCGTCGAGCGCGACGCCGTCGGCGATGCGCAGCGGCGTCCAGCCGCGGCTGTTGACGACGCCTTCGAGCCTCGCGCCGCGCTCTACGAGAAAATCGATGAGCTCGAGCGCGCCGCCGCGATACATGACGCCGTGCAGGGGCGTCTCGTTGCGCGAGTTCGTGTCGTTGACGCCGCCCGCGCCGAGCTCGAGCGTGAGCGTGAGCGCCGCAAGCGCCTCTTCGATCGAGCCCGGCGCCGCGCCCGCGGAGCCCTGCCCCTGCCCCACGCCGGCCGCGAGCATGACGGCCGTCGTGCCGTCGTCCATCGCGATCTTCGGATCGGCGCCGAGCTCGAGTAGCGCGCGCATGTACGGCAGGTCGAGCGACCGCGTCGCGAGCAGGAACGGCGTCGTGCCGCCGTCGCGCTCGCCGGTTTGCCGCGCGTCGACGTCTGCGCCGCGCGCGACTAGCCGGCGTGCGAGCTCGAGGCTGTCGAGCCGGTCGCGGTGCTCGGGCCCCGGCAAGTTGAAGCCGCGCGTCCAGCGCCGCACGCGCGCGATCTGATGCAGCGCCGTGAAGCCGTCGACGGCCGCGTTCGGATCCGCGCCGTAATCGAGCAGCAGGCTCGCGGCCTCGTAGGCCTGGTTCAGAGCGGCGAGCACGAGCAAGCTCGTGCCGTCGAGCAACGCGGCGCTCGGGTCCGCGCCGGCATCGAGCAACGCCTTGGCCGCGCCGACGGCTCCTCCGCGCACGGCGAACGCGAGCGCCGTGAGCTCGCCCGTCGCTTCGACGGCGTCGCGCTCGGCGCCGGCCGCGAGCAGCGCCGCGATCGCGGCGCCGTTGTTCTCGGCGGCGGCCAACATCAGCGCCGTCTGCCCGCCGCGCGCTTCGGTCGCGTCCACGTCGACGCCCGCGCCGATCAGCGTCTCGATCGTCGCCACGCCGCCCGTGCGCGCGGCCGTCATCAGCAACGTCTCGCCTTCGGCGAAGACCGAATGCGGATCGGCGCCCGCGTCGAGCAGCGCGCGCAGCATCGCCGCGTCGCCGTTCTCGGCCGCGAGATACGTGGGCCGCACTCCGTAGCGGTTCGCCGCGTCCACGGAAGCGCCGGCCGCGAGCAACGCCATGGCGCTCGCGAGGTCGCCGCGATGCACGGCCCAGTGCAGCGCCGTCGTGCCGTCGGCGTCGGCCTCGTTGGGGTCGCCGGCGTCCGCGAGCGCGCTGCGCACGTCCGAAGCCGCGCCTTCCTTCGCCGCGGCCAGCAGCGCGCCGCCGTTCGCCGCCTGCACGCAGGCCGCGACACTCAAGAAGGCGAGCAATGCTTTCGCGCGCACCATGCTCTCTCTCAGGCGAGCTCCACGCGGCCCGTGCTGTTGCCGATCGCGTCGACGGGCACGCCCACACGATCGAGCAGCGTCACGAGCAAGTTCGGCATCGGCGTGTTGCTCGGCTCGACGGCGTGCCGCCCGCCGCTACCGGCTGCGCCGCCGACGACCGCGAGCGGCAGGTCGAAATGCGCGTGCAAATTCGGATTGCTGAGCGAAGCGCCGTACAAGAACAACGAGCGATCGAGCAACGTGCCGCCGCCGTCCGGCGTGGCGGCGAGCTTGCCCAAGAAGCCCGCGAACAGGTCGGTCTGATACGTGTTGAGCTTCGCGTAGCGCTCGATGTTCTCCGGGCGCTCCATGTGGTGCGACATGCCGTGATGCCCTTGCGTCAGGCCGATCTCGGGGTACGTGCGGAAGTTGAGCTCGCGGCCGAGCATGAACGTGACGACGCGCGTGAGATCGGCATTGAATGCGAGCCAAATGAGCTCGAACATGAGCTTCACGTGATCGCCGAAGACTTCGGGTATGCCGGGCGGACGCTCGAGCTCCGGCAGGCCCGCCTCGCCGCCGAGCGCTTCGACGGTCTCGATGCGGCGCTCGACCTCGCGAACGGCGCCGAGATATTCGTCGACCTGCACGCGGTCCGCCGGACCGAGATCGCGCGTCAACCGCTCCAAGTCGCGGCCGACGAAGTCGAGAATGCTGCGGTTCTGCCGCGCGAGGGCCGCCCGCTGCGCGTTCGTGCCGCCGTTGCCGAACAATCGCTCGAAGACGACGCGCGGGTTGTTCTCGCTCGGGCTTGGCGTGGTCGGCGAGGTCCACGACAGCGTGTTCAGGTAGACGCAGCTGTACGCGCTGTCGCACATGCCGGCGAGCACGCTCAAGTCGATCGACAGCTCGAGCGACGGCAATACCGTCTCGCGGCCCAGCACCTGCGCGGCGATCTGATCCGCCGAGACCCCGCACTCGATGTCGGCGCCTTCGGTGCGCTTGCAGCGAACGCCCGTGAGCCATGCCGCGGTCGCCTTCGTGTGATCCCCCGTCGCGCCGTCCTCGGCGTTGGCCTCCGCGACCGTCTGCGCGAGGCCGCTGATCACGGTGAGCCGATCGCGATACGGCTCGAGCGGCGCGAGGATCGTCGAAAGCTCCGTGAGCTCGCCCGTCACCTTCGGCGTCCAGTAGTCGATGCCCGTGAAGTTCTTCGCGACGCCGTTCGGCAGATAAACGAATCCGATCCGCTTCGCCGTCGGCGCGTCGGACGCGAACGCAGGCACCATCGCGTCGAGCAGCGGCAGCCCGATCGCGGCACCGGCGCCTTTCAAGAACGTGCGCCGCGGCAAAGCTCGTTTCGTGACGATCACGGGGCGGCCCTCCTCATGCGGAACGGCGTGCTCTCGACGACGCCGAGAACGAACTGCGAGAAGCGATGGTCCTCGGCCGCTGCGTCGCGCACGATCGCGCGCACGGCCGGCATGTCGTAATGCTCGAGCCCTCGCCCGAGCGCATACACGAGCAGCTTCTCCGCGAGCGTCGTACGGAAGCGCCCCGACTGCAGAAGCGCCGAGCGGAATTCGTCGAAGCTCGCGAACGAAGTGCCGTCCGGCAACACGCCCGACGAGTCGATCGGAGCTCCGAGCTCGTCTATCGCGCGCCAGCGCCCCGTCGCGTCGAAACCCTCGAGCGCGAACCCGACCGAGTCCATCGACGCGTGACACGATGCGCAGGTCGGATTCGCCCGGTGCGCGGCGAGCCGCTCGCGCAGCGACAGCATCTTGCCGTTGCCGTCCGTCACGCCCGTAGCTTCGAGCGGCGGCACGTTGGCCGGCGGCGCAGGCGGCTCGGCCCCGAGCAGGTTCTCGAGCACCCAATGGCCGCGGACGACGGGCGAAGTGCGGTCCGCGAACGACGTGACGGCGAGCAGGCTTCCCTGCCCCAATACGCCGCGCCGCGGGCTGTCCGCCGGCAGCTGAACGCGGCGGAAATGGCTGCCCTTGACGTTCGGGAGGCCGTAATGCCGCGCGACGCGCTCGTTGACGAACGTGTAGTCCGCAATCAAGAGCTCGAGCACGCTGCGGTCTTCGCGCAGCACGCTCGCGAAGAAGAGCTCCGTCTCGCGCCGCAGCCCTTCGCGCAACGTGTCGTCGAAGTTCGGAAAAATGCTCTGCACGGGAATCACGGCGTCGAGATTGCGCAAGTACAGCCACTGGCCGGCGAAGTTCTCGACGAAAGCGTCGGCGCGCGGATCCGCGATCATGCGCCGCACCTGCCGCTCGAGCTCGGCTCGCCGGCCGAGCTCGCCGCGCTCGGCGGCGCCGAGCAGCGCGTCGTCGGGGATGCTGCTCCACAAGAAGAACGAGAGCCGCGACGCGAGCTCGACGTCGCCGAGCCGGTAGACGGAGCCCGGCGCCGCGCCGGGCGGATCCCGCTCCACGCGGAACAGGAACTCGGGGCTCACGAGCAGCGCTTTCAGCGCGACTTGAATGCCGCCGTCGAAAGTGCCCTCGTCGTCGTGGGCTTGCGCGTAGAACGCGACGAACGGCGCGACGTCGGCGTCCTCGACGGGCCGCCGATACGCGCGCCGGACCAGGGTCTCGAAGATTCGCTCGGCGCAGGCTTCGCTTTGCGGCGTCGCGCGCGGCTCGTCGCTCGAGGGGCGGCAAACGAAGATGCGCTCGCGGCTCGCCGTCCGCCCCGGTCCCGTCGACTCATAGGGCCCGCGGATCTCGACGCGGCGCAGATACGATCCGTAGCGGCCTTCGGGAATGTTGAGCCCGCGCGGGAAAGGCCGCAGGAAGGGCTCGCGTTTGCCCGTCACGACGGACGCCGCCTTGTCGAGGAACGTGACGGTCACTTCGCGCTGCCCGGCCTTGACGGGCACGCGGACGCTCCAGTCCTCGTCGGCGCGATTCCGCGCCTGCTGCTCCTCGCGCGCGACGCGCCGGTTCATGCGGCCGCCGAAATCGTCGGCGTCCTGCGGCCGCATCGGCAGCAAATTCGCCGCGTCGAGCGTGAACGTCGCGACGCGCGCGCGGTCGATCGCGATCTCGAGCACCTGCGGCTCCGGATAAACGGGCATGCCCTCGTTCAGGTCGCGTGCGAGTGCAGCCGAGAAGACGTACTCGCCGTCTTGCGGGAACGTGTAGTCGATGCTCAAGCCACCGCGGGTGCCGAACGGCATGCCGGGCAACCTTCGTTCCTGCGAGCGGTCGTCCGGAACGCGGAACGAGTCGATCGCAGGAACGGCGACGCCGTGCCGACGGCGAGCCGGCTGATCTTGTCGGCCGCAGCGAGATAGCGCTCGAGCAACGTCGGCGACAGCTTCAGCACGCCCGCGATGTTGTCGAAGCCGTAGCTCGCGTCGTCGCCGGGAAGGAGCGCCGCGACGTCGACGTCGACGGCCAAGAGATCGCGAACGGCGTTGCGATACTCGTTGCGGTTCAAACGGTGGAACGGCACGGTGCGGCCCGGATTCGGCGCCTCCGCGGCCGAGCGATCGAGCTCGCCTTCGAGCCACGCGAGCACGGCCGTCGTTTCGGCCGCCGTCGGCCTCGGACCGCCGTCGTGCGGCGGCATCAGGCCCGACTCGAGCTTGCGCACGACGTGTTCCCAGACCGCGGGCGCGGCGGCCACGTCGCCTGCGTCTAGCGACTCGAGCGAGAGATCCGCCGTGCGCTCGGCGTCGTCGTGGCATTCGAAACAGTAGCGCTCGAGCGTCGCCCGCTGCGTTGCGGCGACTTCGTCGCGCGACGGCCCACACGCCGCCAGCCCGAACGTCAACACGAGCATGCCGAGGGCCGGGACGCCGTGCGGCGCCGGAGACGGCCTCATCTGTCGCGCGCGTGACGTTGCCATGCCCTCCCCCGGGACATTTCGTCGAACGTAGCCGCAGGTTGTAACCAGGTCAACGATGCCGGACGCCGCGTGCGCGTCAATCGTGCCGGAGCGCCACGGTGGCCGAGCGCGGCTCGCACGGAGCGCGGGAACCGCGATGGCCCCGTGTGCACGCGACAGCGTGCACCAGGCCGCAACGTCCTCGAGCACCTCGGTCATGTCGCGCCAGTGCATGAAGTGCGCCGACGATGGCGGGCGTGATCGGCACGCCGTCGTTCCTCGTGTGGACCGGCTCGCCGCGAATCATGATCCCGGCACGCGGGCGTTGCTGTCTTTCCGGCACGCAACTAGGCTGCTCAGATTCGGGAGGTGGGCATGAGGCACGACATACGGCACGCTTGGCTCGCGCTCGCAGCCACGCTCGCGGCGCCCGCATTCTCGCAAACGAGCGGCGGCGCGCCGGCGCGGAGCATGCGCCCGGAAGCCCCGCTCGTGGTTCTCGCGCCGAAAGCCGAGCCCGGCGGGTGGACCGGCGTGCACCGGCCGCACACGAGCCTGCGCGACGTGCTCGCGCGGCACGAGGGCGAAACGGACTGGGTCGAGACCGTCGTCGACGACGAAAGCCTCACGGCGCAGTGGATCTCGATGGGCCCCGGACAAAAAACGCCGCGCCGCATGAACGGCGACACGCGCGAATGGTGGATCGTCGAGTCTGGCACGCTGAAATTCACCGTCGAAGGACGCGAGCCCGTCGTCGCCACGAAAGGCTTCATGGTGCAGGTGCCGTATCGCACGCTCTATCAAATGGAGAACGTCGGCACGGAGCCCGCGCTGCGGCTCGAGGTGAACGTGGCTCGCGCGCGCAAGCTCTATCCGCTCGACGAGACGCCCGAGCCGCTGCCGGGCTTCGAGTACATTCCGACGCGCGTCACGGGCGGCCGCGGCTCGCTCGACGCCGATAACCGCCCCGTCGTCGACTTCGACAAGGTCGTCTCGGGCGAGGAACGCGCCGGGCCGTTCGTCGTCGACGACCGCAGCTTCGCGAACATCATCATCGGCGACTATCAGGCTCCGCAACCCGACAGCAAAGGCCATTTTCACGAGGAAGGCGGCGAGTTCTGGCTCATCATGCTCGGGAAGATCCGCTACAAGATCGAAGGGCTGCCCGAGTTCGAGGCGGAGCCCGGCGACATCGTTTACGTGCCGCGGCAAACGTGGCATCTCGCGAGCTTCGGCGGCGAGCCGGGCCTGCGGTCGTGCCGTCTTGCGATGAACGGCTTCCCCTATCAAGCGCACATGTTCGAAGCGGATTGAGAGCCGCCCGGCTCCGCGAGCGCCGGCAACGAGGGGTTCGAGCACCGGCGCCCCTGAACCACTTGCCACCGCATCCGCGCTCGAACTTTCGACGCGCCTTCGAGGACGCATTCGCCGCTCGACCCGAGGCGCGTCCGCCACCGCACCAAGGCTGCGCACCGGTCGCAGGCGCAAGCACCAAAATCGGCCAAAGTGTCGGCCGCCGGCCGACACGTTCCGGCTTGGCGGGACCCTTCGGGTTCGATTCAGCTCGGAGGCCATACCGTGGCTCCGGCTCGGCACGACGGCCGGGAACCAGCGCTTTCTTCGGGCCGACGCAGCTCTTGCTCACGTTCGTCGGCGTCTGGGAAGCGCGCCGGACTCGGGGCCTACGATTCCAGTAATTGGGCAAGTTGTCGCACTTCGGAGACAGAATTCACCGGCGTGCCGCTCCGTCACCATATAAATCAGCGAGTTGCAGTAGACAGCCTGTGGCATACTTCTTGCCAGGGAGAACCGAACCGCGTACAGGGAGTTCTGCATGACACGTTTGGCCTTCGCAATCGTTCTGGCTTTCGGTCTGGGCGCAACGGCAGCCGCTCAACAACAAACGCCCGCGCCTGCGTTCGAAACGGGGCCCGTCAGCTTCAAGGAAGTCGACAGCAACGGCGACGGCAGAATCAATCGCAGCGAGGCAGACGTCGTGCCGGGACTCGACTTCGCGCTCGCCGACGTGAACAGCGATCGCGTGCTCACGCGCCAGGAGTTTGCCGACGCGCTCTCGATGTCTGCCGCGGGCAGCGCGCACGCGTTCGCCGACGGCGCCCCGCTGGAGATTCCGTTCGAGCAGGCCGACAAGAATCAAGACGGAATCGTCGACGCCGACGAGGCGCGCGAAATCGACGGCTTCAACTTCACGGCTGCCGACTCCGACGCCGATCGGGCGCTGACGCGCGCCGAGTACCGCACCGCGATGATCGAAGCGCGGCATCGCGGGTAAAACAAGCGACTTGTGCGAGGCCGCGCCGACGCGCGGCTTCGCGGCCCCGCGCTCACGGGTGGTTCGCCGAACCGTCGATGCCTCGTTCGAGGCGGATCAGCGCCGCCAAAACGAGCCAAGCGAGCAGCACGCCAATCGCCGCGGTGCCGAGATGGCCCAGGCCGATCGCGACCCCTAGCGCCGCCGTCATCCAGATGCCGGCAGCCGTCGTGAGCCCGCGGATGACGCGCTCGTCCTCGATTTTCAGAATGGCTCCGGCGCCGAGGAAGCCGATGCCCGTTACGAGGCCCTGCACGACGCGCGACATGGCGTCTTCTTGCATGCCGGCTTCCGCTGCAGCGATGACGAATAGGGCCGTACCCAACGCAACGAGCATGTGCGTGCGCAGCCCTGCCGCCTTGCCGGCCCGCCCGCGCTGGTAACCGATGATTCCGCCGGCCAGCAAGGCGACGAGCATTCGAATCGAAACGCGAACCGCCTCGCGGCCATCGGGCAACGAGCTTGCAAGCTCTTCGAGTATGAAGTTCATGTTGAAGCGCGCTCCGCGCTCAAGCAAACGGAAACACTATCGGCAACAGCGGCACGGCGACGGCGAGAATGATTGCATCGATCGGCAGGCCGAGCTTCCAGAAGTCCCCAAATCGGTAGCCGCCCGGCCCCAGGATCAGCGTGTTGTTCTGATGGCCGAACGGCGTCAGAAAATCGCACGAAGCGCCGATGGCGACGGCCATCAGGAACGCCGCGCTGTCGACGCCGATGTTCTCCGCGACGCTGTGCGCAATCGGCGCCATCACTAGGACCGTCGCGGCGTTGTTCAGCAGCGGCGTCAGGGCCATCGTTCCGGCCAGCAAGAGACCGAGCATCGCATGCGGAGGCAAACTGCCTGCCAGCGACACGAGAGCATCGGCCGCGAGCTGCGCCGTGCCCGTGCTCTCGAGCGCTGCGCCGACGGGTATCAGCGCCGCGAGCAGCACGATGACGGGCCACTCGATCGTGGTGTAAACGTCGCGCGCCGGCATGAAGTTGAGCGCGACCATCGCCGCTGCGCCCAGCACGAACGCGATCGCGGCGGAGGTCGCGCCCGAGATCACGAGCGCCACGGCACCGGCGAACACGGCGAACGGCAGCAGCACGCGCCGCGGCGACAAGACGAGCTTGCGATCGGCGAGCGGCAGGCAGCCGAGCTTCACGACGACATCGGGCAGATCGGCTGCTGCGCCCTCGAGCAGCAGCACGTCCCCGGCCGCCCACGGCACGTCCCGCAGCCTCGTCGTGATCGGTCTGCCGCGCCGCGACAGCGCGAGCAGATTCGCATCGTAACGGGCCCGGAGCCGCAGCGTGCGAGCCGTGCTGCCCTGCACCCACGACGTTGGCGTCACGACGGCCTCGACGGTATCGAGCACTTGACGCGCGCCTTCGCGGGACGCTTTCCCGTTGTCGCTCTTTGCGGCGTCCGGCGGCACCGATGCTTCGGCCGAAGGCAAATCCGGCCGAGCATTCGGAGCCGCCGCAACCAGGCTCATTTGCCCGGTTTTCACGAAATTCTGCAACGCTTCGGTCTCCGCTTGGAGAAGCAGCACGTCCCCCTCCTGCAGCACGTAGTACGAGCTCGGCCGGAGCCGCGTATCGCCGTGGACGAGGCCGAGCACGATCGCGCTGTCGCCGCTCGCGTCCTCCAATTCTCGTATCGTCTTGCCGATCAGCTTCGATTTCGCCGGCAGGCGCGCTTCCGTGACGTAGTGACCGATCTCGAACAGGTCCGTCTCGGATTTCACGTCTTCGCGTCCGCGCGGCAGCAGCCGCCAGCCGATCAAGACGATGAACACGATTCCCGCGAGTGTGATCGCTGCGCCGACGGGCGCGAACTCGAACATCGTGAAGCGCTCACCGCGCAACCGCTCGGCCACCTCGGCAATCAACAGATTCGGCGGCGTCCCGATCAGCGTCGTCGTCCCGCCGAGCAACGTGGCGAACGACAGTGGCATCAACAGCAGCCCGGCCGGGTATTTGCCCTTGCGCGCGCCCGAAATCGCTATCGGCATGAGCAACGCGAGCGCGCCGACGTTGTTCATGAAGCTCGAGAGCACCGCGCCGATCACGCAGAGGCCCGACATCAGCCCGAACGGATGTCGAGCCACGCGCAGCAGCGGCGCCGTCACGGCGTCGACGGCGCCCGAGCGCGCGAGACCGTGACTCATGACGAGCACGGCCGCGACGGTGACGACCGCGTCGTTCGCGAAGCCTGCAAACGCATCGCGCGGCTCGACGAGCCCGAGCAGGACGGCGGAGAGCAACGCGGCGAGCGCCACGAGGTCGTAGCGCACGCGATCGGAGACGAACAGCGCGAGAGCCACGCCGAAGATGACGACGAGGGCCGCCTGATCGAACGTCATGAAGAGGCGGGTGGGCGCTCGCCGAGGTCCATCATAAAGGCACGGTACGCGCCGTGCCGGGCCATGACAAGCCGGCGGAGCGCGCCGGTCCGCGGCGCGTGGCGCGCGTCGTCGATCATCACGCGCCCGGCGGGCCCGCGCGCGAGCAAGTCATGGACGCGACGCGGCGCCGCGCCGAAAGCTGACCGGCACTCCGCCCTGCTCGCTGCTCAAGACGCCGACGAGCGCGCCGTCGGCCGCGAGCTCGCCCGTGAAGCTCCACGGCTGCCAGTTCGGCAGCTCGAAGCGCACTTCGCGGCCGTCGACGGCCAAGTCCTCGAGCGGCGCGCCGATGGCGCCGAGCGTCGTGCCGATCAGCGCTCCCGCGATGGCGCCGCCCGACGCCCGCTCGAACTCGAGCTCGATGTCGAGATCGAGCGTGACGATGCGCGGCCGGCCCACCCAGCGGCCCGCCAGCGCGTCGGCGATCTCGCGCGGCACGTCGACGGGACGTGCGGTACGCGGCGGCGGATTCGCGCGCTCGTGGCGGTTCGTCCGAACGTAGTTCTGCACGATCGTGTTCTCTTCGTGACAGGCGTACTCCGGCATGAAGTAGCCGGCGTCGTGGCGCATCGGATAGCGCACCGTGAACGGACGTGTGAGCACGACGGGATCCTCGGTCGTGATCTCGTAGAGCCACCACTCGTCGTTCAAGCGCACGATGCGCTCCGTGGTCTTCATCTCGCGGCTCATCGGGAAGCGATTGCCCGGCGGCGAGCCGACGACGGCCAAATTGATCAGCGGCGGCCCCTCTTTGTACCCCTTCGTCTCGACGACGAGCGTCGTGCCCTCCCACCGCCCGCGCGACTCGCCGAGGTACTGCTCGATTTCTTCCGCGAGCGGCGCGCGACCGTCGGTCGGAATCACGCGCGCCTCGTGAATCATCTCGAGCTGGAACACGACGTAGCCCGGCGATTGCACGATGCGAAATCCGCCGTTGTAGCGGTACGGCATCATCGACGACGGCATGCCGCGCGTGATGCAGCGGTCCCAGCTGTCGAAGTCGCGCGCCGAGCCGTAGGTGTGATTCTCGCCGGGCAACGTCCAGCCGCTGCGCATCGCGAGCGCGCGGCGCTTGCCTTCGGGCGTCAGCGCCGGCAGCAACCCCGTCGGCGGATCCACGATCAAGCTCGTCTGCCGTTGCGGAATGTTCGGATCGAGTGTCCCCGTGCGCATCGAGCGGCCGAGATCGCCGGACTCGAGCGCCGCGCGGCTCGCATCCACCTGGCTCTGCCATTGCGCGATGCGCTCGTCGTATTCGGCTTGCGTGAGCCACGTCTTGTTCATGTCGCAAGCGCGAGCCCGCCCGCCCTGCGTTCTCGCCGCGTCCCCGAACAAGAACGTCGGCAGCCGGCGGCCGACGTAGCGGTCGGCGCAGCGCTCGAGCGGCACGCGGGACGCCTGCATCATGTCGAGCATCGCCCGAATGTCGGGCTCGCCCCACGGCGTGCGCGGATGCTCCCAGCCGCGCGGCGTTTCGATGAAGTGATTCGCCTCGCTCGCCGGGCCGCGAATGGAATCGCCGATTTGCGCATCCGCGGCGGCGGCTAGAACGCAGCCGGCCGCGGCGGCCAGAATCGTTCGGCTCGCCGATTTAGCCATAGGGTTCGCCGCAATCCCCGGTCGAAGACCGACTCTATGGTAGCCACTTCGCCGACGAGCTGCGATGCTCGCGGGTCCGGACTTTTCCCCGACGCTCGGCAAGGTTCATGATGGCGTATCGGAGAACCACAATGACGGACTCTCCTGCCCCGGAGACCGCAATGCCTTCTCCCCGCGACGGCGACGACGCGCTTCGACTCACCTTCGAAGAGGCCGGTCTCGCGACCTGGGACACGGACTTTCTGCAGAAGCGCTCGCTCTGGTCTCCGAACCACTTCCGCCTATTCGGCTACACGGTCGATCCGAGCGGCTGCGCGACGCTCGAGATGTGGTCCTCGCGCCTGCATCCCGTAGATCGCGCGCGAGTGCTGGCCGAGCTCAATCGCGCGAAGCGCGAGCGTGCGTTGTACCGCGCCGAGTACCGCATCGTTCGCGCGGACACGGGCGCCGTCGCTTGGATCGACTCGCGCGGCCGCTTTCTTTACGACGCGGCCGGGCGGGGCACGCGCCTCGTCGGCGTCTGTCTCGACATCACCGCGCGCAAGCAGGCCGAGGAGCGGCTCGCGCGGCGCGAAGTGCAGCTCGACCTAGCGACCCGAATCGTCGGCGTGGGCGTGTTCGATCACGACCATACCGCGAGCTGCACGTACTGGTCCGATCACTTTCGCAAGATCCACGACATGCCGCCCGACGTGCCTCCCGATCTCGGGCTGCTCGGCGCGCAACTCTATCCCGACGATCGCGAACCGCTGCAAGAGGCCGTTGCAGCGGCGCACGATCCGGCCGGCGACGGCAGGTTCAGCCTCGAGTACCGCATCAGGCGACGCGACGGGGAGGTTCGCTGGATCGTGGCGCGCGCGCAGACGCTGTTCGTTGGCGAGGGAAAGGATCGCCATCCCGTGAGGACCGTCGGCGCCGAGCTCGACGTGACGGATCGCCGCCTCACCGAGATGCGGCTGCGCGAGAGCGAGCAGCGCTTCCGCACGATGGCCGACGGCTCGCCCGTCATGATTTGGGCCATCGATGCGGAAGGCACGATCGAGTTCGTCAACAAGGCTTTCCTCGAGTTCTTCGAGGTAACGCCGGAGAGCGCGCGACTCGAGGGGTGGCATTCTCTCGTGCACCCGGACGACGTGTGCAGCTACCAAGAGGCCTACGAAGCAGCCGTCGCGAAGCGCGCGCCGTTTCGCGCTCGAGCCCGTGTGCGCGGCCCGAACGGCGCCTGGCGTTGGATCGAGTCGTACGCGACGCCGCGCATCGGACCGCACGGCCAGTTCCTGGGCTACGTCGGCGTGAGCCCCGACGTGACGGCGCTCGTCGAAGCGCAGGAAGCCCTGCGCGAGGCCGGCGAGCGCAAAGACGAGTTTCTCGCCACCCTCGCGCACGAGCTGCGCAACCCGCTCGCGCCGATCCGGACGGCCGCCGAGATGCTGACACGGCCGAGCCTGACCGGCGAACAGCTACTCTGGTCGAGGCAGGTCATACATCGGCAGGTCGAGCACATGGCGCGGTTGCTCGACGACCTTCTCGACGTCGCGCGCATCACGCGCAGGAAGCTCGAGCTCCGCAAGCAGCCCGTAGGCCTCGGCACCGTCGTCGATACGGCCGTCGAAGCGTCGCGCCCGCTGATCACGGCGCGCAAGCACGGCCTCACGATCGACTTGCCGCCGGACCTGCCGATCGTCGACGCGGACCCGGTTCGCCTCGCGCAGGTGCTGTCGAATCTGCTGACGAACGCGGCGAAGTACACCGATCCCCCCGGCCGCATCGTGCTCGCGGCGCGCGTCGAAGGCACCTTGTTGCGCATCTCGGTCAAGGACAACGGAATCGGCCTCTCGGCGCCGGTTCTCGACCATATCTTCGAGATGTTCTCGCAAGGCGAGGACCCGCGCGGCCGCTCCGAGGGCGGGCTCGGCATCGGCCTTGCGCTCGTGAAAGGGCTCGTCGATCTGCACGGCGGCACGATCCAGGTGTTCAGCGATGGGCCGGGCAAGGGAAGCGAGTTCGTCGTGACGCTGCCTTGCCGCTCGAACGGCGAAGCGGGGCCCGAGAGACCGCCGGCGGCAGAGTCGAGCGGCGAGACCGTGGCGCGCCGCATCCTCGTCGCCGACGACAACCAAGACGCGGCGAACACGCTCGCCCTGCTTCTCCGCCTCGGTGGGCACGAGGTCCACACGGCTCACGGCGGTCGAGCCGCAGTGGCGCTCGCGAACGAATTTCATCCTGATGTAGCGCTGCTCGATATCGGGATGCCCGATATGGACGGCTACGAGGTAGCGCGACAACTTCGCGCGACGGCCTGGGGCCACGACTGCTTGCTCGTCGCGCTCACGGGCTGGGGTCAAGAAGACGACAAGCGCCGAGCGCACGAGGCCGGGTTCGATCATCACCTCACGAAGCCCGTGGATCCGCGGCAGCTCGACGCCTTGCTGGCACGCCCCGCGCAGGCTTGAACGCTCGTTTGGGACGCGGGCCGTGCCGTACACTGCGCCCCGTGTCCTACCGGTGGGAACGATTCGACGACGCTGCGCTCGAGCGCCTTCGCTTTCGCGACCTCGGCCTAAAGATTCCCGGCAGTCCCGTGCACGCCGACACGCTCGCGCTCGTCGAGCGGCTCGAGCGGCGCGGTCTGCGCTTCAAACCGCACTTCTGGTTCTCGACCGAGTGGTTCTCACCGGACGGCATACCCGGCATCGCCGTGCCGTTCTTCTTGGGCTCTCCTCGGCTTCTGCGCCTCGAGCGGCGCATGATGGGCGAAGCCGAAGGCGGCAACCGGCGCTGGCGGCAGCGAATCTTGAGGCACGAGGCCGGGCACGCGATCGACACCGCTTTTGGGCTGCGCCGCCGCCGCGACTGGCAACGCGTGTTCGGCATAGCCGCCGCTCGTTACTCCCGAGACTACACGGTTGAGCCGCGCAGCAAGGACTACGTGCTCAATCTCGAGCACTGGTACGCGCAGAGCCACCCAACCGAAGACTTCGCGGAGACGTTTGCAGTTTGGCTGGAACCGAAGTCGCGGTGGCGCGCCGAGTATTCGGGCTGGCCGGCGCTCGAAAAGCTCGAGTACGTCGACGAGCTGATGACGGAGCTCGCCGGCCGGGCGCCGGTCAAGCGGAACCGTTCGTTCATCGAGCCGCTGACCGACAACAATCGAACGTTGGGCGAGCATTATCGGCGCCGCGCCAACTACGGCGCCGCAGGCGGCGAACGCTACGATGCCTGGCTCCTTCGCGCGTTCGCGAAGCGGCGTGCCGCGCGCCAAACGGCCGCGCACGAGCTCCTGATCGACGCCAAGGCGCAGCTGACCCGTGCCTTGCTGCGCCGCACGCGCGCTCATCCCTATGTCGCCTTTCAGGTGCTGCGAGCGGTTCGCCGGCGCGCAAGCGCTCTCGACCTCGTGCTGCGCGGCACGAAGCGCGACGCGCTGCCGCGCGCGCTGCGCTTGCACGAGCGGATAGTGATCGATCTGTTGCGCCGCAACGAGGAGACCTATTTCCTGTGAAGAAGCTCAGGATCCTGCTGATGGTGCACAAGACGCTCGTGCCACCCGATGACGTGAGCGGCATGAGCGAGGCGGAGATCGACGAGTTCCGCACCGAGTACGACGTCCTACACACGCTGCGGCGCTTGCGGCACGACGTTCGTGTCGTCGGCGTCGGCGATCACTTGACCGAGCTTCGCGAGACGATCGACGAATGGCGGCCGCACGTCGTGTTCAATCTGCTCGACGAGTTCTCCGGCATCATCTCGTACGATCACTACGTCGTCGCCTATCTCGAGCTGATCCGGCAACGCTACACGGGCTGCAATCCGCGCGGGATGATGCTGTCGCGCGACAAAGTCTTGACGAAGCGCATCCTCGCATCGCACCGCGTCGCGACGCCCGACTTCCGGCTGTTCCCATTCGGGCGCCGCTTCCGCGATCCCAGCCGCCTGACCTTTCCGCTGTTCGTGAAGTCGGCCACGGAGGACGCGTCGCTCGGCATCGCGCAAGCTTCGCTCGTCGAGGACATGAAGAGCCTCCGTGAGCGCGTGCAGTTCATCCACGAGCAGGTGCAGAGCGACGCACTCGTCGAGGAGTACGTCGAAGGCCGCGAGATCTACGTCGGCGTGCTCGGCAACTCCCGGCTCCTGACGCTGCCGCCCTGGGAGATGGATTTCGGCACGTTGCCCGAGGAGCGGGCGCGGATCGCAACGCGCAAGGTGAAATGGGACCGCAAGTACCAAGCCCGGCACGGCATCAAGACCGGCAAAGCGCAGGACTTGAGCGACGAGCAGCGCGAGCAGCTCTCGCGTCTCGCCAAGCGGACCTACCGAGCGCTGTACATGAGCGGCTTCGCGCGCATGGATTTCAGGCTGCGCAGCGACGGACGCATCTTCCTGCTCGAAGCGAATGCGAACCCGAACTTGAGCAAGGGCGAGGACCTCGCCGACTCCGCCAGGGCGGCCGGGACGAGCTATGCGGCGCTCGTCGAGCGCATCGTTCGGCTCGGCATGGGATACATGCCCGAATGGCGGATGTTCGAGGCTTGATCTCGCGTCACTCCGCGGCCGTGGGCTCGATCTTGCCGAGCCAGTGACGCGCGCTTTGCGGCCGCCCCGTCTCGAGCCAATTGAAGACAAGGCTGTGCCACAGCACGCGCCGCACGTACGCGCGCGTCTCGTTGTACGGGATGTTCTCGATCCAAACGTCGCTGTCGATGGCGCGCGGCGGCAGCCAGCGTTCGACGGCGGCCGGCCCCGCGTTGTAGCCGCCGAGCGCGACGGGCAATTGCCCCTCGAAGCGCTCGAGGAGCTCGGCCATGCGCGCGGCGCCGAGCGTGATGTTGACGGTCGGATCCAAGAGGTCCGCGCGATTGGGCATCGGCAGCGACCAGCGGCGCGCCGTCTCGCGCGCCGTGGCGTGCGTGAGCTGAGCAACGCCGAGCGCGCCGGCCGAGGACGCAGCATCGGGCCGAAACAGACTTTCCTGCCGCATCACGCCGTAGAGCAAGTGCGGCTCCACCTTCGTGATCTCGACGGCGGCCGCAACCTCGTTCTCGTAGGGACGCGGATACAGCAACGTGTAATCGTTGAATACGCCATGGCTCGTCGCGGCGGCCACGGCGACGTCGTAAATCTCCCAGCGCGCGGCAAGGTGAATCGCCTGCGGCAGCTGCTCTTCGGGCAATACGGCATACCCGTAGCGCCACTCCTCCGTCGCGAAATCGCGCAGCCCGACGAGCGTCAGCTCGCGCACGCGGCGAAATGCGTCTCGCGCCGCGATCGACTCGATCGCCTCGGAATCGAGCGGCAACGGCTCGAGCCTCGGCACCACGCGTTCGCCGAGACGTGCGGCCGCCATCGCGGAATAGTAATTGTCGCCGCCCTTCGCTGCCGCGTAGAACGCCGGCGCAGCGTCTTCGTCGCGCTGCTCCGCCGCGCGCGCCGCCCAATAGCGCCACGCCCAATCGGACTGCTGCGGCTGCGACATCGCGGCGATCGACGCGCGAGCTTGGTCCCAATCGCCGCCCCACATCGCGGCCCGTGCTTGCCACTCGAGCGCTCGATCGTCGAGCGCCTCTCCCGGGACGCGCGCGAAGTACGCGAGCGCCTCGGGGTGACGGTCCCACGCGAGGCCGAGCGCGAGCGCAACGGCGAGGTCGTGCCGATCCTTCCCGGCCGGAACCCGTGCGCTGAGCTCCGCGAATCGCTCGAGCGCCTCTTGCGGCGCAGTGCGCGCGAGCCGTGACCACGCCTCGAGCACGACGGCGCGCGGGACGGCACGCTCGCGGTCAGCGAGGAGCACGTCGAGCATGCGCTTGGGAAGCTCGATGAAATCGGCCCGCTCGAGGAGCGGCGCCGCGGCCTCTCGCGGCAACCGCGCCGCGATCACGCGCGCGAACCCCGCTTGGCCCGCATCGAGGAGCAGCTCCACACGCCGCGCGACGAGCTCGTCCGGCAGCTCGCCGTGCGCGCGCAGCCATTGAAACGCGGGCTCGCACTCGCCGGGCAATCGGCGGCCCGTCAGCCACCGTGCGCGAATCTCGTCGGGCAACCCGGCGGTCTGGCCGCGCGCGATGCGCGCGTCGAATCGCTGGCACTCGAGGGCCGGCGTGGACACCGAAGCGTCGTAGCGCTCGAGAAATGCGTCCCACGCCTCGCGGCGCGCGAGACTCGAGAGCCATGCGCGGCGGAGCTGCCGCGCGACCGGCGCTTCGCCGAGCTCCGCGACGAACGCGGCCGCCGCGAGATCCGCATCGCTCCATGTCCCTTCCGCGCGCGCAAGCGCGTGCTCGAGCCGCGCGGCGCGCAGATACGGATAGAGCACGTAGGACCGCAGCGCGTCGTCGTCGTCGGCATCGACGCCGATGGCCGCCGCCGCATAGGCAGCGCGAAACCGCTCGCGAACCGCGGCATCGCGCGCCTCGTCTTCGGCCAAAGCGGCTCCCGGCGCAAGCGTGAACGCCGCAACGACGATCGAGCAGAGCTTCGCGTTCATGCGCGCAGGATACACAGCACGGCGCGGCGATGTCAGGCCGGGCTCACCGACGCAAGCGGCTCCCCGTCAGCTCTGGATCAGAACGACGAATAAGTCGTTCGGATCGCGCACGATCGCCATTTTCAACGTCGAGTTGCCGGCCGGAAGATCGAGCGGCCTGCCGCCCGTAGAGACGACTTCGCCGCCGAATTTTTCGAACGCTGCGATCGCCGCGTCGATGTCGCGCACGCGCAGCTGCACGCGCGTCGAGCCGAAGTCCTCGATTCGCCCCGGCACGGCGTTTCGTTCCACGCCTCTGAAGTCGAGGAAGTCGAAGAAGAGACCCGACGTCGGCACCGTCTGCAGCGCGACGCGATACTGCCCGCCCGACAACCCGAGCGCGGCGAGCACGTCGGGATTCGCGCCGAAATCGCCGATCGGGGCGCGCGCCGGGAGGCCGAGCTCGTCGCGATAGAGGCGCGCCGCCGTCTCGGCGTCGTGGACGGCCAAGCGCAAGCGCACCGCGAGCACGTTCGCCGTCGGCGGCGCCGCCGTGCTCGGCAGCTCCTCGGGCTCCGTGAGCTCGACGAAATGGCCGTCGAAATCCTTCACGACGACGATGCGCATCTTCTGCCCGCCGCCCGTCAGCGTGACCGGCCCCTTCGTCGAGACGACGGGCGCGCCGAGCTGCACGAGCCGCGCGAGCGTCGCGTCGAGATCGCGCACCGTGACGACGAACGAGATCGCGCCGGCATCCTCGAGCCGGCGATCGAGTCGCCGGCCGCCCGCGCCGGAGATCTCCACGATCTCGACGCCGCCGCCAGGCACGGCCGGCGTGCGCGCGATCGCCCAGCGAATCTTCGCGTCCGGCAAACCGAACATGGCGCGCAGCGAGGGATTCTCGGCGGCATCGCCGGGGGCGCCCTGCACTTCGAGTCCCAATCCGTCGCGATAGAACCTTACGGCCCGGTCGAGATCCTCGACGATCGGGCTGAAATAGTTGCCGGAGCCGACGACGAGGCCCGTCGGTGCGGGACCCGAAGCCGATTGGGCCTGCGCGCTCGAAGCTCCGACTGCGAGCGTGGCGATTGCGAGTGCCGTGACTGTCCGCACGAAGTGCCTCCCCGGGTGCTGGCCCCGCAACAAAATACGGCTCGCCGCGGCAGCTTGTCCAATGCGAGCCACGTCGACGCTCATATCCGTGGTGAAGCGCGGATTTCACCGATCGCGGCGATCGCCGCTCTGGCCATGACAAGCTCCACGGTGGCCCATCACTCGCTCGCGCGATTCGACACGGAGACGGCGCTCTGGGTGAAGGTTGCTCGTGCTCGCGGACGGTCAGAAGCGGTTCTGGACGGACTACGGGCTGCTCCGCAAGTGCATCAGCGACGAGGAACGCGCGACGCTCGGCCGCGACTGGCGATAGGCGGCGGCGGAGGCTTGTGCCCGGAGGGTGCGGCGCGACGTCGGCGAAGTTTATCGTTTGCTGATAAATGCTTACAACGCTTTCCTAATGCTTGAACTAGGTGCTGCAGACTGCGTCAGCGCCCGACGCTCAGGCTCGCGAGCAACGCCTCCCCTTTGGGCGTCAGCCGATAACCGATCTCCGAGCTCGCCGTGAGACCAAGCTTCTTCAGCTTGCGGACGTCGCGTTTGAGCTCGTCGCGCGGCCGCCCCAGCGACCTCGCCAGCTTGGCGGCCAGCACGCCCGGCCGAGCTTCGATGGCCCGTAACGTGGCGAGCGTCCACGCCCCGATTCGCGACCGCCGGTCCATCGCGTCGAGCCGCGTTACGAGGCTCGCCAGCTCTTCCGCGGCGCACGGCTCGTTCACCGGCTTCGAGGCAGCCGCCGCCGCTTCGAAATGAAAGTCGATGACGAACACGCGCTCGCCGGTGCCGTGCTGCGCCGTCTTCAATAGATCGGCCAACGACGCGAAACCGCAGCGGCGCGCAAGCGCCGGCGTGATCGAATCGAGATCCGTCTCGCGAATCTCGTCTACGACGACGACACCACCCGGAAGCGAATAACGGCCTCCGAGCCTCGCTCGCGGCCGATGCCAAATGCGCACGGTGCAGCGGATGCCGCCGCTACGAATGCGCTCGTGGAGCTCGGCCTTGAACAACATCCTTCGAGTGAGCGGCCGTCCCGCCCTGAGGCAACTTGTGACGCGGCGGCCTTGTCCTGGGGCTAGCGGCTGCCCTGCGCTCCGCCGCCCTGTCCACCGCCGCCGCCCTGCCCTCCGCCGCCCTGCGCGGCGCCGCGGAAATTCGCCTGCAAGAGATGCGTCAACGTGTGCACGTAGCGCAGCTTGCCGTTCTCGACGCGGAACAAGTGCGTGTCGGGCGCGCCGCTGCCGCCGTTCGGGCCGCCGGCGCCGAACGTGCAGTACACGACGACGGAGCCGATCACCTCGTCGACGACGAAACGGCGATTCGCGATGTTGACGCCGCTCGGCACGCCGACTTCGCAGCTGTCGCTCGGCGACCCGCGCCCCGTATACATTCCGCCCTCGATGCGCACACACGGGAAGCCCCACGGCACTTGATCGATCTTCCCCTCGAGGAACGCGTCGAGATAGGCGTTGGCCGCCGCGACGAGCGTGCCGCGCGAATCGCGGTGCTCGGCGGGGATCGGGCCCCAGTCTTCGGTCGACGAGTACTTCAGATAGTTCTCGGCGTTGAACAGCCAGTAGCCCGTCGTCGTCCACAGAATCTCGATCTCGGCAATCTTGTCGTGATTCACGCGCATGCGCGTGCCGAGCACGTACGGTTTTTCCGGGTTCGTGACGATGACTTCCGTGAACGTCTGGCACGTCGACTCGTCGAGCAAGCTGCGGTGATGGTCGATCTCGAGCGGCGTGTTGACGAGGCCGCCAGCGATGTCCACGCGCTCCATGTTCTCGACGTAGCCCAAGCCCGTCGCGAGCGGCAGCACGGATGCGTCGCCTTTCGTCTGCGCTTCGATGTAGAGGTTCACCGCGTGCTGCAAGCCGCCCCGCACGCACGAGACCTGCCGCGCGGCACCGCCCGCCGGCGGCGCCGCGCCGGCTTGCTGCGCCGTACCGGCGGCCGGCGCGAGCACCGTGCCCAAGACCACGAGCCCCGAGAACATCAATCGATTCACGACACTCCTCCTCGCTCCAATTTCGTATTCGCTGCGCCGGCGTGCGACGTCGACGGCGCTACTCGACGCCGCAATTCCACGTCTTGAGCTCGGCGCCGTCGCGATAGATGAACGAGCCGCCCCAGCTCCACGGCTCCGCCAGGATCACCGGGTCCGTCACCGTGACGTCGTAGTCGAGCCCGAGGCCGTCCGCCGACAGCTTGAAGCGCTCGACGACGCGGCTCTGGTCGCTCTGCGCGGGCCCGAGGTCGCCGAAGCTGTGATAGTCGATGCGGCTCGTCTCGACGATCAGCTCGTCGCCGGCGAAGCGCCCAACTGAAAGCCCGAGTGGCGAAGGATCGGGCATACTGCGCGGCGGTTGCCGGTACACGACGCGCTCGAGATCGTACGCTTCGCCGCGAATCAGAATTCGGTCGCCCGCATCGACGATCTCGATCGGGTACGGGCTCATCATCGCGAACGGCATGCCGGGCACTTCGCAGTCGGCGACGGCCTGCTCGCCGCTCTCGTACCGCGCCTGCCGCCTCTGCCCTTCCGCGGTGAGCACCGGCGTGCCGCGCGGCCTGGGCATAGCCGTGATCAACGGCGTCCAGATGCGGAAGAACGACCGCTCGCCGCCTTCGGGCAACGCAAGCTCGCCCGCGACGAAGAACGCGCTCGCATCTCCGACGGCGTCGTTGCTCCAGTGCGGCGTCGCGCCCGGCGCCGCGAGCAGCTCCGTATTGTCCGGCAGCAGGATGTTCGCGACCCACAACGCGCGCGCCTCGCCCCGGCCGGGGTTGCCGCGCACGCGGATCGTTTCGCCGACCTCGATCATGTCGCGTTCGATGCCCATTCGTGACAGAAGATTGAGCGGACCGGCCTCGACCTCCCACGTCTCGCCCGCGCCGTCGCGCACGAAGATCTTCACGTGCGGGTTCACCCAGTCCACGTCGGTGACGCGGCCCTCGATCTCCGCGAACCTGTCCATCTGAAAGTGCGCGGCAAACGAGTGATGACCGGCGGCCCCGGCAGAGGCCAGCAGGGCGAGCACGGCCACGCTCAGCTTCGACGTCGGCATGGTTCGCTTCTCCGCCGCGCCCGATCAGCGCCGCGACTGCGCGCTGCCCATCAGCCGACGGAGCGGCTGCTCGACGGCTTTCGCCCAGATCTCGTAGCCCTTCGTCGACGGGTGCAGCCCGTCGCTCATGACGTCGGCCGGGATGTTGCCGTCCGCGTCGAGGAACTCACTGCCGATGTCGAGATAGTGGACGCGGTTGCCGTCGTGCAGCTTCGCGATCGTCGAGTTGATCGTCGCGATCGTCGCACGCACCGGGTCGTTGGCGCGGCCGCGCGGGAACACGCCGAGCAGCAAGATCTTGGCCTCCGGAAACGACCGCTGCAGCGCGAGCACGACGGCGCCGATGCCCTCGGCGATCTCGGCCGCGGAATTGCGCGCCGTGTTGTTCGTGCCGATCATCAGCATGATCGCTCTCGGGCTGAAGCCGTGGCCTTCGCCGTTCTGCAGGCGGTACAGCACGCCCTGCGTCGTGTCGCCCGCGATGCCGAAGTTCGCTATCTTCCATTCGCCAAAGTAGCGGTCGAGCACGGGCTTGCCTGCGAACGGGCCCTCGGCGTTGCGCCAGAAGTCCGTGATCGAATCGCCGATCAACAACAGCTCCGCGTCGCCTTGGCGCGCGACTTCGAGGTTTGCCTGATGCTTCGCCTGAAACGGCGGCGCCAGATTCGGGATCACGGCCGTGTTGACCCCCGGCGGCCGCACGGCGAGCAAATCGGGGTACTTCGCGAGAATCGCGCGCGTAGCGGAATCGGCCGACGCCATGAACGCCGCCAACGCGCGTTCCGCCGCCTCGACTTCCTGCGGCGTGGGCCGAGGTATCGCGACGGCGGCCGGCACGGGCGCCGACGCAGCCGGTGCGGGTTGCGCGTGAACCGCGCCCTGCGGCGCAGAGCATGCGACTAGGACGAAGGCAGTGACGAGCGGCACCCAGCGGTTGGGCGGCCGGCGATGATCGTGGCTCACGTGTTGCTCCCCCCGGAAACGAGCGTGTCGGTTCTCAGGCACTCTAGTGGCCCCGGCAGCGCACGGCAACGGCCGGCGCGGGGCCGGCGATTCTGGACGGCTGCCGCGATGAGCGGGGCCGCGGCGACCTCGTTCAGTCTCGCCGCAAGGCTTCCAAGGGATCGACGCAGGCCGCTCGGCGAGCGGGAAACCAGCTCGCGGCCAGCGCGGCGCAAGCCAGCACGAGCGCGGCGGCGCCGAGCACAGCGGGATCGGCCGCGGCGACTTCGGGAAGCCGGGCGGACAGCACGCGGCCGAGCGCGAGCGCGCCAGCCAGGCCGAGCACGAGGCCCGCGCCGATCATGCGCGCGCCCTGACGCATGACCATGCGCAGAACGTCGGCGCTTCGCGCCCCCAGCGCCATCCGGACGCCGATCTCGCCCACACGGAGGGCTACGGCCGACGCGAGCACGCCGTAGACGCCGATGACCGCAAGCGTCGCGGCGATCGCGGCGAACACCAAAGTGAGCACCATCGGGGCGCGCTGCGGGCCGAGCGCGTTGCGCACGCGCGCGTCCATCGGCCGCACGTCGGTCAGCGTTACGAGCGGGTCGACGCTCGCAATGACCGCCTCGGCGGCTCGTGTCAGCGATTCGACCGGCAGCGCCGTGCGCAGCACGAGCATGCCCGTCCCTTCGGGCGGCGGCCGTTGCATGTAGTGCCAATAGACCGTCTGCTCGTACTCGTCGCCGGTGAAGCTGTTGTGCTTCACGTGCGGAACGACGCCGACGATCGTGTACCAGTCGCCGGACTCGGCGGAATTGCGCAGCCGCTCGCCGAGCGCGCCGCTGTCGGGCCAGTACGCACGCGCGAAGCGCTCGTCGACGATCGCGACGCGCTCCGTCTCGACCGCCGCGAAGTTGCGGCCCCGCACGACGGGTATGCCGAGCGCGGTGAAGTATCCCTCGTCCACGCCGTGGAGCTGCGCGGCCTTCATCGACGCACCGTCCAAAGGCTCGCGGCCGTCGACGACGACGCTCGCGCCATAGTCGCTGCTCACGAACGGCAGCATCGTCGTGAAGCCTGCCGCAGCGACCCCGGGAAGCGAGCGCAGCGGGACGAGTGCCTGCTCGAAAAAGCGGCCGCGGGCGGCGGCATCCTCGTAGAGCGCTGTCCTCGGAAACTCCACGCGCGCGCTCCAGACGCCGACGGGATCGAAGCCGGGGCCCTCGCTCACGAGCCCGTAAAACGTTCTCGTCAGAAGCCCGGCGCCGGCGAGCAGCGCGACGCCGGCGGCGAGCTGCACGACGACCAAGCCGCTGCGCCAGCGCCGCGTCGCGACGCCGCCGGTGTTCCCTCGCCCGGATGCTCGAACGCCGCGCGCGAGGTCTTCGCGTAGCACGCCGAACAAGGGCAGCAGCGAGGACAGCGATGCGGCGACGAGCGCCGCGCAGAACGTCACCGCGTGCACGACGGCGTCGAGCTTGGCCTCGAAGCCGTCGCTCGCGTCGTCGAGGCCGAGCACGCGCACGAGCCCGAGACCGCCGCGTGCAAGCACGAGCCCGCCTGCCGCGCCCGCAATGGCGAGCAACATACTGTCGGTCATCACGAGCCGCACGAGGCGTCGAGCGTCGGCACCGAACGCGGCGCGCACGGCAAGCTCGTTGCGGCGCGCCGTCAGGCGGGCGAGCTGCAGATTCGCGACGTTCGCGCACGCGATCAGCAGCACGGCAAGAACGAGGCCCTGCAGAACGAGCAGCCGCTCTTTCAGATCGCCGATGACGTAGTCGCGGACGCGCTCGGCGCGCAGCGTGTAGCCCGTGGCTTCCAGGAACGCGGTCGACGCGGGTCGTCCTTCGATCGAGGTGCGGGCGAGCGCATCGAGCTCGGCCCTCAAGCCGTCGAGCGTCGATCCGGGCCGCACGAGACCGATCGTTTCCTCCACGTAGTCGTCGCGGACGGCTTCCGCTACCCCCGACTCCGTGAGCGTGTACGCGAGCGGCACCCAAGCGTCGGTGTCGCGATCCGGAAAGCCGAACGCTTCAGGCATCACGCCGACGACGCGGAAAAGCTCGTCGTCGAGCCGCACGTCCTCGCCAACCAGGCCTTCGCGCGCGCCGAATCGCGTCGTCCAGAGCCGGTGCGACAGCAGCACGACGCGCTCGTTGCCCGGCACGACCTCATCCTCCGTGAAACCGCGCCCGAGCGCGGGCGCCACGCGTAGGACCGTCGTCAGCGACGGCGACACTTGCGTCACGGAGATCCGCTCCGGAGCCGGCTCTCCCTGCAACATTCGCTCGCCATGCGAGAAGACCGCCGCTTCCTCGAGCGACGGCACTCGCGTGCGAAGGTCGAGATACGTTCCAACGGACGAGCCCGTGTCGTCGACGCCCGCCTTCGGCAGACTGCCGTAGATCGCCACGACGCCGTCGTCGGGAAACGGCATCGGCCGCAGGAAGTAGCCGTTGAAGACGCTGAACACCGTCGTGTTGGCGCCGAGCGCGAGCGCGAACACGATCACGGTCAGAACGGCGGAGGACGGACGCTTGGCAAGGCTGCGCAGCGCTTGGCGGATGTCCTCGAGCATACGGTAGAGCCGCTCCCAGGATAGACTACTGAATACTCACTAGATACACTATCTACAGGCAATAGATACTCTAGGGTTCAGCAGCTTGGCCAGTATCGGGCGCAAAGAGATGGAGTCGCTGACGCGGCTCTGCCGTACGAAAGCCGAGAAGATTCGGGCGTTGGCGTACGCGAGCGTGCCGCCCGCGGAGATCGCTCGCTTTCTCGGCGTTCGGTATCAATATGCGTATAACGTCCTGAAGCGCTCGAAGCGCGCGGACAGCACCATCGACGACACCCCTGCGATCGCATCCGAGTCCGACAAGGCAACGCTCGACTCGTTCGGGCGAGTCGTTCTCCCGGAGCACTTTCGCACGGCGCTCGGCCTTTCGGCCGGGGACGAACTGCTGCTTCGACTCGAAGGCAACGAAATAAGACTGTTTACACGCGCCGCAGGCTTGCGGCTCGCGCAAGGCATTGCCGGAAAATACCTGTCGCCCGGCGAGCGCCTGTCCGACGAATTGATCAGCGATCGTCGGCGCGAGGCTCGAGAGTCGCGTGGCTAAGTGGGTGCTCGACGCGTCGGCGGTGCTCGCGCTTCTCGCGAACGAGCGCGGCGCGGAGCAAGTTCAGGCGGCGCTCGGTTCGGCCGTCATCTCCGCCGTCAATCTGGCCGAAGTGCTCGCAAAACTTTCCGACCGTGGCGCGACCGTTGCGGAGTTGCGTCTCGTGCGCACGAGCCTCGACATCGAGGTCCGCAGCTTCGGCGAGCGCGCAGCGTTGCGGGCAAGCACCCTGCGCGGAACCACGAAATCCTTCGGTCTGTCCATCGGCGACCGTGCCTGCCTCGCCCTCGCGCTCGAGGAGGGGTTGCCCGCCCTGACAACCGATCGCGCTTGGTCGGCGCTCGACGTCGGCGTGGACGTTCGATCGCTGCGCTGAAAACGCGCGCGGACTTCAGTCCGGCACGTAGGCGATCTGCATGCTGCGATACGCGGCGTCGAGGAACTCCGCCGCAGGCCCGAGCTCGCTTTCGTACTTCGCGAGCGGATTGCGCGCGACGACGTCCTCGGCGCCGAGGCCCATGTTCATGTAGCCGATCATCGTCAGGAAGAGCTCCTGATAGATGTCGCGCTGACGCACGACGTCGCGGCCCGTGATCAACCGGCCGTGCGCCGGCACGACGCGCGTATCGTCGGCCACGAGATCGGCGAGCCGCTCGAGCGCGCGGACGCGGCCGCCGTACCAGGCGCCGTTGCGGTAGTCGATCGGCGGCCAGCGCTCGCCGGAAACCACGCCGCCCGCCGCGAGCACGTTCCGCGCCCGAATCCGGACGAACAAGTCGCCGTCCGTGTGCGCGGCCGGCAAGTAGCCGTACTCGACCGTCTGTCCGCCGAACGTGAGCGTTCCCTCGCCGCGCACGGGCTCGTTGGGCCGCGCGATCTCGGGCAGCGGCTCGAGCGCCTCGCCCGACGGCCACGTGTAGACGCGATGGCTCAAGTACCGCTGCGTCTTCTCGTGCGCCATGATCGTGCCGCCCGCGCGGCCGACGAGCTCGTTCGCGCCGACGTGATCGCGATGCCAATGCGTGTTGATCAGCGTATCGACGCGATCGTTGCCGGTCGCGGCGTAGACGGCGCGCAGCAACGCATCGGCGTTCGCGGCGAGCCCGCCGTCGATCATCAGGGCGCCCGCGTCGCCGCGCAGCGCGACGACGTTGCAGCCGGCGCCCTGGAACAGGAACAGACCGGGGCCGAGCTCCGTCGTCGCGATGCCGGCGCCGCCTGCCTGCGCCCGGACGATCGCCGGCAGCAAGGCGCCGCCGAGCGCCAAGGCGCCGGCTTGCAGCACGCGCCGCCGCGATAGCCGATTGCTAATGATTCAATTCCTTACGTGCGTGTAGACGGGCTCGTGCACGACGGGCTCGCCGAGGGGGTAGATATCGGGCCAGAGTCCCTGCGGCGGCCCCAGCACCGGCCACTGCGGATCCTTGGCCATCATCACGGTGGCGCCGAGCTCGCGCAGCAGCGCGGCTTCCTCCTCGTAGAGCGGCGTCTGGAGCGCCATGAACGGCATGAAGCCACGCGACTGCGTGTAGTCGAGCGCCGTGAGGCCGTCCTGATCCTTCAGGTTCATGTCGATGCCGTACTCCGCGAGGAGTCGAATAACGTCCTTGTAGCGCTTGCGCACGGCGTAGTGCAGCGCCGAGCCGCCGCGCACTTCTTCCATGTGGACGACGAGCGCGACGACGTTGACGTCGGTACCGGCCTCGTGGAAGAGCTTGATCATCTCGATCGCGTCTTTCTCGTTGGCGCGGCCCGCGAGCACCGCGTGAATCGGCGTTTGCCGATCGGCCATGTAGAGCGTCGCGTCGGCGCCGTGCTCGAGCAGGAGCTTGACGACCTCCATGTCGTTGTTCGTCGCGGCGCGAATCAGCGGCGTGGAGCCGCGCGTATTCGTCGAGCCGCGCACGTTCGCCGGACGGAAAAAGAGCTGCATGTTCGGATCGGCGCCGCGCTCGAGCAGCATGCGCACGATCGTGAGCCCATCCGTCTCGTTCGGCGGATCGATCGACGCGCGGCCGCCGTCGGTGCGCGTGCGGGAGCCGACGGCCGTGAAGAGCGGCGCCTCGCCGTAAATGTCCCATTGATTGACGTCGGCGCCGGCCTCGATGAGATCCTTCGCGAGATCCCAATTCGCGTTCATGATCGCGATGTGCAGCGGCGAAACGCCGTCGGGGTCCGGTAAGTTGATGTCGGCGCCGTGCTCGAGCAGCACGCCGACGCACTCGCGGCAGTTCTCGCGCGCCGCGTAAAGCAGCGGCGTGAAGCCGCCGGTGTCGAGGCTCTTCGGCCGCCCTTCGGCCTGGATATGGCGCTGGTAATCGCGCACGGCGGAACGCGCGTCGACCTCGGCGCCGTTCTCGATCAAGAGATCGATCATCGCGGGATGCCGGCGCGCGGACGCCCACATGAGCGCCGTCTGGCCGCCGAAGCTCTCGCGCGCGTCGATCGTTGCGCCGTGCTCGAGCAGAAGCCTCGCGGCTTCGACGTTGCCCGTTCGCGCGACGAGCATCAGCGCCGTCATGCCGTCGGCATTCGGCGAGTCGGCATCCGCGCCGGCTTCGAGCAGGAGCTTCAGGATTTGCGTGTCCGCGGCTTCGGCGGCCAAGCTGATCGGCGTGGCGCCATAGTCGTTCGCGGCGCGAACGTCGGCGCCGAGGCCGATGAGCCGGCGAACCTCGCCCGCGTCGCCTTCGTAGACGGCCCATTGCAGCGGCGTGCTGCCGTCGGTGTTGCGAGCGTTGACGTCGACGCTGGTCTTGGCGGCGGCGTCTTCCTCGTCGCCGCCCACGCCGACGCCGAACGCGACGGCGAGCACGACGATGGCGTTCACCGCGATGACGCCGGCCGCTCGCGACGCTCGGCTGGTCATGGCTCAGACCTCGGAGAACGGCCCGGTCGCGTCGCCGAAATTTTCGAGCTCGTCGGCCGGCACGCCGGCGCGGTCGAGCATCGTGACCAACAGGTTCGCGAGCGGCGTGTCTTTCGGGTAATGCAGATGCTGATTGCCCTTGAGCCCGCCGCCGCGGCCGATCAGCGCTTCGGGCAACAGGTCCGCATCGTGCGCGTCGCTATTGCCCATGTTGCTGCCGAACAAGATGATCGAATGATCGAGCAGCGACCCGTCGCCGTCCGGCGTCCGCGCCAAGCGCTGCGCGAACTTCGAGAACACGGCCGTGTGGTAGTTCTGAATCTTGCGCAGGTTCGCAATGCGCTCGGGATAACCGCCCCAGTGCGACGTCGGGTGAAACGCCTCGTGAACGTCGAGGTTCGCGTACACGCGCATGCTCGCTTCCTCGACCATTTTCATCGTGATGACGTTCGTGCGGTTCGTCTCCCAAGCGAGCGCGAACATCTCGAACTGAACGTCGAGGAGCTCGCCGAAATCGTCCGGCGCGCCGATCGGCGCTTCGGGAAGATCCGCGAGCGCCGCGCTGCTCTCCTGCAAGTTGTGCACGCGCTGCTCGACCTCGCGCACGGAGCTCAAGTAGCTGTCCACCTTCGCGCGGTCGGCCGCGTCGAGCTTGCGGTTCAGGGCCGCCGTCGCTTCCGTCACGTAGTCGAGCAGGCTGCCCGTCGTGCGTAGATTCGCCTGGCGCTCCGCGTTCGTCTGGCCTTGCCCGAACATCGAGATGAACACCTTGCGCGGATTACCTTCCATCGGCAGCGGCTGCGTCGGCGTGCGGAACGAGATCATGCCGCCCGGCTCGCCGCAGAGCTCCATCGACGGCAACGTCGCGTCCTTCTGCAGGTAGCGCGCGGCGATCTGGTCGGCCGTGACGCCGACGCCCGTCTCTTCCTTGCGCTGGCGCGGGTGGACGCAGTTCAACCACGTCTCCTGAGTGATGCCGTGCGGCACGCCGCCTTCGCCGGCCTTGTTCCGCAAACCGCTCACGATCGTGACGTACTCGCGCACGGGCTCGAGGGGCTCCAGGATGAACGGATACTTCGGATTGCGGCCCGTCGTCTTGGGCTCCCACTCCTCGCGCAGCGCGCCGTGCGGGAAATAGATGAAACCGAGCCGAGTGGCCGGCGCCGCGGCCGTCTGCGCCAACGCCGTGCCGGCCGGAATCATGGCGTCGAGCAGCGGCAGCGCGATCGACGCGCCTGCGCCTTGCAAGATCGTTCGCCGTGACAAGTGCTTGCGGGTCAGGAACATAGCGGCACTTCTCCGTATTCCACTTTAGGTTACTCCAAAGCGGCCTGCATGAGATCGACGGACTCTCGCTTTCGGAAGGCATCGCTTTCGACGATGCCGAGAACCAGGGATTCGAACCGGTAGTCGTCCTTCTCGGCGCGGCGCACGATCTCGCGCACGACCGGCATATCGCGGTAGTCGAGCGCTCGGCCGAGCGCGAACGTCATCAGGCTTTCCGTGAACGCCTGGACGAACTGCTCGGGATTCGCGACGAGCGCGCGCCGCAGATCGGCGGCGCCCGCGACGTGCGCGCCGCCCGGCAGCTCGCCGCTCGCGTCGATCGGCGTGCGCGTGTCGGGGTCGATCGTGCGGTACTGGCCTACGGCGTTGAAGTTCTCGAGCGCGAAGCCGAGCGGATCCATGATGCCGTGACAGGAGAAGCACGTCGGATTCTCGCGATGGCGCTCGAGGCGGGCGCGCAGCGTCTTCGGCGGCTCGCCGCGCTTGTTCTCGACCAAGTCCGGCACGTCGGGCGGCGGCGTCGGCGGCGGCGAGCCGAGCACGCGCTCGAGCACCCAGGCGCCGCGGAGCACGGGCGAGGTGCGATTCGGGTATGACGTGAGCATCAGAATCGCGCCCTTGCCGAGGAGCCCGTGGCGCGACTCGTCGGGCAACGTCACGCGGCGGAAGCGTGCGCCCTTCACCGTCTCGATGCCGTAATGCATCGCGAGACGCTCGTTCAGGAACGTGTAGTCCGCCGTCAGGAGCTCGACGACGCTCCGATCGCTGCGCAGCACGCTGTCCACGAAGAGCTCGAGCTCCTGCTTCATGAGATCGCGCGGATCGAGCAAGCCGCTCGCGTGCGGGAACTGGGTGCGATCGGGCACGATCTCGTCGAGCTTCGCGACGTCGAGCCACTGGAAAGCGAAGTCCGTGACGAGCGACTTCGCTCGCTCGTCCGCGATCATGCGCTCGACCTGCTTCGCCAGCACGCCGGAGTCGTGGAGCTCGCCGCGCTCCGCGAGCTCGAGCAGCTCGTCGTCCGGCAGGCTGCTCCAGAGGAAGAACGAAAGGCGCGACGCGAGCTCGAGGTCGTTCAGCGCCACGATCCCGGCGGAGGCGCCCGTTTCGGCGCGATAGATGAAGTGCGGGCTCGCGAGAATGGCGGCGAGCGCGTCGCGCACGCCCGCTTCGAAGCCGCCGTTCCGCGCGCCGGCGTCGTAGAACGCCATGAGCGCGTCGAGATCCTCGTCCGTGACGGGGCGGCGGAATGCGCGCTCCGCGAGCTGCGTGACGATCTCCGTCGCGCAGCGGCGATCTTCGGAGCTCTCGGTGGGCTTGCAAACGAAGATCTTCCGGCGGCTCGCGCTGTCGCCGATGCCCGTGATCGACAACGGCCCGCGGATCTCGAGCGCGTGCGCCGCCTGAATGCGCTCTTGGCCGCCCTCGAGCGCGATCGTCCGCGTGCGCTCGTCGCTCTCGGCATAGCTTCTGTGCACGAACGTGACAGCGAGCTCGTGCTGGCCCGCCGTCGCACGAAAACGAATCTTGCGCAGGCGATTGTTGATTTCCTGGACGGCGGGATCGAGGCGCTGATCGATCGCTTTGTGGTCAGCCTCGCCGCCGACGTTCGTGCGGTAGATCTCCTCGCCGTCGAGCAACACGACGACCGTGTTCTCGAACTCCATGCGCGGCACCTCGCGTGCCATCGCCATGTCGCCGATCGTGAGCTCGTATTCGCCGTCGGCCGGGAAGTCGTGCTTCACGACGAAGCCGCCGCGCGTGCCGAACGGCATGCCGGGCAAGTGATGCTGCTGCCGACCCGTCCCCGGGGCGCCGGACGGCGGCAGGGAAATGACCATGTTCTCGGGGTCGCCGTACAACGTGGCGATCGGCAGCGCCTTCGCGTCGCCGACGGCCTGGAGCGCGACGGCGCGCGCGGCATCGACGTATCGCGTGACGAACGAGGGCGACACCTGAAGCGCATCGGCGTTGTTGTCGAAGTAGCCCGCGACGTTGTCGAGCGGCAACAGCGCCTCCGCGTCGACGTCGAGCGCCAGCAAGTCGCGAATGGCGTGCTCGTACTCGCGCCGATTCATGCGCCGCAGCGAAACGCGGCCCGGCGGCGGGCTCTCGGCGGCGGCATCGATCTCGTTCTCGAGCCAGGAAGCCAGCGCGTGAACGGCTTTCGCATCGGGGCGCGGCCCGCCGGCCGGCGGCATCAGGCCGCTACGGAGCTTCCGGATCGCGAGCTCCCAGGTTTCTGCGTCGGCGGCGATGTGGTCGGGCGAGAGGCGGTCGAACGCGCGCCCGCCGGCTCGATCGTCGCGGTTATGGCAATCGAAACAGTAGGTCCGGACGACGGCCCATTGCGCTTCGCGCGTGTGGGCCTGCTTCAAGAAGTAGGCGCCGGCGCCGGCCGCTGCGACCACGCCCACGGATGCGACGGCAATGACGACCTTGGCTCCGATGGCAGTGCTCCCCGATTCCAGCGACGATCGAACCGCCCACAGTGGCGGCGCTGGCTCCTTAGTATAAATTCAGTCGCAGCGGCGGCGCCGCGGAACTGGGTTAAGTTTTGTCCGACAGCGGACGCGCCCCGAACAGGCCGGCCGTCGCGCGTGGCCCGAGGTGCCGTCCGCTTCCACGGGGGTTCGCGTCGCCCCCCGGGCGAGCTCCGCACGGACGGCTGCAAGGTCGCCGCCACGCGCCGCGGCCGTAACGCCTTCGGCCCCGCTTCCGCGCCGGCGAGGCCGAGCAGCGCCGCCCATGCGACGGCGCCGCAGCGCGACTGTTTGCGATCGTTCACGCTTGTCATTGCCCGGCTTCCGCAGCGCAACCGGACGACTTCATTCGCGCGCCGCCGGCGCCCGATCGCCGCCGCTCGAGCCGGCAAACATCTTGCGGCCCGTCTCGGTCAGCGTCACGGTTCGGGCATTGACGAGATTGCTGCCGTCGCGCGCGAGGCTGCCTTCGAACGTCACCAAATCGCCCGGCTTCAGCGAATCGCGCTTCCAGCCCTGGCGAATCAGCGCATTCGGCCCGCCCATCTCGAACGCCCAAGCGACGACGTTGCCGTCGCCGTCCTTCACGTCCGCATAAATGAAGATGTGCGGATTCGTCCATTCGACCTTCGTGACGGTGCCCGTCAGCGTGATCGGCTTGTCGATGTCGTATTGGGCCGGAAACGAATGGTGCGCTGCTCCGGGCGACGCGGCGGCTGCGAGCATGGCACCGACGAGCGTGGCTCCCAATATCCGCGACGATCTTCTTTCTCCGATCACGCTATCTACTCCTCCGCCGATCCGTCGAGCCCCATGCGCCGCACGAACTGCTCGTTCTCCAAACAGATCTCGTCGATCAGCTCCGCGTCGACGACGATGCGCTGCTCGAGCGTGACCGTCCACGGCCTCGTGTAGGCCTTCGGATCGTCGACGGTAGCCGTGATCTCGAGATGGCCGAAGTCGGGACGCCGAATCTCCTCGCGAATCTTCGCCGCCTCCGTGACGACGCTGCCGTTCCAGTCGATCCAAGTATCGTCACGCACGCCGATCGTGTCGACGACGAGCGTATCGCCGTCCCACTTCGCCGACGAATAGCCTTGCCAACCCGGCGTCGGATCCTCGGGAAGCGGCCGCCCGTCCGTGAAGACCTGGCGATAGCCCGCGTTCATCTCGTTCAGCATCACGAGCAAGTCGGGCGTGTGGACGAACTTCAACATGTGCGGCAGCCCGTACGCGCGCAAGAAAAAGTCCGGCAAGCAACGAATGTGCGGGTCGTCGATCGCGAGGTTTTCCGTGCGCTCCTTGACGATCGGAACGAGCCACGGCTGATACGGCAGCCCGCCGGGCATGTCGACGCCCATGTTCTGCATGTGACGCCCCGACGGCAGCGTGCTCGCGTCGCTGATGGTCTCTTGACCCTCTTCGGTGCGGTCGCTGATCCAAATGCCCGAAAAATCGGGCTTACCGTTCGCGAGACGTGGCGCCGGCGCCGTCATGTCGACTGTGCCGTCGGCCTTGCGCGGCACGCCGGCCGTCGGATAACCGACCCACTGTGCCGCCGCGGGTGCCGCCGCGACGACGGGCCATGCGGCGGCGAAGGCGATGAGGGTACGTCGCAACAGGGACCCGAGCATGCGGCGCTCCATCGACGGCGGGCCGGCGCGGGCCGGCCTACTTCCCGGCCGCGGCTTCGATGCCGGCCGCGAGCTCGATGAACACCTTCGCATAGTCCCCGTTGTCGAGCTGCGCCATCGCGAAATGGCCGCCGCCGGCGAGCCCCCGATCGGGCAAGTACACGGCGCTCGCTTTCGCACCGGCCTGATTCCAGACCGACGCCGCGCATTCGATCGCGCTCTTGCTCGACGTGCCCATCTCGGTCGCGACGAGCACGATCGGCAGGTCTGCATAGTTGACGAGCCGGCTCGGCCGCTCGCCCTGCATCGCGCAACCGTCGTTGTCGACGGCCGCGAACGTCGCAGGCAGCGCGGGCTCCGTTTTCCACGAAGCGATCGGCGCCGGGCTGTTGTTGAACCCGGGCGCGACGGGATTCATACCGGCGGCTTCGAACCCGATGATGCCGACGACCTTCTCGGGATTCAGCTCCGGCACGCGGAACGTGCTCCCGCCGCCCGCGGAGTGCGCGAGCAGCACGGCGGGGCCGATCTCGTCGAGCAACGCCGAGATCGTCTCTGCCGCGAGCGCGTCGCCGCAGTACGGCGCCGTCGTAGAGCTCGCGGTCCAGCCGACGACGGCGTCGTTCGTCGGCGTCGGAGCGCCGCCGGGCCACACGTCCGGCGCGGAGGTTGACAGCCGCGAGATGATCGCGGAGTTGCCGACGCGCACCATGCCGTTCCCGCAGCCTGCGTTGCTCTGCGCGCGGCCATGGCCGGGCCGGTCGACGACGTACACGTCCCAACCGTCGGCGACGAAATAATCGACCCAACCGTCGCGCCCGTCGGGCGTCTCGAGCCAGTCCGTTCCCTGCCCTCCGCCGCCGTGGATGAACACGACCGGGTATTCGTGTCGCTTGCGGGCGGGTAGCACGTATTGGACGAACAGCGGGTTCAGCACGTCGAGCGAGCCGTTGTCGGCGCTGCGCGTCGAATAACCGACGAACTTCGCGCCCAAATCCCTGAGCTCGAGCTTGCCCGCTTCGCCGCCGGCGAACGCAGCCGAAGCGAACAACGTGGCGGCCGCCACCCCGATCGAGAACTGACGATTCTTGTTACGCATCTTGGCTCCCTGACGTGCGCCGCAGGTCGCCCTTTGCGACGTCCCGGCGCCCGCGTTTGAAGGCATTTGATAGCCCGGCTCGCGGAAATGCAACGGGGACGGAGACGGTTCCCGCGAAGCCGAAGTCATGGAAGAAGGTCGCCATTGAATGCCGTTTCGTGCGCCGCGTGACGGCGGCTCCCGGCGACAAACGCCCGTCGAAGCGCGGCGCGAGCGACGCGGCACGCCTCGGCGCGCACCGCAAGATTCGTCAAGAGCCGCGCGCGAACGAGCTCGCGCGCATCGCTCTTGACGCTCGCTCAATGCTTGGCCGTCCGGCCGGGCTGCTTCACGTCGATGACGCGCAGCACCGCGACGCGCTTGCCCGGCATCTCCCACGAGATTTCCTGCCCCACCGACAGACCGAGCAGCGCCGCGCCGACGGGCGTCAACACGGAAATCTGCCGCCGGTCGATGTCGACATCCTCGGGCGCCACGATGCGGACGGTTTCCTGACGCTCGTCCTGGCCGTAGGTGACCTCGGAGCCGAGCGTGACGACGTCGGCGGGCATCTTCTCGGGCGGCCGCAGATCCGCGCGCTCGATTTCCTCGACGAGCCGGTCCGCGAGGTCCGGAGCTTGCGCACGAGCACGTTCCGCCAGCGCGAGCAGGCGCGGATACAGGCGCTCGTCGATGATCAACCTCGGCTTACGACCCGACGGCGTTGCCGCCGACACTCCGTTGCTCATGTGCTTCTCCGCGCGTGCGCTCGAAAAAAGCTGGCATGAAACTCGGCGCACGCTCGAGTTTCTGTTTCGGAAGTCTTCGGGGGTTCGACCCGGAGCCGGCATCGACCCGCATGTCGCGTGGTCGGCCGCCCCGGCGTCAGGCGCCTTGCGGCGGCGTACCTGCGAAACGCAAATGACGCCGGATACTAGCGTTCAAGAACATGCTGAGTCCGAATGGTGGTCAATCCCGCCGGTGATGTCAAACGCAAATCGCGGTGCGGAAGCGGCGGCGAGCGCGTCGGCTGAGCCCGGCGCCCGCCGTGCCGCGCGCGGGAAACGACGCGACCGAGAGCGACGCGGCGCGCTTCTCTCGAAGCGCGCCGCCGCCCGTTCTAGAACGCGATGCGGACGCCGGCGCGATACCGCCGGCCGAGCGTGTCGAAGAACACGGGATTCGTCGGGTACGCGTTGCCGCCGGGCGCGACCTCCGGATCTTTGTCGAAGAGGTTGTTGATCACCCAGAACAGCTGGATCTGGTTGCCCTGCCCAGCACGCTCGAAGTCGTACGAGCCCGACCAACTCAGGTAGTACGCGTCGCCGACGCTGTTGTCGTTGACGGAGAGCAGTCTCGAGTTGCTAGGGTCGCCCGGCGGGCTCTCGAACCACGTCGCATTGAGCTTGCCCGACCCGACGTAGCGCGTCTCGAACGTGCTCGTGAAGCGATCGCGCGCGTACGTCAGGAACGCCCTTGCCTGCCAGTCCGGCTGCGTATTGAAAGACCCGAACGACGCGACGGGACCGCTCTGCCCGCGATAGTCGATCGGCGCCGGTCCCAGGCCGGTATCGACGATCATGTCGTAGAGGTACGTTCCGATCAGACGCAGGTTCAAGCTCGCCCCGCCTCTCAAGCCGAAGTCGAACGACGCCTCGTAATCCCAGCCTCTCGTCAGGAAGCCGGCGAGGTTCATCGCGGACGAATCGATGGCCCCGATGTCGACGGTCCCGAAGCCCTCGATGCGCGCGCAGGCCGGACCTACGCCTCCGCTCGCGAAGCACGCATCGACGAGCGGCTGGTTGCCGGGGCTTTGCGTGATCGCCTCACCCAAGTCGATCTCGAACCAGTCGGCCGACAAGCGGAACCGATCGAACGAAAACACGGCGCCGAACGTCATGGTGTCCGCCGTCTCAGGCTCGAGAGAGGGGTTGCCGCCCGAGGTTGCCGCAAAGCTGCTGTCGACTTGGCCGCCGTTCCACGGGTTGTTGACCGTCGCGAAACCGATCGTCGTGACGCGCGGCAGGAAGAGCTCGCGGAAACCGGCCGCCCGCACGTCGCGCGAAACGGTCGTGCGGAAGCGCAGCCACTCGAGCGGATCGTAGATCGCGGCCACCTTCCAGCTCGAGAACGTGTGCTCGCCGGAGATCGCTGCGTTCTGCGCGCTCGTCGCCTCGTTCTTCGTGCGCCGCGCCGAGAAGTTCGTATTGAATTTCTGCGTCATCGGCACATCGAGCTCCGCGTAGGCCTCGAGCACGTCGATGTCGCCGCCGCGATCGAGACCGTACGAAAGCAGATACGAGCTGTACCAAGGCTGATTCGCCAGATCGTGCGTGGTATCGGCTTCGTCGGACCGCCACTCGAATCCCGTCGCGAGCGCGATCGGGCCGGCCCACCCTTCTGCGAGCGTCGTGCGGAAGTTCGCGCCGATCGCGTCTTGCGTGTACTCGTTGTCCTCCTTCAGCGTCCGATAGACGTACTCGAGCGCCCGCGGATCCGCGTTGCCGTTGCCGAAGATGTTGAGCGGCACGCAGCCGGCCGCGTTCGGGCTGAACGTGGGGCTGCCCAGGATCGTGGCGCGACAGACGATATTGTTCGGATCGTTCGGATCGACGACGGCGTCGAGCGCCCAGCGGAGAAAATCGTGCTGCCTCACGGTCGGGCCCGCCAGGCTGCCGACCATGTTGTTGTGGAGCCGCTGATGGTTCTCGTTCTGGCCGTTCTGGTAATAGACGTCCCACGCCCAATCGGCGCCGAGCTCGCCCGAAAGGCCCGTCACGAGCCGCGTGGTCTCGTTTTCGGTGGTGTTCAAGGCGTTGATCACGTCCGGCATGAAGATGCGCGAGAGCTGGCCGCCGTTCGGACCGAGCGCCGCGGCAACCTCCGGGGTGAGAAACGCGTTGTCCGGCTGGATGCGCATGGCCGTCGGGCCGAGCCCGCCGTTCGCCGGGGTGCTGAGCGCGTCGCTGTTCGAGTAAGCGAGCTCGCCGAACCAGTTGAGCCGATCGGTCAGGTCGTAGCTCACGTACGCCATCGCCGAGTAACGCTCGACGTCGGGCCGGACGTTCGAGGTGCCGTAACCGAGCAGCGTGCCGTCGCCGCCGATGCGCGTTGCGAAGCCGACGCCCGGAACGCCGAGGTCGAACGCCGCCACGTCGGTGCCGTCGGCATTGAACGTGAGCGGCGGCCCGAGCGGTGCCGGCTGGCCGGGCGGCGCAGCGCACGACGCCGTGAGGCAGCTTCGGATGAGGCCGAACTGCGACGTCGTCTGCTTGGCGTTCGGGGAGACCACGAAATTCGGCTGCCCCGGCACTCCCGCGCGGTTCGCGATGCCCCACCCTTCCGCGCACCAGTCGCGCGTGTACGAGCACGGGCCGATTCTGTCCTGCTGTTGATACTCGATGCCCGCAATCACGTGGCCCCGGCCGCCGTCTCCGAATGCCGTGCCCCACGCGAACGAAGCGTGCGTGTCGCCGCCGTCGCCTTCGGCGGTTTGGCCGTAATCGATCTGGGCCTTGATGCCCTCCAAATCCTTGTCGAGGATCACGTTGACGACCCCGGCAATCGCGTCCGAGCCGTATTGCGCCGACGCGCCGCCCGTCACGACCTCGGTGCGCTCGACGAGCATCGAAGGAATCAACGTGAGATCGACGGCGCCGCCCTCGGTCGTCGGCACTACGCGCCGCGTATCGACGAGCGTCAGCGTGCGGGTGCCGAAGAACGGATTGAGCCCGCGCAGGTTCGCGAGCTGCGCGCCGACGTTGAAGTTACCGATGCCGACGTTCGTCTCGGTGAAGAACGGCGTGTTCTGCGGCAGCGTGCGCACGACGTCGCCGACGTTCACGAGCCCCAAATTCTCGATCTGCTGCGAATCGATCGTCGTCAGCGGCTGCGACGAATCGAAGCCGCTGCGGCTGACGCGCGAGCCCGTGACGATGATCTCCTCGGCCTCTTGCTGAGCCATCGCCGGCAGCGCCGCCGCGACTGCCATGGCAAGCGCGCTCAAGGAACCGAACCGCGACGCGTTGCGGTGCTTGCCCACGCGAAAAGTCGTCATTGTGATCCCCCGTCCCATGGTTGCGTTTCGTCGTTGCGGCGGCGAATCGACGCCGCCGGCTGCCAAGAGCTTAGCGCCGATCCAAGGACGGGTCACGCGTGGTTCGACGCACACGGCCGGCCGCGACCGCGCGAAACCAGTCGCCATCCGGCGTTGCGGGCCCGCGACACCCGGCGCCCGACCCGGCGCAGTTCGTGGGACGGCGGCGCTTCAAGCCGCCGGGTGGCGCAAGGCCCGGCCCGCCGCCGCCAAGGCGTCGAGAAAGCGATCGCGCCACGCGAACACGTCGTTCGAGCGCAGCATGCGGAGCATCGCCGCATGGCGCGCGCGGCGTTCCTCGAGCGGCATCGTGAGCCCGCGGTGAATGCCGTCGGCGACGGCGTCGATGTCGTGGGGATTCACGAGAACCGCATCCGTCAGCTCCTCGGCCGCTCCGGCCATCGTCGAGAGCACGAGCACGCCGGGATCGGCCGGATCCTGCGCGGCTACATACTCCTTCGCGACGAGATTCATGCCGTCGCGCAGCGGCGTGACGAGCCCGATGCGCGCGAGGCGGAACGTCGCCATCAGCGTGCCGCGGTCGACGACTCTGTTCAGGTAGCGCAGCGGCACCCAATCGATTTCGGCATACCGGCCGTTGATGCTGCCGGCCGCGCGCTCGAGCTCGTGACGGATCTCCGTGTAGGCGCGCACGCCGGAGCGCGTGCGCGGCGCGATCTGCATGAACACGACGTTGCCGCGATGCTCTTGATAGCGCTCGAGCAAGCGCTCGTAAGCTTGGAAGCGCTTCGGCAAACCTTTGCTGTAATCGAGCCGGTCGACGCCGACGAGGAGCTTCCGCGCGTGCATGCTCACGCGGATGCGCTCGAGCTTGCGAGAGCCGATGTTCTCTGCGGCGAGGTCCGCGCATCCGGCCACGTCGATGCCGATCGGAAACACGCCCGCGTGCACGATGCGCTTTCCGCAGCGAACGGAGCCGTCGGCGAGCACCTCGCCGCCGATATCGGGTTGCGACAGCGCATCCAGGAACGCGTGCAAGTCGCGGTGCGTCTGGAATCCGACTATGTCGTAGGCGCACCATTGCGCGAGCAGCTCGCGATAGACGGGCAGCGCTCGCAGCACCTCGAACGACGGCAGCGGCGTGTGAAGAAAGAGCCCGAGCGGCTGTTTTTGGCCGGCTTTGCGCAAGAACGACCCCAACGGAATCAGGTGAAAGTCGTGCACCCAGATCACGTCGGAAGGCTTGAGCAGCGCAGTAAGCTTGCGCGCGAAGAGCTCGTTGACGGCAACGTACGCCTCGAACTCGGGCCGCTGGAACTCGAAGAAACCGGTTCTATAGTGAAACAACGGCCATAGCGTGTTGTTGCAGAAGCCGTTGTAGTACGCCTCGAACCGTTCTTTGCCGAGCGTGATGGTCGCGTACGTGACGCCGCGGCGCACGCGCAAGTCCGGCTCGTGCGCATCCTCGTCGGCGAGCTCGCCGTTCCAGCCGAACCATAAGCCGCCGTCTCGCTCGAGCGCCGAATGCACGCCGACGGCGAGCCCGCCCGCCGCTCCGCCCTGGCGCGGGTCCGCCACGCGATTCGACACGGCGACGAGACGCGTCACAACGCGTCCTCCCACGACATGCTGAGGCGCATCGCGGAGCTGATGATGCCCACCATGCTGTAGGTCTGCGGGAAATTGCCCCAGAGCTCGTGCGTCTCGGGGTTCAGATCCTCCGACAGCAAACCGAGCGAGTTGCGGCACGCGAGCATGCTCTCGAAGATCTCGCGCGCCTCGGCACGCCGTCCCGTCACGGCCAGCGCTTCGATGTACCAGAACGTGCAAATGTTGAATGCGTTCTCCGGCGCGCCGAAATCATCGGGCGCGTGATACCGGCGCAGATGATTTCCGACGCGTAGCTCGCGCTCGACGGCGCGCAGGGTGCTCGCGAACCGCGGATCGTCGGCGGGTATGAAATCGAGGTGCGGCAGCAGCAACAGGCTTGCGTCCACGTCGCCGTTGCCGAAGCTCTCGGTGAAACAACCGAGGCTATCGTCCCAGCTGCGGCGCACGATGTCCGCGTGCATGCGGTCCGCCGTCGCGCGCCAATGGCGCGCCCGCTCGTCGAGCTGCAGGTGCGCCGCGATGCGGGCGAGCCGATCGCACGCGGCCCAGCACATGACGGCCGAGAACGTATGGATTCGCTGCCGGCCGCGGTACTCCCACAAGCCCGCGTCCGGCGTCGCGTAGATCTCCGCGGCTCGCTCGCCCAAGCGCTCCAGGCCTTCGAACGTCGCGCGGTCGCCGCGGAACACGAGCCGCCGATCGAAGAAATACTGCATCGAAGCGAGCACGACGGAGCCGTGGACGTCGTTCTGGCGCTGCTCGTAGGCCTGATTGCCGACGCGCACGGGGCCCATGCCCCGATAGCCGGCGAGCGTGGTCACGACGCGCTCCGGCAGATGCGCCTCGCCGGCGATGCCGTACACGGGCTGCAGATCGCTGCTCGGCGCCTCGGTGCCGACGTTGATGATGTAGCGCAGGTACTGCTCCATCGTCGCCGTGGCGCCGAGGCGGTTCAACGCGTGCACGACGAAGTAGGCGTCGCGCAGCCAGCAGTATCGATAGTCCCAGTTTCGGCCGCTGTTCGGCGCTTCGGGAATCGAGGTGGTGATGCCGGCGATCACGGCGCCCGTATCCTCGAAGCAGCAAAGCTTCAGCGTGATCGCGGCGCGAATGACGGCGTCCTGCCACTCGAACGGTATCGATAGGCCGCGCACCCAGCCGCGCCAGTAGCTTTCCGTCTCGCCGTACAGATGCCTCGCCGTGCTCGCCGCGGAATCCATGAGTGTCTCGTCGGGGCCGAGCACGAGCGCGACCGGATGATCGAGAACGAAGGCCCGCTCTTCGAGCACGGCCGTGATCGAGGCGTCCGTCGTCAGCCGCAGCGTGATGCTCGGCAGCACGTAGCGAATGTGGTTGCTGCCGTGCGTCAACGCCGGTCGCACGGCGCCGTAATCGCCGAGCGGCCGGAGGCGGATGCGCACGTGCGGACGCCCCGCGACGGGGATCAGCTGCCGAATCAGCATCATCGGCCGATAGAATCGCCCGTGCAGCTGCATGCGCGGCGCGAAATCGACGACCTTCACGGCGGCGCCGTTCGTATCGTGCAGCACGGTCTCTACGATGGCCGTGTTCGGCACGTAGCGCTGCTCGGCGCGCGCGAGCCCGACGAGCTCCACGTCGTAGAAGCCGGCTGCCGGCTCGCCGTCGCCCGCGAGCAGCGAGCAGAAAGTCGGATCGCCGTCGAAGCGCGGCACGCACGCCCAGACGTAGCGAGCGCGACGATCGAGCAACGCGGCAATTTGGCAGTTGCCGACGACGGCGAGATCGAGATCGCTCACCGCCCCCCTCCGGCGCAGTCCCCCTGCGACTCGAGCCAGCAGAGCACGTCGGGCGCGTCGCGCAGTCGCCATCGCGCCCGCGTCGGCCGCTCGATGCCGACGGCGATCGAGTGTCCGCCGAGCCGGTTGACGGCTTCGAATCCGGCCTCGTCGGTGAGGTCGTCGCCGATGAAGACGGGCCGCCTGCCCTTGAAGGGCGCTTCCTCCATGAACTCCTCGATCGCGCGGCCCTTGCTAGTCCCGCGCGCTTTGATCTCGAGCACCATCTTTCCCTCCTGGACGTGAAACGCGGGGCCTGCGGCCGCAGCGGCCTCGGCGACGGCCAGGCGCGCTTCGCGCTCGAGCTGGGGCACGTTGCGATAGTGCAGCGCGAGCGAGTCCCGCTTGTCCTCGAGCAACGCACCGACGTGCGCCTGCGTCCAACGCGCGAGCCGCTCGCGCGCCGGCGCGAGCGCCGCGGCATCGTGCCGGCCGGAGACGCGGCCCGCCGCCGTACGGCGCTGTGCGCCGTGCGAGCCCGCCGCCGGCAGCTCGAGCGGCGCGAAGAGCCGATCGAGATCGGAAATGCTGCGGCCGGAGACGAGCGCTACCGCGCCCGAAAGCCGCCGATATGCCGCCGCGATGGCCGTGACGGCCTGCGCGGGCACTCGAACCGCGTCCGGCGTCGCGGCGATCTCGAGGATCGTGCCGTCGACATCCAGGAACAGAGCCCAGTCGTCGCGCCAAACCGGTAGCGCCGCTTCGCTCACGTCCTAACCTTACGTAGAGCGGCGGCCGATGCCAAGCCTACGAGCGGGGGAACCGGCGCCGCATCTTCGAGAATCGGCAAGCGTGCGCCGGCCGTGTGTGGCCGGCGCACCCCGGTTGCCGATTGCGTTACTGCTGCGCCGGTAGCGCGAAGCAATAGAACAGGCCGTCACCGCCCGTGCTGACCAACGCCTGCTGACTGCAGCCGCGCGAATCGTGCGTCGAGTTCCAGGCCGCGTAGTCGTGATGACCGACTCGCGCCTTCGCGCCGCCTTCGTCGCTCGCGCTCGTCCAGTTGTTGCACGTCATGTCCGCGCCGGCCGGATAAGCCCTGCCGTCCGGCGTCGAGCCCGTCAGGATGTCGTGCCGATTCGGCGAGAACCCGGAACCGGGAATCTGATTGCCGCGCTCGTCGAGCGCCGTGAACGCCGCCAAGCGATTCGCCGCGCTGTGCAGCTCCTCGACGTTCTGCGCGATGCGAGCGCCACGCGCGTTGAACCATGGACCCGGCCCGATTCGATCGCGCGCGTTGACGGCATTCTGGCCCTGCGTGCTGAGATACGCGCGCCACGTGCGTTCGCCGTGTCCCGCGGCTTGGGCGAGATCCTGGCAGATGCGGTCCGCGCCTTGTAGGCCGCCCAAGTTGCCGCCGTTGCCCGAGCCGCGGCTCGTCAGGAAGAACGACATCGGCCCCGTGGGCGGCTGTGCGAGCGCGAAGCCTACGCCGACGACGCTCGCGACTGCCGCGGCCAAAGCGACGACTTTCCGGTGCTTCTTCATTCGATACCCCCTTTCGTTGAGCACGGCGAACGATACTAGAGTAAGAAGGACGGGCTCGCCAAATCCGTGGCGCGAAAGTCGCTCGACGCCGGCACCCGTCGAGGCGCCATTCGCACGAAGCCGTTCGACGACGCTCGTGCAGCGCGTTTCGCCTACGGCTTCGGCCGCACTTCGATCTCGCGAACCTTGTCGTCGTAGAACGCGAGGCGTCCCTTGAGCTCCTCGTGCTCGTCGTACGGTTCCTCGTAAGACCACACTGCGTCCTCGAGCTTTCGGCCGTCGACGTTGACGTGGAAATAACGCGCCGTGCCCTTGAACGGGCATTTCGTCGTCGTTGCCGAGGGCTCGAGACGGTCCATCCGAACGTCGGCGCGCGGGAAGTAATATCGGTCCGGCGACCGGTCCTCTTCCACTTTGATGACGTCGCTCGATTCGGCGAGCAATTCGCTGCCAATGCTCGCTCGAATGCGTTCCTGCAGGTGTCGCTCTACGACCTTGTGCTCGGGATGCTCGCGGTGACCGGGGGACCTGCTCATGGGGCTCGCCTCCTTGTTTTTCAGTGGACGCAGCCCTGCGCCGCGCCTACGAGAGTCGACAGCGCGAGCCCAGGCGGCGTTCCGGCGAGTCGGCCGCCCGGCGCCCGCGCCCGCGGGACGCTGTAAGATCGCCGCACGATCGGCATCTTCGACGGCGACGGCAACCGTGCCGGGCGGCCGCTGCCGACGGTACGAGCAGATCAAACCACGAAGTCGGAGTAGGAATGCCCATTGCTGAGCACCCCCTCCACAGAT